>SXGU01500604.1_pt1 | contig 11160 bp, 9 predicted proteins | sample 3174531 | NCBI WGS metagenome assembly SXGU01 (sample SAMN11356863, study PRJNA531348) | freshwater metagenome | isolation source: freshwater sample F1-140 | place: China: Fuxian Lake, Yuxi | collected 2017-12-25
CGATGAAAGCCGACACGGCGCGGTCGGGAATATCTATCGAAAGATTCTTGATGGCGTGCTTTTCGCCGTAATAGACGTTCACGCCACTGGCCACTATCTTGGTTTCGCGGGCAGCCAGGATACGGGGGCCGGTGTTCGCTGGTGTCTTCTGGGGTGAAGCGTCCATGGTATTTTCCTTGTTTCTCACCAGCGCTTCTCGAAGCGCTTGCGCAGGTAAATGGCGACGGCATTGAGGCAGAAGAGAATGACGAGAAGAACAATGATGGCCGCCGCGGTGCGCGATTGGAAGGCAACTTCCGGCAGGTCCGACCAGAGGTAGATTTGCACCGGCAGGACTGTTGCGGCTTCGGTGAATCCCTTGGGAATGTCGACGATGAAGGCCACCATGCCGATCATCAGCAACGGGGCTGTCTCGCCAAGGGCGCGGGCCACGCCGAGAATGGTGCCGGTGAGAATGCCCGGCACCGCCAGAGGCAGCACATGGTGGAACACCGCCTGCTGGTGCGAGGCTCCGACGCCCAGTGCCGCTTCCTTGATGGATGGGGGAACCGCCTTCAACGCCGCCCGCGTGGCGATGATGATGGTGGGCAAGACAAGCAGCCCTAGCACCAGTCCGCCCACCAGCGGCGCCGAGCGCGGCAGGCCGAAGAAGTTGATGAAAACGGCAAGGCCGAGGAGGCCGAAGATGATGGAGGGAACCGCCGCAAGATTGTTGATGTTCACTTCAATCAGTTCGGTCCACTTGTTCTTGGCCGCAAATTCCTCGAGGTAAACGGCAGCGGCAATGCCAAGCGGCACGCTGAGCGCCAGTGTCATGATGACGGTCAGAAGCGAGCCGACAATGGCGCCGCGCAGGCCCGCAAGTTCCGGTTCGCGGGAATCTCCCGAAGTGAAGAACCGCCAGGCAAAGTGCTTCTCGATTGCCCCCCTGTCGCGCAGGCTCTCAAGCCAGACCGCTTCCCGGTCATCAATGCGCCGGTCGGCCTCTGCTTCCGAAAAGGACAGAATGTCCCAGGTGCCGGCTGTCAGGGCATTGAGCGTTTCCGGAACGAGTATGGCCTCGGCCTTGGCAAGGCTGGGTTCAACGGTTGAAATTCTGAACGCGCCGCCGTTGGCGCGCACGATCTTTCCCGCCTCCAATTGCGAGAGATCGCCAGTGAAAATGAATTCCTCCCCGGCCTGCGCCAATTGCAGACTGGTTGTCCCTGGCGTTCTGGACGTGTGGGTAATCAACCCCTTGAGATAGAGGTCCGCATCGGCGGCAAGCAAGGCACCGGTCTTCACGGCGGTGCCGATCGATGACGGATTTGCGGCTGTTTGCAGCCGAAGGTCATCGGCTGCACCTGCCGACAGCAGCGAGGTCAATTTTTTCTTGTCTCCGCGCGAAGTCACATTTGGAAAGCTGTTCCGGATCGCTTCCTTCACCAGGCCTTCGAAGTCGCCTTTAAGGACGTCGGTCGGGGAAATCTTGCTGGCATCAAGATTGACCTCCAGAGACACGCGGTGTTCAAAGAAGCTCGGCCAGGCCTTGATGCCGATATCGATAAGCACATAGGCCAGAAAAAGAACTGAAATCGCCAGCGCCGCTGCGCCATAGGCCCTGAACCGCCATTCACGCGCATAACGCTTGGCGATAAAGGCCGCATTACCCTTGTCAAATTTGTCAGTCATATCGTTCACGGTATCTCTGCACAATGCGAAGGGCGATGTAGTTCAAAACCAGGGTAAAGCAGAAGAGCACAAACCCCAGGGCAAAGGCCGAAAGGGTTTTGGCTGAGTCGAATTCCTGGTCGCCGACCAGCAAGGTGGCGATCTGCACAGTGATCGTGGTAACCGCCGTGAGCGGATTGAAGCTCAGGTTCGCCGCAAGCCCTGCGGCCATCACCACAATCATGGTTTCACCGACGGCGCGCGATATGGCCAGCATGAAAGCCGAGACAATGCCGGGCAAAGCGGCAGGAAGTACCACCCGCTTGATGGTTTCGGATTTCGTCGCCCCCAAGGCATAGGAGCCGTCGCGCAAGGCCTGCGGCACGGAATTGATGATATCATCGGCAAGCGACGAGATGAGCGGCACGATCATCATGCCCATGACCAGGCCCGCCGCCAGCGCGGATTCAGAAGCGACTGCCAACCCGAAGGATTCGCCGGTGTTGCGGATGAGGGGAGCAACCGTGAGGGCGGCAAAGAAGCCGAGCACCACGGTGGGCACGCCCGCCAGGATTTCAAGCATCGGCTTCAGGATGCCGCGCATGCTCCTGCTGGCATATTCCGCCATGTAGATGGCCGAGAGCAGGCCAAGTGGCCCGGCTACAACGACAGCGATAAAGGTGATGAGCAGCGAGCCGACCAGCAGAGGGATGAAGCCGAATGAGGCGGGCGTGGAGGTGGGCGACCAATGGGTGCCGAAGAGAAATTCAACCGGCGAAACTTGGCTAAAGAAGGCGAGAGATTCAAACAACACTGAGAACACAATGCCAATGGTTGTGAGAATGGCCACCGCCGAACAGCCAATGAGCACGGCTTTGACAAGGTATTCAAAGCGGTTGCGGGCGCGAAATTCCCGGGTAATGAGCGGATGGCTCGCGGCGATGGCCGCCGCCCCGAGAAGGGCCGCCGCCGCAGGCACGATGATCGAGCCTGGACCTGCGGCAAGAGTGACCGCGAGCATCGCGGCACTGGCAGAAATGAGCCCCATGGAGGCCATGAGAAGCCCGTGGTAAGTTGGCAGGGACTGGAGGCTGGCCGCGCCCGCACTGCGCAACACCTGCGCGCGGGCCCGGCCAACAAAAAAACCAATGGCCGTCAAGGCGGCAATGATCAGTAATGTCCAGGCAATCATGAGCCTTTTAGTCCCCGTCTTGCTTCATTCAATCGCCTCTGACGGGCGAATTGTGATCGAATGGGGCAGCCTGGTACATCCGCAAACCCGCCCCATTCGCCGTATCGGGCCCTAATTACTTAAGGCCGTCAATCTTAAGAACGTCCAGGGCTGTCGCCACGGCCCGTGACTTTTCGGCATCAGCGCCTGGAAGGGTGATGAGGCCCTTGTCAGCAAGGTAGCCATCGGCTCCCAAGGCCTTGTCCGAAACATACTCGGCCACAAATTCAGCGATGCCGGGAACAACGCCAACATGCTGCTTCTTCACATAGACGAAGAGGGGGCGGGCCATCTTGTAGTCGCTGGATGCAACGCTTTCATAGGAAGGCGCAATACCGTCAATTTCAAGACCCTTGATGCTGCTGGCGTTTTCCTCAAGGAACGAGAAGCCGAAAATGCCAACCGCTGCCGGATTGGCCTGCAGTTTCTGCACGATGAGGTTGTCGTTCTCGCCGGCTTCTACATAGCCGCCATCCTCACGCATCGACTTCCACACGGCTTCAAATGCCTTGGCATCCGATTTCTTGAGCTCTTCAAGCGACTTGAACTTGCCGGCTCCGACTTCCATGGCCAGTTCCATGAAGGAATCGCGCGTTCCCGATGTCGGGGGAGGTCCGAGAACTTCGATCTTTTCCTTCGGCAGCGAAGCGTCAATGTCGCTCCACATCTTGTTGGGGTTATCAACCAGCTTGCCATCGGCATCCGGAACCTGCTTGGCCAGCGCCATGAAGATCTGCTGCTTGGTCAACTTCATTTCCGGCGCATCTTTCGAGGCCGCAATCGTGAGGCCATCGAAACCAACCTTGATTTCAACGATGTCGGTCACGCCATTCTTGGCGCAATTCTCGAATTCGCTCTTTTTCATTTGGCGCGAGGCGTTGGTCATGTCCGGGGTATCTTCGCCGACGCCCGAGCAGAACAGCTTCATGCCGCCGCCGGTTCCGGTTGATTCAACAACCGGCGTCTTCATGCCGGAGGTTTTGCCAAAGTTCTCGGCAACCGTCGTGGTAAAGGGGTAAACCGTTGAAGAACCAACGATGCGGATTTGATCGCGGGCCAGGGCTGGGCCGGCGAAGAGAGCAAGTGCACTCACGGCCAATAGTACTTTTTTCATCTCTGATGTCTCCTTGTGACTATGACAGGGCGGACCCTAGAAACCACTGATGATGCTTATGCGACAATTATATAACATTATTATGACAGTCTAATATATTGAAATATATCAGATTTTAAACACCGGAAGGCGGATTGTGAAAGTGCTGCCATGGCCCAGTTTGGAGGTTACCAGCAGGCGTCCGCGGTGGCGGTTGAGGATGTGTTTCACAATGGCAAGGCCCAGGCCGGTCCCCCCGCGCGACCGGCTTTCCTGCACGCTGATGCGGTAGAAGCGCTCGGTGAGACGCGGAATGTGTTCTTCGGCAATGCCACGGCCCTGATCGATAACGGACAGGGTAACGAAACCACCCTCACTTGCACCTTCAATGTCCACGCGCGTGTCCGGCCCGGAATATTTTATGGCATTCTCGACCAGATTGTGGAGGACCTGCACCAGTTCATCCCAATCCCCGGCTACCTCAAGCGGCGCATCAAGCTTCATGTTGAGCGCAACTTTTTCCTCTTTCGCCATGACCGAAAGGAGATCGCAGACATGGCGGGCAACCTGGCCAAGGTCAATTTTCGCCGAAGGCCGCAGGTGGGCATTCATCTCGATGCGCGAAAGCGAAAGCAGGTCGTCGATGAGGCGCTTCATGCGCTCGGCCTGGCCGCGCATGAGGTTCAGGAACTTGTCCCGCGCCGCCTCGTCGCTCCGCGCCGCCCCTTGCAGGGTTTCAATGAAGCCTGACAGCGAGGCCAGGGGGGTGCGCAGTTCATGGCTGGCGTTGGCGACAAAATCCGAGCGCATACGCTCGATCTGCTGCTCACGTGTCAAATCCTTGAGCACGAGAAGAACCGCGGGACTTTCGGCCTGTTGGGAAGCGATCGGCGAAACATAGACTTCGAAATGCCGTGCAAGAGGCCCACGCATTTCGTATTCCACGCTTGCGCTCTCGCCCTGCGAGATTGCGCGGCTGACCGCCTCAAGCACCGAAGGGGCGCGGATGGCCTGGCTGAGATGCACGCCCACCGGCAACATCTCCAGCATCTCTTTGGCATTGGCATTGGCCTTGATGACAATACCGTTGCTGTCCAGAATCAGGATCGGGTCGGGCAGGGCTGCAACCAGGTGGTCCGCAACATCCACGGTTGCAGATCCCTTCTCCGGTGCGGCAGTGAGTTCAGATTTCTTCTCGTTCCATGGCCAGACCATAGTTGCAAATAGACTTCTTGGGGTCATCTGTGCAAGTCTGGCCAAAAATAATAACAGCAGTGCAACCATCATGACCCAGGATATCGACGAAGGCATGCTCACTTTCTACAAGGAGCTCTCCAAGCATTCTCCGCCGGAAAGTGCCGACTGGCCCTTGCCGGAGCAGCGCAAGGCCTGGGACGACGTCTGCCGCCTGTTCCGTGCCGAGCGGCCCCAGCGCCTGCTCGTCGAGGATATCGATGTGGATGGCGTCCATGTCCGTGTCTTCCGCCCGCCGGGCGAAGCCCCGAAGCCTGCGGTGATCTACTTCCATGGCGGCGGCTGGGTTCTCGGATCCTGCGAGACCCACGATGACATGTGTGCCGAAATGGCCGCCGGCGCCGATTGCGTGGTGGTTCTGGTTGACTATCGCCTGGCGCCGGAACACCCCCATCCGGCCCAGCTGGAAGACTCCCTCAAGGTGCTCCTCTGGATGCGGAGCGCCGGCCGCGCCGTCGGCATTGATCCGGATCGCATCGTGGGGGCAGGCGACAGCGCCGGTGGCCAAATGACTGTGGCCTTGGCCCTGGTGCTTCGTGATCACGACGCGCCCCAGCTCAAGGGCCAGGTCTTGATCTATCCGGTTCTGGGGGCCGACGTGAATACGCCGTCCTATATCCGCAACGCCCAAGCGCCCTGCCTGACCAAGCCGGAAATGATTTTCTATCTCGACTGCTTCCTGGGGTCGAAGGGCAATCCCAACTGGTTCGATCCCCGGGCCATTCCCAATCTGGCCCACAGCCTGGAGGGTCTGCCGCCCACTTATATTTCAGTCGCCGCCCATGACCCGCTGCATGACGACGGGGTGATCTTCTATGAAAAGCTGCGCGCTGCCGGAATTCCGGCAATTCTCCGGGAAGAACCGGCCTTGGCCCATTCCTTCATGCGCGCCCGGCATGTGAGCGAACCGGCAAAAAAAGGCTTCAACGGGATCGTTGAAGCCTTGCGGAGTCTGGGGCACCGGGAAGTGCTGCCGGGTTAGAGGACGGTTACAGTCGCACCCTGCTTCACGAACTGATAGAGCTCGGTTACATCTTCGTTGAGCATGCGGATGCAACCCGAGGAAGCGGACTTGCCGATGGAGGAGGGCTCATTGGTGCCGTGGATGCGATAGATCGACGAGCCGAGGTAGATGGCGCGGGCGCCCAGAGGATTCTTGATGCCACCTTTCATGAAGGCCGGCAGTTCCGGGTGGCGGGCACGCATTTCTGTCGGTGGGCGCCAATCCGGCCATTCCGTCTTGAAGCTCACCGTGTTGGTGCCGGACCATTCAAAACCCTTGCGGGCCGTGGCTACCCGGTACTTTACGGCCTTGCCGTTGCCGAGGACGTAGAACAGCACGTTCTGCTTGCTGTGAACAACGATTGAGCCCGGCGCCATGGCTGTCGAATACTTGACGATCTGGCCACGCTTGAACTTGGGCTTGGCGTATTCACGCAGCGCCTTCGGCTGGATTTCATCCATTGGAACGGCGGCAACCAGAACGACACCTTCAAAGGGCTTTGCCGTCTGGGCCTGGGCTGATGTGACGAGCAAACCGGCGAACATTGCGGCGGCGGCGATTTTCGTGATGAAGTTGGTCATTTGCGTTTCCCTCTCGAAATCAGTTGATGGTGCCTGTTTACGGGAAGCCGCCTGAACTCACCCTTAGCGGGACATTTATCTGCCGTTCATTTTCGGGGCTTGTTGGGGTTAACGGAAAGGTAATCGCCCGTTCCAGCTCCACCCCCCGAAAGGCCTGAATTTTCGCAAAAACCCCGAAAATGCAGGGTTTTTGCAGTATGGTCCCCAGGGACTTTGCGGCGGGGCCCGTTCTGCTATTGTAAGCCCTTCATATCCCTTAGCCTGCCACGGCAATTTACTCCCGAGGACTCCATGACCATCAAGACCGTGAAGAAATTTCCATGCAAGATTAAGGAAGTGGAAAACTTCTGGATCCCCCTTTCCGATGGTGTGAAGCTTGCGGCGCGCATGTGGATTCCGCTTGACGCCGAAAAGAAACCCGTGCCCGCCGTGCTGGAATATCTTCCCTACCGCAAGCGTGACGGCACCATTGCCCGTGATGCCCTGACGCATCCTTATCTGGCGGGCCACGGCTACGCGGCAATCCGGGTGGATATGCGCGGGAACGGCGACAGCGACGGCATCATGCTGGATGAATACGCCAAGCAGGAACAAGACGACGCGCTGGAAGTCATCGCCTGGATCGCCCGCCAGAAATGGTGCACCGGAAAGCTGGGAATGTTCGGCATCTCATGGGGCGGCTTCAACGCCCTGCAGGTTGCGGCCAGAAAGCCGCCGGCGCTGAAAGCCATTGTCACCCTGTGCTCGACCGACGACCGCTATGAAGATGATATCCACTACAAGGGCGGCTGCCTGCTCAATGAGAACCTGGGCTGGGCCGCCACCATGCTGGCCTATTCCTCGCGCCCGCCTGACCCGAAGATCGTCGGCACCAAGTGGCGCAAGATGTGGCTGGAGCGGCTGAAGGCCGAGCCTTTCCTGCTCATTCCCTGGCTGCAGCACCCGCATCGGGACGCCTACTGGAAGCACGGCTCCGTCTGCGAAAACTTCGCGGCCATCGAAACGCCGGTCCTGGCCGTCGGCGGCTGGAACGACGCTTACTCCAATGCCATTCCGCGCCTGATGAAAGGCCTGCGCACCACGCGCAAGGCCATCATCGGTCCCTGGGCCCACAAATATCCGCATTTTGCGATCCCGGAGCCCCGCATCGGATTCCTGCAGGAAATGCTGCGCTGGTGGGGCCAGTGGCTGAAGGACGAAGCCACCGGCATTTCCCGCGATCCGGACTACCGCGTCTATGTGATGGACGCCGAAAAACCCGGGACATCGAAAGCCCATTTGCCCGGCCGGTGGATTGCCGATGCCATGTGGGGTTTAGGCAATACCGACGTGAAGAAATGGTACCTGACCGGACCGGGCATTTCGGGCGCTGCCGGCGAAGAAAAGCCGCTGACCGTCTCATCGAAGCAGACTGCCGGCGCCGATGGCGGTGAATACTGCATCATCTGGCTTGGGCCGGAATTTGCCGGCGACCAGAAAGATGATGATGCACAATCGATCACCTTCGATTCTCCCGCCTTGAAAGCCGATATGGATATCGTGGGCCAGCCCCAGGTCGAATTTGACTTCAGCGTCGACCGGCCCGTGGCAAGCGTGGCCGTTCGCCTGAATGATGTCTGGCCATCAGGCGAGGTCTCGCGCATCACCTATCACCTGCAAAACCTGTGCATGCGCGACAGCCGTGAAACCCCGACTGCCCTTGTTCCCGGCAAACGCTACAGCATCAAGATCAAGCTCGACGACATTGCCTGGCGCGTGCCGAAGGACCACAAGATTCGGGTGTCCATTTCAACCAGCTATTTTCCCATGATGTGGCCGGCGCCCGAGCCCGTGACGCTCACCGTCTATGCCGGCAAGTCCGCCTTGCACCTGCCGGTCCGCAAGGCCATCGAAAATGAAACGCCGGTTGTCTGGCCGCCGGTCGAGGCTGCAGAGCCCGCCAAGCTGAAGGAACTCAAGAAGCCCTGGCACAAGCGCGATGCGACTGTTGATCCCAAGACCGGCGAATGGCGCATGGCCATCGTCGATGATTTCGGCTCGAACGAAATCCAGCCTCACAAGCTGATCACCTATTCGGTGGGCCGGGAGAATTACACGATCATGCCGGACGATCCCCTGTCGGCCAAAATGGAGACCCATTGGACCGAGGAGTTGAAGCGCGGCAAATGGCATGTCCGGACCGAAACCTATGGCAGGTTGACCGCCACCAAGAGCCACTGGGTTGTCTGGGGAAAAATTGATGCCTTTGAAGGCAAAAAGAAAGTGTTTACCAAAGAGTGGAATGAGCAAATCGAGCGGAAACTGCAGTGATCTGTGACGCTGAAGGCTGCGTAACTATATGGGTGAGTTTTTTGGAATCGGCCCATGGTTGCCGTGTAGCTGCGAATGGCTGAGAAAAAGCAGAGCCCCGCCGCAACGTCCAAGCAGCCTGGGTTTGCTGACTTGCTCTTCCGCGTTAGCAATGGCCGCGATCGTGCCGCCTTTGCCGAGATTTTCGATTACTTTGCGCCGCGCCTCAAGAGCTTCATGATGCGCAAGGGGGCCTCCGCCGAATTGGCCGAAGACCTGGTTCAGGAGACCATGATTGCGGTCTGGTCGAAAGCAGCCCTCTATTCACCTGAGCGGGGAGCTGCATCGACCTGGGTATTCACCATTGCCAGAAACCTGCGCATTGACCGCCTGCGCCGGGAGTCATCGGCCCACTTCACCGATCTCGAAGGATTTGACGCACCCTCCGAAGATATGGCAGGCGAGGAGGCCTTGAACCGCAGCCAGGAAGATGCCCATGTTGCCCGCGCCTTGGCACAAATTCCGGCAGAACAACGGGAATTGCTGATCCTTTCCTATGTGGAAGACGTACCACAAAGTATGATAGCAGAACGTTTGAAATTGCCCTTGGGCACCGTAAAGTCCCGCATGCGCCTGGCCTATCGGCGCATGCGCAAGCTTCTGGAGGTGGTGAATTGAGCATCAATCACCATTTGGATGAAGCCACGGTCCTGGCCTACGCGGCAGGAACCCTGGGCGAAGCCCTGAGCATAGCGGCAGCTTGCCACATCAGCATGTGTCCTGATTGCCGGAGGGCAATCCGGAAGGCCGAAGCCTTGGGCGGTGAAATCCTCGATGATTTGCAGGTTTCCGAGGTGTCCGATGCTTGCCGGGCGGCAACCCTTGGTCGCCTTGATGGCGAAGCCGCGGCCAAGCGTATCGTAGCAAAGAGTGAAATGCCGCCGCCGCTCCAGCGCCTTTTGGGTGGCAGGGACTTCGCCCAACTGCGCTGGCGGAAGAAGGCCCCTGGCGTTGCCGTTTTCGAATTGCCACTGTCAAAAACTGCGAAGGGCTCGCTGAAACTCATCTCGATTGCCCCCGGCATGAGCATGCTTGAGCATGGCCATGGCGGCGAAGAACTCACGCTGGTTCTGAAAGGTGCCTTCACGGACAAGATCGGGCGGTTTGCCCGTGGTGATATTGCCGATCTTGATCAGGACACGGAGCACTGCCCGATCATCGAGGAGGGTGAGACCTGCATCTGCCTCTTCGCGACCGAAGCGCCAACCCGCTACAAGACCCTTATCGGCCGCTTGCTGCAGCCATTTCTTGGAATTTGATCAGGCCGGCTTTCGCAACTTGTAAATTCCGACATCGACTACCGACTCGGCAAAGCCCGCCTCGCAATAGGCCAGGTAGAGCTTCCAGAGGCGCCGGAATTTTTCATCAAACCCGAGTTTGGCAACGTCCGGCCAGACCGCCTCAAAGCGCTCATGCCACATCCTGAGCGTGGTGGCATAGCTTTGCCCGAAGGTTTCGACGCGCTCGAGGATCAGGCCTGCCCTGGCAGCCTGCTCCTTCATGATGGTCTTGGTGAGCAACATGCCGCCCGGGAAAATATAGCGCTGGATGAAATCCACGCCCGAGCGGTAGGCCTCGTAGTTGGCTTCGGCGATCGTGATGCCCTGGATGGCGGCAACGCCACCCGGCTTCAGCCTGTCATAAAGCGTCTGGAAATAGACCGGCCAATGGGGTTCGCCCACGGCCTCAATCATTTCAATGGAGGCAATGCCATTGAAGCTGCCCCTGGTGTCGCGGTAGTCCTCGAAGTGAAAACTGGCGCCGCTGCCCAGTCCGGCTTTGGCAATGCGCTGTTCGGCATAGGCCAACTGTTCGCGCGACAGGGTAATGCCCTTGACCGTCGCTTTCCGCTTGGCCGCCTCTTCGGCAAAACCGCCCCAGCCTGACCCAATCTCAAGGATATCATCGCCCGGCTTCAATTCGAGGGCATCCATGACCTTCGCGTATTTGCGCCGTTGGGCGGCCTCCAGGCTGTTTCCCGTCGTATCGAAAACCGCCG
>SXGU01010013.1_pt1 | contig 11159 bp, 7 predicted proteins | sample 3174531 | NCBI WGS metagenome assembly SXGU01 (sample SAMN11356863, study PRJNA531348) | freshwater metagenome | isolation source: freshwater sample F1-140 | place: China: Fuxian Lake, Yuxi | collected 2017-12-25
AGTTACCGCCGTACGCCGTCCCTGACCATGGCACCGCGCCGATCGTGGACCGATCGTGGGGTCGACGCCGGTTTTCGGCTGGCGGCGGGGCTCCGGTAATGTTCCGCGCGGTGGCGTGTCCGAGCGGCCGAAGGTGCAACACTCGAAATGTTGTGTGGGGTCAAACCCACCGTGGGTTCAAATCCCACCGCCACCGCCAGGGGCTTCCGACGAAAATCGGGAGCCAAGCCGACGAAAGTCGGAGAGAGCCGCCTCCGGGCCGAGAAATCGGCCGCCGGGGGCGGCTTTCGGCGTTCCGGGGGCGTTGCGGCTCTGCCTTGAGACAGTCGGTGGGCCGCGCCGGGCGTCCGGGGTCCCGAAAGTGACGAAACGCTCTGCCTCAGGGGTCGCTGAGGCAGAGCGTTGGGTGTCTTGCTGGTGTGGTGTCGGGTGTCAGGCCGCTTCGGTGTCGTCGCCGGGAAGTGGCGGCGGTGCGGCACCGGGTGGGCTGCCGGTGGTTCCTCCGCCGGGGCTGGTCGTGTCGGTGTCGGCGTACAGCAGCCGGTCGACGTACAGGTCGCCGTTGCGGTCTTCCTTGGCGTTAGTGAGCCACGTGTGGATGCGTCGGGTGGCGGTCTCCGCGAACAGGAGCGCAGCGAACAACTGCTGGGCAGCCCAGCCGCGTACACGTCGGCGTCCGGCGTTCGCGAGCGCGACTCCGGCTTCTGCCTTTGCGGAGCCGTGCACGCCTTCTTGGGAGGACCGGAGCCGGTAGTAGATGGAGGTGTGGTCGTCGGACCCGAACATGCGTGACTGGCGGTACTTCGCGCCGTCGTCCTCGGTCAGGGTGATGGATTCCTGCGAGCACACCTTCGGGGCGTGCCCGTCGGTGAGGACCTTGCGGTGGTTGATGTGGCGGCGCAGGTCAACGACGGCTCCGTCGGGTTGACGGGTGGGTCGAGGATTCATCGACTTCGGTTTGAGTGCACACATCGCGGTCGGGTTGGGGCCACCGGCAGGGCAGGTGAGGCGCTCCTTGATGCCCTTGGCGGGGTCGGCGGTCGCCTTGGTGCGCATCTTGTACTCGACGCGTGCCTTGATGAACGCCTTGTACTCGGCGGTGGTGATGTCACCGTTGCGGAGCCTCGTGGTGGCGTCCTTGAGGTCGTCCGGGATGCACGGGGCGACGTAGGTGCCTTCGAGGAGTAGCGCGCCGGAGGAGTGGGCTCCTTGGACGCCTTCTTGTTCGCTGCCGTAGCCGAGGACGAGGTCGTAGCCCTCGCTGCGGGCGGGGGTCTGGAACTTGTCGGGGTCTTGGTCGGTGTACAGGACGTCCCCAGCGAGCGGGCCGGGCTGGTGTCCACGTTCGCGGAGGTTCGCGAAGAGGCGGCGGGCTGCTCCGGCTGGGTCGCGTCCGGGAACATCGGAGGTGAGGGCAAGGGGGAGGCCGCCGGGCATGTAGAGACGGGTGGGGTGGGAGGCGTCGGCGGTGACGACGAGGTGGATGTCGCGAGCCCAGATGTGCTTGCTGTTGGTGCGCTTGAACTTGCCTCGTGAGCCCTTGGGGGTCTCGTTGGGGTCGGCGTGGTCGCCTTCGCGGACGTACCAGCCGCCGTCAGCGTCGGTGGAGAGGACGTTGCCGTCGAGTTTGCGTCCGTGCGCGAACAGCGGGAGTGGGGTGCCGTCGATGGCGTAGCCGGGAGTCTTGGCTTGATGGCGGTCGCGTACTCGTTGCGGGAGTTGGAGGTAGGCGGCTTCAACGATTTGGTTGCACACCCAGTCGAGGGCAACGACGCGAGCCTGCTGCTCCTCCATTGAGAGCGCCTTCTTCAACGGGAGCGCGTCGTCGGCGCTGATGATGCGGTTCTTTGGCATCACGGACGGGTCGATGGGGGCCAGCATGCGGTGGAACGCGCGGCGGACGAGCACGGCGGTGCGTTCCTTCCACATTCGCAACTCGACTTGTCCGGTTGGGCGGGGGTCGTCGGGGATGTCGAGGATGCGTTGCATGCGCGGCGAGATGCGTGAGAACAAGATGGTGCGGATCTCGGTGAGCAGCAGAGGCCGGTCGTCGCGGACTGCGAGTTGCATGCCGACCATGACGGCACGGGTGGACAGCAACGCTTTGCGGCCCTTCTTCACCTTCATCGCTGCGTAGGCGTCGTCAACGAAACCGACGAACCCGGCTTTGTCGATGAACGCGATTGCAGCCTCAACGGTGCGGTCCTTGAACTCTGTGGTGACCTCTTCGGGGATGCCGAGAACGATGTCGTCGGTGTTGGGTCGCGGCGGCATGAGCGCTGCCACGTCCGCCACGGTGCCGGTCGGCACAATCTGGCGGACCTCACGAACGGTCGCCACCCCGGTCGGCAGCGGCTTCTTCCGCCCGCGCGCCTTCCTCTGCGATGGACTCATCAGCGGTTCCGCAAGGAGGCAGCGCGGACGGCAGCGGTGGGGGTCCGCACGAAGGCGAGGAAGGGTCGCAGCCCTTCGACGGTCTCGATGCCTGCCGCTTCCATCAGGATGGGGATGGGGGTCCCTGCGGTCAGGCGGGCGGTCAGCCACGTGTTGCGCAGTGACCGGGCGGAGAACCACACGGGTGGCGGGTAGACCCGTTGGGCCAACCGGACGGCGTTCTGCAGCCCGCGCGCCGTGGCAGCCTGAGTGCGCCACGGGCTCGTGAGCGGGTGACCGGAGGTCGTGTTCGCGACGATCTCCATGAGCCGTTCTTCCCAGACACGCTCACAGGTCACGAGCCGGGTGCCGTGGGAGCCGTGCACGGTGACGTGCACGCCGTCGGCGTCCGCGTGCACGTGCTCGGGAGCGACGCGGATGAGTTCGCTGGACCTCAGCCCACACCCGAGACCGAGGACGACGGTGGCGGTCAGCCGTTGGGAACGCTTGACCGGGCGCAGCCCTCGCGCCCACACCCACAACGACGCAATCTCGGCAGGGTCGTGCGGGTCAACCGGTTCGCCCTTCTGCAGCAGCCGGGTCGTGGTTGCGGGCACCGGGGTGCCGGACAACCCGTTCGCGATGAGGTCGAGACGGGTGCGGTAGTTGTTGACGGACGTGTCCTCGATGTCCTTGCAGCCGAGGTTGAGGAACCGGTTCCGCGTGTGGGTCGAGAGCAGGTGCTCACGTTCCAGCGGTTCGGCGTTCAGCAGCGCCCACCGCACGAGACTTCCGACAGCCGCCAGTGACGTGTTGACCCAGCCGCGTGCGACCGGCTGCGGAGCGACGACGAGAGCGTCGATGACGATGCCTTGAACGAACAGCCGAGTTTGCTCGTCGAAGACCGGGGCGCGGCCCTTGTAGGTCGCAATCCGGCTGAGCGCCATCTGGTACGAGGTCTTAACGTCGGGGTGGAACGGCACGCCGCGCTTCGCCATCAGAAGCCACCAGTCAGGTAGCGGCATGCGGTGCGGGCAGCGGCGACGGTTGTCGCAGTCGTGGGTCGCCCACCAGTGCGAGGGCCATACGAGTTCGGCACCGTCGTCGTCATGCTGCGGCGGGTGAGCGAGAGGTCGTGCAGCGGGGCCGCTGTTGCGCTGTACGAACGCTGGCGCAGCGAACGGGTCAGCGGGTTCGGGTACGTCGGGGTCGACGAGCCGCAACGGTGCGCGGCCCGCCCTCGTGGGGTCGGGCATGGGTGGTTCTCCTGCTGGGTGACACCGACCCCAGCGGGCCTCGTGTTAGGGCACAGGCACGCTCGGGTCGTCGGCTTCCGGAACGCCGGGGACTCCGGCATCCGGTCTGCACGACGACGAGCCTGAGCGGAAACGCATGACCACGTCATAACACGAACGAGCCGGACGTGTCGAACATTCGTTCGAACAAAGATCGGTGACTTTTCCATGTGCCGGGGATCGGCGTCCCAGCCCTACCGACAGGCCCGCATCCCTCATCAGAAGCGGTCTACCCGGCATCAAATGCCGGGTCAACCATCTCTCATGCCGGATACCGGGCTCTTGTCGGCGGTTCACGTGCTCGGACGGAACGTGGAGTCCTAGCGTGCGCCCGGTGTCGAGTCCCCAGTCGTGGCTGCAGTTCCCCGGGCAGTTCGGGTACGCGACACAACCTGACTGGAAGGCAGCGGCACGGTCGGACCGGCCCGCGTTGGCGGCCGCACGAAACCAGCATGAGTTCGTTCGAGCCGTCCGAGCCCAGAAGCACCAACACAACATCACCGACGCCGACATCGCTCGCGACATCAACGTCACGGTCAACCACGTCGGCCGCTACTTCCGGGGAGAAGTCACCATCCCCACACTCGCCATGCACCGCATCGCCTACGCAGTCGGCCTGACACTCACCCTCACGCTCACCCCCGACGACACCAACCCCGGAGGCGACCCGGCGTAACCCCCGGAGTCGACGCGCTCTCGTGCTCTGCCGTTGTTCCGCGCCCGGCGACGACGGGGCGGCAGCGAGCCGTCCACCGAACAATGTCGGCAAGTGTCGGTCCTGATGCCTAGGCTCACAGCGACAACAAGGGGGAACTGGGATGGCGTCCGACGTACGACAGCGCGCGGTTTCGCATCTGACCAAGTCAGACCTAGTTCCGCACTCGTTGGCGAACGCCTCCACCGACGCCCTCGACCACGACGCCGTCGCAGCAGTCGTCGCCGACCTCGTGACCAGCGTGGAAGCCCCCGCAAACGTCGCCCTCTTTGGTCCTTGGGGATCCGGGAAGTCCAGCCTGTACGGGATGGTCAGCGCGAGGGTCGCTCGCCTCAGCGACCGCAAGGACCGGCCAACCACCAAGGTCGTCCGCTACGACGCGTGGAAGTTCGGCGGACCGAGCCTTCAACGCAACTTCCTCACCGCAGTCGCGGAGCAGGCTGGCCTGAAGCCTCGGCACCTCGACCCTGTCTACGGTGCGACAGAAACGACGCGCATCAGGCTGTGGCAGTTCCTACGTAACAACCCGGCCAGCATCTTCCTCGCCTTCCTGATCTCGACGGCGGTCGCCGCCGTCTGGGTTCTCCTGAAAGCGTCGATGGCGTGGTACGTCGGCGCGAACGGAAAGCCGAACACGCTCGCAGTAGAAGTCGGACACGCGCTCCCCAGCGGCATGGTCGTGCTGGGCGTCGTCATCGCAGGACTCCTGCTCAGCAACCAAACGTTGTCCTCAGCGGTGGAGAAGCGCACCCACTCACCGATGCAGGACGCAGACCAGTTCTACAACGCCTTCTCGGCCCTCATGAAGATCCTGACCAAGAAGCGATGGCTCGCATCAACCACCCAGCGCCTCGTCGTCTTCATCGACGAACTGGACCGGTGCACCCCTGACGAGGTGTCGACGACGCTGACCGACCTCCTCACCTTCTTGGACCACCCAAAGTGTGTGTTCGTCGTTGCTGCTGACCGCGAAGCGCTGGAAGAGGCCATCGAGAAAGCGCCCCAGGCAAAGCCGATACGAGCAGACGAGCCCTACTACTCCACTGCCGGGGCTTTCCTCGACAAGATTTTCCAGCACCAGATGAGCCTCCCGCCGATGCGACCAGAGGCCCTCACGGTGTACGCCCGAGGTGTTGCTGACGCGCAGGGCGGACTCTGGGAACACCTCCGCGACCTCCACGACGCCACCTATGACGACGTCGTCTACTCCCTCGTGCCCGCGCACGTGCGCAGTCCTCGCCGGGTCAAAGTGCTGCTCAACAACTACGCCACGAACATCCGCGTCATGGAAGCCCGAGGGCTCGACTGGGACGACCAAGCCGTCCAAGTTGCGGTGTTCACCGTCCTGCAGACCGAGTTCGCGTCCGTGCTCCGCGACTTCATGGAACAGCCCCGGATCCTGCACGCACTGACAGGCCAAGAACCCCAGCCTGCGCCCGCCGCCCTCCAACGACTCATCAACAAGTACGCACCACCTGACGCCGACGGAACCCAACCCACCACCGACACCGACGGGCCGTCACCACTACTCACCGGAGACGACAAGAACACCCCAAGCACCGACGCCGAAAAGCGGGCCATCGGGCGACTGAACCAGCAACTTCACGACTATCTGGGCCGCATCGCTGCTGCCAGCATCGAGTTCCCCAGCCTCGACCTCGCCTACCTCCAGCGGGCAGGCCACGCCGACGGCATCGACGACACCGACTTTGCTCGCGCCCTCGATGCCGCCGCAGACGTAGCGCCTGCAACCACCATCCGAATCCTTCGCGATCTCCCCGCGTGGCAAGACCAGTCCACCCGTGTCGCCGCCATCCGCTACCTCGTCGCGCAGATGTCGACCCGCTTCGGTCCCCTGCGCGACAACCTCGTCGAGGTCGCCGCGCTCATCGCAAACACCCTGACCAAGGACCACGCCGCCGAGGTCGCGAGGTCTGCCGCACCACGACTCCTGCAAGAAGCAAGCCAAGGACGCTGGCGTACCAACGCCACCACCGGCGCTCTTCGTCTCGCGCTCCTCGACACGCAGATGGGGGACCCGTTCGCCTTCCTTCCTGAAGCCATCCGCGCCGAGATGCACCAAGACGGCGTCCTCGAATTCATCGTCAGCCACCTGCCCGAACTCCCAGCCGGTCGAGCACGATGGACCTACCCGCACCTCGCCGCCGCCTACGCCGAAGAAGCCGACTACTTCCTCGAAGCGCTCAAAGTCCTCCCGCCTGATGACGCGCGCGAACTGTGGACCAGCCAACTGGCGACCATCCGGACAGTCATCGAAAACCTTCCCGAACCGGAAGTCGTCGAACCACCCGCAGGCGCTACAGCACGCCAACGCGCCGCCGCAGCCACCATGACCACCGCTACACCGGAGTCGGTGGCTAGCGAACGTGCCTCGGCGGTACAACAAGTGTTCGAGACGCTCATGGCTCGGCCCCCCGTGGGCGACAGCGTTCAGGCACGCGACACCGCCGAACTGTGGGCGGCCGTCATCGACTACGCGACCGACCGCGACCGTGCCTCTGATGACGGCCCTTACACCGAGATTCTCGACGCCGTTTACCGCATGGTGTCTTCCTACGCCTCCGTGTTCATGGACCTCGACCACATCGACTCAGGACTGCGCAACACCACAGCATGCAACGCGCTCATTCACAGTCCGGACCTCTCGTCGGCCGTCGAATGGGGGAAAGTGCTCGACTTCGACTACTGCCCGCTCACCTCCGACCCCAGAGCGTTACACGCCCACAGTGGACGAGTTCTCGTCGCCTACCTCGCCGATCCCGTCGAAACCGACATCTGCGACAGCGCCACCGGAGTGTTCGGCACCATCGCAGAACTTCTCGCGCCCCACGCTGAGAACGCCGGAGCAGCCGCTATCGCAGACGCCCTCAAAGCCCACCCACCGAGCGCAGCCAACGACGTCATCCGGCGTCAGCAAATCGGTCTGCTGAAACACATCGTGAGCAACACCAGCGAACCCGCAATCACTGTCTCCGACCACATCCGCGCCTCGCTCGAACACGCCCTCAACGAACACGCCCTACCTGCCGCCGCCGACCTTCCCTACTACATCTCCGACATCACAACCCTCGACCGCGCTGACGCCGACCAACTGGCCGACACCCTGCGACCGGCGCTCGCGGAAGCAGACCACGCAACCACCGGCATCGCCCAAGCACGTCTTCTCATCGCCGCCAACCAGCAGGCCGACAAAGCAGCGATCAACCCCAACCTGTTCCTCAGGTTCATCGACGACGGCGCAGCCAGCCAGCCACTCGTGCTCGAATGGATGAACACCACGCCGCCAGCATCAATGGTGTCGAAGATCGCCCGCCAAACGGCCCTCACTGCTACCAGCGTCCGAGGGTGGGGCGAACGACGGAACATCACCGAACGCAGCAAACTGTGGCTCACGCTTGAACGGCACAACTATCACGGCGACGTACTGCGAGCAGTCGGTTCAGGCGGGGTCAATCGCACAGTCGTGGACCGGATGGCTCCGCGCATCCTCGAAGCCAACCTCAACGGACAGCCAAGAGAAACACACATCCTCACGACCGCCGACCTGTCCGCACGCGACGCTCGCGTTGCCGCCCACGACCTTGCTGCAACTCTTCTCGATTCCGGAGTCGCAGGGTCCGTCCCCAACGCCATCAAGATCCTCATCGCAGCCAACGGCGGCGACCCTGCACGCCGAGACGACATGAAGAGGACGCTCGAAGCCGTCAAACGGGACAAGGTCTGGAAGCGCCTCTACGCATCTGACCGGCAAGCACTCACCAACCTCAGGCTTGTCACACCCGAGCCAAAACTCTCGCTTCTCAGCAGACGCCGACGTTGAGGTAGACGCTTCTCAGTCAATCTCGTCGACGCAGGTCCCACTCGCCTGCAACCACATGCGCGAGCGCAACTACTGCGTCGGGCGAGCCGCCGTCGCGGAGCCAGTCGAGCGGGGTGGCGTCGGCGAGTTCCGGGGCTGGCGTGTGGAGGAGGACTGCCGTGGTCCAACCGTCGAACACCGACATCGCTCGAAAGATAGGCAGCAGGAGGGGCCGGACTTCGACGGTGCGGTCTGGGTGGCGATGAAACTGGAAGACCGGATACAGCAGCGCACCGTCAGCAGTCGTCACCGCGAGCACGTCCCCGACAGCACGCCAGTGGGTGAGCGTGTCCACTGTGACAGCCAGCGCGGAGCAGACTCTCGCCTCAGACCACAGGGGGCCGACGATGTCAGCGATGTTGCTGTCCGCCGGTCCGACATGGCGTGGACTAGCGCGTTCACCAGTCGGTGTCCCGGACTGCGTACGTGCCACGTCCACCTCCACGAGAGTGCCCTCACCGCTGCTGGCACCCAGCCTTGTGCGGGCGGGCTGGTCCGCCTGATCACCGCGCACCACGCCCGCCCACGTGTCGACAGCATCCGGCCGCAACCAGCCCCAACGCAAGACGCATCGAGCAAGCCGCAGTCGCCTGACTTCCGACCTCGACCTGTCGGGTCGGTCTAGCCGAGGTTCAGGCGGGGTCCTCGGGTAAACGAGCGGTGTCTCACAGGGATGGTCTAAGCCAGCCGGAGGACCTCCCCGCCAACGCCATCGACGCCCCCACCGAGCCCTACCCAGAAAGAGGCAAGACTCAACAGCGTCGTCTAGCGGCTATGAGACCGGCGACAGGCAGACACGCAGGGTCAGGGCTTCACGGAAGCCCACACGTGACGCTGATGGCTCCCCGAGCCCATCATGACCAAGCACCGCCCCTGCGCCCGAGCGTCAGACGCCCAACCGGGTGGAAGGTTCGCAGCAGGCAGTTCCAAGAAGTCAACGCCTCCCATGGTCAACTGGGCCGGGTTACGGCTCACATCGACGACAACAACCGCGCTCGGCGTAGCGGCGTCTGCCAGTTCTGCTTCCATGTCGGACGCAGGAGCCCGAAATTTTGATTCCAGACCTCCAAGTTGGGCCGCATCACTCGCACTCAGTTGAACGGAGAGAGTCACCACCGCTGTTCCCGAGACACTGCTGATACCGACACCGGCGTTAAAACCTCGCATAGTTGTCACACAGTCAAGATTACCGACCACCGCGCCGATATAGACCTCATGAATCGCACCGAGGTCGCTGCATCCGCCGAGTTGTCCGCCAACGCTGCCGGGGGTGCCCAGCCGCACGCCGACACCGTGTATGCGGCTGGTCTCCCTGACCGCCTCCCTGACGGCCTCCGCCTCATTGAGGCGACCGCCGGAACTGGACCTTCCATGACGATGCAGGAACTCCTGCCTGCCGCAATGCGCCCCTCCAACGACCGCGAGGTCTAGAAGATGGACGGCATCATCACGGCGGCGGCCGGGTCCATTCCCGCCTCCGCGTACGGAGTGCTGTCTTGCGACGAGGTGTTCGCGTCCTACGTCACGATTAGGCAGGGCTGACATCAGCGCTCCTCGTCGCTGACCACCGCCACTGACGAGTGCTGCATCTGGGGCACCCGCCCGAACGAGGAGTGAACTGCCATGCCGATTGACCCACGCACCGGTGAACAGGTCGACAGCCTGCCCGCGATGGATGCTGAGGGGAGAGTCAGCACGCCCCGCGAGGTCCGTCAGTTGCGCAAGGCTCTACGCCAGCAAGTTGACGTGATGTTCAGCGCTCTTGATGAACTTCATCCACCGCATCCGGACAGCCTTCTCGCCAGACTGGAACGAGATGCGTTCACCCGCGAGCCGCCCTCGGTCATCATCATGAACGCACTCGTGTCGGCTTGTGCGCACCTTGTCTCGGCTCACGACTTCTTCAAGACCAACGGCGCGAACCGCATCACGGCATGGTCTCTTCTGCGGCCCGCGCTCATGAGCGCTACCACCGCTGGCTGGGTCCTCATCGGTACTGACGACCAAGAGCGACTGCGACGCGCAGCGGTCGTCGTTAACGAATCCATGCGCTACGAACTCGCCTACGCCAACAACGTCGTCCGCATCCCCGGAGGACAAGCCGAAGAACGCAAGGCCATGCTCGAAGAGCGGGTCGAAGACCTCAACAAGTGGGCCGACAACGCAGGCGTGAAACTCAAGCGGTCGGACAGTGTTCCCATGACAGCCGCAGTCCGAGAAGTTGCCGAAGCCGTAGACGACGAAGATGAGGCGCGCCTCTCAGCACTGTGGAACGAAATGTCATCCGGAGCCCACGGTCTCGGATGGCACATCCGCTCACGCACCTTCGGTACTGGGACAACACCGTTGGCAGGCAGTCGGTTCTACCGCTTCCCCGTCGACCTCGACCGCGCCTACTACTTCGGCGCAGTCGCCACCATCACCAACTACACGAATGCCATCCTGTCCCTAGCGCGAGCGTTCGCAACTGACGCGACCACACTCGCTGAGAACGGCATGCTGGCCTTCGGCGCAGACGGCGAACTAGTGCTCAAACTCGCACTGCCGTCCCTATGGCGACGCGACGACTGACTCGCCGTTGCACGCGGGTGGCCCGGTCCACCTGATCACCGCACGACGGTCCGTCTGCGTTCGACACGCATCCGGCCCGCCACCGGCCCCACGCAGGACGCTTCGAGCAGGCGTTGTCGCCTGCCTTCCACGTTGACCTGTCAGCCCGGTCTGACAGGGTGCACGCATGAATGACGGCCACACGCGAGGTGACGCCCCCAATCCGGCTGTCATACCTACCACGGCAGACGCGGTAGCAGCATCGGTTGCGTGCGCCCGCACCTTGGGTCTTCCTGCCGACAACCCTCAGGTCATCGCTGAAGGGTTCAGCGTCCGCGTCCGGCTC
>SXGU01065459.1_pt1 | contig 11156 bp, 9 predicted proteins | sample 3174531 | NCBI WGS metagenome assembly SXGU01 (sample SAMN11356863, study PRJNA531348) | freshwater metagenome | isolation source: freshwater sample F1-140 | place: China: Fuxian Lake, Yuxi | collected 2017-12-25
GACGTGGCCCTCGATCATGCTGAAGCTGATGTCGACCAGGTTCTGACTGGTGAAGGGGTTGAGGAGGTCGATCTCCCGCTCGTAGGCCACTCGGAGGATCTTCTTGCCGTCACTCCCCGGGTTGCCTGGCGCCCCGCAGCCAATCGCGAGGGCGACCGCTCCAGCCAAGGCGGCACGCCGCTTCACGAAAACATCCCGGCCGACGGATTCGAATGCATCCGGCCGTAGAGGAATGCCAGAAACTCGGCCCGGCGGGCAGGGGGGACCCGGTTCCAGGCGGCGGCCACGGTCGGCTCGCCCCACCAATAAGACCAGATCAGCACCGCCCGGGCTGGGGCCGCGATGAAGCTCATGCGATTAGCGATCCAGCCCTCGCCTCCGGTCAGCGCCACGCTCCGAAGCCAATCAGTAACGGCTTCAGCAGATTCGCCTAACGAGTGGAGGCGCCACGCCGCGACGGTCCCGATCCCGGAACGGTAGCGCGTCATCAGGGACTGGAGGCGGTCGTCGTCGCCGTCGAGCCACCCGAGCATGGCCATCGCATGGTCGGCGATCCCTTCGAACACCGACGAACTGGCGGTATTGACCACCGAGAGGAGTCCGTCCGCCGTCGCCGTGCCGTCGAGATAGCCTTGATGGCGGAGTTTGAACTGGACGTAATGGCCCGGGTAGCCCTCATGAACCGCCAGATGCTTGAGACCCGGCTTTGTCAGGACCGGATCGGTGTTGATCTCGACTTGGCGGTGGAGATAGTTGCAGCGAGCGTTGAAGGCCGCGCCCGATACGGCGACGATCTTCATGCCGTCGGATTTAGGCGCCGGAATCGGGAACAGGCGTTCCTCGGTCCGGTCCCAAGCTTCCGACATCAACTCCGTGAGCACCGCCGGCACGTCGGTGGCCGGTACCCGGTGGCGCTCTTCCCAGGCGGAGCATTGGGCCGCGAGGTCGCCCTGATATCCGAGGTGGGTCAGCAACGTACGCATCTCGGCCCTGAGCCGGTCGAGTTCGACCTCGGTGGCCGGCGCGGGCGGGACGTGGAGGAAATCGGCGAGTTGGGCCGTGAAGGGCAAGGCCGAGCTCCGCCAGGTGATGAAGGCTAGGGTCGAGTGGCAGACCTGGTCGTAGTAGACCCGGCGGTCGGCTTCGGGCAGGCCGCCAGCCCGGGCTCGGAGGTCGGTGAACCGTCGCCGCGCATCCTCGTACGAGTCGAACGGTGCGGGCTGGAACTCGCCCGCCTCGTCGAGGTTCAGCACCGCCAACCCGTCCTCGTCGCCGCTCTCCCGCCGATAGAACCGGTCTACGCCGAGCAATGCCGTGGTCAGGTCGCGGCCAAACCGCAGGGTCTCGCTACTGAGCGGCATCGGCTCGCTGCATCATATCGGTGGCGATCAGGGTGACGGGAATCGAACCGTAGGCCAGAAATTGGTCGTGAAACGTTCGGAGATTGAATGCTGAGCCGAGCCGGGCGGACAGGGCGCGCCGGAGCCCGTGGATCTCGTCCCGGCCGGTCAGATACACCACCGCCCCGCCTGGAAACATGCTGTTCTTGACCGCTTCGCCCATGGCGGCGCCGGCCGGCATGCCGGCCTCGCGTTGATAATACTCGGCTGCCTCGTCGAGGGTAAACTGCCCTTGGTGGAGCCGGACGTCGACCACGGCCCGGGCGCACATCCGGCACCGGGTCGCCGCCTCGTCGTATTGCTCGGCCGGGGTCAGGAATCCGATTTCGCCCATGAGGTCTGTCGCATAGCAGGCCCAGCCCTCGGCCATGGTGCCGCCACACGCCATGGCAATGCGCGAAGCACAGTCCACCGCCGCGATCCTCCCGACCGCGGACGGAGCCCGCGCCGCATGCCAATTTTGAACGTGATGGCCGATCCCGCCATGATGGACCACGTGATTCAATTTGATGGCGCTTTCGCTGGGGAGCTCCGGCGGCACCAAGTACTCGTGGACCGCCGGCCGGTTGAAGGCCGCCGGGGACCGGTAGTACAAGAAGTAGAGGTCGGGAGCCGCGGCCCAGGCCCAAGCCGGCCGGTCCACGTACCGAATCGGAAACTCGGGCCAGGTGAGCAACTGATGAGACTCGGCGAGCCCTCGGACTTCTTCCCACAGTTCCTGATACCGGGTTGGCCTGGAGGCGGACTCGGCCTCCGGTGGTGCCATCCGAGCCAACGCCGCCTTGGCCACCTCGAGTTCTGCTTCGGCGTAGGCCCCGAGCTCGTTGGCCGACATCGTGAGACAGTGGGCTTCGTGCAGATTCAGCGCCAGCAACTCGGGTCCGGCGGCGCAGTCCCTGACGGGCCGGGCTCGGAGTTCGGTCTCGAGATAGTGCCGAAAATCGGAAACCGCGGCCAGCGCCTTGGTCGCAGCCGGGGCCAAGACGGTCGAGGCCGGCTCGGGAAGTCGGGCGATGCCGTCGGTCAACAAAGCCGTGAGTCCGCGGCATTCCTTGATGGCCCGCTCGGTCCAACCGGTCGGTGCCTGCCGGACATTGGTCCGACCCTGGTTCAACAGGCGCGGGATCCCGGCCAGGCGGGCGGCCGCCGAATCGATCCGCTCGGCCAGCGGGGCAAAGTCGGTCAAGAACAGCGACATGATCCCGAACGCCGCCTCGCCGGTGTAGAGACTCGGGTTGCCGCGATGAAAATGGGTCGATTGGAACTCGGCCACTTGGGTTCGGAGGTAGCCCGCAGCCAGCCGGTGGTCGATGGAGGAGTCGTGCTCGAGCGGGTCGAGCAGAGACCTCATTTCGGCCAGGGTGTCGCCGGCGCCGTTCTCGGAGAAATCGGGAAGTTCCCGGTCGTAGTCGTGAACGCCGACGAACGTGGCGTTGACGGGCCGGCGCCGATAGTAGGCGGTGAAGAACCGGTCGAGCCACATCCCCTGCGTCGTCACGGTTCGCCTGTCCTGCTCCAAAGCAGAAGGGCTCCACAGGCCGATCCGGTGGCCTGGAACTGGGTCGGAAGTTCGGACGGACCCAGATACAATTCGATACCCTGAAGGGAAACCACGGGGAAGTCGTCGGCGTTTCGGATCGGGTCGCCGCCTTCGGTGAGGACAATCCCTCGCAGCACGGATTGGGCGCCTGCCGGCGGGGCGGTCAGACTGAGGATGACCATCAAGAGGATCGCGAGCCCGCGCATTTCACAAATGTAGCTCGAATAGCTCGAACGAGGGGGTCGACAAGTCGGGCTGTCGGTGCCATTCTGAATGGTATCCACGTCGAAGAAGGTCCGTTGTCGGAACTCATCTTGGTGGTTGGGGCCAGCGGCGCCCTCGGCGGCCGCGTTGCCCGGCGGCTCATCGACCGGAAAACGCCCGTTCGGTTGATGTCCCGGCGGATCGAGAGCCTATCTGGTTGGGCCGGTCCCGGGGTGGAATTGGTTGCGGCGGACCTGCTCGATCCGGCCTCGCTCGCTCGGGCGACGGCGGGTGTTTCCCAGGTCGTTTCGACGGCCAACGGCTTCACCGGCGTGGGTGCGTCCAGTCCAACCCGGGTTGATCTGCCCGGCTATCAGAATCTGCTCGCGGCGGCGAAAACCGCCGGCGTCGGGCGGCTGGTACATGTGTCCGCGTACGGAATGGCGCCGGACAGTTCGGTCGACTACTTCCGGGTTAAGGCGTCGATCGACGCCGCCATTCAGGGAAGTGGCATTCCGTACGTGTTGGTGCGGCCCTCGGCCTTCATGGAGACCTGGGTCGATATGTTGGCGACCGGGGTTCGTGAGAAAGGCGCCGTTCAGCTATTCGGCGACGGGACTCGGGCGTCCAACTTCATCGCCTTGGAGGACGTCGCCTCGTTCGTCGTGGTCATTCTCGGCCGGGCCGAGGTGGCGAACGAGATCGTCGATGTGGGGGGACCATCGACCCTGTCGTACGCCGCCCTGACCGATCTCCTCGAACGGGCAGCCGGCAAGAAGGTCACCCGCCGTCGGATTCCGCTGGCGGTGCTCCGGTACGGCGCGGCTTTGATTCGGCCTTTCAACGAGCTGGCGGCGCGGTTCATGTCGCTCGGGTACTGGTCGGGCCGGGAAGATCACCGGCTCGACCACTGGCAAAAGGCCGCCGATCGGTTCGGGGTTGCCCCGATGACGGTCGAGACCTTCCTCAATCGACGCTAATTCTTGCCCGGACCGTACAGCACCATGCCGGGCTTGGCGCCGGTATGCTTGCCGTGCTCCGTGACGACTTGGCCGTTCACCAGCACGTAGTCGATGCCGCTCGGAAACTTCACCGGCTCGGCCCAGGTTGCCTCGTCCTGGATCTTGTCGTAGTCGAACACGACGATGTCGGCCCAATTGCCCTCTTTGAGCGAGCCGCGGTTCGCGAGCTTCATCCGGGTAGCAGGCCACGAGGTCATTTTCCGAATGGCCTCCGGGAGCGTCAGGAGCCCGTCCTTTCGCACGTACTGGGCGATGATCCTCGGATGGGTTCCGTACGCACGGGGGTGGGGGAGGCCGGTTGCGTCGAGCTCGCCGGGGGTTGCCGAGGCGCCGGCGTCGCTGCCGATGCTGACCCAGGGGAACTCGAGGGCCATTTTGACGTCGCCCTCGCTCATCATGTGATAGATGGCCATCACCCGGCCGCCGCCGGCCAGCACCAGGTCCCACGCGGCGTCGCGAGGGTCTTTCTTCAATTCCTTGGCGATGGTGGCCAGTGACTTTCCGACGTACTTCGCGTTCTCGGGGTTCCGGGCGTTGGCTAACACGACGCCGTCCCACCCGCCGGCCGCCTCGATGATGTTCCACCACCCCGGCGAGCCGGTCTTGGTCTCCTGTTTGAGCCGCTTGCGGATCTCGGGGTTGTTGAGCCTGGCCCGGAGCGAGTCCATTCCGCCTTCGAATGCCCACGAGGGAATCGTGGCTTCGAGCCCGGTGCCGCCGGCCGTGTAGGGGTACTGATCGGCCGCCACATCCACCCCCCGGGCCCGCGCGGCGTCAATCAGTTCGCCGGCCGCACGCATCAACTTGCCCCACCCCGGCTGGTACGCCGCCTTGAGGTGAAAGACCTCGACGGCCACCTTGGCCTCCTCGCCGATTCGGATGGCCTCGGCAATCGACTCGACCAGTTCCTTCCCCTCGCCGCGGATGTGGCTCGCATAGGTCCCGCCGTACGGCGCCATGGCTTTGGCCACTTCGATCAACTCCTCGGTCGACGCGTAGCTCGACGGCGGGTAGATCAGCGCGGTCGTCATGCCCATCGCGCCGGCCCGCATGGCCGTATCGACGATGGCACGCATCCGGGCCAGTTCCTCGGGCGTCGGCTTCCGAGCCGATGGGCCGAGCACCGGGTTTCGGGCTTGGGTCTCACTGAAGTACGACCCGAAATTCATGCTGATGCCCTGGCGCTCGAGCGTCTGGAAATACTCGGGGATCTTACTCGCCGGCACCGGGAACCCGCCTTCACCGCCGATCGAGGTGGTCACGCCTTGCAGCACCTTGTTCTCCGCCAATCCGTTACGGAGCAAGATGCTGCCCGACTGATCCATCATGTCGATCCACCCCGGGGTCACGTAGCGCCCGGTGGCGTCCAATTCCCGGGTGCCGGCCTCCGGAATCCGTCCGATCCTGGCGATTTTCCCACCCCGGATCCCGATGTCGGCGCTGATCCAGGGATTACCCATCCCGTCGAGCACTCGCCCGTTCCGGATCACGAGATCGTAGCCCTGGGCGTGGCCGGCCGTGGCCAGGGTCAGCAGGGCAAAGACGATCGGGGCGGCGCGGCAAGATGCGATCATGCGAAGTCCGTGGTGAGATGTTATCGGGGAATCGGCTTGTCGAGCGAGTCCCAGCCGTACGCGGCCGCGACCCGCTCTTCGATTTCTCGGATGATGGCCCCGCCGTTGTCGCCATTGGTCATCACGACGATGCCGTAGCCTTTTCGGATGTGGGCCAACAAGTCGCACCGGAATCCCCAGTTGGCTCCGCCGTGCATGAAGTACCACCCCTCGCCCCGCTTTTCGATCGAGAAGCCGACGGCAAACGGGCCGAGGCCGGTTGGTGCGGTCATTTCCCGGGCGCTGGCTTGCGAGAGGACTTGACCGGCCGGCCCCTGGATGGCCCGCTGGACCTCGATCGCGATTCGAGCCAAGTCGCTCGGCGTGGTCCAAAGACCGGCGGCGCCTTGCTCGGGGTAGACATGCCATTTCGGTCCCATCGCTTCGCCGCCGCCGCTGTGCGCCCGGGCCGTTCGCTCGGCGAGCGCTCCGGTCGGCGGTTGTTCGTAGGAACTTCCGGTCATGCCGAGCGGGTCGAGGACCTTCTGCCGCATCAACTCGGCAAACGGCTGCCCGGTCAGGTCGGTCAAGGCGAGTTGCATGATTTCGGTGCCGCCCCCGGAATACTTTTGCCCGGTGAACGGCGGGCGGGCGAAGCGAACAGCCCCCACGTTGGACGGCGCCTCGCCGTTGAGGATTTGCGGCACGGTGGGGCGGGAGGCATCGGGCTCGTAGCCGGGAAATCCGAATCCGTCGTCCGAACCGGAGGTATGGCTCAAGAGCGAGCGGGGCGTGACCGGCTGGACCCGGGTCAACTCACTCTCGGGCACCCGCCAAGACTTGAGGAGCGAATTGATGTTCTGGTCAAGGGAAAAGCGGCCTTCTTGCGCGAGCCGGACCGCGGCCATGGCCATCACCGGCTTGCTGATCGAGGCGGCTTGGAAGGCGGTGGTCACGTCGACCGGCCGGTTGGCCGTCACGTCGGCAAGGCCGTATCCCTTGGCCCAGTGAATCTTGAAATCCTTGATCACCGCCACGCTGACCCCCGGGACCCTGAATCGCGCCATCAGTTCCGGAATGGTCAGGGCGTCGAAGCCTTGGCGGTTCGGGACCTGCGCCGCCTCGATCCGGGCGATGAACTGAGCTGGGTTGTCTTGGGCCGATCCGGCCCTGGGGAGAACCAGCCCCGGGGCCAGGAGGGCGATCGTCCAGATCGTTCGAGCGAGGGCCATGGGCGGAGCCTCTTGAGGGGTGCTCTGACAGGTGGATGGTGCGACGGTCTGAAGATACGGGGAGGGTCGATCTCCGGCGAGGCTCGACCCGGTCAGACGCCCTTCACGGCCGCGTGCCGGATGGCGGCCGAGAACCGGTCGACCTCTTCGGCCGTGGTGAAGACGTTCGGGGTGACCCGGATCCCCTCCCATTCGCCCGGGACGAACCGGGCCCGGACGTGGATCAGATGCTTCTTGACCAGATATTCGACCAGCGCGGCCGCGCCGATCCCCTCGATTCGCATCGCGCCTAACGCACAGCCTTGAGCCGGGTCGAAGGGCGTCAGCAGCTTTACCCTGGGGAGATCCGCCACCGTACGCATCCATCTATCGCGGAGATAGCGGAGCCGGGCGGCCTTTCGATCGAATCCGATGGCCGTGTGAAAAGTCAGTGCTTCAGATACCGCGTTCCGGAGCGAGATCGGATAGGTGCCGATCTGCTCGAACTTCCGGACGTCGTTGTCCTGCTCCGGCGGCGCGGCGTAGAGCGGCCAGACGTCCCGGATCCGGTCTCGCTTGGCGTAGAGGAATCCGTTTCCGACCGGAGCGGTAAGCCACTTGTGGAGACTGGTGCCGTAGAAGTCACACCCCAAATCGTCCCTGGTAAACGGGAACTGCGCGAAGGTGTGGCCGCCGTCGACGATGGTCGTGATCCCGCGCGAGCGGGCCAAATCACACAGCCGGCGGACCGGAAAGATCTGACCAGTCGTGTAGGTCATGTGACAGAAGTGGAGCACCTTGGTGCGCGGGGTGATCGCGGCCACCAACCGGTCGTAGAGGTCATCGAGGCTCGGCGGCGGGACCGGGAAGGGCACCCTCTTGAGCACGATGCCGTCCCGGCGGGCCCGCTGTTCCCAACCGGTCAGCATCCGGGGGTAATCCTGGGTCGTTGTCACGACTTCGTCGCCCCGGGCAAGCGGCAGGCCGAATTGGATCGTGAGCAGCGACTCGCTCGTGTTCCTCGTCAGCGCCAACTCCTCGGGATCGCAGCCGAACACCGCCGCCAATCGTTGCCGGACCAACTCCACTTGGGGATAAAGGAGGTCGTCGACATAGAGCGACGGGCTCATGTTGGTGATGGTCCAGTACCGGTCCATCGCCTCGGCAACCACGCGGGGGGCGGGGCTCACGCTGCCGCTGTTGAGATTGATCTGATTCGGGTCGATGGTGAAGCTCTGGCGGACGGCGTACCAGAAGGCCTCGTCGTCGGCGGTGGCGGCCGGGGAGGCCGAACCCAGTCGATGAAGGGCACCCTCGAGGTGACGGATCGCGTCGGGGCGGAGCAGGGTGGCGCCGGTACCGGCCGCCGCGATGAAGTGTCGCCGATCCATGGTCCGGCCTCCTACTTGACGTTCAACGACTCCTGGACCGCACGCCAACCCTGGGTGATCGCGGAGTTCGTGTCGGACCGCGCACCCGAATCCGAATTGGCGATCGTAATTCGCCCGAACGGCTGCCGGCCGATGACCCAGGGCTTTTCGGCCTCGGTCGTCCAGTCCGGCTCCCAGGTCAGCTCCGGCGAATAGGCGTAGCCGTGCGACCACCGGTTCACCGTGATGGCTCGAATGTCCCGGCCCGCGTCGAACCCCGCGCCCGAGAGGGCCTGGTCGAGTTGGTCCCGAACGTGATGCTCGAACGTTGCGAAGGGGGTCTCGAGGAGCCGCCGGCGTCCCTCCCGCCACTGTTCCGGTCCGGAAAACTTGGGATCGTAGTGGACGTAGCACATGTGAAGGACCATCGGGTCATCCGGCGTCTGGGAGCGCCGGTACTTGCCGATCGAAACGGGATAGTCGAGCTCGACCTGCTTGTAGAAGTCCTTGGTGTAATAGACGAAATCCGTCCCCAGCTCCGCAAAAGCCCGCCAGTTCGGCACCAGCACCTTGGTGTAGGTCAGCGGCACCTTGACCCCGTAGGCGAGCCCTTGCTTCTGAACGGCGGGCAGCTCTGGGCAGAGGTAGGGAATCGCCATGTTGTAGCAGGCCATGATGGTCTTCGCGGCCCGAACGGTGCGAGGCTGGTTCGCGGTCACGTAGGTTACGTCGACGTGCCGGCCGTTCGTGGTGTGCTTGACCCCGACCGCCGTGCTGTTGAGCCGGATCCGGACCGGGTTGCCCCTCCGGTCGAGCTCGGAGTAGTTCACGCGGGCGGTGACCACATCCTCCATCGTCGAGCCCGGTATCGCCGCGGGGATGAGTGCGCGAACCAGGAGCCTCGCCACGGAGGCGTTGCCATCGGGGAAATGGAAAATGTATGGCTCGTCCCCCCGGGTGCCGGACCGGGTCAGCGTGTGGTCGAGCCCGGGCATCCCGCCGTCGTAGTCGTGGATCTTGGTCGCCGGAACTTCGTCGATTCCGACGCACCAGAAACTGATGCCCCACTTCCGGTAGATCTCGATGACCTGGGGATCGACTTTGCAGTAGTCACGAAGGAACACGCCATACCCCACTTTGCGGAGCTTGGCGTGCTTCTCCGCCTGGCTTAGGCCCGGCAGATAGTCCTTCTGCTCGGTCTGGATCCGGATGAAATCCCGGCGGGCCTGTTCGTTCAACGGGGCGTTGGCCGCGAACTCCTCCCAGGGGATCTTCCCGTATCCGGTGACCAACTTCCGCTGCCCGAAATTCTCCCGGTCGAATACGATCGACTTGGCGAGGCCAAGTGAGGCGTAGAGCTTCTGGTCGAAATAGCGGTAGAACCGTTCGGTGTCGATCCCGATGTCCACCAGGAGTTGGCGGGCCACGTTGCTGTAGGCCGAGGGGGTGTCCAGCGACTCGGTCCCGCCGTAGCCGATTCGGGTTTGTCCGTCGATCGTGAACTCGTTCCGCTTGGCGTGGCCGCCGAAATCGTCGTGATTGTCGAGGATCAGGATCCGGGCGTCGGGTTTCTGCTGGCGATAGAAATGGGCGGCCGAAAGACCACTCAAGCCGCCGCCGACGACGACGAGATCGTAGATCTCGTCCGGCGGGGTCTTCGGCCAGGTCCGGCCGGCGACCCGGGCATGCATGGTTTCCCAGGCTCCGTCGTGGGTGCCGCGAAGGCCGGTCTTGGCGGGAGGGTAGTACTCGGGATCTTGGTCGAGCCCGCCGGCAATCCACCGCGCCCACGGGGTCGTGAGCGATGCGCCGATAGCGAACTGCGCACCGTTCAGGAAGTCACGCCGGGTGATGTCGTCTGTCATGCTCTAAGGTATCACACCGTCCCCAAGCGAGGACAGCACCGGCGTTCGGGGCGCAGCCAGTGGGTTGGGCGCATCTCATCATGGCTCAATCGGTTACGCCTCATACCTCGAATCGGCACGGAGGCTGCATTGACCGGACCCAACTCCGTTACTCGAGGCTCCGATGAAAACCGTGACGCTGTTGTTCGGGCTGCTTGCCTTCGCCCCGTCCCTCAACGCCCAAGACCGATATTCTGAAGACAACTACCGATATTCGTTCCCGGACCGGAATCCCGATTGGGGGTATGAACGCCGCCCCCGGGACGGCCGATTCAGCTGCGGTTCGTGTGCGCGGGGCCGGTGTTCCGAGTTTGAATGGCGGGAGGCTCGCCGGTGCGAGGACCGGCGCCGGGACATCGAGAAGAAGGAGGCCGAGTGGCGGGCGGAGACGCGGAAACGGCGGATCGATTTTGAGAACGACATGACCAAGCGGGAACGCGAGTTCCGGCGGCGGGAGCAGGAGCGGTGGGAGAAACACCAACGCGAGGTCGCCCGATGGTGGGGGGACGCCCGCCGGTAGGTTGATCCGGCAGAAATTAAGACGGCGGCCATACTATTCGGTATGGCCATATCAAGAATAAAAGGAGCCTATACCCTCGACGCCGAGGCGGTTCGGGTGCTCGACTCCCTCGCCAAGCGGTGGGGGACCTCAAAGTCGGACGTCCTCCGACGGCCAACCCCACCGACTTCAAGCGGCTCGAACCCCTCGGTCTGACCCTCGCCGTTTACTGACCGGGTCGCGTTCCCAGCCGATCCGGATCTATCTTACAGGGTTGCAGCTTTCGCATAGCCCAGAAAGGAACGATGTCCGGATGAGCGCCTCTTATGAGGTCCGCGGCGGCATTGCCGTCATCACGTTGAACAATCCGCCCGTCAACGGGCTCAGTTTCGCCACTCGCTCGGCGGTGGCGGCCGGCATCGACCAGGCCGAGGCCGATTCATCGGTCACCGC
>SXGU01149428.1_pt1 | contig 11153 bp, 9 predicted proteins | sample 3174531 | NCBI WGS metagenome assembly SXGU01 (sample SAMN11356863, study PRJNA531348) | freshwater metagenome | isolation source: freshwater sample F1-140 | place: China: Fuxian Lake, Yuxi | collected 2017-12-25
ATCCCAGAGGTACTGACCGTGATGGTAGATATGCTCAAAGCTCATATCCTCGGGAATCTCAGGCTCAGTCGTAAAGTGGCGATGCGAGAGCGAGTTACTTGCCAGAAGCACCGCGCGCTTTCCGGAGCGCTCGACCGCACGAGCTGTTGCCCGACCCAGTTTTTTCATCTCTTCTTGGCCGACTTCATTGGAGAAATAATAGGGCGAATTATTCGACGAAACCACAACCACCGGAATATCAAAAGCAGGATTGGTCAGATAACAGGAGGTGATCGCACCGTAGTCGATACGAAAATCAGGATTCTTCATCACCTTGGTGATCAGGCCTTCGTTCTTGCCCTCTTCAGCAATCAGCAGCGAAAGATCAACATCGACCTTGAGATCATATTGAAAACGAAAAAGATGCGGAAAAATCGGATCCACCGACAATCCCTGAAAGCGCGGCAACCCCAGAACATGGTGACCGACAACAGTCATCCAGTGGGGTGAATGCACCAACAAAACATCAGGTTTTTTTGCGAGCACGTTCTTACGCATCCGCTCATAACCCCAACGAAGCACATCCCAACCGCCTTCACTTTTAGGTTCGTTTTGGGGTGGATTGTCGGCATACACCAAGTGTGGTGGATGCGGTGCTAAGACTCCGGCGACGATTCTACCTTTTTGCATCTTAAACCTCGATCACTATGGTTTTAGCTTCAGTGAAAAACTCGCGACTTCCCTCTTGGCCTTCGCGGCCAATGCCACTGGCCTTCATGCCCCCAAACGGCGCACGAAGATCGCGTTTAAGCCAGGTGTTGATCCACACCGTGCCCGCCTCAAGGCGCTCTGCCATGCGATGCGCGCGCGGCAGTGAGTTGGTCCAAACCGTCGCCGAAAGACCGTAACTCACGCCATTGGCTAAGCGTAGAGCTTCCTCATCACTCACAAACGGCGTCAGGGTCACGACCGGGCCAAAGATCTCTTCTTGTTGAAGACGCGACTCATGCTTAACACCTGTCAAGATAGTCGGTTGAAAGAAATAACCGTTCTTGAGTTTACCTTCGAGATTTGGCCGTTCACCGCCGCAGAGGATCTCAGCGCCCTCGTTTCGGGCGACGTCCATGAAACTTTCTACCTTTTCAAGATGTTGGCGCGAGACCAAGGGGCCAACAAAGGTTTCACGCTTACGCGGATCACCGATCTGTAGTTTGCGCACTCTCTCCGTGAACTTGGATACGAAGGCCTCGTAAATTCCCCGTTGGACATATATACGCGAACCGCAAAGGCAGATCTCGCCCTGATTGAGGAAGCTGGAGTTCACGGTGGTTTCAATCGCGCGATCAAAATCCGCATCATCAAGAATGATCGCCGGATTTTTACCGCCGAGCTCGAGTGAGAGTTTTTTGAACATCGGAGCCGCGATTTGCGCAATCGCCCTCCCTGTCGCAGTACCACCGGTAAAACTGATCAGCGGCACATCCGGATGTCTGACAAGCGCCTCGCCCGCACCAGGACCAGTGCCGAAGACCATGTTGACGACTCCTGCCGGCAGCTGTGCTTCCTGCAAGACTTCACAGAGCATTTCTGCCGTATGCGACGTAAACTCCGACGGTTTACACACCACGGAGTTTCCAAAACCTATCGCCGGCGCTATTTTCCAAGTCAAGAGATACAGCGGCAGGTTCCAGGGAGAGATAAGTCCAGCCACGCCGACCGGCCGACGGGTGACATAGGTGAGACAGTTCTGATTGGTCTGCATCGCTTCATCGGTCGAGTGCAGGATCGCGCTGGCAAAGAAACGAAAATTATGGATCACACGGCTGATGTCCATCGCTTCCGCCAGCCACACCGGTTTACCCTGGTCAGCGGACTCCGCTTCAGCAAATTGTTCGCGGCGCTTCTCGATCAAATCGGCGATGCGAAATAAATAGCGCGAGCGTTCACCAGGCTCAAGCCCCGCCCATTCCGGAAAGACCCTTTGCGCTGCGTGTACGGCGTCGGCCACATCTTCGGCGCCAGAATCCGCCACCAAAAGATGAGGCTCGCCGTACGCCGGATTAAAACTCTGGAGAAAGTTCCCCGTCTTCGGTTCAACAAAGACGCCATCGATGAAATTCAGAATCTTCTTCATAAATGCGCCCCCGATCCTGCACCGGTACCTGCCTCTTGACCGGCCCCCCGGGGTCCATGGCCAATTTCGGAGCTCATTGCTCCGCCAGCACTGTAATTCGTGAAATCAAAATCCCAGCGATCTTCATCGGTATCCCACGGATCATAGGGAACAATCGTGTTCATATGGACTCGGAGTTCCGGCGGAATGACTTCGGGAACGATGAAGGCTTTCTGTCGATCGAGATGATAGGGATTGCGCAGTTCAAAACCGAGAACGCCTAGGACGTAACGAGCGACGTACCACGCTGCCTGCGAATCCCAGCCGTGCGCCACCTTAATCACCACGCCTAAACCTTCGGGGTAATCCGGATGCACAATTGAAAGGCCAAGAAGCCCGTCAGCACCTTCCTTGGCAATCACTTGACCACCGCACGATTTTAAAATTGTCGAATCAAGCCGGTTAAAGCCGCCGACCAGATCGGGTCTCTCGACCATCGCTGACCAAATCCAATCGTCATCTTTGGTGACCGCCATGTGAGCATAAAGTTTCGCGAGCTCAGTCACGGTCATCGATACCGTTGGGAGTCCGCAACCGTCTTTGGCGGTCACTTTCGGATTCCACTCTTCACCGAGCGCTTGGCGTACGAGCTCCATATAGGCCGAATGAAATTTATGATGAGGCCAAGTGTAGCCGACACGCGACCAACCGCGAATCTGACAGCCACGCAAAATCGCCGCGTGTTTACCGGCACAAGGATGATACCAGCGCCGCGCCCGACGCATCTGCCGACCAAACTGCATCAGCGGCAACGCAAAAGGCGTTTGCATCAAACCCATTTCTGATGGCTTCAAAATCGCCTTCACCGCCGCAATATGTGTTGGCTCGGCATTGTGCGAGGCCACGGAAACAGCTTTACTCTCAAGCGACAGAATCGGATCAAGCTCTTTGGCGAAGACCTTGATTTGCAATGGCTTCATCATCGAGCGACCATAGCAAAGCACATTCCCGCCATGGGCATAGATCACCTTACGCCCCGACACCCACGAGATCGCCCCGTGAATTGTGACCTCAGAGACTCCGTTTCGGCGGTAATCAACGAGTGGCTCCCAGGTGCCACCGCGCAAGGGATCAGCAGTAGCGGCCTCACTGGCCGACGTCACTTGAGACGTCACTTGAGACGTCACTTGAGACGTCACTTGAGACGTCACTTGAGACGTCACTTGAGAGGTCACTTGAGAAGACTCAGAAGCCATTTGAGACTTTGACGCCATAGAAAACATCCTCATTGAAGTTGACTTAAATCTGGGGCGCGACTTTTTCCATGAATTTGCGCATCTTCGCACAAACCGCCGTACTGTCATGATTGTTGAAATCAAACCACAACATCAGGCGATCCTCGGGATGAAAGCGTGCCTTGGCTTGCGCGATGATCTCTTCCGGAGTTCCGACCAAAGCATTGTTGACCGCCTGGGCAATTTTGGCCGGATCCAAGGTTCCCTCGACCGCACGCCAATAGTTAGAGAGCGCTTTTTCCGCATTGGCATGAGCTTGCGCGGTGTTGTTGTCGATAAATACCAAAACCGTTCGCGGCATATGTGCGCGCGTCCATGGGCCACCGTCTTTATGGAAGAGTTTTTTCATGCGTTCATGAGTCTCTTCAATGACCGGCCCTGGAGTGATCGAAAGGTTAAACACGCCGCAAGGAAGGATTTCGTTCGCCAGACGCTGCGAGGCCTCATCATGCGCCCCGAGAGTGAGCTTGAGTAAATGCATCGGCGCCTCAAACGGAATCACGCCAACCTCATCAAAGACCCAAAATGACGGCACTTCGATAACATCAGGTTCACCGCGAGCACCAGTCTGCAGCCGCCACGCCTCGGCCACCTTGGCCCAATCTTCATCGCTGCGGAAAACTCGCCGTGACAACAGTTTCGGACGAACGTCTTTGGAGGCAAAAACATCGCCGCGCAAAAAACGTAAGAATATCTCAGTCGCCTCGAGAAACACCAACCCGCGCAGCGCTGGCCATGCGGCCTTTTCGATCTCGTTACGCGGCTTGATACCGTAGGGAACATTCGAGAACGGAAAACGCCCGCTCGCAAAACCAATATCGAGGAGACGCGACTCACTGGCCTCAAGACCATGAATCGAAAGAAACATTCGAATCGCTTCGGCATGCGCGATCGGGCCGCCATTACAGAAAATATTGCGAATCGCACTGCCGATATGAATACGCTTGGTTTGCGCGAAAAGTTTATGCGCCAATTGCAGGATATCGGTATTGAGACCGATCTCGCCTTTGAACTGCGGAATCACCGCACCGGGATTTCGCTTCTGAATTTGGCAAGACAGATGCGTTTCAGCGACCCAAGCCGTGCCAAAGCCAAGAGCATCGGCAAGTATAGCTTGCTCGAAAAAATTCTGGAACATCACCCGCTCCGACGGCATGACACCATCAACCTCGGTCTGACAAATCGAAAGAAAAATATCGAATCTCACTACTTCCTCCCCCCTTAAAGACTCAAAGTGCCGGTGTTCGTCCACCATCGACGGCAAGAGTGGTTCCACTGACATAGCCCGCGGCCGGACTCGCAAAGAATGCGATCACTCCCGCCACTTCCTCGGGCTCCGCAAAACGCCGCGCCGGGATCATGGCCTTCCACTCATCAGCCACTTCGCTAACAGTTTTTCCCGTACGCGTCGCCGCCTGCGAGAGAAGTGAATCCAATCGCCCCGTTTTTGTGAAGCCCGGAAGAATTGAATTCACCGTAATGCCATGAGCCGCCACCTCTTGCGAGAGCGTTTTTGCCCATGAAGCCACTGCCGCGCGCACAGTGTTCGACACCCCAAGCCCCGGGATCGGCACTCGCACCGACGTTGAAATGACGTTGATGATACGCCCAAAGCCCTCGGTTTTCATGCCGGGTAACAATAACTGAGTGAGCAGCTGATTCGTCAACAAATGTTGATGAAAGGCGGCGGCAAATTCATCAAGTTTGGCCTCGTGAATCGGGCCGCCCTTGGGACCTGCACTGTTGTTAACTAAAATCGTCAATGGACCGACTTCGCGTAGGTTCTTTTCGATGCGCTCACGCACCTCGTTATGGTGATTGAGATCGACGGCAATAAAACCATGGTCCTTGCCAGGTAGCTCATCGAGAAGCTGGCTCAATCTCACTTCAGAGCGAGCAACCGCTACCACACTCGCCCCCTGATCCGCGAGAGCAAATGCCGTGGCCCGCCCGATCCCTTCCGAGGCTCCGCAAACGAGCGCCCGTTTACCTAATAGACTGGTGTTCATAGTTCGGTTTGCACTTCCCATTTCATTGCCTCCAGCTCACCAAAGATCGCCCAAAATCGTCGACACACGGCCCGAGATTGAAACACTGAAGTCGCACATCATGCACGCGGCAACGCATCGCTCGAGAAACCCTCGCACAACGCAATGCGCTGACAGCGACTGCGGCCTTCTTAAGATTGCAAAAATCAGCAGCCACAACCTAAGATCTACGAGGAGGTTCGCATGCATCCCTGGCACGACGTCGACTGTGGCGACAAAGCTCCTGAGGTAGTTTCGGTGATCATTGAGGTCCCCATGGTCTCGAAGCTCAAGTACGAGCTCGATAAACCCTCGGGCCTGCTCAAGGTCGACCGGGTTTTATTCAGCAGCGTCCATTATCCGGCGAACTACGGGTTTATTCCGCAAAGCTATTGCGATGATCACGATCCTCTCGACGTTTTGGTTCTTGGCCAAGAATCAGTGATCCCGCTTTCCATCATGCAAGCACGACCCATTGGCGTGATGAAGATGCTGGATCAGGGCGAAGCCGACGACAAGATCATCGCGGTTCATGCCAACGACCCCGAGGTTGAGCATTTTCGCTCCATCAAAGATCTGCCGCCACATCGCCTTCGCGAAGTGCAACGTTTTTTTGAGGACTACAAGGTCTTGGAAAATAAAACCGTTAAAGTCGGTGGCTTTCTTGACCGCGATGAGGCCCATAAGGTCATCCTCGAAGCGATTGAACTCTATAAGAAACACGCCTACGAACTCCATCGTACTCGTAAAGATTGATTCCCGCGTTGAGTTCTGATTAATCATAGTAATAACGCTATGGAGATCAAGAACTCATGACTGCCGACACCCCACAAACGCCTGAGGGCAACAAACCCAAAGGACGCCAGATCTATAAAATGCGAGTCGTCGAGATTCGCGACTACACCAGCCGCATTCGTGAGCTTTTCTTAAAATGCGAAGAACCGAACCAGTTTCAATTTCGCGCCGGCCAATTCGTGATGCTCCATGTTCCGGCAGAGCCGAAACCGGCACTTCGAGCCTACTCGATCGCCTCCAATGACCAGCAACGCGATGGTTTTCGCTTGATCTTTAACCATATCGAGAATGGCTTGGCCTCGAACTTCGTGTGGACACTCAAAGGCGGCGAGCTCCTGGACTTTACCGGCCCCTTTGGTCGGCTGTTTTTCAAAGAACCTCCTACGCAGCAGATCGTCATGCTCAGCACCGGCTCCGGCATCAGCCAACATTTTTGTTATCTCGAATCCAATCTCAAGAAGTACCCCGATCTTCGTTACCGTGTCTTGATGGGTATGCGAACCGCAAACGACATTTATTACCGTAAAGAACTCGATAGCTTGAAGCGTGAGTTCAAAGACTTTGATTATGAATTCGTGCTCTCTCGCGCCGATGATTCCTGGACCGGTAAAAAAGGTTATGTGCAACACTTTCTGAGCGAGTTCAATTATCGGGAAACTCCGACCACCTTTTACCTCTGCGGTAACGGTGGGATGATCAAAGATGTGAAGGCACGCCTGGCGGAAGACGGCTTTGATGCCGCCAATATTTTAGCCGAAGCTTTCGACTAAGGCCTCCATCTAGACAGAGGGGCCTTCTTAACAAGTTACGTCGATTTTGGTCTAGAACAGCCCAGGTCGCGTTGACTTAAGCCTAGCGCAGAAATTCAATGAATTAAGTTTGCTTACCTTTTGGAAAACCAAAAGAAAGGACGTTTTATGCGCTTGGCAAGAGCTAAGGTTCGGATGCTGTCTATTCGTGTTTTCGCTGGAGTTTGCGCTGCTGTTTTTGGGAGTTTATTAGCAGGCTGCGGCCTCCCCGCACATGATTTGAACGATCTTGAAAAAACCGCCGACATCGAATGGGTCTTTGGCGTCTTTGAGCGTAACTATGCGCCGGCGGGCTGGAAGGAAAAGCAATTCGGCATGTCGCTCGCGCAAGCCAAGAAAGAGTGCTCCGAACAAGCAAAAACCATCGTCAAACCAGATGCTTTCGTTTCACACTTGAGCCGCTGCGTGAACCGCTTCGGCGACGCACACACCAGCACCATGTCGGGCGGCACAACGCTTCCCGAACTGGCCAAAGTCGCTTACCTCGGCTTCATGACTGAAACCGAACGTGTTGATCTCGCCAACCCGCCCGTACGCAGAACACAGCCCGATCCTAAAACTCCAGAACCTTCACCGACACCGGAACCGGGTAAACCCCTTCAATTGCAAACGCTCCTGCACGTCACCAAGATTCTACCTACGACAAATGACAGTGGTGACTTCCCGATTCGCGTCGATGATTACATCGTCGAAATCGACGGCAGAGCCGTTGCCGAATATCTTGCGAGCGAAATCCTACCGTTTGGAAACCTTGGCCAAAGCAATAGCTCGATGATGCAGGCCGGACCGATCTTTCCGGTGCGTTCCTCTTACACGCACCCGCTTCCAACGGCCGAGTTTGTGCAACTCAAAATCTTCCGCAGCGGGCATTTCTTGAACGTGAACCTGCCATGGACGATCAAAGACCTGGTGCAGTTTCAGCAGGAACAACAAGATGCACAAAAGGCGAAAAACACCAAAAGCGATCATAAGGATGAACACACCAAGAAGGGTGAAATTCTCGTTTCGCCCATATGGATGGGTAATGAGCTTTTTACCTATCTCCTGAAGCTCATGGATGATTACCGCATGAATCCAGGTTCGCGCGTGCAGATTCTCCTCACCAACACCTTCACAAAGTATAACTTCAACCCGACTTTACGCTTCCTACAGGACCTCTTCGCTGCCGAGAACAAAGCCAAAGACGGCGACCCTTTGCCTGTCGAAAAAGCTCTCGCGAGCACGAGCAGTCTCAAAGTCGATAGCGAACTCTTTGCGGCACGTGTCTTTATCCAAGAAGACGGAACTCGAATCGGCTACATCCGCATCGAGACCTTTAGTGTTGACGACAAACAAGCCGCCCAGGCTCTCTCTGAACTGCACCGCAAGTTCAGCAAACTCAAAGTGAAGGGCGTGATCTACGATACACTCAATAACGGCGGCGGAAGCCTAGTGGCCGGCTTACGCATGGCCAACCTTCTTACCACTAAGCCCCTTGTTTACCCCACCCTGCAAATGGCTCTTAATGAAAACTGGATGAATGCCTTTCATGCCGACTCGCTCTACCGAGCAGGCACGAGTACTGGCTCAGACAGTCGACGCACACTTGCAGCGCGTGTTTATCGTATTCTTAATGAAGATCAAAAGGCCGGCTTAAGAATCTCTCGGCCGATTTCTTCGACCGAACTTGATCCCTTCATTCTCAATGAAGACAAAGCCCTTTGCCAAAGTGAACGTCGCTGCCTTGATTCAGAGATCAAGCGTGTTCTTTTGGTTAACGAAATGTGTGCTTCGATGTGCGACATCTTCGCGGCCATGTTCCGGGACAACAAAATGGGTACGATCATAGGCTCACAAACCATGGGCGCCGGCGGCAACGTTGTCATGCACGGCACCTCACCGGTTTCGCAGATCATGATGACTCAGACCGAATCTCTGGTTCTCGACGCCGACGGCAAGTATCTTGAGAATCAAGGGGTGTTACCGGATATCGCGCTTGATACGATATATGACCGTATCAACGGGTTTTCTGCGACTTATAAAAAGGCCCTCGCGGCTCTTCAGTAAGCGCGGGGATCATTAAGTTCACTGTCCTATTGAGAGGGGAGAGCATGTTCGTCTCCCCTTTTTTTTTCACAAACAAACTCTCATAGAGCCAGACGGTTAGTTTTTGGCTGAGGCAGCACTTCGCACGCAGGTCATCTTTTGATCGTTGTCGATCATTTCGCCGCGCCCTTTAGTTTTACCGGCTTCGAACTCGATCACGGCAACCTTATTGCCACCGTCAGCATAGACAAAGGCAAACTGTTCTTTGACGGGATTTGATTTTTTGAATTTTCGCTCGACTTTGAGGCCATCCAAGTGGTCCAACGCCTGGCCCTTCTCATCGAAGATATGAATCTCGGTAAATTTGCTAAAAAAGAACTCATAGCGAAACCCGCTCTGTTCCAGGCACACGAAATCAGGAGTCGCGGCGAATGCCCGCGAAGCAAACGAAAACATATAGGCAAAGGCTAAGATCATTAAGACTTGGTTTTTCATTGGGGATCTCCATCGGTCTGTTACGCAGACCTGTAGTGGCAAAAGTAGTTTGTTAAAAGGCAAAACCACCTTATAGCAAAGACCGTGGTCAATAATCCAATTCTCTGATGGCATTTTAATATGCGTGAAGCGTAGTGATTGCCGCGACTTCGCTCAAGGACCAGACAAGAGCGGACGGGAAAAAAATTTCACGAAGTGACCAAAATCGCGACAGCCGGTTGTCTAAATCCTAACAGGTGAAGGCCGGACGTAGATCCTGTATAGTGTCTTGATCCATTTTTGCCCTATTCAGAGGACACTCCCAAGGATGACCAGAAAATGCCCGTGATCTTCAGCCGCACCACCAATAACCGCATCGCCTTTCCGTCAGTTTTTTTGGCGGCATGGCTGTCGGTCATTCTTTCGGTGGCAAGTGCCTCGGCCGGCGAATTCGAAGTTCTGAGGGATCAATCTGGAAATCCAGCCAACGTCCGCAATAGCCCGTTTCTGCGCATGGTAATCGGCGATTTTAACTCTCTAAGTTGCTCACACACCTGGGTATCCAACGATGGCTATCTGTTAACAGCCCTTCATTGCATTGAAGGCTGCATCACAGGGGCGATGGAATTCGACGGCTCTCGCTACAATCGGTTCGCCTATAAAAAAATCGAAGTTCCGAACACCAAATACTACAGCCATCCCTTCGTCGCCTTTGAAGTCAACGAATCAAGACTCAAGGATGTTCGCTGCCTGTTGAACGAGGGAGCTCCAGGAAAAAAGCCACTCGAAGCACGAATCGTCGCCCTCGGTGCGAAAGGTTGGATTCCTGATTATCTCAGAGGAGATTTCAAGAAAAAATACCCCGAAATTTATCATGAGTATCGACAGAAAGGTTACGTTGGCATTGGTGATCACGGCGATTTCGCTCTACTAAAGGTGGAGCCCGCTCCCCCGTCGGCACTCGACACCTCGGCGACCCCTAACGCCTTTGAGTACTTCTCGCATCCTCCCCAGTGCCTCGCCATTGACGGGACCATTGACACCCAGACGATCGGCACTGGCGCACAAGTTTGGAGTTTATCGTTTCCAAACCTCTCGACTCGGGTGAATCGCAGCGAGTTTGTCTATCAACCTGTTGCCACCGGCGGCCGGGTGTATACGAAAAATGATCATCCACACTATTCGCCAGAGGCGCTGAGTGAGATCGACGAGCACTTTCTCTATAGCTCTACAGACAGTGAGGTCGGCGCGAGCGGCTCAGCACTGATCAACTCGCAAGGGAAAATCGCGGGCATTCTTGCCATGAGCATTACGGATCGGACTCAGTACACTCGCGGCGCTTCACTCTTCCTACCCAGCAGCCACATCCTCAAGCGCTTAAGAGACGTTTTGGGAAATGACTTTGTCGAAACCAAACTCCTGAATGGATGTTCAGTCAGTCCGAGTACCGATAACCTCTTGAATCTCTTGCGCTCTGTTTCAACAAATTCACGGCTGTCCGGAGAAATTTCAAGCTAACCTTTGCATGGAATTGGCTCTGGTCATGGCTTTCGTGTCTGGTTAGCCATAGAAGCTTACATTGGCGCGGGTCACGTTCGGAAAATTTCAGGATAGATGTCGCGTGAGAGTCGATTGA
>SXGU01483820.1_pt1 | contig 11152 bp, 7 predicted proteins | sample 3174531 | NCBI WGS metagenome assembly SXGU01 (sample SAMN11356863, study PRJNA531348) | freshwater metagenome | isolation source: freshwater sample F1-140 | place: China: Fuxian Lake, Yuxi | collected 2017-12-25
GAAGACACTTTTGTGCCGCAGACGCGTCCCGGTCATCGCGCGCTCGATGAATATGAGCTGATGGGACACTACGAACACTGGCGCGAAGATTTGGCGTTAGCACCGGCGCTCGGTCTGCAAGGTCTGCGTTGGGGCGTGCCGTGGTATAAAGTCGAACCGGAAGCAAACAAATTCGATTGGCGCTGGACGGACGAAGTAATTCCGTATCTGGTCGAAGAATTAAAGATCACGCCGATCATTGATTTGATGCATTACGGCTGTCCGCTGTGGCTCGAGCGCGAATTTGCCAACAAAGATTACCCGAAATACGTGGCGCGTTATGCCGCCGAGTTTGCTCGGCGATACAACAAATTAATTAGATGGTATACGCCGCTGAACGAGCCGATTATCAACGCGCTGATGTGCGGAATGCGCGGTCTCTGGGCGCCTTATTTGAAAGGCGACCGCGGCTACATCAAAGTTATGCTTCAGCTCGCGAAGGGAATCGTTCGCACGGTCGAAGCGATCAAAGAAATCAATCCGGATTCGGTAATGGTACACGTTGAAGCGACCGGTTTGACGCGCACGATTCGCGAAGATTTGGCGCCGCTCGCGCGCGAAGAACAGCATCGCGGCTATCTTTGCTACGATTTGATTTCCGGACGAATGACGCACGATCATCTGATTTTTCCGTGGCTGATTAGAAACGGCGCGTCGCCCGACGATTTGGCGGAATTGCGGCAGAACAAAATTTCGCTCGACGTTCTCGGTCTGAATTTTTATCCGCAATGGTCAACGAAACAGCTTTATCTCGACAATCGCGGGCGCATCGCTTTTCGCGAAACCGAACACGAAGGCGAAGGTTTTGCCGAACTGATCACCAATTATTACAATCGTTATCAAATTCCGATTATGATTACGGAAACGAGTGCGGTCGGAACCGATGATGTCCGGTCGCGGTGGCTGACTTCTTCTATTGCCACGATAAAAAATTTGCGCGAAAGCGGCATTCCGGTAATCGGCTACACTTGGTTTCCGCTGTTTACGATGATTGACTGGCGTTATCGTTTTTCCGACGAACCGCTGGAAAACTTTTATCTGGAACTCGGTTTATATAACTTAAATCGCGAGAAAAACGGCGAAAGATGGCTGGAAACGCCGCTGGTTGAACAAATGAGAAATCTCGTTAAAAATTCTCGGCAATCAGTCGGAGATTTGCGAATGACTGTGGCGGCAAATGAAAATCGGTATCAAATGATTGCCGAAAGATAAATTAGTAAGCTACACAGATTCAACAGTTTACAAAACAGAGTCGCCCGAAGCTGCTAATCGGCTTCGGGCGACTCTGTTTTTTGGCACGCAAATTTCCTCTAAGCGTCTAATTTAATAACAATCTTATTCAGATTAATATAAAAAGTATTAATTCAATACAAAATATTATCGTTTTTTGAAAAACATAACTCCCATAAATTATGTTGCAGGTTCAAATTGAGATTGAGTAAATCAAAGATATGAACGGAAAGATATTTCAAAGTTTTATGATGGGCGGTTTTGAGTGTTCGACTCACCGCAATCCGCGCGGAAAACGTCTCGATTTAATTAATTCAACAAACCACGACCAGCTTGCCGCTTCCGATTACTACCGATTAATGGAAATGGGAATGCAAACCGCGCGCGACGGCGTGCGCTGGCATTTAATCGAGCGCGAGCCGTACAAATACGATTTTTCCAGTCTCGAAAATCAGGTTCGAGCCGTGCGCGAAACGGGAATCGAAGTAATCTGGGATATTTTTCATTACGGTTTTCCGGACGACTTGGATATTTTCAGCGCGGCTTTTCCCGAACGTTTCGCTCGTTTCGCATTGGCGACAACGAAATATTTGGCAGATAATTTAGGCGAAAAATTATTTCTCTGTCCGGTCAATGAAATTTCTTTTTTCGCGTGGGCGGGCGGCGAAGTCGGCGTTTTTCATCCGCTTGCCGTCGGTCGCGGCGACGAATTGAAGCAGCAGCTGGTGAAAGCTGCGATTGCATCAACGCAAATTATCAAAAGCGAGTTTCCGGCAGTGCGATTCGTTGCCACCGACCCGGCAATTCACGTGATCGCGGGCGGCAGCCGCTCGCCGCATTTGCAGAGAGCCGCCGAAAAATATCGCCGCGCGCAATTTGAAGGTTTCGATATGCTGTGCGGACGACTCAAACCGGAACTCGGCGGCAAACCGGAATATCTCGACATCATCGGACTGAATTATTATTTTCATAATCAATGGCGCTATCCGAGCCGCCGGAAAATCGCGCTCGGTCATGCGGAATATCGTCCGTTCAGCGAAATTCTGCGCGAGTATCACGAGCGATACAAACGCCCGATTTTGATTGCCGAAACCGGCATCGAAGACGAGAAGCGTCCCGAATGGTTTCGCTACGTATGCGAACAAACCAGAATTGCGCAATCGAAAAACGTGCCGATTGCGGGAATTTGCCTTTACCCGATTGTTAATCATCCGGGCTGGGCGGACAATCGCCATTGTCACAACGGTCTCTGGGATTATGCGGACGATTGGGGCGAGCGGGAAATTTATCAGCCTTTAGCTGACGAAATAATGTTTCAGGAAAAACTGTTTGCCAACAAAGCGGAAATGACGGCGAGCGCTAAAAACTGAAAGACAGCGAGTGATTTGTAGATACTGTAAAAGATTAAAATGTGTAAACGGTGCAGTGCAGTGTCGCCGCGAAAAGATTATTTTTCCGCCAAACCGAGTTTTTGACTCGGCTTAAAAAACTTCTCTTTTTGCGCGGCGTTAGCTAACTTGTCGGATTCAGCCGTTGAATTTTTAATTTCGGTGATTTTCGCTTCAGGCAGAAATTGATTAAACAACAATCTGATTCGCGCTTGATCGTGTTCGGCGACGGCTTGCTGAAAACTTTCCAAAATTCGCATTACTTCGTCGTCTTCATACGTTGATATTTTGCCGATAAAGATTTTCGGATGCTTCGTTTTCAAAAGATTTTCGCCAGTGATTTCCAGTTCTTCAAACAGTTTTTCGCCGCTGCGCACGCCGGTAAATTCGATGTTAATGTCGTCGTATGGTTTTAAGCCGGAAAGACGAATCATATCTTCGGCTAAATCGAGAATTTTCACCGGCTTGCCCATATTGAGAATGAAAATTTCGCCGCCCGCGCCGAGCGCGCCCGCCTGCATCACGAGCTGCGAGGCTTCGGGAATCGTCATAAAATATCTGGTCATTTTCGGATCGGTAACGGTGATCGGCTCGCCTTTTTTGATCTGTTCGCGGAAAATCGGCACGACCGAACCGGCGGAACCGAGCACGTTGCCGAAGCGCACCGCCATATAATTCGTCGAATACGTGCGGTTTAGACTTTGCAGAACGATTTCCGCAATGCGTTTCGATGCGCCCATTATCGAAGTTGGATTAACGGCTTTATCGGTCGAAATGAGCACGAAATTTTCCGTCTGATACTCGCCCGCCAATTCGCCGATTAATTTCGTGGCGAAAATATTGTTTTTAACCGCTTCGGCGCAGTTTATTTCCATCAGCGGTACGTGTTTGTGCGCCGCCGCGTGAAAAATTACTTGCGGGCGATACATTTCAAAAATCTCGCGCATTCGCGATTCGTCGCCGATGTCGGCAAGCAGCGGCATAAATTTGACTTCCGCAAAATCTTTGACCAACTCGCGCTCGATTTGAAAAAGCAGAAACTCGGCTCTTTCCGCCAAGACAAGCAATTTCGGTTGATAATTTGCCACTTGCCGCACGATTTCCGCGCCGATTGAGCCGCCTGCGCCGGTCACCATCACTACTTTTCCGCTCAAGAAATCGTGCAGATTTTTATCGTCGAGCGCGACCGGTTCGCGTCCCAGCAAATCTTCAATCTGCACGTCGCGCAGACGACTGACCGAAACGCGCCCGTGCGCGATTTCATTGAGACTCGGAACGATCTGCGCTTTGACCGGAATGGCACGGCAAATGTCCAGAATCTGCCGAATTTCTTTGCCCTGCGCCTGATCAATCGCAATAACGACCTGCTCGACGTTTAATTCGTCAGAGAGCCGTGCCAAATCGCTGCTTGTTCCTAAAACTTTGACGCCGTTAACGCTGCCGCCTTTTTTGCGCCGGTCATCATCAATAAAACCTTTCACGTCGAGTTCGGCGTCGGCGCGTCCAACCATTTCTTTGGCGAGCGCCGCGCCGATTCTGCCGGCGCCGACGAGCAGCGTCGCTTTGCGCTTGACGCGGCGTTTCGAGCCGGTGAAACTGCGCTTTTCTCCGAATTCGTAAGCGAAACGGCGCAGAATTCGCAAACCTAAAAGTCCGCCGAAAGCCAGAGCCGCATCAATTAAAATCACCGAAATTGGAACTTGCCAGCGGTCGAAACGCGTGTAAGTCAGCAGAAATCTGACGGCGAGCAAAATAACGCCGGAAATCAGCGCGGCTTTGAGAAACGCTTTGATGTCTTCCAAACTGACGTAACGCCAGATGATCGAATAAGCGCCGACCAGAAAAAGCGACGAGAACTGCACGAGCACAACGAACGGAAGCTGATTGAGCGCCGCGTCAAAGTAAAAATCGCCGAGTTGAATGTTGAGCGTCGGCAAATAAGCGAGAAAAAAAGCTGCGCAAAGCACGAACACGTCGGCTAAAAATTGCGTCGGACGGCGCAGAAACCAAAATTTTTCCTCGATTTGATTGCTATTTTCCACTTTATCTAAAACTGTTTACTCGCGAAGTATAATTGGAATTTACTTGGCTGACAGAAAACTGTCAAACATCAAAAACCTTGCCGATGCTTATTTTACACGTTTATTGCGGACAACCGAACGAGGCAACGGTTGAATCAAAGCGCTTTGTAAGCTATTCTTGTTCCGGAAAATTCCACAAAGAGGTTTTTATTAAAATGAAGTTAAAGATATTATTTCTTTTCGTCCTCGCGTTTTCATTATCCATCGTCTCATTCGGTCAGCAAATGCCCGCCGACGTTCAACCGGAAAGCGTTTACTTAGTCGGACCCGGCGATGTCGTCGAAGGCAAAGTATTAGGTGAAGCGGATTTCAATTTCGTCGCGACAGTAGACCAAGACGGCAAAATTGAAGTGCCGTTTTTCGAGCAGCCGATTATGGCGAAATGTCGCTCCGAACGTGAACTTCGCGGCGATGTTACTAAACTTTTGTCGAAATATCTGCGCAGTCCGCTCGTTACTTTTCGCGTGATGGAAAGAAAAAGCCGTCCGCCGGTTGTGGTTTACGGCGAAGTCCGCACGCCGCAAAAAGTTGATTTAATGCGCAAATCAACTTTGCTCGAACTGATTTCAGTTTCCGGCGGCGAAACTGAAGATGCGGGCGGAATGATTCAAGTTTTCCGCACGCAGGCGCCGATGTGTTCGGACAATCTTGAAGACAACAATTGGACGGCGGTCAACGGCACTGAAGTTCCTTCGCGAATTTACAGCTTGAGCAGTTTGAAAAAAGGAATGGACGAAGCGAACCCGATTATTTATCCGGGCGATGTCATCGTCGTTCAAAAAGCCTCGCCGATCTATATCACCGGCGAAGTTCGCCAGCCGACCGGATTGCTTTTGAAAGGCGAAGGTTTATCGCTTTTCCAAGCAGTTAATATGGTTGGTGGTCCGAACAGAGACGCTAAGACAAAAGACGTTAAAATTTATCGCTTAAAGGCGAATTCAAAAGACCGAGAAATTATCTCAGCCAACTATGACTTGATTCAAAAAGGCAATCAAAAAGACATAATGCTTGAACCATACGACATTGTCGAAGTGGATAAAGCGAAGAAAAGTGTGGCGCAAACTATTTTGGAAATTGCTATTGGCGCAGGTCGTGGCGGAGTTACTGCGGTAACACAAGGATTAGGAACGAGAATTCTTTACTAATCAACCAAAGCAGAAACCAAATTTAGAAAACCGTGAACAAAAAGTTTTTCGCTCACGGTTTTTCTTTTTCCGCGTCCGCATAGATTTTATCAATCACGTTTTTGTATTTTTCATCAACGACGCGGCGTTTTACCTTTAAGGTTGGCGTCAGTTCGCCGCTTTCGACGGTTAATTCTTTTTCGATGAGCGCGATTTTTTTTACTTTTTCGTATTGCGATAACTTTTCGGTCAGTTTCGCGGTTTCTCTTTCGAGCAAGGTGACAATGCGCGCGTCGCCGCAAAATTCGGTCGGTGTTTTTAGGTTTAAGTTTTTAATTTTCGCGTAATTGGCGAGCTGTTCAAAATTCGGCACGATCAGCGCGGCGGGGAATTTTCGTTCGTTGCCGACGAGCACGACTTGATTAACGAAACGCGAAGTTTTGATCGCCTGTTCAATCGGCGAAGGCGCGATGTATTTGCCGCCCGAAGTTTTGAAAAGCTCTTTTTTGCGGTCGGTAATCAGTAAAAATCCGTGTTCGTCAAGGCGTCCGATGTCGCCGGTCTTAAACCATCGGTCGGTTGTGAAAGCCTCGGCGGTCGCTTTTTCCTTGTTGAAATAGCCGAGCATTACGTTCGGTCCCGAAACTTCGATTTCGCCGTCTTCGGCAAGGCGAATTTCCACGTTGCGAATCGGTTTGCCGACCGTTCCGAGCCGGTAATCAATCGGGCTGTTCGTCGTAATCACCGGCGACGTTTCCGTTAAACCGTAACCCTGCATAATCGAAACGCCCGCGCCGTTAAAAATCAAATAAATATCGTCAGACAAAGCCGCGCCGCCGGTAATGCAAAAGCGCAGTCGCCCGCCGAAAAACTGTCGAAATTTGGAAAAAACAATTTTGTCGGCAATCGTGTGTTTCGCGCCGAGAAAAAACGAAATTCGTTCTCTTCGTTCGCGTTTTAAGGCATAATTTCTGCCGACTTCGATAGCGAGGTCGAAAATTTTTTCTTTCAAACTGCTCGATTGCGCCGCCTGCAATTTGGCTTTAGCGTAAACTTTTTCAAAAATTCGCGGCACGCCGACGAAAATCGTCGGGCGCACTTCCTGCAAATTTTCCGGCACGCGCTCGATTGATTCGGCGTAATGAACGCACATTCCGTTAAAAATATAAAGATACATCGCGCCGCGCTCGAAGATGTGCGAAAGCGGCAGAACCGACAGCGGAACGTCGCGCCGGTCGAAATTGAATTTTTCGCCCGTATCAATCACGTTTGAAATAATATTCGCGTGCGAAAGCATCACGCCTTTCGGTTCGCCGGTCGTTCCCGACGTATAAATCAGCGTGGCGACATCGTGCGGCTCGACAGCATTTCGCAGATTTTTCGCCAGCTGCGGATTTTCGTTTTTTAAATTTTCACCGGCTTTTTCGAGTTCGGCAAGGGAAATTAAACGTTCGTTTTCGTCGCTTTCGCCTTCAAACAAAACGACTTTTTCCAAATTCGGACAGCTTTTGAGATTTTCGCGGACACGGTCGAAATATTCGCGATTTTGCACGAACAAAACGCGCGCTCCCGAATCTTTGATAATGTATTCGACCGCGTTGGCGGCGAGCGTCGTATAAATCGGCACGTCAACGATTCCGGCAAATTGACAGCCCGCGTCGGCGAGCGTCCATTCGGGCGAATTCGCCGCGAGAATCGCCGCTTTTTCGTTTTTGCGCAATCCGTGCGAATAAAGTCCGAGCGCGATGTTTTCGATGCGCGTCAGCATTTCGGCGGTTGAAATGCGCTGCCACGAACCGTTTTTTTTATAGTTGAGCGCGTCGTCGCTCTGGTGTTTTTCAAACGCCTGCAAAAAAAGATCAGCCAGCGTGCGCGGTTCGTTCGGAAAAAGCGCAACGCGCGCCTTTGCCTGAGAATGACGAACGACGGATTGCGAATTTTCCTTGTTTACCTGACTCGTCATAATTTTGTTCCGTCGAAAAAAACTTTGAGAACTTCATCCGCCATCGGCGCGAGCGGATAAGGTTTTTTTGATAAAATCCAGTTAGTCACCATTTCATCGAGCGCGCCGTAGAGAATTTTGGCGCAGACAATCGGCTTTACATCCTTGCGGAAAAAACCGTTCTGCTGACCGTCGGCAAAAGTCTGGCGAATAATATCGAGATATTCGGCAAATCCGCCGCCGGAAAATTCCTCCATAAATTTCGTCGAGCCGCGCAGTTCGACCTGAAAAACAATCGCCAAATCGCGGTCGGAGCTGAGCTTTTCCAAATGAAGCCGCGCGATTTTTTGAAGTTTTTCATCCGGTTCGACGATGTCGGCGATTTCTCGTTTTCCTTCAAAAATAAATTCTTCCATCGCGCGGTCAAAAACCGAATGCAGAATTTCATCTTTGCTTTTGAAATAAAGATAAACCGTTCCGTCGGCGATGCCGGCTTCTTTGGCGATGTCGGCGACTTTGGAGTTGAAAAAACCTTTGCGCGCGAAAACCTTGACGGCGGCGCGCAAAATCGCTTCGCGTTTGTCAACGACGGCAACCCGAACTGAAACGTTTGAACGAAGTGTTTTGGACATAACTCAAGAAGAAACGATTGTAAGTTTCAAAAACAGCGTAAAAACATAGCGGAAACATAATGAAAAGCCGCATTTTTCGCCGTGATTTGAAACTTAGATTCCGGTGAATGAATAATCATTCATTGTCATCATAGGCTATATCAAAACGGAAAATAAAAGCAACCGAAATTTAGCGCGGAATCTGTAATTTATTCGCTGCGGCAATAAAAAAGGATTTGCAAAATTTAATTCTGCAAATCCTTTTTCAGATGATAGTGGCGGAGAGAACAGGACTCGAACCTGCAAGCCCGTAAGGGCGGTAGTTTTCAAGACTACTGCATTACCAATTATGCTATCTCTCCGTAATCTTTACGGAAACAAAAAATATAGCGCAAAACAGTTGCGAATACAAACTTCGCGCGAATGTTCCGCAAAATCGCGGGCAATTGTTGCGGCGTCTTTGTCTCAGAACTCCGCAAATTTCGGGAATCAAAATACCTATTCGGCTTTCGTTTGTTTGCTGTGCAGCAGACGATTTATTTCCGAATCGAGCTGTGCGGTTTTGCTGAAACCACTGGCTTTCATTTCGATTTCACCTTTTTGATTAATCAAAAAATGCGCCGGAAACGCCATTTCGATATATCCGCTGTTTCCGCCGTTGTTTTTCGCGCCGTATTTGAGCACGACATCAAAAGTGTTCGGCAGAATTTTAAAATCGAACTGAGTTTTTTTGAGATAATTTGCCACTTTTGCCTGATTTTCCATTGTCAGCGCGAGAAAAACGACGTTTTCGCCCTGGTAATTTTTCGCCATGCGGTTGAGCTTCGGAATTGATTCGTGACAGATACCGCAGCGCGTTGACCAGAACGTTAAAACGACGATTTTTCCTTTGAGCGCGTCGAGTTCGACGGTTTCGCCGCTCATCGAAACGGCACGGAAATTCTGCGCGCGGGCTTTACCGTTTTGTCCGAAAACAAAAGCCGAAACTGCGAAAATGAAAACAAAGCAAAGTAATAATCGAAAGATTTTCATAATAAATTTAACTGTCAAAAGAAGATAAAACGCGTCTGCGAAAAGCTAACGTTTGGTAAAAAAGAGATCGAACAAACCGTTATCGCCGAAAGCGTAAAAAGCCAAGTTTTCGCTTTCGTTTGTGCTAAAATATTAAGTTATGTTGCTTGAATCGCTCGACGCGCAAAACTTCCGAAATTTGAACGGAAAATTGATTTGCGGAGAAAGTCTGAATATCATTTTCGGCGAAAATGGACAGGGAAAAACCAATTGGCTCGAAGCGATTTATCTGCTCGCGACGACCAAATCATTTAAAACTGCCAGACTTCAAGAAGCGATTCGATTCGGCGAAGAACTCGCCATCGTTCGGGGAACTATCAAACAGAGTGCCGAAATTCACCGCAATTTGCAAGTCGCTCTGCAGGGAAATACGAAGATTTTGTCGCTCAATAATAAGAAGGAAACGATAACTCGTTTCCTTGGCGAACTTCACACGATAATTTTTAATTCGGACGAACTCGAAATCGTGCGCGGCACGCCGGAAGCGCGCCGCAAATTTCTCGACGGCGGGATCGTTTCCATTTATCCGCCGTTTGTTCAAACGCTCGCCGATTACAACCGCGTCGTGCGGCAAAAAAACTCGCTGCTGCAATCGGCGCAGGATTCGGGCTTTTCGCTTGAGAAAACCGCCGAACTGCTCGAACCGTGGAATGAACAACTGATTCAGCTCGCCGCGCGCATTCACAAAGCCAGAATCCGCTACGTCGAACGATTAAACGAAGCGCTCGAAAAAAAACTGTTCGGCAGAGAAGAAGTCTCGATTCGCTATGCCTCGTCGCTTGAAGGCAAAGGCGATCTGTCCGATTACGCCGCGCTCCTTGCTGAACGATTGAATTTACGCGTGCAAGCCGAACTCGCCGCCGGATATTCGTTAATCGGAACGCACCGCGACGATCTCGACATTCTTTTTGACGGACACGATTTGCGCAAATACGGCTCATCCGGTCAACAGCGCAGCGCGCTTCTGATTTTGCAGCTCGCCACTTTATCGGTTTATCATCAGCAAAATCAGGAATATCCGCTGTTTCTGCTCGACGATATTGACGCCGAACTGGATTACAAACGCATCGGTCAACTTTTAGAATTTTTGCAGGATAAAACGCAAACTTTCGTCACGACATCGAAAGAAAGTTTCGTCGAAAAATTCGGCGCCAATGCCGCGATTTTCAACATTGAAAACGGCGCGGCGCAAACGCTTTGACAACCGGATTTTATTTCGGTTTCATGCGGTTTTCCCAACTGTCTAAACACGAGAAAAAATGTTACAATAAAGGATAATTTAAACCCCTAAATTCGATACAGAGGAATAACACATTGGCTAAAGCAAAAACAGATTACGGTGCGGATTCAATCACAGTTTTGGAAGGACGCGACGCGGTGCGTAAGCGTCCGGCGATGTATATCGGTTCGACGAGCGAAATCGGGCTTCATCACCTCGTTTACGAAGTGGTTGATAATTCGGTTGATGAGGCTCTCGCCGGTTACTGCGATACGATTGAAGTTACCATTCACATTGATAATTCCATCACGGTCGTGGACAACGGACGCGGCATTCCGACCGATATTCACACGCAGGAAGGACGTTCGGCGGCGGAAGTCGTTTTGACGGTTCTGCACGCGGGCGGAAAATTCGACTCGAACTCTTACAAAGTTTCCGGCGGTCTGC
>SXGU01324570.1_pt1 | contig 11149 bp, 7 predicted proteins | sample 3174531 | NCBI WGS metagenome assembly SXGU01 (sample SAMN11356863, study PRJNA531348) | freshwater metagenome | isolation source: freshwater sample F1-140 | place: China: Fuxian Lake, Yuxi | collected 2017-12-25
GTTTCTTCACCTGCATCCGGCGAAGATCAATCGCGACGCCGTCGCCTACAACTACACCTGGGGCATGGGCGGTATGACGTTTTACGTCTACATCACGTTGGTATTCACCGGCACGCTGCTCATGTTCTACTACCATCCATCGAAAGTGGTGGCATTCCGCGACATCCTCTATCTTGAGCATGACGTCCCCTTTGGTAAGCTGCTCCGCAACATGCATCGCTGGGGCGCGCACCTCATGGTCATCATGGTGGAACTGCACATGTTCCGGGTGTATTTGACAGGCTCATACAAGAAACCTCGCGAGTTCAACTGGGTGGTGGGGGTACTGTTGCTGGTGCTCACGCTGCTGCTGAGCTTTACGGGTTACCTGCTCCCCGACGATCAGTTAGGGTTCTGGGCCGTTACAGTCGGTACGAACATGGCTCGTGCGACGCCGCTGCTCGGACACGACGGACCCTTCGGCCCACAAATGGGCATGACCGCGTTTAACGACGTCCGCTTCGGCTTGCTCGGCGGATCAATCGTCGATTCGAATGCGCTGCTTCGCGCATACATCTGGCACTGCATCGCGATTCCGATCATCGCCACCACCTTCATGATCGTGCACTTCTGGCGCGTGCGTAAGGACGGCGGAATCTCCGGCCCTTCGCCGATGATGCTTGCGTCCGAAATCAAGGAGCCGCGGAAGATCTGATCCGCCGGACAAAGATCAAATGGATATACATCAACTTTGGACCATCCTCAGCACGCCCGATAACGTGCCGATCGTGCTGCTGCTTTTCGTCGTTCCGTTTTACACGTGGTATGGCCTCCGCCAGTCTTTCGCCAATGACCGGTTGATTGAGCAACTGGAGAAGGACCCGGTCATGGCGAAGACCCATCACCGGAAGACGCAGCCGTGGCGCCCGGAGTGGGCGCGGGAGGTCCACGTCTGGCCCTACCTGCTTCGCATCGAGTTTCTGGCCGCGATCATTGTCACGCTGATTCTCATGGTGTGGTCGATTACGCTGAACGCGCCGCTTGAAGAGCCGGCGAATCCCACCCTGACGATGAACCCCTCGAAAGCGCCCTGGTACTTCCTGGGCCTTCAGGAAATGCTCGTCTACTTCGACCCCTGGATGGCAGGTGTGGTCTTCCCGTCACTGATCATCGTGGGTTTGATGGTAATTCCGTATATCGACGAGAATCCGCTTGGCAACGGCTATTACACCTACAAACAGCGCAAGTTCGCGATCCTGACGTTTATCTTCGGTTTCATTGTGCTCTGGATTTCGATGATCGTGATTGGTACGCTCATCCGCGGTCCGGGTTGGATGTGGTTCTGGCCGGGCATGACGTGGGATCACAATCGCCTCACGTTCGATGTCAATCGCGATTTGCCCGATATTTTTGGTATCACCAACCGGATCGGGAAGATGCTCTTCGGCGGGATCGTGACCGGTCTTTACTGTGTCGGGGCGTGGATCGGCATCCACAAGGCGATCGTCAGGGACGCCTTCAGCAGGAAGATTCTGGCCCGCATGAGCCTGCTGCAATACGCCACCATGCAATTGATGCTGATCCTGATGTTGTCGCTACCCGTGAAAATGATCCTGCGCCTGGTGTTCCGGATCAAGTATGTCTGGGTCACGCCATGGTTCAATATTTAGACAATACTCGAGATGCAATCTCTTAGGGTCGGCTACTTTATACTGCCGCGCGCCATTCTCCTTTTCGCGCGGCACGGAAGGGCATAATCGATGAGTGATTTGGAAAAGGATCCAGTAGTAAATTCATCTTTGGGACGGCCGCTGGCCGTTTCCTCGGCGCTGCTTTTGCTGTCGCTCGCCTGGGCGCTGTGGGACGAAGCCTACGCGACGCGGCCATGGAAGGGCTATCAGGCGAGATTCGTCAAGCTGTATTCACAGTTCCTGAAGACTGCCCGCCCCTCAGCCGAGGACGCCGAAAAAAAGATTCGCGCCTCATCCGAATACCTACGTTTCGACAAGGAAATGCTGGCGGCCGAAAAGTCCGTAATGGCGAAGGTCGCCGAAATCGACCATGAAGTGAATCAGGTGCTGGTCCCGCAATCGCTCGCCTTGAACGAGCCTTTCCAGGAAATTCGCAGCAGCATCGGAGCGCTGACGTATCAGATCGAAGTGGCCTCAAGCGAGAGCTCAAAGAAATCTCTGCGCGCGGAGATTGAATCCATCAAAAAGGACAAGGTCACAGCGAAGTTACCGAATCCCGACGGCTCCATGAAGAAGGTGGAGTATACGTTTGGGCAAATGGACAAAGACCTTCAGGACTGGAAAGCGAAGAAGGCCACGCTCCTTCTTCAGCGCGTGGAATTGCTGAAGCCCGCAAGCGAATTGAGAGCGAAGCGGGACAAATACCTCACGGACCGCATCGCTGAATCTTCGAATGAAACGCTCGCGGGAGTTGAGAGAAAGCTCGCCACGTTCAGCCCGGGTATCCGGCAGATTCACGTCAAGGACGTGGACTTGGTGGATCGCTGCGAATCCTGTCACCTCGGGACTCGCGAGCCCGTCGTCCTGACCAAAGCAGCCATGGGCGGCGAGGCGATGTTTACGAGCCATCCGAGCAAGGACTTGCTGAAAACGCACGATCCGGAAAAGTTCGGCTGCACGCCCTGTCATGGCGGCAACGGCGTTGCGACTTCGAGCATTGAAAAAGGCCACGGCCGCCACAAGTACTGGCTCTGGCCGATGCATCACAAAGAGAATATCGAAGCTGGCTGCCAGCAGTGCCACTCGGCGGAAATTGTGACGGAAATGGGCGGCACGCTCAACGCCGGCCGGGAATTGTTCCGCCTTCGCGGCTGCATGGGATGCCATCGTTACGAGGGCTTCGACAAGGAACCGGAGGACTTGACCAGCGTCAACCAGCAGATGCGGCAGCTTGAGCAGCAAAAGGCCGAATGGGACCGCGAAGTCGGCTTTACCATTCAGAAGGCTGACAGGAGCAAGGACAACGCTGAAGCGCAGCGTCTCTATGCACGAGCCGATGATTTGAAGGTCAAGATGAGCGGCATCGATGCGAAAATCGAGCAACTCGATATCCGCTCGCGCAGCCTGATTCGCGAAATCAAGAAGGTTGGGCCGAGCCTTAAGGAAGTCCGCGCCAAGTTGAAAAAGGACTGGATTCCGGTTTGGGTGAAGGATCCGAACCACTGGCGGCCCGGCACGAAGATGCCAGTGTTCCGCCTGGACGACGAGGAAGTCAGGGCAATCTCAGCCTTTATCTGGCAAGCCGGGGTGAACGGCAAGGTAGCCCCGCAACCGCAGGGCAACGCCGAACGCGGCAAGGAATCTTTCGAGACCCGCGGGTGCATGGCGTGCCACTCCATGGGTGAGGGCAATGCGAAGCAGGGTGGCACATTCGCCGCGAATCTGAGCCGCGAAGGCGAAAAGGCGAATTACGAGTATCTGGTTCGCTGGGTTCACGAACCGCGCGAGCGCACGCTGCCCTATTGCCCTTACGAAAAGAAGGATCTGACCGAAGAGGATTACAAGAGGAAGGGCGTTCCATTCGTTTTCGACCTCGAACACACGCAATGCCCGAACGACGGGCACGAATTGCAGGTGCAGCAGATGACGCCCATGCCGAGTCTACGCCTGTCGATCGAGGAGGCCCGCGACATCGCGACGTATCTGATGACGCGCAAGCAGGCGAATGCATCGCTGCCGGCAGCACCCTACCTGGACGATCCGAAGCTTAAGGCACGCGGGCAGTTCCTGGTGCGTAACTACGGTTGCGCGGGTTGCCACGAAATTTCCGGCCTCGAAGAAGAACAGCGCATCGGCACGGAATTAACGCGTGAAGGATCGAAACCGATCGAACGTCTTGACTTCGCCCTGCTCGGTCACGATGCGGCGAAGGAAGGATGGTACAACCACAAGGGTTTCTTCGAGCGCAAGCTCAAAGATCCGTCCGTCTACGACAACGGCAAGGAAAAAGAGAGCAAGCTCGACCGCCTTAAGATGCCGAACTTCAATCTTCAGAAGGGCGAGATAGACGCTTTGACCACTTTGCTCATCGGCTCGGTCGAGCCCAACATTCCGGCCCGCTACCAGTTCCATCCAACCGATCAGCGGCAGGACATCATCGAAGGATGGTGGGTGATTCGCAAGTACAATTGCATGGGTTGCCATCAGGTTCACGTCGGGCAGACCACCGTCTTCAACACACTTACGCGCTACCAGGACCCGGACTGGAAGGACCAGCGTCCCCCAAGTCTGATCGGCGAAGGCGCCCGTGTCGACCCTGCGTGGCTCATGGATTTCCTGAACAACCCGGCGCGGCACGAGAAGGACCTGAACCGCAACGGCGTGCGACAATATTTAAAGGCGCGGATGCCAACCTTTCACTTCTCGGACGGCGAACTCCGCAAACTGGTGCGGTTCTTCGAAGCGATGTCTTCCCAGGCACAGCCCTACATTCCGCAGAAGCTCGATCCGCTGACAGAGCAGGAGCGCACGATGGCGCGGCAGCTGTTCTCAAGCGAGGGAGCGCCATGTCTGAAATGTCACGCGACGGGCGACGCGAATCATGATAAGACGGCTTCGGCTCCTAATTTCACACTGGCGAGGGAGAGGCTGAAGCCAGGCTGGACCAAACGCTGGATGATCGATCCGGCTATGATGGCCCCGGGCACGGCGATGCCCTCCGGGTTGTTCCAGAAGGATGGTGACCGGTTCATCTTCGCGGGACCCACGCCCGCGAGTTTCCAGGGTTATCGAAAGGACCATGCCGAGCTGTTGGTAAGGTACATGTTCCAGTTCACGCAGGAAGAACTGGGGCGCCTGCGCGCGAGTACGGGAACCGGAGCGGGCCGGTAAGAACCCCGAAGGTCTACATAAAGCAAGAGAATAGGAAGGCTTATTGAAAATGCGAAAGACGTTAATTGCAGTAGGAGTAGCGTCGGTTCTTGCGCTCGCCGGTTGCGGCGGCGGTAGCGAACCGGCAAAGACTGAGGCTCCGGCGCAGAAGCCGGCCGCCGCGGCATCGGCCCCGGCAGACGATGCCAATGCAGCGACGGTTACGGGCAAGGTCGCTTTCACCGGCGAGAAGCCCTCGCCGAAGACTCTGAGTATGGAAGCGACGCCGGCTTGCGCGCGGGCTCACTCGACGCCGGCGAAATCGGAAGAGGTAATTGTGAACGGAAATGGCACGCTCTCCAACACTCTGGTGTGGGTGAAGGCCGGCCTTCCAGCGAAGGAGTGGCCAACGCCGTCCACTGCTGTGAAGCTTGATCAGAAGGGCTGCGTGTATTCCCCTCACGTGATCGCCGTCATGGCAAACCAGAATATCGAAGTCACCAACAGCGACCCGACAAACCACAACATTCACCCGTTGCCGAAGACCAACCGCGAGTGGAACGAGTCGCAGCCGCCGAACGGCGAGGCGAAAATGAAGCAGTTCCCGCGCGAAGAAATCATGATCCCGGTGAAGTGCAACGTTCATCCCTGGATGCGCAGCTATGTCTCGGTCGTGGGCCACCCGTTCTTCGCCGTCACGGGCGACGACGGCAGCTTCTCCATCAAGGGCCTGCCCCCTGGAGACTACACGATCGAAGCAGTTCATGAAAAATACGGCGCGAAGGAAATGAAGGTAACGGTCGGCGCGAAGGAAAGCAAGGCCGTCGACTTCAGTTTCGCCGGATAGGTTCGACCCGCTTCCTGGCCATCGGTCGGATTGTTTAGGAAAATCAAGGCGGCAGGCCCAACTCCCGCCTCACCAAAGCAAGTCCACTGTTTGCAGAGGTGAGGCGGGCGTTAGCCTGTCAGGGCATCGGAAGCGGCCTGCCTCGGCCCCCGTGAGGTTCTCGCGTATTGTCCAATGTTTGGCTGCACCGTTACTCGGTAATCTTAGCCATCTGCACTCTCTTCCTGGTCGTAGCCGGCGGCTTGGTTACCAGCAACGACGCCGGTCTTTCCGTCCCCGACTGGCCTCTCTCCTACGGGAAATTGATGCCCGTTATGGAGGGCGGCATCTTTTACGAACACGGCCACCGCATGGTTGCCACCACGGTGGGCTTTCTCACTATTATCCTGGCGGTATGGCTGTGGCGCGTGGAGAACCGCGGGTGGATGCGGCGTCTCGGCGTCGGGACCCTTGCGGCGGTCATCGCGCAGGGACTGCTGGGCGGGATGACCGTAATTTACATGCTGCCCAAGCCGGTCAGCATCAGCCACGCCTGCCTCGCGCAGTTGTTCTTCTCGACCACGGTTTGCATAGCGCTGTTCACTTCGGCGTCCTGGCTCTGCGGTCCGCATGTGGCAGCCGATTCCGGCACGCCCGCGCTGCGAGCTTTGGTGATTGCCGCGCCTCTCTGCGTTTTCATTCAGTTGGCGCTCGGAGCCTCCGCCCGGCACAAGTTTCTCGGCGTACTTCCGCACATCGCGGGAGCGGCCGTTGCCACGGGCGTTGTACTTTGGGTGACGTTATCCGTGTTGATGCGCCACGCCGGCCATGACGTTTTGCGCAAGTCCGCGGTCGCGCTGCTTTCCATTACGTTTCTTCAGGTGTTTTTGGGTATCGCGGCCTACATGAGCCGAATCGCCACGATCGACGCCCCGCAACCGATGCCGCTGATGGTCGGCTTCACGGTGGCTCACGTCGCAACCGGCGCGCTCACGCTGGCAGCGAGCGTCGTCCTCGCGATTCAGGTCAGGCGCAACGTAGCATAATCAGCGTAGCGCCATATCAACGTGATGCGATGAAGGACACCGCCGGAATGCACCAATGGCATCAGCGAAACGGCGATTCAGATCACTCAACAAGATCTCGAGCTTGACATCATTGATTGATGCGGTCGAAATGTTCGGGTTTTGTCTGATCTGAATACCCTCCGGCAAGAATCTGAAAGCGTTCCGGGGCCGATTCTGACGGCGTCGCTGGCTAGCGGAATTCTGTCGCTCCGCACCGGCTTCTCGTGGACGCCGGCGGTTGGCGGCCGTCTTGATGGCGCCAGGCGCGCTCTGAGGTACGATCCCTCCGCGTTCCAGCGAGTGAACCGCAACTTCGCCAGCCGTCCTGATCTCTGCCACTACGGCAACTCCGGACGCAACATCTTGACCACGCCAGGCCAGAGGAAGATCGACTTCTCGCTCATCAAGAGCCCTCGATAACCGAACCTTTCAGAGTGCAGTTCCACACCGAGTTCTTGAATGTGTTTAGTACGCCCTATTTTGGGCAGTCAACAATTTGGTTTTCGTCTCGCTCAATTCAATGACACCCGACGCGCCGCGTGTGGGACAAAGCCGTTCCCTGACTGCCGCCATGCGGGTGATGCAATTCGGGTTAAAATTCAGCTTGTGATTCTTGGATGGCAGCATTCATGACCCCTTCACGGCAAACAGCTTCACCCATGGACCGCCGCCAACTTGGCAGGACGTTGCTGTTCGCCGCGGCGGGAGTTGCAACCGGCGGCGCTCAGGTGCCGCCCACTTCCCGGTTGGTTCCGTGGATGTACATGATCTGGCCGCTCGAACAGTGGCTGACCGATTACCGCCGGATTCTGGACGCGTGGGATCAGGGCGGTGTGCGTGGAATCGTCATCGGTCCGCTCCGGTTCTGGGACGGAGAGCCGAAGTTCGATTTCACCTACCGCCGTGCGGGCGCGACGATTCAGGCGTTTGCGCCAGACCCGTCGATCTACCGGAAGCATGGCGTGGATCCTCCGGAAAACGTCCGCCTGGACCCGGCGAAGGAAAAGCAACTGCGTGGGTTGCTCGACGATATTGCAAGCCGGGGATGGGAGATCATGTTGTTCGGCCCCGCCCACTATGGCCGCCGGAAGTCCGCCGCGCAGGATCCATTCGGGGCGGTCTCGCTCGCCGCCGGCGTGGAGGATACTCTCCGCGCGTTGCCGCAAGCGGGCGGAGTCATCATCGACGGCGCTGGGGAGCACCACTACGAACTATCCTTTCACCATGGCGGAGATCTCTTCGAAATCCGGGACCATCATCGGGCAATCTACAATCATCTGGGGTTCGACGTAGCGCGGATGGAGCGGGGTATGAACCACTTAAATTCCCGTCTCCACTCGCTCACTCCATCCTTGGTACGGTTCCACCAGAGCGGAGGAATGCTCGGCGGTTTATCGCTTTTCGACCTCAACGAAGACACGCTCTTTTGGATGCGGATGCGTCAGGAATCCACCTTGCGCAATATGGCGGCGATACGGAAGCAGTGGGACGGGCTGCCACGCCGGGTAAAGCTTGGAACCATCCCGAGGTCGGCTGCCTTCTCCGTGCTGACGACGCAGGACTACCAGAAGACACACGGTTTTTTCGATGTTATTTTCCCGAAGCACTACTATTGGCATCGCGGATTTGACGGCATGTACGGCACCATCGCGCGGTGGGTGGCGACGCTTGGCGAGTGGAACCCGGCGTTAACGGAAGAAGATTGTTTTGGGGTAGTGAAAGTTCTGTTCGGGTTGCAGTTGCCGGGGGTTCGCAAGCTCGCCGACCTGGAGAACGGCTTCCCCGACGCGTTCTTCGACGAGGTGGTTTTCTCCGAGACGAAACGGGCGATCGAGGCTACTGGCGATCCGGACAAGGTGATCGCCTGGGTTTCGACGGGCCGCAATCCGCACGCCGGCGATCCCATGCCGGCGCACGATCTGCACCGGCTATTGGTGGCGTCCCAAGGGGCCGGGCTCAAGCGCTTCATTTACCACCCGGATTTGAATCTCGGCGCGGCGGAATGGAAAGTGATCTCCCGGCTCTGCGGCAAGGAGTGGAAGGAAGACCCAAACGGCTACTGGCCGCCCGATACACCCAAGCCGGACACGTGGAATGGCGGGAGGAAACCGCCCCTGAGGAAATGAGTGCGGAATACGGCCGCAGTCATTTAGTTGTGGCGCCGCCTGTAAAGCGAGGTAGTTCGAGTTGTCCCGCCGGTGTGCTATTCCTTGTCCTCCGGCTGGCGTACTTGGACCAGTTTCTTGAGCTTGATCCTTACGATCGCCGGAACTGGTCTCGTCGCTGGGCACCTCGCGGCGGGCCGGGCGATCTTTCTGGACGTCTGACTTGGTGGAGGGCGCCAATCTTGCCGTCTTCACAGCCGTTCGTCGCCTTCCTGGTTCCCACACAAGCCCGCGCCGTGTGTGAAAATCTGTAACAATGGCTATCGCGTGGATCACCGCTCGGCTTGCCGCGGCCGTTTGGATACTCGCCGGCTGCGGCCGCCCGATCCCGGAACTGCCGCAGGTTTCACCGGACACCTTTGGCAAGGCATCCAAAGCGCGCGTTCAGCATGCCCTGGATCGTGCGCTGAAGTCTCCTCGCGACCCTTCTGCCAGCGGCGAACTTGGGATGCTCCTGCACGCCCACCTGAGGTTCGAGGGCGCCGTGTCGTGTTATCGGCGCGCAGTGACGCTGGCGCCGGATGAATTCCGGTGGCTCTACTATTTGGGCGCCGCCCAAGCCGCGCTTGGACTTCATGCCGAAGCGTTGAAATCCTTCGAGAAGGCCCTGCTAGTCGACCGGACTTCGGCTCCTCTGTGGGCTCACATGTCTGAGTCTCTCCATGAGTTGGGCGACAGCGAAGGAAGCCGACGAACCTCCGAACAAGCACTCCTCCACGACCCGCGCAGTCCTGCGGCGCGCTATCGGTTGGCCCGCGCTCTGGCCGGACTTGGACGGACGACCGAGGCCATCGCGTCCTATGAGGAAGCCGCCACGCTCTCTCCCGAGGCCGCACCGATCCACCTCGCGCTAGCCGCACTGTACAGGCAGCGGAACGACACGTCGCGCGCCGCGCTCGCGTCCAAAACGGCCCAGTCGGCGACCGCAACGCAAGTTCCGATGCCCGATCCACTTCTAGCTGCCGTTCGCGCCCTCCGCGACGATCCCCAGACGCATCTCAGCCGCGGCAGGCGTTTCGAGACCGAAGGCAAACTAACCGAGGCCGCCGCCGAGTACGAACAAGCCATCGCGCTCGACGCCTCTTCCCGCAGCGCTTACGCGAATCTGATTTCCGTTCAGGGCCGTCTGGGCCGCTTCGCCGATGCCCTCCGCCGCTATGAGGAGATCGCAAAACTTGGCCTGCCGGGCGAAGAAGTTCTTAACAACTGGGGGGTTGTTCAGGCAATGCAGGGAAACCAGATTGAAGCTGGGCAAAGCTTTCGCGCGGCCCTTGTCGCGAACGCCCACTCTCTCGACGCCCACCTGAATCTCGGTATCCTCGCGGAGCAAATGGGGAAGCCGTCACAAGCGCTGGAGCACTACCGGCACGCGGTTGAGGTCCAGCCCCACCACCATGCCGCCAATCTGAATCTGGGGCGTCTGTATGCCGCCTCGGGCCGATTCGACGATGCGATCAACCACCTGACGCGGACTCTGGCGGTGGAAGACAGCGAGACGCCGCGCTGTCTCTACGCGCTCGCCGATGCCTGCGCGCGCGCCGGCCGCGCACGGGACGCAATCGTGTACGGCAAACAGGCTCTTGCCGCCGCCCGGCGCTTCGGCCAGCGGCAGTTGGCAGCGGAAATCGAAGAGGCTCTAACGCTAGCGTCGCGGTAGGCTGCCCGGGCGCGGATCTTCGTGCGACACGCTACGCCCGCCGCCGGGCGAAGTCAACCTTCGATCAGAACATCAATTTCAAACCCATCTGCATGATCCGCGGCGGAGCCGCATTGGAAATGATTCCGAAGTTCACGTTGCCCACTTGCAGGTTCGGCCCGTCGAAGATCGGTGTGTTGAAGGCGTTGAACGCTTCGGCCCGGAATTGCAGCCGGAACCCTTCAGCGGGCCGGAAATCCTTATGTATCGTTAGATCGAATTTCGATATCCCTGGACCCTCCAGAATGTTGCGGCCGGCATTACCGAACCGGAACGGTTGATTTCGGGCAAACGCCGAAGTATTGAACCACCGCTCCGGGCGGCGGTCGCTGTCCGGCAACCGCCAGTCCCCAATTACGTCCGGCCGGTCCAGGTCACCCGTATTCGACGGATTCCCCACCACCGAAACATTCAGCGGCGACCCCGTCAGCAGGCTGGTGATGCCGCCGAACATCCATCCGCCAAGCACCAGGTCGGCGGCACGATTCCAGTTCGCGCCCCATTTCCGGCTGCGTCCAGAGGGACGCTCGTACAGGGAGCTCGCGACTCAACGATGCGTCAGATGCTGGTTCAGA
>SXGU01112248.1_pt1 | contig 11148 bp, 9 predicted proteins | sample 3174531 | NCBI WGS metagenome assembly SXGU01 (sample SAMN11356863, study PRJNA531348) | freshwater metagenome | isolation source: freshwater sample F1-140 | place: China: Fuxian Lake, Yuxi | collected 2017-12-25
CTGGCCTGGCGTATTTTCCACCGTTAAGGTATCTTTCTTCTTATTGCTTTGAGTTATTAAGTCATTGATTTCGTAGTAGTAAATATTTAGAGCCGTTCTCAGAGTACTACTGGGTCGATAATCAAAAGCTAACTCTGTTGTCTCGATGGTTTCCGGACGCACTTCGCGATTGCCAATGAAAAGCGGGCTGTTATTTTGATATTGCTCTACAAAGCTCGGAGCGCGGTAGGCCTGTCCATAAAGCAATTTGCCAGTGAGTTGAGGATTGATATCCCAAACTAGTGCAACTCGTGGATTCCAGGTGTTACCAAAGTCGGAATAATGGTCGTAGCGTATGCCCGAGGTTAAATGCCAGGCTGTAGCAAACTGCCACTCATCTTGCAGAGCCATAGACCAAATATCCCGATGATGATTGCCTATAAAAGTGTATGGCGTGTCAGTAACGTCTATAACCGATGATGGGGGCATTGAGTCGGTTGGATTGATGACACCGGGTCCATAATTTCTCGATTCTTCGGTGTTTAATTCTTCATATCTAAATCCAGCGACCATACGTAGTAAATGATCGGTAAGCCCCTTGTAAATTCCGGTTAATTCAAAGCTGGGTACTGTGTTATTGATGCCTGTCATAAAACGCATGCCTTCAGGAAATAACATGGGCCTTGCGGTTCTAAATTCCCTGCTAGGATTGCCATCTTGACCAATCGGTAACACGGTGCCGGGGGGGAAGTTGTAAATACTGGCGTCTACTTCGGTGTGTAAAAAACTGGCATGAGCTTGTAACTCGAAATCATCAAACATATCCTCGGACGAGAAACGGGCATCCGCCAAATAATTGCTGCCGCTGCCTCTGCCTTTGTTATCCAATGCACCTGTAGTACCGGCGCGAAAGCCAAAATCCGATTCGTTAAATGCCCAAAAGCTTAAATCCCAATGTTTGCGTTGCAAATTAAGATGCCCATTCAAACGTTCGTTTTGGGTTTGCATGGGGCCTGGAGCCAGAGAGACACGCGTGCCCAGTGCTGTATCCAGTTGAGATTGGGCGTCGGCTTGAATAATCCGGCTGCCATCTACCCCGTTATGGCTGTATTGCAGACTGGTTGATACATTCCACCCCTGCCACTGACCGCCGTATTGTCCCCAGGTGGATTCGGTATCGGCGTTGCCGCCTCTGGCGCCTACCGTAAAGCCATCCAAATCAGCCGCTTTTTTAGTGATAATGTTAATGACACCAGCAAACGCATCTGCACCATATAATGCAGAGCCTGGTCCGCGTATGACCTCAATACGCTGAATATTTTCAACCGGTATCATCATACCCGCCATATGCGTACCTTGGTAGGGTACAGAAAAGCGGGTACCGTTCATCATTAACAAAACCTCGGCATTGGTTTCGTTACGCATGCCACGCATGGTAAAGCTGTAATCGTTGGTAACGGGTTGTATGGTGGCGTGCAGACCTGGCACTGTTTCCAGTACCTCATGCAGTTCGGTTGCTCCCATGGAAGCAATCTGCTCTGCTGTGATGACGGTAGTGACCGCGGCTGAATGGGAAACAGGTTTTAGGGTGCCGGAGGCTATGCTGACAGAAATATCGGCCAGTTCGGCTGGCGATAAATCCATTAAATCCGCCATATCTTGCTGGGCATGAATAGCGCTACTGATGCCGGTGAATAACAGTGAATAAAATAGTCGATGGTAGTGCATGATATATCTCAAAGTTCTCGCAAGGGTACGGGTTTGGCTACGCCATAGCCTTGTGCGTAATTCACGCCCAGCGATTTTAGTAATTCAAAAATATTTTGATTTTCGACAAATTCAGCAATGGTTTTTTTGTTCATCACATGGCCTACTTCGTTAATGGCTTTAACCATAGTCCAATCAATTTTGTCTTCCAAGATATCTTTAACAAATAAACCATCGATTTTTAGAAAATCGACCGGTAAGTTTTTTAAATAGCCAAACGAAGACAAACCACTGCCAAAGTCATCCAAGGAAAACAAACAGCCTTTTTTTCCCAGGCTATCAATAAAATGTTTGGCGTACGATAAGTTGCCAATAGCCGCTGTTTCGGTGACCTCAAAGCAAATTTTGTAGGTGGGAATCCGCCATTTAAGGAATTGTTCGTCGATAAATTCCAGCATGGACTCATCCGATAATGACAGTCCCGATAAATTGATGGAGCAAAGCTCCAGGCGGTTGAGAAATCCCGGCGTGTTGCTTAGATATTCGAATAGATTGGCGATGACCCAGCGATCCAGCGCAGGCGCCATGTTGTAGCGCTCGGCAGCGGGCAGAAACGCGCCTGGTGGGATAATGTTGCCGGAATGATCCTTGTAACGGAGCAGAGTTTCGAAATGCAGGCCCTCGTGGTTATGAGCCGTGGGCACTATTAATTGGCCGTAAAGTAAAAAGCGGTTTTCTTCGATGCCCACGCGAATTTTCTCTACCCATTGCATTTCGCCTTGACGTTCAGCGAGCGCCTCGTCAGTCGAACTGAATACATGAATGCGGTTGCGGCCCTTTTCTTTGGCGGCATAACAAGCGGCATCGGATTCTTTAAGAATGTCGACAGCATTACCGCTGGTTTCATTTATCGGAGCAATGCCGATGCTGACACTGACTCTAAAACTGCGGTCATCCCAAACGAACAGGAAATTACAGATCGAGTCTCGGAGTTTTTCGCAAGTGATCAAGGCTTGTTTGACATGGCAATGTGACATCAAAATGCCAAATTCATCACCGCCCAGTCGCGCCAATACATCGGTTTTGCGGACTTGTTGTTTTAATAAGTCACCGAGTTGTCGAAGCAAGGCATCTCCAGCCAGATGCCCACAAGTGTCGTTGACGACCTTGAATTGATCCAGATCCAGATAACACATAACGTGAAAGCTTTTATCAAATTGGGCGGATTCCACCAGTCTTTGCAGATGAACCTCGAATTGGCTGCGATTGGTCAGACCGGTTAACTCGTCGTGGCTGGCCTGATAGGCAATGGTTTCAGTCAGTCGACGGGTTTCCGTGATGTCTTCGCAAACCAGGAGCAGGCGAGGTTGGTTATTGATGCTATCAACCAATCTGGCCGTTTCTCTGACCCAGATAATGTTGCCGCTTTGGCAGATAAAGCGTTTTTCCTGCTTATGGACTTGTTGTGGGAACTCTTGGCATTGCTTCAGGAAGACCTGGTTAGCCGTTAAATCATCAGGATGGGTAAATTCGAAAATATAGTGGCCCAGTAATTGTTCAACACTTAAGCCAATCTGCTTGGCACCAAATTGATTAACCGACTGAATCTGGCCCAAAAGGTTTAAGTCGAACACCATGGTTGGGTTATTGTCGTAAAGCGCTTGAAAATTGTTTTTCAAAGCCAGCAGGCTGTTATTTTTGTTTTCCACCGTTTCCAGCATATTGTTGAACGAATCCACCAAAATGCCGATCTCGTCATCAGTATGCTTGTCGGCACGTAACGAATAATCGTGGTTTTGACCGATTTCCTGGGCCGCTTTGGCCAACAAAGTAATCGGTTTGACGACTCGGTTGAGTAACGGCAAGGTTAATAAAAATGACACTAGCAACGAAATCAAAAGCACCCCAAGAATCAGCCCCACAAACTGTAATTGTCGAAATAAGGCTTCGGTTAAATTGGCAATGATTAAAATGCTGCCGAGTCTCTCCTGATCCAGCATCATGGGCTGATAGGCATACACTGTCAGTTTATCGACTCGGGCATGCAAGGCGTCTGAATTGACCGGACAGGGTTTTACCGTGTTGATTTCAGCGAATAGCGTATTGTTCCTCTCATAAATACAAGCAGCTTCCAGGCCCGGAAGTTTGGTGAGTGATGACAGGTTTTCCTGAGCTAGGCGCGTGTCGTCAAACATGACGGCGGCGATACTGCGATTGGCGATCAAGTTGGCAGTAGTCTGGAAATCTTCTCGAGCTTTGGTAGTGACCTGCTGAAGATTGACGGCAAACAAAATCACGAAAGCCACCAGCATGGCGGAAAAACTGGATATGAGCGCGATATAAAACAGTTTTGATTTAATTGAGAAGCGTGAAAAACGATTACTCATGTTCGTCACCTCCAACCAGTGTGGCGACTTCGATCAATTTGGCACTAATTTCCAGACCGTTCTGTCTTAAAGCTTTGAGGTTGATGTGTAACTTGACTTTCTCTTGTTCAAGCACAAAACCAATCATGCCGCCGGACTCGGCAAAAAAAGGCTGACTACTGACAGACAGGCTATTGTTAAGATTTCCCACCACTAAGGCATTAGGCTGGGCTTGATCAAGATGCAGATTGGTATTGCTAAAATAAATAATCTGACAGTCTTTGATTTGCTTGGAATGGTTGTAACGAAATACCCGTATTGGTTTGTCTTGGGCGGTTTTACTTTCCAGGCTATCTAAAAGATTCTGAAACGGATCGTCACCGATCAGGCAAATATTAAAAGTGGGCGCGTTGGTTTTCGGCCAGGTAATAAACTTGGTAAAGTTATAAAGGTAAGCCGTTTTGATTTTGTATTCGAGATTTTCCTCGCCGCGCGCCAGACCTGTACCTAGACCGATCAGCAAAGTTAATTTGATGACGATGCCAATCAATCGAGTGTGTGTATCGTCAGGCGCCGGAAAAAAAAACATAGTTCCCTATCAGATGAAATCATCTGCCAAGGATAGACGAAATTTGCTTGATAGCTACGGACTGGAAAAAAACCGACTCAAGGCTTTGATCATATATAAATGATCTTCAACCCCCGCGCTTTCCCGCACACTGTGCATGGCCCACATCGGGTTACCGACATCAACAGTATTGATGCCTAATTGAGTGGACGAAATTGGCCCAATGGTGCTGCCGCAAGGCAGGTCGCCACGGTGAGCATATTTTTGGTAAGGCACTTCGGCTTGTTGGCAATAATCGATAAATCGGGCTTCGGATAGACAGTTAGACGCATAACGGTGGTTGACGTTGATCTTGATGACCGGGCCTTGATTCACCATGATTTTATGTTCCGGTTCGTAGGCACCAGGGAAGTTAGGCTGATAAGCATGTGCCATATCGGCTGAAACCATCAGGCTATTGGCCAAGGCGCGTTGATAGTCCTGTTCGTCTAAACCCATGCCCAGGCGGATACGTTGCAAAATATCCGGCAAGAAACTACCCGCAGCACCTTTACAACTCTCGCTGCCAATTTCTTCATGATCAAAAAACGCACAAATTAAGCTATTGCCGCTGTTGAGAACGGATTCGTCCAACAAGGCACCCAAGCCGGCATGACAAGATGCCAGATTATCCAACTGACTATCGCAATAGAACTGTTTGGCATCGCCCCAGAATGCGCCTTTTTGGGTGTCGTAAACATTAAACTCCCAACTGAGAATTTGTTCGGGATTGAGTTTGCTCGCCTTGCTCAATAACGCCAGAAATTGCCTGGGATTGAGTTGTTCCTGGCTTATTTGGCTGAACAGCAGCGGCAATTCGGTTTGCTTATTGAGTTTTAATCCCTCCTCGTTGACTGTCCTGTTCATGTGAATAGCTAAGTTGGGCAAGCGAAGCAAGGGTTGTTCAAAGCGAAGCAGGCTGGAGGCAATATGGCCTTGATCGGTGCGATAGGCGATGCGGCCAGCCAAACTTAAATCGCGATCAGTAAACGTGGCCAGGATAGGGCCTCCGTAAACTTCAACAGCTAAGCGCACCAAGCTATCGTTATTCAGCGTCGGATTGGGTTTTAGGCGTAAACCGGGTGAGTCGGTATGTGCGCCAAGTATTTTAAAGCCGCCTGTGCATGGATCAAGGCGTCCGACTACGAAAATCACAATAGAAGAATCGTCGCGTACCACGTAATAGCGCCCACCTGCACTGAGTGACCAAGCCGCTTTTTCGTCCAGCCGTTGAAAGTTGAAAGCTTGCAAACGTTGCTCCAGGCTGGTGATCGCATGCCAGGGGCTAGGGCTATTATCAATAAAATCCAGTAAATCTTGAACTCGTTGCTGTGCGGTCATGAGGATTCTTTCAAGTCTAAAGCCACGGAATTGATGCAATAACGCAAGCCGGTTGGTTGGGGGCCATCCGGAAACACATGCCCCAAATGGGCACAGCAGTGTTGACAAGTGACTTCAATTCTATGCATGCCATGGCTGAAGTCATCCTGTTCATTCAGGCTGTTATCCAATGGAGCCCAAAAACTGGGCCAGCCGCAGCCGGAATGAAATTTTTGTTCCGAGGTAAATAAAGTTTGTCCGCAGCAGATGCAATGATAGGTTCCGGAGGTTGTGGCATCAGTGTATTTGCCGGTAAATGGTGGTTCGGTGCCTTTTTCCCGGCAGACATGGAATTGCTCGGGAGTCAGTTTTTCTCGCCAGTTTATTTCATTATCAAGAAGATTATTCATGTCGGGATTCCCTATTAACTAGTCAATGACGAGCATTGTACGTGCTGATGATTTTTCTGTATAACCCCCTTAATCAATTCGAAAGGAGGAATAATTTTCTTGCATATATTATGAAATACTAATATTCTAGGCTTTCCAGTTTTTGAGTGTTAGAAAATAATAAAAATGTACGGTTGGTACCGCTGCAAAAGCTGATATATCAATTTCAATGAGGTGAGTGTTATGGCAAGAATAATAGTTTTAGGCGCGGGTATCGGTGGTGTGCCGATGGCTTATGAAATGCGGGAATCAGTTGGCAAAGAACATGAAATCGTGGTGATTTCCGATTCGCCGACTTTCCATTTTGTGCCTTCCAATCCCTGGATACCGCCTAAATGGCGCAAACCGGAAGACTTGAAAATTGAGTTGGCGCCGGTTATGCAGAAAAAAGGCATTAACTTTATTCAAAAAGCCGCTGTTAAAGTGGATCCAGTCAATAACAAAATTGATTTGGCGGATGGTTCATCAGAATCTTACGATTATCTGATTATTGCCACCGGGCCTCGCTTGGCGTTTGATGAAGTACCCGGTTTGGGGCCGCATGGTGGTCATACTTCATCGGTTTGTCATGTCGATCATGCTGCTCTGGCTGCAGAGGATTGGGATAATTTTATGCTGGATCCCGGCCCTATCGTGATTGGCGCTGTGCAAGGAGCGTCCTGCTACGGTCCGGCTTATGAATATTTAATGATTCTGGAAACGGAGCTGCGTAAACGTAAAATTCGCGATAAGGTGCCTATGACATTTGTCACCTCCGAACCGTATATTGGTCACTTGGGCTTGGGCGGGGTTGGTGATACCAAAGGGCTTTTGGAAAGCGCCTTACGTGATAAGACCATCAAGTGGATTACCAACGCCAAGGTTGACCGAGTCGAAGCCGGCATGATGCATGTTACCGAGGTCGATAACGACGGTAATGATTTGAAAAAGCACGAACTGCCGTTTAAACATTCCATGATGTTACCGGCTTTTACCGGTGTGGATGCGGTGCGCAATAGTGGTGCCGAAGGCTTGACCAATCCGCGCGGCTTTGTGTTAATCGATAAATACCAGCGTAATCCGACTTACAAAAATATTTATTCGGTAGGGGTTTGTGTGGCTTTGCCGCCGGTTGAAAAAACCCCTTTGCCGGTTGGGACACCTAAAACCGGCTATATGATCGAATCGATGGTCACTGCCACTGCGCACAATATTCGTGACGAGTTGGCCGGTAAAGAGCCCTCGGATATCCCAAGTTTGAGCGCCTTGTGTCTGGCGGACTTAGGCGATACCGGCGTAGCATTTTTGGCCGTGCCGCAAATTCCACCTCGCAATACCACTTGGTCTAATCACGGCAAATGGGTACATTTGGCTAAAATCGGTTTTGAAAAATATTTTATGCGTAAAATCAGAAAAGGCATCAGTGAGCCGTTTTATGAGCGTATGACGTTAAAACTGATGGGTGTGGTACGTTTGAAGTAGGAGGATGTGATGTCGATTGATCGTATGGTGATGGCATTTGCCGGTTCGTTCATATTAATCAGTTTAGCGCTGGCGCATTGGCATTCGCCGAATTGGTTGTGGTTTACCGCCTTTGTCGGTGCCAATTTGTTTCAAGCATCATTTAGCGGATTTTGTCCGCTAGCGATTATTTTGAAAAAATTGGGCGTCAAATCAGGCTGCGCGTTTTAAAAAAATTAATGCTTGAGTGAACTACTAGGTTAAATCCGTGTCTATCTAAACGGAGATAGTAAAAGAATCCGGCGGTGCAAAAGCTAACTGGTTGTGCTGCCGGATTTTTTTTGTCTGTGATTTATCCCAAGTTGGTTTTGCGCTGGCTTGGTCAGGCTATAAGGCTTCGGTTTGGAATGTTTGACCATTCCAGCACAGGCAACTGGCGCTGTGTTTTTTCCAGTCTGCCAGCACGATGCGTTGCATAGTGTGGCCATCGAGCGACCATTCATGCATTGCAGGGCGGTGGGTATGGCCGTGTATCAATGTCGTGCAAGCGTACTTCTGCAGCGCTTCGATAACGGTTTGTTGATTGACATCCATAATGTCCTGAGTCTTTTTACGCTTGTGCCAATAACTGCGCAAGCGATACCAGCGTGCCGCCAATAAACGTAGCCATAACGGCTTGGATAGGACGTTTTGTTGCCATTCGGGACTACGTGATTTAATTCTAAAGGCTTGATAAGGCAGGTCGTCACTGCATAACAAATCGCCGTGAGTCAACAAGATACGTTGGTTGTTTAATACGATGACCGTAAACTCATCCAACAGGGTTATGCCTGCTTCCTCGCAAAAAGTTTGGCCTAATAAAAAATCCCGATTGCCTTGTAATAAAAAAATTTCGGTGCCCGAATCCGCCAAGGCTTTTAAGGCCTTTTTGATGGTTTTATTGGGCGGAGTGTTGTCATCATCGCCTATCCAGCTATCAAACAAGTCGCCGAGGATATAAACCGCTTTCGCTTGAGGTGCGCGCTGTTCTAAAAAATGCAGAAAACGTTTGGTAATCTCGGTCTTTTCCAGCGAGATATGTAGATCGGAAATGAAGAGGATGTCTTTTTTCAAATGCGTAGGTCGGGTTTACCCTTCGGGCATAAAAGCGCAAGCGTAACCCGACAATGATTGAGGTGGACGATTATTCGACGATTTCGGCTTTTTCGATCACGATGTCGGTTTTAGGCACATCTTGATGGCCGCCGCGGTTGCCGGTAGGTTGTTTGGCCATTTCATCAACGACGTCCATACCTTCGATCACTTCACCGAATACCGCATAACCCCAACCGCTGGGAGATGGGCTGGTGTGATCCAGGAATGAATTATCCTTATAGTTGATGAAAAACTGCGCGGTGGCTGAATTCGGATCGTTGGTGCGAGCCATGGCCAACGTGCCGCGTTTGTTTTTCAGACCGTTATCCGCTTCGTTTTTAATAGGGGCATTGGTCGGTTTTTGTTCAAACGTGGTATCAAAACCGCCGCCTTGAGCCATGAAGCCGGGAATGACGCGGTGAAAAATAGTGCCGTTGTAAAAACCTTGTTTCACATAGTCGGCAAAGTTGACAGCCGAAACCGGGGCTTTGGCATTATCCAGCTGGATCACAATAGCGCCCAGAGAAGTGGTCAGTTTTACTTTGGTTTGGGTGTCGGACATTTTATTTTCCGTTGCAAATGAAAGGGTTGAGAACAAAAACAGCATCAGGTAAACAAAGGTGTTGCGCATGTATGGCTCCGAATTAGCTGCAAGGCGCGAATTCTATGCGTTTTTAGCTTGAAAGAGAAGCTGGAATCTTGATAGATTGGCCGGTCTTTAGCCGTTTTAATAATCCCATGTTGAAAATATACAACACCCTAACCAGAAGTAAGCAAGAATTTGTCCCCAAACAGCCCGGTAAAGTGGGGATGTATGTCTGCGGAATGACGGTTTACGATTATTGTCATATCGGCCATGCCCGGGTCATGGTGGTGTTTGATACTGTGGCGCGCTATTTAAGATATTCGGGCTATCAATTGACGTATGTGCGCAATGTCACCGACATTGACGACAAGATCATTCAACGCGCCAATCAAAATGGCGAAGCATTTTCTGCTTTGACGGAGCGTTTTATCGAAGCGATGCATGAGGACGAGCAGGCTTTGTCGGTGTTGCCGCCTGATATTGAGCCTAGAGCGACCCAGTCGATTGCTGACATTATCGCCATGATTGCCAAACTTATCGAGCGAGAGTATGCCTATGTCGGCGGTAATGGCGACGTGTTTTATGCCGTGAGTCGCTTTGAGGGTTACGGCAAGCTGTCGGGTAAAAATACCGAAGATCTGAATGCCGGTGAGCGGGTGGATATCGATAACGCCAAACGCGATCCGCTGGATTTCGTGTTATGGAAAATGGCTAAACCCGGCGAGCCTTACTGGGATTCGCCTTGGGGGCAAGGACGACCCGGTTGGCATATCGAATGCTCGGCGATGTCCACTTGTTGTTTGGGCAATCATTTTGACATTCATGGCGGCGGGATGGATTTGCAGTTTCCGCATCATGAAAACGAAATTGCGCAATCGGAAGCTGCGACCGGCGAGCCTTTTGCGAATGTCTGGATGCACAACGGTTTTGTACGGGTCAATGAAGAAAAGATGTCCAAATCGCTCGGTAATTTTTTTACCGTGCGTGAAGTGCTGAAACAATATCGGCCAGAGGTGATTCGGTTTTTTATACTGTCCAGCCATTATCGTAGTCCGTTGAATTATTCCGATGAACAACTGGATGAGGCTGGTACAGCGCTGACTCGCTTATACACAGCGTTGAGAAGTGTCGAAATCAATGATGTGGCTGTCGACGCTAATTACAAGCAGCGCTTTGAGCAAGCAATGGATGATGATTTCAATACGCCAGTGGCTTTGGCGGTGCTGTTTGATTTGGCGCGTGAATTAAATAAAGCGGTTGATAAATCGATATTGGCCAATACTTTAAAACAATTGGCTGCCATTTTGGGTTTGTTGCAGGAAGAGTCTGATAGTTTCCTGAAAGGTGGTGTTGCCAGTGATGGCTTGGCGGAAGCTGAAATCGAGCGTTCGATTGATGCCAGAAAAATGGCCAAAATCAATAAAGATTGGACTCAAGCAGATGGTATTCGCGAGCAATTAAAAGCCCAGGGCATTGTGTTGGAAGACTTGCCGGGGGGGAATACGAGTTGGCGGCGCGAACCATGAGGGTTAGAGATTTGACAAAAATGGTTAAACAAAA
>SXGU01334452.1_pt1 | contig 11148 bp, 7 predicted proteins | sample 3174531 | NCBI WGS metagenome assembly SXGU01 (sample SAMN11356863, study PRJNA531348) | freshwater metagenome | isolation source: freshwater sample F1-140 | place: China: Fuxian Lake, Yuxi | collected 2017-12-25
CGACGCGGGTGTCGTATAACGGCATTACCTGAGCTTCCCAAGCTCATGAAGAGGGTTCGACTCCCTTCACCCGCTCCAGTCAGCCCGACGCTCCGCGATTACTGGGACAAGCATCAAACAGTTGTACCAATTGCAACGATATCGTTGCCTTGATTTCTCAATCTTAAAAAGGCCCACCAGTTAGTTTTATTGAGTGGGACGATGAGATGGTTGCGGGCGACCAGATTCATATTCTCATCCATTTGCCACAAGAATGTTTTTGAGCCGCCCCCAACTCTCATCTGGAAGCGTTCGCAGGATCTTGACCAACCGATCGTCGCCGCTCTTCAGTATCAAGTTGCGCACGTTCGAAACCATCTGTTCGGCGACTTGAACCTCACTCTCCTCGATGTCCATGCCGCGCACGATGGCGCCAGTGCGCAAAGCTTCATCCAGCGTTAACGTAAAGGCTTGGCTAAATGACTTTCCGCACGCATGACAAGATGCTGCCGTGACAGGGTTCAAGGCGCCGCAGTCCTGGCAACCCTTGACTCGCTGAGGACCTTTCGGAAATGCATAACCACAATGTGGACAAGTAGCATCACCAAGCTCGCACTCCTCTCCACACGCAGCGCAGCGCTTGGTTTTCGGCCCGTCGACTCCTTTACCCACCGATGGAGACATTTCATCTTCGACACGTCGGGCGTAGGCTTCAAATGTTTCGAAGGACGGCATAACCACGTAGGCGCGTGTGTCGTCATCCGGACCAGAGGTGCGAACAACTCGTCCAATAGCCTGGCGGAAGGCAAGTTCCGTCATTGCGTTGGGGAGATAGAGGAGGACGCGCAGACGCTTGATGTCCACCCCTTCGGATACCATCGCGACCGAAACAAGCCAACGCTTGTCGGTATTTCGGAAAGCCTTGATCTTGGCGTCGGGGCTTGGCATCTGGCTATGGACCAGCATCGGCCGTTCGCCTTCAATGAGTTCGATGAGCTCGACCATGTACTCGGCCATCTCGATCGAAGGGGTGATTACCAGTCCTCCGGCGTTCGGCATGCGATGCCGCAATTCACTGAGCTTCTGGATCCCCCACTCGATCATGGTCGCCTGATAACCTGATAGTAGCGGCGTGCTTGTACCTGGTTGATACTGCGGAGTCCGTGCCAGACGATAGAAATCGAGCGCAGCTTGCAACCCAGCAATTCGAGCAAGCTCTTTTGGCAGGCTTGCTTTGGTATGCCCTGATACATGTACGGCATGTCCCCCATCCAGATCTACAGTGAATTTACCTTCATGACGGTGGAACGTCACAGGGCGGCAGTAGCCGAGATCGACCGCAGTTCCATACGTCAAGGTATAGGTGCCGCCTTCGGGGTGATCGATGGCACCTGCATCGTCATAGGCGAGCCAGACGGACTGTGCGCCATCTGATCGGATTGGAGTCCCGGTGAGTACGAGGACAAATTTGGCATCGGCAAACGCGCCGTCCACACTGTTGCCCCACGCAGCTTCGACGGCGGCATGATGGTGCTCGTCGCAGATTACAAGCGTCTTGGCATCACGACAGACTGCTTGCAACTCGGGCAGCAAACCTTGTACAGCCGACCATGTCGCGCACACGTCGATCCCCATGGCGCCGATGTCTCCGTCACCAGCAGTAACCTTGCCCATATGGCGACCGGTGACATTTCGGAAGTCGTCAGACCATTGATTGACTACTTCGGACCGAGGTGCGATTACCACTACACGATCAATCTCTCCCAGTTCGAGTAGCGTATGGGCTATTGCACACGATGCGCGCGTTTTTCCGGCGCCAGGCGCGGCGTTAATCAGGAAATGCCGGTCAACCCGGTCCCTTACCAGCCACTGAACCGCTTTCTGCATTGCCTCCTGCTGCCACGGACGAAGTTTCAGGTTCATTGATTTCCCTTCCTCAAATTGCAGGTAGCGCATAGCGCCTGTCCGTTGTTTGTTATGGTTGCCCCACCTTTTGAGAATGGAACTACGTGGTCGCCATGAAATTGTTTGCCCAGCGGCTTGCCGCAGACTTGGCAGCGGCCACCGGCACGCCATGCCAGCACTCGCTTTTGTAGCCGGTTGAAGGTGCGCCTCATTTGCTTACCCAATATTCGGTCAGCTGAATTTCACGCACCGGAAGATTCGCCGGCGGCTGAAGCACGGCGTGTCGATTTACACGAGCAACTGCTGTCGCATAAGGCACTAGTTGGGTTTCGATCACCCAACCCTCTCTACGCATGTCCGATATGACCTTGGTCAGGCTAGGTACCCCGAACAATGTGATTGACTCTAGTTGCGTAATCCGAGCACCCGAGAGGAGATGCTCTTTGACTGCTTGTACTAGGCCCCACCGAGTTGCATTCATACCCTTGCTCCTTCATTCAGTTCTCTAAATCCTTGATGGGCCGCCATCTCCCATTCCGCTTGTTCCTCGATAACCCTGCCTTGGAATCGCTCGTGCTCAAGCACACGCCAACCTCCATCCGCGAGGGCTACATCCAGCGACCATTGATAAAAGGGCAAACCGCCCAAGCGCAGTTCAAAGCGGGGAGCCACGTCATCTTCGTCAATCGAAAATAGCTCGACAACTGACATGGCTGCCGCAAGCGTTTCGCTCGATGTGAAACGATCGCCGAGAGAACGGCGGAGTTCAGCGTAGACTTCGCGGACTTGGGCAGAGCGGTTCATCGTTACTTCCTTTATCACTCGATGAACAACCTATTGCACCGACCGTGCCAGGTCCAACAGGCATACTCAAATTCCTGTTTTTATGGATAAATATATATTGCTGAAATTCTCTGGATCAGTATGCCGGCCAGAAGTAGAATAAATATTCTTATCTAACTAGAAGAAGTTTTACATGGCTAGCAAAGTGCTGATAAGTTGGATCGGGAAGAATGATCTGAAGGCGGCCGCCGGAGTTGCAGGTGTTGGACTCGGCCCAATTGGTCAAGCGATAGAAGCCCGGAGCTTTGATGCCATACACTTGGTATCAGATTTCCCGGCAAGTGACACCAAGAGTTTCAATACCTGGCTATCGGGTAGGACCTCAGCGAAGATCTACATGCATACCGTAAAGCTGCGATCGCCAACTCACTACGGCGATATCTATCAGCAGGTCGTTCCGGTATTAGATAAGATCAAAAAATCAGGGGGTGACCTGACTTTCCACCTGAGCCCCGGCACCCCTGCGATGCAGTCAGTATGGGTTCTGCTGGCAAAGACCACATATCCCGCTCATATGATTCAGTCTTCACCGGAGGCTGGGGTTGAAGATACCGAGATCCCATTCGATATAGCGGCTGAGTACATCCCCCAGATGCTCCAGGAGTCCGGTCGACGTCTTACTGAGCTGGCCCAAGGGAACGCAGCTGAAAGCGCTGAGTTTTCGCACATCATTCATCGCAGCGCCATCATGATGCGGGTAATTGATCAGGCGAGGCGCATTGCAATGCACTCAATTCCAGTATTGATCGAGGGTGAAAGTGGAACAGGCAAAGAACTGATGGCGCGCGCGATTCATCGAGCCAGCGCAAGAGCGTCAAAGCAGTTTGTTCCCGTAAATTGCGGCGCAATCCCTCCCGAGCTGGTCGAGTCCGAGTTCTTTGGGCACAAGAAAGGCTCTTTTACCGGCGCAGTTGCGGACCGCAAGGGGCATTTCGAGCGAGCAGACGGAGGGAGTATCTTTCTGGACGAGATCGGAGAGTTGCCCAAGGCAGTCCAGGTAAAGCTATTGCGGACTTTACAAGAGGGCGAGGTCACACCGGTTGGTTCAAGCGAACCCCGGAAGATCGATGTCCGGGTTATTTGTGCCACCAATCGGACCCTGATTGACGAAGTCGCCGAAGGTCGATTTCGAGAAGATTTGTTCTACCGTCTTGCTGTTGCAATCATTAAACTTCCCCCTCTCCGCGCTCGGAAAGGAGATATCTCTCTTCTGATTGACGCTTTGATGCAAAAAGTAATAGGTGCCGCCGCTGGCCTGGGCATGAAGCACAAGAATATCTCTGCGGGCGCAAAAAATCTTATGCTTCAGCATTCCTGGCCGGGAAATGTTCGTGAGCTGCTAAATACCCTGCAGCGGGCTGCGGTATGGTCTGACGATGAAACGATTGGGGTAGAGGCGATCAAGGATGCGATCCAGCTATCCCCACGCTCTACTCCCGGCACCGACAATATCCTCAATCGACAGGTCGAGTCTGGCGTAGAGCTGGAATCGCTGATGGCGCAGGTCGCACGACACTATATTGAACGCGCCCTCGAACACACTGGAAACAACAAGACCCAAGCCGCGAAATTGCTGGGGTTTGGCAACTACCAAACCTTCACCAACTGGATGAATCGCTACGGGGCAGAAGTTTGATGACTGTGGAAATCTTGAACCTGGCACGCCGATTGCTGATAGGGGTATACCTTTTATCGCGAGGCACCAAACAAGATTATGGACTCCCCCGTTACCAATCTGCTGACGCAATCGACCCCCTCGGTCGAAGGGGGTGTCGTGCAATCTAGGAATTTCGAATTCCTGCGTACTGCCCGTGGCGACCTAGCCGCGTTGGGTGGCTTCGCCGAACACTATGCGTTCAATGATCCGGCGAGCGCCTTGGCCAAGCTGCGATTGTTTGCCGAGCGCGTCGTAGACCTGGTCTATGACACGTTCCGCCTTCCCAAGCCCTACCAGCCCAATCTGAATGACCTCCTAAACGAGGATGCCTTCCGCAGTCGGGTGCCAACGGTTGTTCTGACCAAATTGCATGGACTGCGAATGCACGGCAACAAAGCTGTTCATGCCAACCAGGGCACAACGCCGACAGCACTGGCCATGGTGCATGAGGCATTTGATATCGCGCGCTGGGTTTTTGTAACTTTCGACAATGGTGTGGCATCGGGTATTCAAGCCTTTGTGCCACCAGTTCCACCGGCCGATGCCAAGAAACTGGAAAAGGACCGTCAGCGTCTCCTCGCCCAGATCGCCGAGCAAGAGCAGCAAATGCAGGCGGTGCTCGAACAACTGGAAGCTACCAAAGCTCAGCAAGCGGCCGTTGAGCGCACTGCCGAAGAGCTTGCGCAGTTGGTCGCCAACGGTAATGCTGCTGTCAATCAACTCGCCTTCGACGAGGCCGCAACCCGCCAGCGCCTCATCGATGCCATGTTGGTGTCGGCACGCTGGAAGGTTGGTCAGGCCGGTACCTCAACAGAGGAAGTGGGCCAGGAAATCGAGATTCCGCAGCCACAAAACAAGACCGGCATCGGTTATGCCGACTATGTCCTGTGGGACGACAACGGCAAACCACTGGCTGTTATCGAAGCCAAGCGAACCGCCAAGGATGCGGAAGCCGGCCGTACCCAAGCCAAGCTCTACGCTGACGGCCTGGAACAGAAGCACGGCCAGCGGCCGGTCATTTTCTACACCAATGGCTTCGACATCTTTATCTGGGACGACGTCCAGAAACAGACACCCCGCCGCCTCTTCGGCTTCTATTCAAAGGGAAGCCTCCAGTACCTGATCTTCCAGCGCAACGAGAAGCTGAGCCTCAATACCATCAACCCCAAGTCCGAGATCGCTGGCCGGATGTATCAGGTAGAGACCATCAAGCGCATTTGCGACCGCTTCAGCCAGGGCTATCGCAAGTCACTCGTGGTTCTGGCGACGGGTACAGGAAAGACTCGTGTCGCGGTGTCGCTATGCGATGTCCTGTCGCGGGCACGCTGGGCAAAACGCATCCTCTTTCTTTGTGATCGCCGCGAACTGCGCAAACAGGCCGACGATGTGTTCAAGGAATTTCTACCGGGCGAACCGCGCATCCTCATCAACGCCAATACTGCCGGTGACGTCACCAACCGCATCTATCTCGCCACCTACCCGGCGATGATGCAATGTTATGAGATGTTCGATGTCGGCTATTTCGACCTCATCATTGCTGACGAATCTCACCGCAGCATCTACAACCGCTATCGTGATCTGTTCGTCTATTTCGATGCGCTGCAGGTGGGGCTGACCGCAACACCGGTAAAGTTCATTGCGCGCAACACCTTCAAGCTGTTCTCCTGCGAGGATGGCGACCCGACATCCTATTTTGGCTACCAGGAAGCTATCAGTCATACGCCGCCGTATCTTGTTCCCTTCGAGGTCTACACCCATACAACCGAATTCCTGCGTCGGGGCATCAAGTACAACCAACTCTCCAAGGAGCAGCGCGAACAGCTTGAAAATGACGAGCCAGATGCCCTGACGATTGCCTACGACGACACCGAAGTGGACCGGGCCGTATTCAACAAGGACACCAACCGCGCCATCCTGCGCAATCTGATGGAAAACGGTATCAAGGATGCCAGCGGCGCCCATCCCGGCAAAACCATCATCTTTGCTCGCAACCACAATCACGCCGTGTTGCTGCAGGAGCTGTTCGATGACATGTACCCACAGTACGGCGGCGAGTTCTGCCGGGTGATCGACAACTACGATACCCGTGCCGAGCAGCTGATCGACAATTTCAAAGACCCGAAGAACGTGCTCACCATCGCAATTTCGGTCGATATGCTCGACACCGGCATCGACGTTCCCGAGGTCGTTAATCTGGTCTTCGCCAAACCGGTCAAGTCCTACGTCAAGTTCTGGCAGATGATCGGGCGTGGACCACGACTGTGCCAAAACCTCAATGGCCCCGGCCAGGACAAGACCAAGTTCAGCATCTTCGATCACTGGGGAAATTTCACCTACTTCGAGGAAAGCTACCGCGAGGCAAATCCCACAAGCAGCAAGTCGCTGCTGCAAAAACTGTTTGAGGCCCGTCTTCAGTTGGCTGATACCGCACTTGCTGTGGCCAATCCAGGCGCCTTCGATCTGGCCGTTAAGCTAATGCAGGCAGATATTGCAGCCTTACCAGAGTCCACCATTGCCGTCCGCGAAAAGTGGCGCGAAGTCCGCGAGATTCAACGTCCGGGCGTTTTGCCAGCACTCAGCGCGGCGACTCGATCATCTTTGCTCAAGGACATAGCACCGCTAATGCAGTGGCGCGATACCCGCAACTGGGATGACGCCTACCAGCTTGACCTGCTCGTATCCCGCATGCAGATCGAACTGCTCAGGAAGTCTGCAGTGTTCAATGATCTCCGGGATGACTTGATCGCCCTCGTTGCCCAGTTGCCGATCAATGTCAATGCAGTGCGCGACAAGCTGGCAACCATTGAGAAAGTCCGCAGCGGTGATTTCTGGAAGGTCATGATTGACCAGACGGATGTCGCTGGCCTGGAAGCGGTTCGTGAAGAACTGCGCGGCATCATGCGGCACCGTATTGTGGGGCCGACCCTTGGTGGTAAGCCTAGAGTCCTCGATATCACCGAAGATGCTTCGAAGATCGAATTTGCTCGCCATATCCCGAAACTGGAAGGCACTGAGTTGGTCGCATACCGACAACGCGTTGAGCAGGTGCTCACAGCGCTGTTCGATGCCAATCCGACCCTGCGCAAGATTCGGCGCGGCGAACCCGTTGGCGAATCCGACCTTGCCACTCTAGTCAGCCTGGTGCTTACCCAGCAGGAGGTCAATTTAGCCTGGCTGACCGAGTTCTACCCGGACACTGCGGGCGATCTGGCCACGGCGATTCGCACCATCGTCGGCATGGAGCCGGAAGTGGTTGCCGAGCGTTTTGCGAACTTTTTCACGCGCCATCCGCAGATGTCCGCCAAGCAGCAGCGCTTCATGGCGTTATTGCAGAACCACATTGCCAAGTTTGGCGTCGTCACGCTCGACAAGCTCTATGAGTCGCCCTTCACCCAAGTCAGCGAAGAAGGTCCGGATGGCATTTTCGATAATGCTGCCGTCGAAGATCTGATCGCCGTAATCGACGGTTTTGGTCCCGCTAACGAGCAACGCGCCAACCAATAACAAGAACAGGACAAACTCATGGACAGCCAACTTCTCACCCTCATTGCTGCCGGCATCGGCCTCGCTATCGGCGTGGCCGTCACCTGGCTGCTGACCCGTGGGCGTATTGCGGCTGCCATTGAACAAGGCCGTGCCGAGCTCGCCGTTGATCTAGCCACAGCGACTGAGCGCTCACGCGCTTACAACGCAGAACTGGTCAAACTCCATTCGGCGCACGAAACTATAAAGTCCCAGAGCAACACATATCGCGATGCGCTCGATCAGGCACGGGATGACCTTGCCAAGCTGACTGAGCGCGCCAGTCGCATTCCCGGCCTGGAAAGCACGCTGACCGAGGTCGAGCAAACCTTGGCCACTACTCAGCAGGACGCAGCGAATCTGCGTGAAGCATCCGGTCGCCTCGCTGCCGAACTGAAAGCTGAGCGCGATGCGCTGACCCAAATGCGTAGTGACTGGCAAGGTGAGAAATCACAGCGCGAGAAAGCTGAATCCAAGGTCGGCGAGTTAACTAATGAACTCACCGAATTGAGCACCCGCTTCAATGCCGAGCAGAGTCAGGCCGCGGAAAAGCTTGCACTCCTGCTGGAAGCCAAGGAGGCCCTGTCCAATCAGTTCAAGAGCCTGGCTAACGACATCCTTGAAGAAAAATCAAAGCGCTTCACCGAGCAGAACCAGACCAACATCGGCCAGTTGCTCAATCCGCTGAAAGAACGGATGACCGAGTTCAAGGCCAAGGTGGAGGAGATTCACAACAAGGACACAGAGCAACAGGCCACGCTCAAGGCCGAATTGGCGCAGCTCAAAGACCTCAACCGCCAAATGACCGAGGAAGCTCATGGCCTGGCGACCGCACTCAAGGGTCAGGCCAAGAAGCAGGGGAACTGGGGCGAATTGGTGCTCGGCAACGTACTCGATCGCTCCGGCCTGCGTGAAGGAAAGGATTTCAAGCGCGAAGTCAGCTTCAACACCGATGACGGGCGCAAGCGTCCGGACGTAGTGATCTACCTGCCGCAGTCCAAACACCTGGTCATCGACGCCAAGGTCTCGCTGAATGCCTACACCCGATATGTGAATGCCGAGGATGATCTGTTGCGGCAGCAGGCACTGCAAGAACATGTCAGTGCAGTAGCCAGCCGGATTCAGGAACTCTCGAACCGCGCTTACTTTGAGTTGCCCGGCCTCAATACGCCCGAGATGGTCTTCATGTTCATTCCCATCGAATCAGCTTTCGTCGAGGCACTGCGCGCCGATGAAACTCTATTCCAGAAAGCCATCGAGCAGAACGTACTGGTGGCGACACCGACCACCTTGCTTACCAGCCTGAACATCGTTCGCCAGCTCTGGCGCTTCGAAGAACAGAACGCCCATACTGCCGAGCTCGCTGATCGCGCCAGCAAGGTTTACAAGAAGCTCGTCAGCTTTCTTGGCAGCATGGAAGCTGTCGGCAAGCAACTCGACAAAGCTAAGGAATCCTTTGGCTCAGCCATGGGGCAGCTTTACACCGGCAAGGGCAATTTGATTGGCCAAGCCAAGGAATTTGAAAAACTGGGCGTGTCGGTACAAACACCACTGCCCGAGCATCTGGTGGCCAAGGCCGCCCTCGAACTCGAACACCTGCCCGAGACTAGCGACGGCACGGAACTGGAACCCACGCAATCATGATCACCAATCAAATCAAAAACGACATCGACAAGCTTTGGCTTGAATTCCACACAGGTGGCATTACCAATCCGCTCACCGTCATCGAGCAGATTTCCTTCCTGATGTTTGCTCGCCTGCTCGATATAGAGGAGACACGCCAAGAAAAGCTCGCTGGCCGTACCGGTAAGTCACCGCACAAGAACTTCGGCCCCGATCAGCAAAACCTGCGCTGGAAAAACTGGAGCGAATACGGCGGTGAAGAAATGCTGCGCCACGTGCGCGACCAGGTTTTTCCTCACCTGCGCGACCTCGGCGGTAAGAACACGACCTTCGGTGAATACATGAAGGACGCCACATGTCTGATACCGAAGGCCAGCTTACTCAATTCGGCGGTAATTCAAATTGGATTGCTCCCGTTGGGCAACAGTGACATCAAGGGCGACCTATACGAATACATGCTGAGCAAGCTCAGTACCGCCGGCATTAACGGCCAGTTCCGCACGCCACGGCACATCATCAAGCTCATGGTCGAAATGCTCGATCCGGAGCCGACCGAAGTGGTTGGCGACCCGGCCTGCGGCACGGCCGGTTTTCTGGTCAGCACCATGGAATATTTGCGCCGGCAGTACTCATCGCCGGAACTGGTAGAGACCTTCGAAGATGGCAGCAAGGGTTATCCGGGCGACCGGCTGGAACCCTACCGTGAGCACATCCAGAACGGCCTGTTCCATGGCTTCGACTTCGACGTGACCATGTTGCGCATTGCTGCCATGAACCTCATGCTCCATGGTGTCGAAAACCCTGATATTCATTACCAGGACACACTCTCCAAAAACTTCCCGGAAAAGTTCCGCCAGCAGGCAGAGGCCGGCTTTGATGTCATCCTGGCCAATCCGCCGTTCAAGGGCAGCCTGGACGAGGAGGATGTTCATCCCTCGTTGCTCAAGAAAGTCAAAACCAAGAAGACCGAATTGCTGTTCGTTGCACTCATTCTGCGCATGCTCAAGAACGGCGGACGTTCGGCCACCATCGTTCCGGACGGCGTGCTGTTCGGTTCCAGCAAGGCGCACGTGGCCCTGCGCCAGTACCTGATCGATGACAACCAGCTTGAGGCTGTGATCCTGTTGCCGTCCGGAGTATTCAAGCCGTATGCTGGAGTATCCACGGCCATTTTATTGTTTACAAAGGGCGGTCAGACCAGCGACGTCATGTTCTACAACGTGCTGGCGGACGGTTACTCGCTCGACGACAAGCGCCAGGATATTCCGGAGAACGACCTGCCCGATGTGTTGGAAAAATTTCAGCAGCGCCGTTCCGCTAGCGCCGACTTTTCAGACCGAGCGTCCAATGTCTTTGTGGTACCGCTAGAAGAGCTTCGGGCTAACAAATATGACCTGTCCTTCAATCGCTACAAGAAAACCGTACGTGAAGTGAAGCCGTATGAACCGCCTAAAGTAATTCTGAAGCGTATGAAAGAGTTAGAAGCCAAGATCCACTCCGAGATTGGTGAGTTGGAGGGTTTGTTGTAATGCAACTCCACCAAATTACAACCATCGCTGACATTGTGTCCCCAGGCGTTCCAGAATTTGCTGGAGAACTTTTCTATGCTGCAACCGGCG
>SXGU01192594.1_pt1 | contig 11147 bp, 11 predicted proteins | sample 3174531 | NCBI WGS metagenome assembly SXGU01 (sample SAMN11356863, study PRJNA531348) | freshwater metagenome | isolation source: freshwater sample F1-140 | place: China: Fuxian Lake, Yuxi | collected 2017-12-25
CAGAATCCCGGTGATGCGCCGGTGCCTGTGGGCGACTGGGTGGTGTTCAACAACAACGCGTTCCCGACGCAGGGTGTGCCGATCTGCGCTGTTGCGGTGCGGATGACCAATGCGGCGGACATCCACCGTCTCTGCCCATGGGGAACGACCCTGCCCGCGGGAGTGACCAGTAATGCGCCTGCGAGCTTCTCGTCGGATCCGCAGAAAAGCCTGATCTTCATGCAGGATCTGCTCGTTGGGGGAGTCTTTGCTGTACACCTCGACCAGGCATCAGGGGAGATGGTCGCGAAGTGGAGTCGCCCGGATTGGCGAACTTCGGATTACTTCACGGCAGTCGGGCCGGCTAGCCATCGAGTGTTGTCGTCCCAGTATATGAATCCAAATTTCAATGCGGGCCAGGTGAGTAACAACTCGTGGACCGAGAGTGTGCTGTGGGTTGACGAGGCGACTGGAAAGACTCTTGCCCAGTCGGCTTATAACGGCCCGACTCAATTGGGCTGGATGGTGATGCCCTCGTATGCGGGTCGTTTCTATTCGATGACGGCAAACGGCACTATTAACATCTACGTGCCGCAGGCGTGCGCGACCAAAGGCAAGCCGCTCCCGCCAGTTCCGTCGATCACTACCTGTTCGACGAACTATGCGGCGCTGCCGCAGCCGGTCGCATACCCAGCCCCAAGGCCATAAAGCGCCTTAGGGGTGAAAGGGATTGCGGGCTGACAGTTCAGGGCGAGTGGTCTACCATCCGTCTTAGATGCCCGCCTGGGTGGTGACCCGTTAAGCGATTGGAGGGCTACGTGCCTAGTTTTGATGTTTCTGCACCAGCAAGTTCAGCGCCGACTGATCGGTTGGCTCTAGGTGTTGGTTGGGTGCGCCCGGGTGCGGGCGGTATCGGCGGCACCCTAAGCCCCGCCAGCGGCACCGGCCTTGAGGCCTATTTGAATTACTGCTTTGCGGGTAATGAAGAGTAGTGTGCTGCCCCGCCGCATGGTGGGGTGTTTAAATCCTGTGGCTGGCTCCTGACCGCCCTCAGTCTCCGGATGGGTATTTTCGAGCCTATTGCAGAAAAATACCTGAATCCTTTGGTGCATGTCAGTTTGTGCCGTACCGTTGAAGATCGGCTCGCTCTTCGTGTGGATTGGGTACGGCCTTGTGCATCAAGTATTGGCGGCACCGTAAATCCTTCCTTCTGCACCCGGTCGGCTTGCGGTTGGACCTTTGAAGGCAATGCGGAGTAGAGCCTTCCCATCGCAAGGTGAGGTGGTGAAGCCTGCTACCGAACCCTGACAGCTCAGGTGGTGGAATCCCTGCGAGAGCAAAGTCGCCAGGTAACCGCGGCTCCTTCGCCGTGTTAATACTCGAACCAAGTCGGACGGGTATGGGAATTTGCTGCATTCAGTCGTGGTCGAGATCAGCAATGCAGTTGCAGACAGCCTCTCGCAGAAGCGGTTGGTGCAGGGTTGGTGCAGTAGCACATGAAATAGGCACATCGACAAACGGTTCCATGAGGAAACAGCGCGCCCGGAGGGACTCTCACGCGCCCGCTGGACTTGGTCCGTGGCTCGATATAACCTTCCCACATGATGGCGTTGATCGTGCTCACCGTGATGGTCGGCGGAGTTTCGCTGGCTCTTTTCTTGAACCGCGGTCGCGGCAACGCTCAGGGTTGCTGCTGCCCAGCTGACCCGAGCAAGGATGCCCGCATGCGGGAGGCCTTCAGTGATGCATGCACGGTCAGCACGAAGGAGCAGTGAGCGGGGGCCTCACACACATCCCCGGTGTTGGTTCGTTCATTCGCCAGGCGTGATCACCTGTTCGATCGATCGCGTTGTCTACCGGCTTCGGTAGCGGGGAGCTCGATTGTCATGGTGGTCCCGTGCCCTGTCCCGGGTGAGGCGGCAGTGATGCTCCCTGAGTGGTCGCTGACCAGGGCACGTGCAATGGTGAGCCCCAGCCCGCTGCCGCCGCCGTCGGTGCTGATCCGTGATGGGTCGACACGATAGAATCGCTCGAACACCCAATCCACCTGATTGGCCGGTATCCCCTCGCCGGTGTCCTTGACCGTGAACCGGACGTTCGAGCCGGCATGCTCAACGGCGACGATGACCTGACCGCCGACCGGTGTGTGACGGAGTGCGTTATCCAGCAGATTGGCGAGGACCTGTTGCAGTCTCATGGCGTCTCCCATTACCGAACATGGATGTTCACCGAGCCGGGCGACCAACTCGACGCCTTTGCCGCTGAATCTTGGCGCCGCGGCGGCCACCGCGGCACGGGCGATGTTACGGGCGTCGATCCGCTCCAGTCGCAACCCCAAGGCGTGCTCCTCAGCTGCCGCGACCTCACGCACATCCGTGGCAAGGCGCCTCAGCCGGTTGATCTGATCGCGCATGGTGCACCACGAGACCTCATCATGGGGCAAAACATCGTCCTCCATGCCGTCGACATACGCCTCGAGAGTTGCCAACGGTGTGCGCAACTCGTGAGCCAGATCGGCTAGCAGGCGGGAGCGTGTCGCCTCGGTCGCGCCTAGGCGCTGCGCCATCTTGCTGAACGAGACCGACAATTGATGAAGCTCGCTGCTGAAGGTGGCGTCAGGCACATCGACGTCGTATCGCCCCGTCGCGACAATCTCCGCTGATTCAGCCAGTTCCTCGACCGGCCGGGAGACCCGTCGCACCAGCAGCCATGAGATCGCCCCTGCCGCGAGCAGCGACGTCACCGCAGCCAAGCCCACCGATATTGCGAACGCTGAGGCGAACGCCTCCTCGGCGTGCAGTTGCACGGTGACGTCAGCGACCCCGGCTTGAATGAGATGGTTGTGGAACAGGGTGGGCGCCACGAGGATCGCCGACACCACCAAGGTGAGTGTCCCTATCCCCACGACGAGAGCCTGCGCTTGCATGAGACGGACAGCTAGCCGAGGTCGACGCTTCATGGGGCGACCATGCCGTATCCCACACCACGCACCGTTCGAATGAACCTCGGCTCGGCGGCGGCATCCCCGATCTTTTCGCGCACATGCCCAATGTGGACGTCGACAACATGCTCGTCTCCGTACCACCCCGGGCCCCACACGGCATCGATCAACTTCCTTCGGGTCAGCAGGGCCCGCGGATGCGCCATCATCGCCGCGAGCAAGTCGAACTCCGTGCGGGTCAACTCAATCTCCTCGCCGTCCAAGGTGAGGTTGCGCCCTCGAGCGTCCATCGTCAGCGTCCCAATGGTGTAGAGCTCGGTCGTGTCGTTATCCGATCCGGCTCGCGGACGTCGCAGCATGGCGCGCACGCGCGCAATCAACTCCCGTGGAGAAAATGGCTTGACGAGGTAGTCGTCCGCCCCCATGGACAGGCCGAGGACTTTGTCCATCTCCTCGTCGCGTGCCGTCAGCATGATGATGTACGCGTCGGAGAACTGACGAATCTGGCGACACGCCTCGATGCCGTCGAATCCGGGGAGCATGATGTCGAGCACGATCAGCACCGGGGAATCAGCGCGGGCTCGATCCACGGCGTCCGGTCCGGTGTGAGCGACCGCGACGTCGAACCCCTCACGCTCGAGGTAGCTGCCCACGACTCCCGTCAGTGGCACCTCGTCGTCGACGACCAGAACTTTCAACCGTTCATTCGCCATCAACGATCCATCCCTCCGCCAGCCTCGTCACCATGATTGTGCCAACACCCTAGTTAGATTGTGGAATTGGTCACGGCGCGCTGCCCTCTCGCACGGAGCCTTTATCGAACCTTGATCAATTCTGAAGCGCAGCGCTACGCAATAGGGCCCATGATGGAGGTCTAAAGCGCAAACGCCCTTTATGAACTCGGCTCTGAAGGAGATTGTCCGCACATGAGAATGACCAGCAAGATGAACGTCCTAATTGCCGCGACCGTGGCTGCCACCTTCCTCCTGACGGGGTGTGCAATGAGCATGTCGTCAGCGCAAACGCCAGCCAGTGCGTCTTCCGGTAGCGGCGCCGTGGTTGCGACCGGCTCGGACGCGGACATCACCTTCGCACAACTCATGATCTCGCATCACGGGCAGGCGGTGGAAATGGCCGACATGGCCCTGCAGCAGGCCACCTCCGCGGAGGTCACCGACCTTGCCACCCAGATCAAGGCCGCGCAGGACCCGGAGATCGGGCAGATGCGCGGCTGGCTGCAGCAGTGGGGCGCCCCTGAGCAGATGGACGGAATGGACGGAATGGACCACGGGGACATGGGCCACGGGGACTCTGGCTCCGGGGACTCTGGCGGGCAGAGCGCCGGCGGCATGATGACCGATGAGGACATGGGTGCGCTCAGGGACGCCAGCGGCGCCGACTTCGACCGGATGTGGCTGACCATGATGATTGCCCACCACGAAGGCGCCATCAAGATGGCCGAGCAGGTAAAGGCCCAGTCGACCACCCCAGACGTGATCGCCTTGGCCGACGCCATCGTCGCCGGGCAGAAGAAGGAGATCGAAACGATGCAGCAGCTGCTGGACAATTAGTCACCATGAAAGGGAGCGTTGATGAACACGACCACGAGTTTCGCCGTCACCGGAATGACATGCGGGCATTGCGTCTCCGTGGTCACTCGTGCCTTGACTGACCTGCCGGGTTTCGTCTCGGTGGACGTGGAGCTGGTCCCCGGCGGCCCCTCACCGGTTACGCTCATTAGCCAGGAGCCGGTGGCATCAGCCGATTTCGCAACGCTCATCGATACGCTCATCGATCAGGAGGGGTACCAGGTCGCATGGTCCTGATTCCCGCCCGACCGGTTGCGGCAGCGGCGTTGGCCGTTGCCGCCGGCCTGCTTCTGGCCGCGTGCGGTGGTACCGGTGCCACGTCCACAACAGTTTCCGCACAGGCAGTTGACGGTGGCGCCCTTCCTGCGCATGTGCATAACCTCGCGTATAACGGCGACACCCTGCTGTTCGGCACCCACGAGGGGTTGTGGGAGCAGGCACCCGGGCAGGTGCCCAAAGCGGTGTCGCAGGAAGCCTTCGACGTCATGGGATTCACCCAAAGCGATGACCGATGGCTCGCCTCAGGCCACCCCGCGGCCGGCAGCACTGCGCCGGGCAGCCTCGGCCTCCTGGAGTCCACCGACGAGGGAGTGACCTGGAGCCCGGTCGCGCTTTCCGGGGAGGTTGACTTCCACCGACTTGTCGCGGCCGGCGACCGGCTTTTCGGCATCAACTCCGCGGACAACGCCCTACTGCGATCCGATGACGGGGGCCGCTCATGGACCTCGGCCGGTGCCGTGCCCCTGTTCGACCTCGCCGTGGCTCCGGACAACCCCGACACCTTGCTTGGGACGACGGCCGACGGCCCGGTCATTAGCACCGACGCAGGAACCACGTTCGATGCTGCGCCCGCACCGACGCTGATCGCACTCCTTGCATGGAACCCTCGCGCGCTGGTAGGCGTCGCAGCCGATGGGCAGGTACTGGTGTCAACCGATCGAGGCGCCAGCTGGCAAGCCAAGGGCCGGGTCGCCGGCCCGCCCGCCGCCGTGGCCGCCGACGGCAGCCGGGTCGCGGTGCTGGCGGGGGGAGTTGTGTACGAGTCCACCGACGACGGGGCCACCTTTACCCAGCGGGTCACCGGGATTACCGGTCACTGACGAGGGGGGCGCCAGCCGCACGAGTGCTTTTTGCCGTTCAGCTCCCTCTTTCCGGTAAAACGAGGTCTTCATCGAATCTTGACCCAAGATTGGCAAGTCCATGGCAATGCCGCCTGCATAATGAAGGGGAAGGTGGCGCCACCAAGTTGGAGCTGACGAAGACGATAGGAGAGTTGCGCAGTGTTTCAACCCCGTCTCGGCCCGCGTATCGTCTCCGCGGTCGCGGTGAGCATCCTGACCTTCACCGCTGTTGCCCTCGGTTCCTCCGCGGGAATGGCAGCTCCGCAGGCCGATCTTCGGGAGGTCGAGGCGCAGGTCCGCGATCTCGAAATGCAGGCGGGCGCAGCACATGAGGAGGCCTCGCGGGCAGCCGATCGGCTGAGCGCCGTTCGGCAAAAGCTGGATTCGGTGCAGGGGCGACTCCAGAGCCAACGCAAGGAGTTGAATCAGACGCAGGCCGTGCTAGAGGACCTCGCGCGCTCCCTGTACGCCTCGGGCGGGATCGACCCAGCCCTCGGGTTGTTACTGGCCGAGGATCCCGTTGAGTTCCTTGCGCAGGCCTCGGTTATGGGCCAGGTGGCTTCGAGCCAGGCCGGGCTGATCCGGCAGGCACAAACGGGACGGCTACGCCTTGCGCAGACGGAGGCCGAAGCAGCTGACCAGGAGGCGCAGGCTAAGGCACTTGAGGCTGAAATGAGCTCAGCCGAGGCGCGCGTCACCGAACGACTCGGGCAGGCGCAGTCCGTTCTGGGCAACCTCCGAGAGGAGGAGAGGCAACGGCTCGGCCGATTGCAGGCCGAGCGTCTAGAGCAGCAACGAGAGGAAGCAAGCCAAGCCGCTGAGACCTTCACCTCAGGTTCGGCCACTTCGGGCGGCGGCTATAGCGTTTCATCGCGCGCTCAGGCCGCAGTCAGGTACGCACTGGCGCAAGTCGGTGAGCCGTACTCCTTTAGCGCCCGTCCGCCGAACTCGTGGGACTGCTCGAAACTAACCGCGGCCGCTTGGGCGCAGTCTGGTGTTGGGCTAACCGCCCTGAGCTACACGCAGTGGGACCAGACGAAACGCGTACCCGTGTCGGAGATTCAGCCCGGGGACCTGGTCTTCTACTTCGGCAGTGATGTCCATCATGTGGCGATCTATATAGGCAACGGCAAGATGGTGAGCGCCTCCAACCCCTCAGATGGCGTCGAGATCACCAACTTCCTCGGCCCCTGGTATGGGGAGCGATTCTCCGGCGTGGGCCGCGTTATCGGCTGATGATCACCCGAGGTGTCTCGAGCTTGCAGGACACCTCAGGGATGATGTGACGGTGATATTTCGCTTGCGGCTCTTGGTCTCTGTAGGGCTAGTAGGACTACTCGTTGCGAGTGCACCTGTAGCAGTATTTGCGAGCACCACTGTCGGCTGGCAAGACGTGCGTCTTGAGACTCGTACGGTAAATGCCGCTGGCACCACATTTGCCTGGGCCGAGTTAGGCACTGGGTCGACACTTTTGCTGCTAAATGGCACGGGATCACCGATGTCGGAGTGGGATCCGAAACTACTTGCTGCGTTGGCGAAGAACCGTCGAGTGATCGTGTTTGACTACCCGGGATTGGGGCTTTCGGGCCCCGCACCCTCGAAGTGGGAGTTTTCGGCTGCCGCCGATTGGGTAAACGATTTTCTCACCCAAGTTTCGCCAGGGGCACCCGTCGATGTACTCGGGTGGTCGATGGGCGGTTTTGTTGCCCAGCAACTATCGATCAGACACCCCACATCAATTAGGAGGTTGGTACTGGCGGCAACGAATCCCGGTGGTGCTGCAGCGGTGCTCGGGCCGCTTTGGGTTCAGGAGGCTGACAGTAATTCTGAAGGCAGCATTAAGTCGTATTTGGAAACTAATTACCCAGCCACCAAAGTTGCTCAATCGCGTGGCCGCGCATTTGTTAGCCGACTCGTTTCCGCAAATGTAGATGGCTCGTACCCGGATGAATCCGTACCGACTAAAACCTACAACGCGATGGTGGCGGCCGAGGATCCTTGGCTTCAGAGCAACGCAAATGCGAACGCTTTGCGGGCGATAAGAATTCGGACGTTAGTTATCACCGGGGCTAAAGATGTCATTACCCCGCCGGCCAATAGTCGTTACATAGCAGAGGCTATTCCCAATGCGAAATTAATTTTGGTTCCAGGAGCTGGGCATTCTTTCCTTTTTCAAGAACCGAAAGAAGTGGCTTCTTTAGTTGCCAAGTTCTTGGATTCGGCATCCTGATCCGCAGAAACCGAGCGGCGGCGCACCAGTGCGACGCCAATCGTGGCTAGCGCGAACCCGGCAAGGGAAAGCGGCAGCAGTTGCTCACCAAAAAGTAGATAGGCCTCGATCAAAGTCACCGGCGGTACCAAGTAATACAAACTCGACACCCCGGTGGCGGTGCCAACGCGAAGCAGCCAGAACATCAGTAACACCGCGCCAATGGACAGGGCTAAGACCAGCCAGGCCAATGCGCCGAAGAAAGTTGGTGTCCAATAAATAACGATGTCCTCGGTGAAGAAGGCGAGTACCGCCAACAAGGTGCCCGCGGCCGCGTACTGAACTGCGGTCCCAGGCAGCATTGGAATACCCGCCCCATACCGTTTTTGCAGCACCGTTGCGGCTGAAGAGGAAATAAGTGCGATAAGTGCGGCGAGCACCGCGACCGGTGGGTAATCTTCCGGGCTGCCTTGATGCATTAGGCCAGGAGCTAAAACGGTGATCGCTCCCAGTAGACCCAAGGCGATACCGATCCATTGTCGTGTTATCAAATGCTCGCCTAGAGCTGGTCCGGCGAAAACCGCAACCAGTACTGGCTGCAGGCAAACCACGAGCGCGGTAACACTGAGCGGCAACCCCATGTCGATAGCGACGAAGACACCTCCTAGATAACCGAGGGTCGCAGAGTCCTACCGGATGCGAACGATCCTCACGGGCCAACCAACCTCAGACCTTGCTACGGCCGCAGATGTACCAAAGTCCACTGCCTCACGTTGGGTTCGCGAAGCCCGGAGCCGGGGCTTTTTGCCACAAACGAGCAAGGGAAGGTCCGCATCATGACAAGCGGCCGAAAGAGAGCAAACGGCGAGGGCTCCATCCGCCAACGCAAAGACGGCCGGTGGGAGGTCGCAGTAGTTGACCCCATTACCCGGAAGCGACGTAGCTCCTACACGAAGACCGAGGCCGAAGCCAAGCGAGTATTACGACGCATGACCGCAAGGGCGGACAAAGGCGAAACGATCCTTGACGCGGGAGCCACCCTTCGCGCCTACTGTGAAACGTGGCTTAACGACCGGGCAGGGAAGCGCCGCAGGGAGTCAACGGTGCGTGAGTACGACTACCGCATGAGGAAGTGGGTCCTTCCAAAGCTCGGCAGTCTGCGACTGCGCGAGGTCACCGTTGTCGACGTTGAAGACCTGCTAGACGGTCTTGTCGCAAAAGGACTCTCTGCGGGAACCGTCGTCGCAATCCGTAACGCGCTCGCGGCTTTAATGCACGACGCGGTGCGGTCAAGACACCTTCGCGTGAATGTCGCTCGTATGGCTCAAGTTCCGGAATCAGTTGCAGGTCGAGGAAAGCCCGTCGTCCCTCCCACGGATGAGCAAGTCCAGGCGCTTGTAAAGCATGTTGCAGGGACTGACATTTATCCCATTGTCGCGGTTTGTGCAGGTACGGCAGCACGAATAGGGGAGGTGCTATCTATGCGGTGGGATGACGTCAACCTTGACGCAGGCGCATGGAGAATCTCGCGAACGGTGACGCGCAACCTTGAAGGTTCGGCGGTTGTCGGAGACAGAACGAAGACGGGGGAGAGCCGTGTCGTGCCACTACGCGCCGAAGTTGTAAAGGCGCTGCGGGCCCAGTCCAAGAAGGTTGCGACGGGCCAGCTTCGGTCGGCGTACTGGCAGGACCTAGGGCTCGTCTTCCCCTCCAGTACTGGGACAGTGCAAGACCCTCACAATGTTCGGCGAGCATTGAAGCCCCACCTGACAGCGATTGGTTTCCCTGGCTCCTTCCACTCGCTTCGACATTGGTTCGCTTCATTCGCGGTGACGGTTGCCTCAGACGTGCAGGTAGCGAAAGTGTTGGGTCACGCGCGAACGTCGACCACAAGCGATATCTACGCACACCTCAGACATTCGGATGCGGCTCGGATAACCGACGCGGTGGGAGAACGGCTGGAGGGAAAGGCGACTTCGTGATGCGGTTGCGGTCAGCGTTGCGGTCAAACGCACTACGAGGCCATTATCTACCTCACAAAAGTGCGCCCGGAGGGACTCGAACCCCCAACCGACAGGGTAGAAACCTGTTGCTCGATCCATTGAGCTACGGGCGCTGACGCAACCGATCTAGGTGCACATCATTGCGGTTTGCCCAAGGGCCAGTAACTGCGGGTGGCCCAACGGGCGGGTGCCTTTGGGCTGTGTCACGATGGTGCTCATGCCGAGCGGTGAGCAGTTGCCATGGCTGGGCCAATTGGCTGAACTCGCCGCCAAGTACCCAGACGAGCTAACCGCGCAAGTCCAGTCCTTCGAACTGGGCGGTCACGTTTTCGGCACCGGGCGCCCTGCCTTGATGGGGGTGATCAACCTCTCCCGTCAGTCTTGGTATCGGGAGTCGATCTCGGTTTCGGCGACGGCGGCGATCAAGCGCGGTCGGGTGCTGCGGGCGCAGGGTGCTGCAGTCATTGACCTAGGGGCGCAGTCAACCCAGAACTACGCGGATGACATCGCATCGGACGAACAGATCGAATCCATACTGCCGGTCATCTCGGCGCTGAGCGCAGAAGGTGCGGTGGTGTCGGTGGAGACTTATGAGCCCGAGATCGCCCAGGTTGGGCTAGGCGCCGGGGCTCGGGTGTTGAACCTGACCGGTATTGCACATGATGACGAGATGTTTGCATTGGCAGCGCGCCATGAGGCAGCGGTGGTGATGTGCTTTAGCAAAGGCGAAAATGTCCGGGTGTCATCGGTATTAGAGGTTGGCGACGATCCAATTCCGATGCTTTGCGACCACTTTGAGCCTCGTATTGAGCGCGCTGTCGCGGCCGGGTTGAGTCGTATCTTCATCGATCCGGGGTTGGGTTTTCACTATGAGAATTTGACTGATGGGGCTGAGCGAGTGCGGTATCAGTCGTTGGTGCTGCTTAATTCATTTCGGCTGCGGACTTTGGGCTGGCCAATCTGCCAAGCGCTGCCTCGGGCCTTTGATTTCTTCGAAGACAACTTCAGGTCGGCGGAGCCCTACTTCGCGGTACTAGCCGCCATGGGGCGTACCGATCTGCTGCGCACCCATGAGGTGCCGCAGGTAAACGCGGTGTTGAGCACCATGGAAGTCCTAGACACTTAGGCCTTCTGCTGAGCCAGGTCATGGACAGAGTTGGCTTGTCCACACTTCGCGGTTCCGGTGGCGGGGCATCCCCAGTTGCTGGCTTGGTGCTGTTGCGATGCCGCTTATTTCGCCACTGTGGGCCCGTGTCGAAGACAGGCTTCGACCCAATCGGTGAGGTGCCCATGAATGACATCACG
>SXGU01555631.1_pt1 | contig 11146 bp, 10 predicted proteins | sample 3174531 | NCBI WGS metagenome assembly SXGU01 (sample SAMN11356863, study PRJNA531348) | freshwater metagenome | isolation source: freshwater sample F1-140 | place: China: Fuxian Lake, Yuxi | collected 2017-12-25
GCCTCCTCGACGGTCAGCGCGGTGACCGTGCGGGTGACCGGCTCGGCGCCGGCCAGGCTCAGCACCAGGTTCTTGGGGGTGACGACCTCGAGGGCGAGGCCCTCGCGGCCGATCGCCGCGCTGCGGGTGGTGGACAGCTCCGCGCGGCCGAACGGCGTCCCGAGCTCGCCCAGGGCGCTGGCGACGTCGGTGGAGGTGACCCAGTGGGTCTCGGTCTCGCCGTCGACGGTCAGCTCGACCGGGCGCCCGTAGCGGACCACGATGCGGCTGCCCTCGGCGACCGGCTCGTCGAGGTCGGGCGCGACCAGGTCGCGGTCGGTGATCTCGATGCCCGCCGAGTCCAGCACGTCGGCGACCGTGTCGCCCGTCGACGACACCTCGCGGGTCTCCCCGTCGACGGTCAGCTGGTAGGACGTCGTCAGCGCGGCGTACCCGGCGAGCGTGCCGCCGACAGCCAGGGCGACGACCGTCGCGAGCGCCACGAGAAGCCGCGGACGGCTGCTGGAGGCGGTGAGGAACTTCCCGAATTTCTGGCGCACGATGATCCAGAAGAACAGTGGTCCAGTTCAGATTGCAATTCGGCAACGGCCGTTCCGCGGGGCCTGTGAGCAGGCTCTCAGTGCCCGCCCAGTGCCTGCTCAGTGCCCGCTCAGTGCCCCCTCAGCCGCCCCAGGTACCCCCGAAGGCATCGCTGGTGTTGTCGTCGACCGCCTCGCAGAGGGACTCCAGGTCGTCCCCCCGGACCTCGGCCAGCAGGCGCATCGTGAGCGGCACGAGGAAGGACGCGTTGGTCCGTCCACGGTGCGGCGAGGGGGTGAGGAAGGGTGCGTCGGTCTCCACCAGCACCCGGTCGCGGGGAGTCATCCGAGCCGCCCCGCGCAGCGGCTCGGCGTTCTTGAAGGTCACCGTCCCGGCGAAGCTGAGGTAGGCGCCGCGGTCCAGGCAGGCCCGGGCGAAGAGCGCGTCCCCGGAGAAGCAGTGCATCACCCACCGCGGCGGCGCGCCCTCCTCGTCCAGCACCCGGAGCACCTCCTGATGGGCGTCCCGGTCGTGGATCACCAGGGTCTTGTCTAGCCGCTTGGCCAGGTCGATGTGCCGCCGGAACGACTCGACCTGGACCGCCCGGCCCTCCTCGCCGGTCCGGAAGTGGTCGAGCCCGGTCTCCCCCACGGCCCGGACCTTGTCGTGCGCCCGCGCCAACGTCTCGATCTCCGCCATCGCCGCGTCCAGGTCGGGCACCCGGGGCGCCTCGTTGGGGTGCAGCGCGACGCCGGCCACCACGGCGTCGTACGTCGCCGCCGCCTGGACCGCCCACGGGGCCCGCTCCAGGTCGCAGCCGATCTGGACGATCCGGGTCACCCCGACCGCCGCGGCTGCCGCGAGCGCCTCGTCCACGGGCAAGGCCTCGCCGTCCCGCGCGATGTCCAGGTGGCAGTGGTTGTCGACGACGGGTCGCGGCAGGGGCTCCGGGGCGGGTGGCAGGTCGCTGCGCCGGCTCATGGCGAGACGCTCGCGATCCGCTCCAGGACGTGCTGGGCGAGCTCCTCGGGCGCCTCGGTGGGGATCCAGTGGCTGACGCCGGTGAGGGTGACCGCCTCGTAGGGCGCCTGCACGTGGTCGGGCGTGTGCCGGCCGCCGACGTCGGTGACCGCCACGTCCCCGTCGCTCCAGACGTACGTCGTCGGCACCCGCACCGTCGTGTCGCGCAGCGCGCGGCCGGAGAACGGGATGGCGCGGTAGTACATCAGCGCGCCGGGCAGCGCGCCGTCGTCGACGATCTCGTCGTGGAAGCGGCGTACGTCGTCGGCGGTCATGCCGCCCTTGCGCAAGGGGACGTCGAAGCCGCCCTTCTCGGCCAGCAGCTCGGGGAGGAAGGGCACGTTGAACGCGCCCATGTACCAGGACCTCAGCCCCTGGCGTGAGGTGAGCAGCGCGCGCTGGAAGGCCCTGGGGTGCGGCACCGACACGGCGGTCCAGGTGCGGACCAGGTCGGGGTGCTGGGCCGCGACGACCCAGCCCACCACGGCACCCCAGTCGTGCCCGACCAGGTGCACGGGCCGCCCGACGGTCTCGATCAGCGCGACCACGTCACCGACCAGCCGGTCGATCGCGTAGTCGCGCCGGCGGGTGGGCCGGGCGCCGCGCGAGTAGCCGCGCTGGTCGGGGGCGTAGGTCCGCAGACCTCGTTCGTGGAGCAGCGGGGCCACCTTGCGCCACGACGTGGCCCGCTCGGGGAAGCCGTGGAGGAGGACCACCGGGTCCCCGTCCTGCGGGCCCTGGTCGGTCACGTCGAAGGTGAGCCCGTCGTGGCGGTAGCGCAGCAGCCGGGTCACCTCGGGTCCGCCTTGGCGTGCACCAGGTTGTAGACCTCGCGCCTCGGCACCCCTGCCAGGCCGGCCACCTCCACGATCGCCTCCTTGCGGCTCATCCCGTCGGCCTCCCGCTCGGCCACGGCTGCCCGCAGTGTCTCCGGGTCGCCGCCGAGCGGCGCCACCGGGTCGGCGCCCGCGACGACGAGGGTCACCTCGCCGCGTACGCCGTCGCCCGCCCAGGTCACCAGGTCGGCCAGCGGTCCCCGGCGTACCTCCTCGTGGGTCTTGGTCAGCTCGCGGCACACGGCAGCGGCGCGGTCGGGCCCGAACGCGTCGGCCATCGCCGCCAGTGTCGCCTCGGTGCGGTGCGGTGCCTCGAAGAAGACCATCGTGCGTTCCTCGTGCTCCAGCGCGGCCAGGCGCCGGCCACGCTCGCCGGCCTTGCGGGGCAGGAAGCCCTCGAAGCAGAACCGGTCCACCGGCAGCCCGCTCACCGCCAGCGCGGTCAGCACCGCCGACGGGCCGGGCACCGCAGTCACGTGGACGCCCGCCTCCAGCGCGGCCAGGACCAGCCGGTAGCCGGGGTCGGAGACGCTCGGCATCCCGGCGTCGGTCACCAGCACCACCCGCTGGCCGGCGCTGAGCGCCTCGACCAGCACCGGCGTCCGCGCCGTCTCGTTGCCGTCGAAGTAGGACACCACCCGCCCGCTCAGCGTGATCCCCAGGTCGTCGGTGAGCCGCTTGAGCCGGCGGGTGTCCTCCGCGGCGACCACGTCCGCGCCCGCCAGCTCCTCGGCCAGCCGCGGCGGCGCGTCGCCCACCCGCCCGATCGGCGTCGCCGCGAGTACGAGCACGCCGGTCATGACGCTCAGGCTAGGTGGTCCGGCGCACGTAGAGTCCCCCGCGTGGTGCAGCGGCCGACGGCGTGGGAGCGGGCCCGCCGCGTGGACCGCGAGGACCCGGTGGTCAGCTGGGCGGCGAGCCTCGGGATCGCCGGGCTGGCGCTCTTCCTGCGGCTGTGGGACCTCGGGTCCCCGAAGAAGTTCGAGTTCGACGAGACGTACTACGCCAAGGACGCGTGGTCGCTGGTCAACCACGGCTACGTGCGGCAGTACGTCGAGGAGGCCAACGACAAGATCCTGGACGGGACGACCACCGGGATCTGGAAGGACGACCCGTCGCTGATCGTCCATCCGGAGGCCGGCAAGTGGCTGATCGCGCTCGGCGAGAAGGCGTTCGGGATGGACCCGTTCGGCTGGCGGATCTCGGCGGTCATCGCCGGGACGCTGATGGTCCTGGTCATGTGCCGGCTCGGCCGCCGGCTCACCGGCTCCACCCTGCTCGGCTGCACGGCGGGCCTGCTGCTCAGCCTGGACGGGCTGCAGTTCGTGCTGTCCCGGCTCGCGCTGCTCGACATCTTCCTGGCGCTGTTCATGCTCCTCGGCGTCACCTGCATGGTCGCCGACCGGGACTGGTACCGCGCCAGGCTGGCCCGGCTGCAGCCCGACCCGGTGGCGGACGCGGCCTCGTGGGGTCCGGTGCGCGGCCTCCTCGTGCGCCCCTGGCTGCTGACCAGCGGCGTGTTCTGGGGCCTGGCCGTGGGCACGAAGTGGACCGCGCTGTTCCCACTGGCGGCCTTCGGGGTGATGGCGTGGCTGTGGAGCGCGGGCGCCCGGCGGTCGTTCGGCGTCCGCCGGCCGGTGCTGCGGTCGGCGGTGGCCGACGGACTGCCGGCGTTCGTCTCCGTCGTCGTGCTCGGCGGGCTCGTCTACACGGCCACGTGGACCGGGTGGCTCGTGCACGCCGACGAGTACGAGGACGCCTTCTCCTCCACGCAGTACACGCGCTACAGCGGGGACGGCGCCTGCGACGGCAAGAAGTTCGTCGACCCGAACCCCAACGACGACCGCTGGCCGACCGCCCGGCAGGACGACGCGAGCGGGCTCGGCGAGGTGGTGCAGTCGCTGCGGTCGCTGGCTAACTACCACCAGGACGTCTACACGTTCCACTCGCACTTCCTGTCGTGCAGCGACCACTCCTACGCGTCCAAGCCGTCCGGGTGGCTGCTGATCAACAAGCCGGTCAGCGTCGCCGTCCAGCTCGACATCCCGCCGGGCGAGCAGGGCTGCGAGGCGGTCGAGGGAAGCGACTGCCTGCGCCAGGTGATCCTGATCGGCACCCCCACCATCTGGTGGGCGGGCATCCTGGCACTGCTCTACGCCGTCGGGATGTGGCTCGGAGCGCGCGACTGGCGGTTCGGCGTCGTGGTGGTCGGCGCGGCCTCGACGTGGCTGCCGTGGCTCCGGTACGACGACCGCCCGATCTTCTACTTCTACGCGGTCGCGACCCTGCCGTTCCTCGTCCTCGGGCTGACGCTGGCCATCGGCAAGCTGATCGGCCCCAGCCGGGTCCCCAGCAGCCGCCGGACCATCGGCGTCATCGTCTCCGGGACGTTCATGGTCGCCACCATGCTCAACTTCGCGTGGTTCTGGCCGGTCCTCAACTATGACCTGCTGACCCACACCGAGTGGCTCGACCGGATCTGGTTCAGCCGATGGATATGAGGGGACGACCATGACCGCCTGGAGACCCGGCTGGGACGCCGTCCCAGCGGACCTGCTCGACTTCTGGACGGTCCGGCACCTGTGCACGCTGACGACCCTGCGCCCGGACGGCCGGCCGCACGTCGTCCCGGTCGGCGCCACCCTCGACGTCGAGGAGAAGTGCGCCTGGGTCATCACCAACGCCGGCTCGGTCAAGGCCCGGCACCTCGCCGAGCCTGGGCCGGTCGCGATCTGCCAGGTCGACGGCGCCCGCTGGGCCACGATCGAGGGCACGGCCGTGGTCGCGGCCGACGAGGCGTCGGTGGCGCGGGCCGTCGAGCGGTACGCCGCCCGCTACCGGCAGCCCCGGGTCAACCCCGACCGGGTGGCGATCCGGGTGAGCGTCGAGCGGGTCATGTGCTCGGCGGCGTTGCTGTAGCTCCAGCCACGGCTTGCGAGGTCTCGAGACGGCGCTAGCGCGCCTCCTCGACCAACGTCAGGCACCGCACGACGCGGCGAACTCCACGAGGTCGGCGACGTTGAAGTGCAGCGGGTCGTCGTGGGTGCCGGTGACCGGCAGGATGCTGACGTCGGCGCCGCGCTCCCTCAGGCCGTCGGCGAGCAGGCCGGCGTTCTCGTCGTAGCGGACCCACTGGTCGTTGACCGATGCGACGACCCGGTAGCGGGTCTTGGTGGAGAGCTCGTCGATGTTGAGCGCGGGGTTGCGGTCGGCGGGCACCGGCTGGCCCTCGTAGGCCTCGCTGATGATCCGGTCGGCACCGGGGACCGCGTCCATCCTGGTCGGGTCGACGGCCGGCTTGACGCCGTACCAGCACGCGGGGGCCTCGACCCCGTGCGTCATCGCGTTGAGGGAGACGGTGGCTCCCATGGAGCCGGAGACGAACAGCCGCACGGGCTCGCCGGTCTCCTTCGTGGCCCACTCGGCCAGCAGTGCGGTGTCCTCGGTCGAGACCTCGTTGCCCCACGAGGCGGTGTGGAAGTCGGAGGACGCGACGATCCAGCCGCTGCGGACCAGGGCCTGGAGCCAGGGCTCGTCCATCCGGTTGTCGACACCGCCGGTCTGCCCGTGGAACCAGATCGCCACGCCCTTGGGGTCGGGCGTCGGCGGCAGCGACAGGCGGACGTCCTGGGCCTTGAGGGTGCCGCGGATGACCTCGCCCGTGGGCGCCTCGGCCGTGGCCGTGGCGGTGCCCAGCACCATGAGGACCGCGAAGACGATCGAGAGCGGACGGAAGCGCACCAGGTGGCGGCCGACCCTGTGCGTGCGAATCCGGCGCCAGGTCTCCCTCACGCTGTCCCCCTCAGGCGTTGCTCACTTCTCCCCGTGCTGCAGTGGGTCAACGGGGCAGGCCGGGTCTGGGTCACGGGTGATCACCGCGACATTTCCGGGCCCGTGCGAGGGGCGGTGCGAGGGGCTCAGGTCAGCGCGCGCAGGGTGGCGGTCACGACGACCGCGGCCGCGGCCGCCACCATCAGTGGCACCCGCAGCAGCAGCAACACGGTCCCCAGGAGCACGCCGACGGTGTCGGCCCCCACCGCGAGCCGCCGGCCGTCGGCCAGCACCGAGGTGACGACCAGGGCGGTCAGCAGTGGCGCCGCCGCGAACGACAGCACCCGCATGAACGGCCGCGGCAGCTCCCGGCCGCCGACGAGCACCGGACCGGCGGCCTTCACCAGTGCCGTCGTGACGGCCAGCCCGAGGATGAGCAGCCAGACCTCGGTCGTGCCGAGCGTCACGGGGCCTCCCCGGCGTCGGCGACGGGGTCCGCGCCCGGCGCGACCAGCCCGAGGAGAGCGGCGACGCTGGCGGCGAGGATCGGGATGCCCGGCGGCGTCCACGGGACCAGCGCCAGGGCGATCACGGCCCCCGTCAGGGCGACGACCCGCGCTCCGGGCCGCTTGAGCTCGGCGACCAGGATCGCCACGAAGAACACGGGGAACAGCGCGTCGAGGCCCCACCGCTCCGGGTCGCCGATCAGGTCGCCGGCGTACGCCCCCACGACCGTGCCGGCCAGCCAGGTGAGGTACTGCGGGAGGGTCGTCCCGAACAGCCGCCAGCGGTCGAAGGTGCCGTCACCGCGGCTGGCCAGGGCCCACGAGCTGTCCACGACCGCCTGTCCCTGGGCCGCGCGGGTGACCGGACCGCCCGGCAGCGACGGGGCGAGCGCGATGCCCATGGCGAGGAACCGGCTGTTCATGAGGGTTGCGGCGGCCAGCGCCGCCGGGATGCCGCCGCCTCCGGCCACGACCGACAGCGACGCGAACTGCGCCGAGCCGGCGAAGACCAGGCCCGCGACGGCGATCGCCTGCCAGGGCGTGAAGCCGGCGTCGGTGGCCAGGACGCCGAAGGACAGCGAGATCACGAACCCGACCACGCCGAACGGCAGGCCTTGGCGGAACCCCTGGCGGAACGACTCCCGGTCCTGCTCGGTCACGCCGGGGTCACGCGTCGGTGTTGCGCTCGGTGAGCGCCTCCGTGAGCAGCGCGACCAGGGCCTCGAGCTGGACGTCGACCGACGACGAGATCTCCTCGTCGGAGCCGTCGAGCGCGCGGGCGGCGAGGCCGGCCTTGCTGTCGATCAGCTCGGCGATCTTGGTGTCCAGGGTCTGCGAGGCGATGATCCGCCAGGCTGTGACCGGCTCGGCCTGCCCGATCCGGTGCACCCGGTCGATGGCCTGGGTCTGCTCGGCGTCGGTCCACGAGAGCTCGGCGAGCACCACGTTGGACGCGACCTGGAGGTTGACGCCGACACCGGCGGCGGTGAGCGAGCAGACGATGACGTGGACGTCCGGGTCGTCCTGGAAGGCGGCGATGCTCTCCTCGCGGGCGGTCCGGCTCTGGTTGCCGCGGATCGTCGAGTAGAGGATGCCGCGCTCGGCGAAGGTCTTCTCGGCGATGTCCATGACGTCGATGTGCTTGGCGAAGAAGACGACCTTGCCGACGTTGCGAGCCAGCTGCGCGGCGTAGTCGGCGGCCAGGCCGGCCTTGGCCTGCCCGAGCCGTCGCATCAGGGTGAAGACGTTGTCCTCGGACTTCGTCGTGGTCGTGTCGTCGCGTTCCCAGGTGGCCACCCGGCGGACCAGCTCGTGGTCGATGCCGTCGGGCCCGGTGATGGTCGGTCCGGACGTCCGGGTCTCGAGCGCCTTGTCGTAGCGGGCCACCAGGCGGCGGGCCAGCTCGCGCTCGGCCTGGCGGATCGAGCGGCCGGCGGCGTCGTCGAGCTCGACCGGGAGGTCGGCCACCCGGCGCGCCGGGATGTCGGCCGCGACGTCGATCTTGCGGCGGCGCACGATGCCCATCTCGATGACCGCCTGGCGGGCGGCGGCGTAGAACGGCGGGTCGGCGGGCGTGAGCCCGGTCTCCTCCAGCGCGGCCATCAGGTCGCCGAGCGGCTTCTTGTCGTCGATCCAGCCGAGGAACTGCCAGATCGCCCGGAAGTCCTCGATGTCGTTGATCAGCGGGGTGCCGGTGAGCGCCATCATCAGCGGGCGGGCGATCCGCAGCCGCATCTTGTCGGCGAGGGCCAGCACGTTCTGGGACCGCTGGGAGGACTTGTTCTTGATGAAGTGGGCCTCGTCGACCACCATCCCGCGCAGCCCGATCTCGCCCAGCCACCCGACGTGCCGGTCGAGGATCTCGTAGTTGACCACGATGATGTCGGCGAACGCGTCGGTGTCCTCCCCGTCACCGTGGATCACCGTCACCGGACGGTGCGGCGTCCAGAGGCCGGCCTCGCGGGCCCAGTTGGCCTTGACGACGTTGGGGACGACGACGAGCAGCGGGTACGCCTTGGCGGCCTCCGCGGCGAGCAGCGCCTGGGCGGTCTTGCCGAGCCCGGGCTCGTCGGCGAGCAGGAACGTGCGGTGACCGGCGGCCGCGGCCGCGACGAGCTCGGCCTGGTGGTGCATCAGCACCAGGTCGCCGGGGGCGTCGAGCGAACCCGGAGGAGGCAGGGTCATGCAGCTGACCGCCCCCGACGACGCCCGCTCGAACGAGCTCAGGAGGGGGCCGATGAGCTCCCAGGTCGCCAGCCGCCGGGGCTGCGCGGCGCGGTTCTGCGCCCCTGAGAAGTCAGGGGTCAGGAACGGGTTGGCCAGCTGTCGCTGGATGACCGACTGCGGGACCACCCGCTTGGTGGTGACCCGGGCCAGGGACTCGTCCTCGGGCTCGGGCTCCTCCTCCTCGGGCACCTCCGCGCCGGCGGCGACGAGCATCTCCCGCTTGAGGTCCTTGGCCGCGTCGGAGACGTCGGCGTCCTCGGCCAGGAGCGAGAGCAGGGAGGGGTCGCGGGCGGCGGTCTTGGCCAGGATCGTGGCGACCCCGTCGAGCCGCTTGAGCTGCTCGGCCTTGTGCGACTCCGAGCTCTCCGCGTCGGCGCGGACCCGGGCCCGCTCCTCGCGCACCAGCAGGGCCACGACCTGGAACTTGGTCCGCAGCGAGCGACGTACGTCGCCGCGCGCGACGCCGTTCTCGACCTCGCGCACGGCGCGCGCCAGCACCGGGATGATGCCCTCGTTGTCGAGGTCGCGCACACGCCTGCTGCGCTGGGCGGTCCGGGTCCCCCCGGACCTACGCTGGCCACGTCGGCCCACTGACTCCTCCTCTGGAGCACCCGTTCCGTACCACCGGCGGCAGCGGAAGCGGCCGCGTCGTCGGGACCGGGGACGGATCGCGCGGTTTCGCGACCGGCCGGCCGGCACCACCCCGATCGGAGGGCGGCGGGGCCGAGACGGCGACCCCGAGGCACCTCGCTGCGAGCGGGTGTGGAAGGAACTGTGCCCAGCATACCTGCGGGGGTGCCGTGTCTCACACTCGTCCCACCAGACGTCACCCGAGCAGCGAGGCCTCGCTGTCCGCGTGCCGCGCGGTCCACCACCGGCCCAGGGCGAAGACCACGGCGCCCACGAGCGTGCAACCGGTCATCACCGCACCCATCGGCACCGCCGAGCCCGCGCCTCCCAGAACCCCGGGCAGCGGCGTGGCGAGGGTGCTGGGGACGAACATGAGCAGCCCCAGGACCGCCGAGCCGGCACCGGGCAGGCCCCGCGCGTGCGCCATGGCCAGCCCCATGCAGTTCGTCATCACGAGCCCGGCGCAGACGGCGTGGGTGAGCACCGGCGCGACCATCAGCAACGGCCACGCCGAGGTCGAGGCCACGATCACGAGCAGGCAGCTGGTCGTGGCGCCCGGGAGCGCCCAGGCCACGGTGCGGGCGGGGTGCACCCGCCGGAGCGCCAGCCGCGCCGACAGCAGGCTGCCGCAGACCATGCCCAGGGCGTTCACCGCGAAGCTCGCTCCGAACGCGAGCGGCGAGAGCCCGAGCACGTGCTGGTAGACGAACGGCGAGGCCGCGACGTACGCCATCACGGAGGCCACCGCGCACCCGACGGTCAGGGCGTGGCTCACGAAGGCCGGTCGACGCAGCACCCGGAGCAGGTCTCCGTAGCGGAGCCGTGAGGTCCGCCTGCCCGGCGGCAGCGTCTCCCGGACGAGCACGACGCTGACCACGAGCTGGACGGCGACGACCGAGGCCAGGACGGCGAGCACCCCGCGCCAGGGCAGCATGGTCGCCAGGACGCCGCCGAGGACCGGGCCGGCCACGGGTACCAGTGCGTGGATCGTCATCATCACCGACAGGGACTGCATGCCGGCGTAGCCGTCGGCCAGGTCCGAGATCATCGCCCGCGCGATGACCATCCCCGCGGCCGCGGACAGCGCCTGCACGAAGCGGCCCGCGATGAGCAGCTCGATGGACGGCGCCAGGACGATCGCCACCGACGAGGCGAGGGTCAGCGAGCAGGCCACCAGCAGCGGGACCCGCCGTCCGAACCGGTCGGACAGCGGGCCCCAGATCGGCTGACCGACCGAGACTCCGACGAGATAGGCGGTCAACGTGAGCTGGACCATCTGCGGCGTGGTGCCGAGGTCGCGCTGGATCGCGGGAAAGCTGGCCAGGTAGAGGTCCACGGCCAGGGGGGAGGTCGCGGCGATGAAGGCCAGGACGAGCAACCGTCGCACCGCCACCGGTGCGGCCGGTGCCGGGACGACGAGCGCCGGCGCCGCGCAGGCGGCCGTCATGCTCCCCGCGTCGTCGCTGCCTCCTCCGCGAAGACGCTGTCCGGGCGGGGCAGCCCGTAGTGGTCGCGCAGCGTGGTGCCCTCGTAGTCCGTCCGGAACAGGCCCCGGTCCTGGAGGATCGGCACCACGGAGGACGTGAACGCGTCGAGGAGCTGCGGGTAGAGCGGCGGCATCACGTTGAAGCCGTCAGC
>SXGU01218882.1_pt1 | contig 11145 bp, 6 predicted proteins | sample 3174531 | NCBI WGS metagenome assembly SXGU01 (sample SAMN11356863, study PRJNA531348) | freshwater metagenome | isolation source: freshwater sample F1-140 | place: China: Fuxian Lake, Yuxi | collected 2017-12-25
ACCGTCGTGCAGCAGGAACATAACATGACGGAGGCCATCGGGCGCCTGTCCGATTTCCTCGGCATCGTGGGGATGATCGCCCTGCTCCTCGGCGGCATCGGCGTTGCCAGCGGCGTGAACGCCTTCGTCAATCGTAAAGTCGACACGGTGGCAGTGTTGCGCTGCATCGGAGCAACAGGGGGCCAGGTGTTGGCCATCTATGTTGCGCAGGCGGCGCTGATGGGACTCGCTGGCGCGGCGATCGGCACCGCCATCGGCATCGGAATTCAATTCGTGCTGCCGGTGGCACTCCAGAACACGCTACCGCTCGACGTCACGGTGCAAATCGTCCCGCGGGCGGTCGGGCTCGGACTCGCCATTGGCGTCTGGGTCGCGCTGATCTTTGCACTACGTCCGTTGCTCGCACTCCGCCGGGTATCCCCGTTGCAGGCCCTGCGTCGCGACGCCGCGGCACTCGAGCGTCAGCGACTCCGCGACATCCCGTCGCATCTGGTGAATATTGCGCTCGTGGGCAGCGTCGTCCTGCTGGCCGTTGCGCGCTCCGAGACCTGGATGCGCGGCGTGATGGTGGCGGGTGGCATTGGCGTCAGCCTCATCCTCCTCTGGGCCAGCGCGTCATTCCTCTCCGTCATTGCACGTCGCCTGGTTGCGCGCCGTTTGCCGTATCTGATGAAGCAGGGCGTGGCGAATCTGTACCGCCCGGCCAACCAGACGCGATCGGTCGTGCTCGCACTCGGCTTCGGCGCCTTCCTGGTCAGCACGCTCTACCTGGTGCAGTCGAATTTGCTCAAGCAGTTCGAAGTCTCGGCCGACGCCGCACGCGGCAACCTCGTCTTCTTCGACATTCAGCAAGACCAGCGAGTGGCCATTGACTCGGTCATTCGCGGAGTCAATGAAATGCCGATGGGCGCCACGCCGATCGTCACGATGAAGATCAAGGCCATCAACGGCCGGACAACTGAGGCGTGGGCCGCGGCCAACGCGATCCCACCGCGAAACTGGGCGCTGCGTCGCGAGTACCGCTCCACCTACCGAGACACGGTCGTGCCCACCGAGAAGGTGCTCACCGGAGAGTGGTTCCCCTCGGCGCCGACGAGCGCGGCCGATACCATCCCGGAGATGTCGCTCGAGACCGAGGTGGCCACGGAGTTGAACGTGGCCGTCGGCGATACGATCACATGGGATGTCCAGGGTGTGCCGGTGCGCGCACGCATCACCAGCACCCGCGAAGTGAACTGGGGCCGGTTCGAGCCCAATTTCTTTGCCGTGTTCCAGCCGCGCGCACTGCTCGAAGCACCGCGGATGTACGTGCTCGTCGCCGCCATCTCAAGCGACACGGTCATCGCGCGCATCCAGCGCGAAGTCGTCCAGCGCTACCCAAACGTCTCGAGTGTGGATCTGTCACTCGTGCGCAACACCATCGGCGAAATCATCGGCCGTGTCACGCTGGCCGTGCGCTTCCTCGCGCTTTTCAGCCTGGCCATGGCGGTTCCGGTGCTTTTCAGTGCCGTGGCCGCCACGCGGCGTGACCGTCTGCGCGAGGGCGTGCTGCTCAAAACGCTCGGCGCCACGCGCGCGCAGATCGGACGCATCCTGCTCGCGGAGTATTCGCTGTTGGGCATGCTCGGCGCCCTCACGGGCATGCTCCTCTCGTTCGCTGGAGCCTGGGGACTCGTGACCTTCGTCTTCGACGGCACATTCTCGCCGGCAGTCCTTCCTGCGCTCGCGATCGCCGGCGTCATGATGGTGCTCGCCGTTGCCATCGGGCTCTCAACGGGGCGCGAAGTGTTCCGCGAAACACCGATGGCGGCCCTGCGGGAGAACTAGGCGGGAGCCGCCGCGAGCGGCGGCTCACGAACTCGCTAGCGAACCCGGGCGATGGCGATGCGCACGGTGGCCGGCGCATCGCCGGTGCCGAGGAGCGCCTTGACCTCGACCACCTGCGATGCGTAGCCGGGCCCCGAAAGATCGAGAAGCGTGAAGCCGCCCCCGACCATCGACGCCACGCCAACAATAAAGCTGCCGAATGAACGCTGGCGTGGCGCGAAGGGATTGCTCCGGCTGTAGGTGAGCACCGGATTTGATGGGTTCACACAGGGACCCATATCCACACACATCCCGAGCCAGATGTCTGGGTAGTTCCACGAGCGCATCTGCAAGCGCGCGTTTTGCGGCGTGTAGCCGCCGATATCGTCCAGATAGGCTGCGATTGACCACTCCCCGAGAGACTCCTCCCACCGACGCCCGGTGCGCACTTCGACGTTGGCGACGCCCGTGACCACGCTCGTGGTAAAATCACGGAAAAATTGCGCTTCGTCCGGCCCGAAGTGGTCGGCGGCCCAGCGCAGGAACGACCATGCGCCAGCGTAGTAGTTGAAGTTGCCGGTAAAGCCGCGCCCAAGCGGCGAGTAGATCTCAGGGCCGGTCATGAATGAGTAGAGTGCGTCAAAGTGGCGCAGCATCAGCACCGGTCGGCCGGTGCACGGCGCTGCCGCGAGGTCAAACCGAATGTCACAGCCGATTGACGGGGCATAGCCGGTGTTGGCCCGTGGCGCGGTGCCGTAGACCGCGCGCGCGTACATCTCTTCTGCGACGCGCGCCCCGCCCTCCTCCCAGCTGCCCTCTTCGAGCGTGAAGTTTCGCGAGAGTCGTTCTGCAAACGACACCACGTGCTTCACTTCGTGGATCACCGTCGAGCGCATCTGCCGCAACCACTGGTCCCTCGTGTCCGGTGTCGCATAGCCGGTTGCGGTGCTCGTCGGGGTGACCGCGTAGAAGAACGCCCCCCCGTTGCTCGAAGGCTTTGCGCCCACCGGCGAGAAATCGCAATTCACCACGAACCCGGCGAATCCGCCGCGCTGCATCACATTCACCCGAGGCGAGAACACCATGACGACCCGGCCGAGGTTGCTGAGCTGGGCATCCATGGCCAGCGGGTTGCCGAACGCACCGGTGAGAATCGGCCACATCACCTGCTCGAATTCGTTGCCGAGTCGCTGATAGTAGTCGTCCATCTGTCCCTTCAACGTCGTCCGGCCGTTGAGGGTCGTCGTCGTATCCTCGAGGATCACTGCGTGCGGTCCGGCGAATACTGTGCGTGCGCCGATAGGAATGTTGTTGATGCAGAAATCAGCACCGTCGAGATTGGGGAGCCGGACGTTCGTGATCGCGCCGACTGTCGTGAGCTCGCGCTGTGCGGCGCCGCCCGGCGCGCGGATCGCCCCCGGCACCGAGGCGGGCCGCGCGCGCAGCGACGCGATGTTCCGCTCCAGCAGCGCAAGATGTGCGTCTTCGCGGCCCGATCCGCTCTGAGCGGCAGGCTGAGGGGCAATCCACTCCATCGGAGGCGCTGCGGGCGCTGTACGCACGGCCGGAGGCGCACCCGGCAGTGCTGCGCCGGGATACCCGCGCGCCATGAACAGCACGTTGCCTGTTGCGCCGGCCCCGACCTGGGCGCGCCAGGCGTTGTACACACTGATCACCCAGCGCCCGGTCCCGGGAAACAGTTCATTGCAGCGTACCGCGCTTGCATCAGTGATCACGAGGGATTGGCCGGGGTCCAGCGCCACCCGCGTTCCAGTCTCCAGGGGGAAGAGCGCACCACCGAGCGTGCCATTGGCGCCGATCTGCACAAAGGCGTCGCGAGACGGTTCGCAGGCAAACCCGGCGGTGGGAAGCACGATGCTCAGCTGGGTGCTACTCGCCGTCTGCACTGAGGCGAGCAATCCGTCCACCAGCACCTGATTGCCACCGGGTGTTGGTGCGAAGTTGGTCCCCGTGATCGTGTACGCTGCACCTGGCTTCAGGATCGGCGGTGATATCGACGTCACAACCGGAGCGCCCGTAGCCGCGGCTGGGCGAACAACGACGGTCAGCGTGTCGGCCAGACCATCAATCGATGCGGTGATCACCGCGGTCCCCGAGGCGATCGCCGTGACGAGGCCTGCCACGTTCACGGTGGCGATCGCGGGCTGCAGCGTTGTCCACACCACTGCGGGATTTATCAGCGGTCGGCCAGCCCCGTCAGTTACTGCGACGATCCCCTGCATTGCGCCACCGGGAAGGAGAACGGTGGCTGTGTCGCGCGCGAGGGAGATTTTCCCCGCCAGCGGATTCTGCACAATTACAATGACATCGGAAGCGGCAGTGCCCGACGACGCTCGAATCTGGCCGGTACCGGGCTGCAGCGCGGTGATGTCGCCGTCCTGCGTGACGCTGACGACTGCAGGCGTCAGCGTCAGCCACGCCGGCAGCCGGTCGACTACCTCTTGGCCATCCGAGTTACGCATGGTGGCGCGTGCGCGCACTGTGTTGCCAACCACGAGCTGCGTGTTGTCCAGCGCGATGGTGATCGTGCGAACAGCGGTGGAGTCGAACGGTTCACCCGGGCTGCCGCAAGCGAGCCCAACGAACGCCGCAAGCGTCAGCGCACCCGCGCGGACACTCAACCTGCCGCGCGCCCTACCGCAGGCGCCAGGCAATCCCCAGCCGGACAGTCGTGGCATCTTCGGGAACGGAATACGCCTGCGCTGATAGCGTGACTGCCGGGCGCGGCTGCCACGCAACTCCGCCCGACACCACCATGCGCGTCAGCTGCACCTCGACAACGTTTCGGTCCTCGAATCCGCGTCCATCGGTGAAGTTCACGCGAAATCGCGACCGCAGTGAGTTGGCGCCCAGCACGGCGTGCCAGCGCAGGCCGCCGGCACGTCCGCGCACAATTGCCTCGAGACCGGTCACATTGGGTTCATACGTGTCGTCCGACGGCGTTGTTCCGTAGCAGGAGACCTGGGTGCTCGTCAGCTGTAATTCCTTTTCCGGGCAGGTCACCGGACCGTCAACTCCACCAAACGTCGTATGCACGCGCAACGAGAGAATCGTGTTGAACGGCATCTGGTGCGGCGCGTCGACCGAGACCGCAACTCCGCCCAGATGCGGCGTCGCGTCGGCAACAGTCACCGGCGGCAGGAACGACGCTTCCACGGTGACGTAGTGGCCAAGCCCAAGCGCAACTCGCGGCCGCGGAAAAACCGGCGCCAGCTCCGAGTTTTCCGACTTATTAAACCCACAGGCGCCGGACGACCGGCTGATAGCGCTCGGCGGCGACGGCATGGCCGTCAGTTCGCCAGCCACCACCACCCGACCCCGCGTAAGCCCGATGGTTCCCGGCATGGCGCCAAACGCCAGCGGACCGGCGAAGTACGCGATGAGCTGCGCCTCGGGAGTTTGAGCGGCCGGCTTGCAGACGGCCTGCGCAGCGAGCGCTGCCGGCACTGCTGGAACGAAGGCCGCAAGGGCGAGAGTTGGGAGGATGCGCATGCGGGAACATATGACCGATGATCAGCCCGGCGCCACACTCTCGCGCAGCGCCGCTTCCGCGGCGTCGAGGTCGCTCGCATCGGTGTAGTAGTGCGGCGATACGCGCAGCAGCGACTCTGCACCGACTCTCTGCAATGCCACCATGTTCTCGTCGCGTCCCTGCGCCGACACATTCACCCCGCGCTCCCGCAGCGCGCGCACCAGCGTGGCGGCGTCGATACCGGCGCATTCGAACGTTGCAATCGCCGACAGCTGCTCCCCACGATCGAGTGCGCGAATGCCCGGGATCGCGCCGAGTCGGGCACGGGCATCGGCGGCCAACGCGTGGGCACGGGCCGCCGTGCGGGCCACACCGGCATCAGTCGCATAGCGCGCGGCGGCGGCCATCCCCAGCACAAGAGCGAGCGGCTGCTCCCACTGCTCGAACCGGCGCGCACCGTCGTACAAGTCGTAGTTGCCCGGTGCCGGCCAATTGGCGCCGCGCATGTCCACCAACAAAGGGTGCGCACCACGCGCCAGGGCCGCATCTGACACGTACAGGAAACCAATCCCACGCGGCCCGCGCAGAAACTTCCGCGCCGTCGCGGCCATGAAGTCACAGCGCAAGTCGTTCACATCCACATCAATCTGCCCAACAGCCTGACAACCATCGATCAGATACGGCACGCCTGCAGCCGCGCATTCCGCACCGACATCGGCAGCGCGTTGCACCATACCGCTGAACGTCGGGATCCAGGTCAGCGCCACAAGGCGAGGCCGCTCCGACGCGATCAGCGCACGCACACTCGCCGGGTCCACGCCCCCGGCGGGCAGATCCGCGGCCTCGATCACGCGAACACCAGCCCGCGCCGCCAGCGCCTCGAACATCAGGCGGTTCGAGAGGTAGTCGGCGGCCGTCGTGAGGATGACATCGCCCCGCGCAAAGTCGAACGACGCCAGCGCCTGGGCATACGCCGCAGTGGCGCTCGAGGCCACGGCAATGTTGCGAGGCTTGGTGCGGATCAGCGCGGCGAGCGAACGGTACGCCGCGTCGATCGGCGCGCGCGCAGCAGCGGCAGCCTCGTAACCGCCAATCTCCGCCTCCAGCGCCAGATGCGCCTGCACGGCTTCCGTGACCACGCGGGGCGGCAGCGCGGCTCCGGCGTTATTGAGGTGGTGCCGACGAAGGCAACCCGGGGTGTCGCTGCGCCAGCGCGAAACGTCGTCGGCGACGATCGGAGCGCTGACAGGCGACGTCACGGGTGAATCAACTCGAGCTGCCCTGCCACTCGTCCGCCGTCAGGGTGAACCGGGGAATCGACGCCTCGAACCGGGTCGTGTCCGCGCGGACAAATCGGTACTCCCCCTCCATATGGCCGTTCGCCGACTTAAGCACGCAAAAGCTCTGGTACTCGTGCACGGCGCCCGGCACCAACAACGGCTGCTCGCCCACCACGCCATCTCCCGCCACAACCGTGTCTTCGCCGATGGAATCGTGGATGCGCCAGCGCCGCGACAAAAGCTGCGACGACTGCTTGCCCGTGTTCTCGATGCGCACGTTGTACGCAAACACGTACTGGCGCTGTTCCGGGATGGACTGCTCGGGGAGGAACGTCGGCCGCACGGTAATGCGGATTCCCTCGGTCATCCGGTAGTAGAAGGGCGCGGTGTCAGGCATGGGGACGCTGGACAAGATACCGGAGCACTGACGCCTGTCCAACTCAACGGCTGGACGCCTCCCGGAGTATTCTGCTTGCCCCGATATTCATAAACTGTTCATTATTCGGGTCACCGATTCCACCCCTCTCCGAGGCTCAGCTTATTCGTCGCTGCCGTGCGCGCCAGATTGCTTTTGCGCTCGTGTCCAGCGGCGTGCTGACCAGCGCACTCGCGGCGCAGGCGACGGCCAATCCGCCGGCGGACTCGGCCGCTGCTCGGCGTCTGAAGGCCGTGCAGGTGACGGAACCGCGAGCGGCCGCCGTTGTCGGCGGTGCGAGCGCCGTCGTGATGCAAACCGAGAAGCTGCGCGGGTCGCCCGCTCCGCTGCTGCATGAGGCACTACGGGAATCGCCATTCGTCCATGTGCGCCAGAACTCCCGGGGCGAAACAGAACTGTCAGTGCGCGGCTCCGACGCGCGTCAGGCCACGATTCTCCTTGACGGTGTGCCGATGACGCTTGGATGGGATCATCGTGCCGACGCCTCGCTGATACCCATGACAGGATCGGAGCAACTCGTGGTTGTGCGAGGGTTGGGGTCCGTGCTCGGCGGCCCGAATTCCCTTGGCGGCACGATCTCCGTCTCACAGGACCGCAGGAGCCTGCCGACTGGAACGCGTGCCGTGTGGGCCGGGCTCGGAGTAGATCACACGGCGTCGCATGTGATGTCGCTGGGCGCGAGCCGGACGGTTGCGGCTCCCGGTGGAACCGTCACGATGAAAGCCGGGCTCTCGCACCGCGACCGAGACGGTTTTACGGTGGCCGGAGGCGCCAGCGATCCGACGTCTCGCGATGGCCTGCGCACGAACTCCGATCTCCGCGAGACCGACGCGTTCGTTTCCACACGGTGGAGCGACCTGCGTGGACGCTTTGCCGGACTCACCGCCACTGGATTCAGCGCGGAACGCGGCGTGGCTCCCGAAGAACACCTTTCCGCGCCGCGTCTCTGGCGCTACCCGTACAGCAAGCGGGCGGTGATCGGGCTCTCGGCTGGCACGGGGCCCTTCACCACACGATTGGGCACCGGCGCGCTGGAGTTCAGCGCCGGCCAGAACGCCGGGCGGGCGAAGATAGAGTCATTCACGGACCGCACCTATCGCGCGGTGAACGGAACGGAACTCGGCGACGAGCGCACAACATCGGCGCGGGCGTTGCTCACGCACTCGCTCCCCCGGGGAGCATCACTCGGAATGTCCTGGACGCTCGCCGACGTGCGGTACACCGAAACGCTCGCGCCAGCTGGGGGAGTTCGGTATCGGCAGATCCTCACCAGCACAGCGGCGGAAGTGACTTTGCCTGTCGGGGCGCGTACATCAGTGTCGGTCGGCGGGGCGCTCGACGGGGCCAACACACCTGAGTCGGGCGGACGCGAGCCGAAACAGACACCCTTCGACGACTTCGGTTGGCGGGCCGGGCTCACACACGAGTTGAGCGATGCGTGGCGACTGAGCGCGAGTACGAGCCGCAGGGCACGGTTCCCCTCGCTTCGGGAACTCTACTCCGGTGCGCTCAGCCGGTTTCGTCCCAATCCCGATCTCAAGCCGGAATCGCTCCTCGGCATCGAGGGCGGAGTCACCTATCGCGGCGCGCTGGGGAGCATTCCAAAGGCCACCGTGCAGATGACGGCATTCCAGCACCAGCTCTCGGATGCAGTGGTCCGCATCACGCTCAGCGATCCAACTCGGTTCATGCGGGTGAATCGCGATCGGATCGAGAGCGTCGGCCTCGAAGGCCTTCTTGGCCTCACGTTCGGTAGCGACCGCGACAAATCCGTTACGCTCGACGGCGACCTGGCGCTTCAGCGAATCACGATCCGCGACCAGACCGCCGCAAGCGCCGCGCGCCATTCTGAGAACAACCCCGAGCTGCGCGGAACGGCGACACTCGGCGTTCCACTCGCCCACGGAATCCGTGGATTCGGCAGCGCGCGCCACGCAGGTGTGCAGTACTGCCTGAACGTGGAAAGCGGCGCCGAAGTGAAGCTTGCGGCCACCACCGTTACCGACCTGTCGCTCGAACGCAGTTTTTCGCTCGCGAGAGGCGTCTTTCGGTCGCTCCGCGCGCTGATCGCGGCCGACAACGTGGCGAACGCAGCGGCGTACGATCAATGCGGACTCGCCCAACCCGGGCGAACGCTGCGGGTAATGTTGTCGTTGCGGTAACGCAGCCGGGCGCACTCGCCCGCGGCAGTGCGTCAGCCGCCGAGCGAGCCCGGATTGATGCGCGCGCTTCCCGGGAGCGAATCGAGCAAGGGGCGGAGATCTGCGGCGCGTTCGAGCGTCGTCACGAAGGTCAGCCCCGGCCGCGTCACCACCAGCAGCTGCGAGACGCCGAACAACACCACAGTCCCGCCTTCGGCGTGAACGACGTTGCCTGTGGCGTCCACGAAATGCACGTCACCAAGTGCGCCGTTGCCGGCGTCATCCAGCTCGCGCACGCGGCGCAGCCCGGCCCAGGTGCCTACATCGTCCCATCCGAACTCCGGCGCCATCACCAGCAGGCGACCAATCCGCTCAAGAAGGCCGTGCTCGATTCCCACCGGTCGCACGGTGCGAGCAAAGGCCGCCACGTCACCCGCGGCGAGGGCATCGAGTCCTTCCGAGACCTCAGGCACATACAGTCCGAGCGCGTCCAGAAACTCCTGCGCTTGGCCCAGAACAATTCCCGAGTGCCACAGAGCGCCGTCGCTTCCGAATGCAAACGCGGCCGCCGGGCCAGGCTTCTCGACAAACTGTGCCACGTCAGCAGCGCCACCCGCCGTGATCGGTTCACTGTGGTCGAGCAGCGCACCCGGCATGATGTGGCCAAATCCCGGCTCCGTGCGCGTCGGCCGTACGCCCAGTGCCACCAACGCGCCTTCACGTGCTGCCAACTGGGCAGCACGACTGATCGCAGCGCGGAAGGCTTCGGGAAACGCAGCGGCGAGATCTGCGTGAATCGCACAAACGGTCGCCTGATCCCCTGCCCGACGCTTTACTTCAGTGACACCCCATGCGAGGGCGGCCGCCGTTCCGATTGGGCGATCTTCCACGAGCACATTCGCGGCGGGCACTGCGGGTAGCGCAGCGCGCACGCGGTCGGCGATGTCGGCGCTGGTCACGACAAGGACACGTCCGGCGGGAACGATGGGGTCGAGTCGCCCCACGGTATCCGCCACCAGCGGGCGGCCATCTACGAGCGGCAGTACCGGCTTTGGCGTCGCGGGTGTAGCGAGCGGCCAGAACCGCGAGCCAATACCACCGGCGAATACCACGGCCCAGATCGGCGGAGCGCCGGTTGCCGGATCCACCGGCGCAACGGCGGGATACTCCATCGTCCCCGACGAGTGCGAGCCCTGGCTTGATCCGTGCGACGGTGGCGGCTTCACAGGGAGTAAGATACGACCGTGCCCCGACTCCGCGACCTCGACCTCGACCGCCACCTTCGCGACCCCGCGATCAAGGCAAAGTTCGTCACGCCGATGTTCGATCTCATTGCGCCACGGTACGACGATTTCACCCGCCTCTTTTCATTCGGCATGGATCGCGGGTGGAAAAGCGAACTCCTTTCCGTGGCGCTTGCTGCGTTGCGCGAAAAACGTGGCGACAGCCGCTCCACCTCCGACCGGGCGTTCAGCGCAGTGGATCTTGCCTGCGGCACGGGCGACCTGGCTTTTGCCCTGGCAGCGGAGTCGCACGCGAACGTTGTCGGTATCGACGCTTCGCGCGAGATGATTGCGCGGGCGCAGTCGTCGCTGCCGGTCGCGGGATCGCACACAGATGGCAGAGGCGTACGGTTCGTCGTCGGTGACCTCGGCGCTACAGGGATCCCCGATCAATCTGCCGACATCGTCACGGCTGGCTACGCGTACCGAAACGGCCCGCCGCTCCATGTGGCGCTCGCGGAATCCGCGCGCATTCTGCGACCCGGCGGTGTGTTGGCCGTGCTCGACTTTTACAAACCGGCTAACACGGTATGGCGCTCACTCTTCGTGAACTATCTGCGCTTGGCAGGAAACGCCGTGGGTTGGTGGTGGCACCGCGAACCCGTGGCCTACGGGTACATCGCCAAATCCATTGAGACCTTTGTCTCCGCCGATGAATTCACGCAGGCCCTGCACGCGACCGGCTTCGGAGTCGTTGATGTTCGCC
>SXGU01339143.1_pt1 | contig 11143 bp, 10 predicted proteins | sample 3174531 | NCBI WGS metagenome assembly SXGU01 (sample SAMN11356863, study PRJNA531348) | freshwater metagenome | isolation source: freshwater sample F1-140 | place: China: Fuxian Lake, Yuxi | collected 2017-12-25
CTGAAAAAAATTACTTATCATTTCTTCAGATCGCTGCCGCGTGGATTACGCTACGAACGGTTGTGGGATAGGCTCTTATCATTGAGGACGATCAGGATTCTCAGAATCTATTGATGGAGATTTTTCGGACCCTGTGCGTCGAGGTTCTCTGCTGCTCGGACATGGATGAGGTCCTGAGTATGTTTGCAACGGGAAAGACCTTTGACCTCATCCTCACTGACCTATCCATACCTGGGATAGGAAGGAATGGACAACTCCTCGATTTCCTTAAAACGAAAATTTCTGAACAGACTCGGTTGGTGGTCATTTCCGGCAACCCAGATCTTGCGGAGATCGCAAAATCACGAGGACTAAAGTTTTTGAAAAAACCGATCGATCTTTCCGATCTTCAGAATTTAATCCGACCGTCATAGCAACATTAAGAATCCCTTTAGTTTTATGCCCATGCTAAGTATGCTAATTTCTTACTGAAGTTTTAAGGAGAACTGATGCTTATCACCGCAGACTCGGAAAAAAAAATCAACGCTCTCATTCCCAGGTTAAAAAAAATCCGATCGGTATCGAAGGTGTGGATGACATCTTGTACGGAGGTGTCGCCGAAGGGAACATGCTCCTCGTGCACGGAGCACCTGGAACCGGAAAAACAACCTTCGGGCTCCAGTTCATCTACATGGGGGCCACGGAATACGGAGAAAACGGTCTCATCGTCTCCTTTGAAAGTGACCCTCAGAAGCTCCTCCGAGATGCCTCGAGCTTCGGCTGGGACTTCGAAACCCTTCAGAAAAAGAAAAAGGTGCGGATCATCTACACCACTCCCGCTGTCCTTCTTCAGGAGCTCTCAAGCGGAGACGGAGTTCTCCAAAACGAGATCCGTGAGATCGGGGCCAAACGGATTTTGATCGACGGACTTACACCCTTGCGTCTCTTCGGAGAATTAACTTCCGGAAGGCCCTTCCGGGAATCGCTGACCGTTCTCCTAGACACACTCAAGGACCACGGACTCACGGCCGTTCTGACAAAAGAAGTCTCTCACATTTCCCACGCGGGTGGACCCTCCATGGAAGTGAGCCACGAGGAGTACGTGTGTGACACGATCATCTCCATGACTTCGGTTGTCTGGCACCGGAACGTCCACCGCTACTTTGAGGTGGCCAAGTCCAGGGCACAGCCGCACATCCTGGGATCCCATTCGATGCGGATCGAATCGGAGAAAGGCATCGTGGTCTACCGGAGGTCACAGTCCCAGATTGCAGCATCTTCCGACATCAAGGTGAGTACAAAGCGCGTCTCCACCGGAATCAAAGACCTCGACGAGATCATGGGCGGAGGACTTTACAAGGGTTCGGTCACTCTGGTCTCCGGGATCACCGGGACAGGGAAAACGATCCTCAGTCTCCATTCGGTGAAAGGGGCGGTCCAGAACGGGGAGAAAGTCCTCTTCGTGTCAATGGACGAACACCCGAATCAGGTCGTGCGCGAGGCAAAAACTATCGGAATGGATCTCCGGAAACTCCTCGACGATCAAAAGGTCATTTTTTACTACGAAACACCACTTGAAATCGAGATCGACGTGCACTTCGAAAAGATCCGGCGCCTGATCGCGGAATACAACGTCGACCGGGTGATCATCGATTCTCTTGCCGCGTATCAGTCGACCAATCAAGAGGAAACGCGCGACTTCCTCTTCGCACTGGCGACCTTCTTCAAGTCCCGTCAGGTCACGGCCATAATGAACTTCGAAACTCCGGAACTCCTGGGGATGTCTCAGATCTCCGAAGAGCCCAAGGCATCGTCGCTGGTCGATAACATCATCCTTTTAAACTACGTCGAAATGTCCACGAAACTCCGGAGGGCCATCACCGTTCCGAAGTCCCGGGGTTCGGATAATTCCCGGAGGACTTACGAGTTTAAAATTTCGAAAACCGGTATCACAATCCTCCGCGAGGAATCGGAAGAAGAAATTGTTCCGCAAAAGCCGTTCAGTGGCTACACGGGCCTTCTGTCCCGGGCCCCTCAGCGCATCCCGTATGAAGTTGAGGCTTCCGAGGTGACCGAAGAGCCGGAAACTGAAGCGCCCAAGAAAAAGAAAAAAACAGTGCGGAAAGCTCCCGTTAAACGTAAGGCCAAGAAGTCCTGATGATCGAAGACTCTCTGTGGTCCTCAAAGAATCTGGAAAACCTCGTCGACGGCATTGTCCAATGTTCCGGGATGACAGTTTCCATTTACGATAAGGATTACCGTCCTATCCTCCGGAAGTTCGCAACTGGTAAGCTCGTGAGTTACCTCCGGGACAAACACGGGGAAAAACTTCTCTCGGACGTTCTGGAGTTTGAAGATAAACTCACCCGTCAGGAGAACACAAAACAAGAGGGATCAGAGGCTTCGTTTTACGAGCGTCTGGACTGCGTGGCTTCGCCCATATGGCTCCATGAACAGCTCGAGGGATTCTTCGTCATCGGCTACGTCTTCACCCATTTCCCGAGCCCTGAAGACTGCGATACCCTGGCCCGGAAGGTCGGGGACACTTACCTCGCAATCTGGCACAACGCCCGGGCGGATCAACCGTCGACGGCCGAAAAACTCCGGAAATTTGCCGTCCTCACGAAGGAAATTCTCGAGTCTCACATCTCAGGGATTTCGGCGGGGCTTCAGCTCGCGGCCGCCGGGAAAATGAAAGACGAAATTCTTTCTCTCGTTTCGCATGAGCTCCGGACCCCCCTCACTTCCACTCTCCTCCGGCTTCAGATCCTCGAGCGAGCGCTTCAAAGTGATAAGTTTCCGGCCTATGCGGAGAAAGTGACACAGGCGATTGGCTCCCTTAAAGCGCAGGACAATCTCATCAACGATCTCCTCGACAGCACCAAGATCTCTCAGGGCAAGCTTAACTACGAATACTCGAAGGTTGATATCAATTCGATCCTGAGGGGCGTCTTCGACCAGATGAAACCACTCTTTGATCAAAAAGGTGTCTCCCTCGTTCTCGAACTCGCCAAGGGACCGATCAGCATCAAGGGCGATGAGGCCCGGTTGAAGCAGGTCCTCGTGAATCTCCTCAATAACGCCCTCAAGTTCACCCCCGAAGGCCGGGTCCTTCTCCGGGTCTCAGAGACGAAAGCTTTCGTGCGCATCGAGGTCATCGACTCCGGAATCGGACTCTCGAAAGAAGAACTGAAACGGATCTTCTACAAATTTGTCCAGGGAGTTCATGACAATCTCAATTACAAGGGTCTGGGACTCGGGCTCTTCATCTGCGATCAGATCGTGCGTGCCCACGGCGGTGAGATCAACGCCGAGAGCGAGGGCCTCGGGAAAGGGACGACATTCACTCTCAAGATCCCCCGATAGGGATCAAGACGCAAAAAGGACTTTGTATGAAAGATTTTGAAGGAAAGAAAATTTTGATCGCCGAAGACGATGACGACCTCCGGGAAGTCATCGCCACCGAGCTCCAGTACCTGGGTGCTGAGGTCCGCACCGCTGCTTCGGGCGAAGAGGCCCTCGGTATCCTTTTCGGTTTCTCCGCGGACCTCGTGATCTCCGACATCCGGATGCCAAATGGAAACGGCATTCACCTGATCCAGAGAGTGAAGGAACATAACATCGAAATCCCAGTCGTGGTGTTCATGACCGGCTACAGTGACCTTGATTTACCCCAGGCGTTCGACCTCGGCGCGGAGAGAATTCTCAGTAAACCCTTCGACCTCGATGAGTTCATCGCGGCCATCTCGAAGATCCTCCTCCCGAAGGCCGTTCGCTGGGCTTCTTCCGAACCTTGCGAAAAGAGCATCCGGACTCTCGAGAGGAAATTTTCTTCGCTCTCGGAGGCGATCGCCAGCGGACTCATCCGCCTGGGCCAGGGTGGCTTGAGTTTTCCGGGGCACCTCATCGAGGACGTGAAGTCCGGTGACGTGGTTAGTTTCCGGTTACTCTTCGAGTCGGGTGAGGTAAGCGAGTTCAGCGGCTGCGGGAAGATCACTTACGTGTTAAACGACGGGGGCAAGGTGAAGGCCTACGCCCTCGAATTCGAACACCTCCGAAGCGAGGTGGTTCAATTCATCGCAGATTACATTTGCCGGAACAGAATCCGCTCCTTCATTCCGAAGCTGGACTAGGGCGATGGAACAAAAACAAAATCATCAGCATTCCTCACTCGTGGTGAGGAATGTCCAACTCTCTTCCGAGGATACGCCAAAGGGCCGTCGGGAGAAGCTCGCAAGAATCGTCCTCGACGACATGTACCAGTTCGTGGGGCTTCTTGATCTTTCGGGGAACCTCCTTGAAGTTAACCGGGCCGCCCTCGAGGGGGGAGGGATTAGCTTCGAAGAGATCTACGGGAAACCTTTCTGGGAAGCGCACTGGTGGACCATCTCTCACGAAACTCAGGAGCGGCTCCGATCGGAAATCGCCAGGTCCATTTCTGGGGAGTTCGTGCGCTACGACGTGGAAGTCTTCGGGAGTGCCCAAGGGCTTGAGACGATCACCATCGATTTTTCCCTCATACCGGTTAAAGACAACAACGGGACAGTGGTCTTCCTCCTCGCGGAAGGTCGAAACATCACAGAAAAGAAGAAGGCCGAAGAAGAGATCGAGCTGAAGAACTCCGAACTCCGGCTCCTCCTCGATCGGATCCGGGAACTCGACGACCTCAAGGGCCAGTTCTTCGCCAATGTTTCCCATGAGCTCCGGACCCCTCTCGCCCTTATCCTGGGGCCCGCAGAAAAAATCCTCGAAGAAGGGAGCTATCTTTCGGAGCCGCATCGAAGAAGCCTCGAGGTCATCCGGAGAAATGCTTCCACGCTTCTGAAACAGGTCAATGACCTCCTCGACCTCTCGAAGCTCGACGCTGGGAAAATGACTCTGACGTATGTCGACGCCGACCTCGGCTCGCTGCTCCGGTTTCTGGCCGGGAACTTTGAGGCAATCGCTGAACATAAAGGAATTCACTTTCTTATCGAAGCTCCTCAAGATTTCCGCTGTGACCTCGACCCAGATAAGATCGAGCGAGTTATTATGAACCTTCTCTCGAATGCCTTCAAGTTCACTCCTCCTGGGGGTACGGTTCGCTTGAGCATCGAAAGCGTTGCGACCTCGGAGCACGCGCTCATCAGCGTCGTCGACTCAGGCCCGGGTGTGAGGGAGAAGAACAGGGAACTGATCTTCGAGAGGTTCCGACAAGCGGAAGGTGGCTCAACCAGGGAATTCGGAGGCACGGGCCTCGGTCTCTCCATCGCTCGGGATTTCGTGCGCCTTCATCATGGAGATCTCAAGGTGCAGACTGCTCCTGGAGGCGGTGCCCGATTCGTGATCCGGCTTCCTCGGAAGGCCCCTGCATCAGCGAAGGTGTCCCGGGCGACTGATTCCAATATAAAGACTTCCTTCAATGACCAGGTCATGAAAGGGACCGTCGCCGAGCTCGGTCCCGTGCCCGAGTCTAAAGACCATTCTGTTCCCGGTTCCCAGGGTCTCAGGAAGACCGGAAAAGTCCTCGTCGTTGAGGATAATCCGGAGATGAACCGATTCATCTTGGAATGTCTTTCGACGGAATTCGAGACCTACTCAGCGTCGGACGGAATCATGGGACTTTCACTTGCCGCGCAGTCGAGACCAGATCTCGTCATCACCGATATCATGATGCCAAAGCTCAGCGGGGACGGAATGATCCGCCGGCTCCGTCAGGATCCTGCATTCGATGAAACTCGCATCATGGTCCTCTCGGCCAAGGCCGACGACCAGCTACGGAATGAGCTTCTGGAAAAAGACGCCCAAGACTACCTGGTCAAACCGTTTTCTTCCCAGGAACTCATGACCCGATCAAGGAACCTCATCGCCGCGAAGCACGCGGCAGATGCATTGAGGATGTCGAACGAAACCCTCGAGACTAAGGTCGAGGCCCGCACGCAAGAGCTTAAGGAGAGTGAGGAGCGCTTCCGCACTCTCGCCAACTCGATCCCTCAACTCGTTTGGATGATGGACTGGGAGGGATTCATCTTCTGGTATAATGAGCGCTGGTACCAATACACCGGAACGACTCTCCAAGAGATGGAGGGCTGGGGATGGATGAAAGTTCATCACCCGGATCACGTTGAGCGGGTCGTGAAGAAGTTTAAACATCACATCTCGCTCGGAACCCCATGGGAAGACACGTTCCCGCTTCGAAGCTCTACGGGCGAGTGGCGTTGGTTTCTCTCGCGCGCCGAACCCGTCCGGAGTATCGATGGCGAGATCATCCGTTGGTTCGGTTCCAACACTGACGTGACCGAGCGCCTCGAGGTGGAGCAGAAACTTGCGCACACGTCTTCCCTCCTGCAGACGATCACCGACTCTCTGGATGACCCGGTCTACGCTAAGGACCTCGAGGGGCGGATGATCTTCATGAACCCCGCCACCCAAAAAGTCATCGGTAAATCCCAGAGAGAGGTCTTCGGGAAAACGGAGCCTCAGTGGATGGGCGACGTTCCTGTTGCCAGGGAAATTATGCAGAACGATCAACGAGTCATGAGTTTAGGGAAAACGGAACGGGTCGAAGAAGTCATCGATTCGAGAGTCTTCCTGGGGACGAAATCCCCCTTGAAAGACCCATCCGGAAAAATCATTGGGATCGTCGGGGTGAGCCGGGACATCACGGATCTTCGGAGATCGGCCGACGAACTCGAGCGGCTCGTCTCCGAACGCACGAAGGAACTGGCGGTCGCTCAGACCCGACTGGTACAGACCGCGAAGATGTCCGCACTTGGTGAGATGGCAGGTGGCATCGCCCATGAGATCAACACTCCACTGGCGGCGATCACCATGAAGGCCCAGCAGCTCGAAAGGATAGTGGCACGTTCACTGGACCCGGAACTCGTCGCCAAAAGCGCGCGCTCCATCGTCGAGATCTCAAAGAGGATCGGGGCGATCATCCGGGGCCTTCGGACCTTCGCCCGCGATGGGACTTCAGACCCCTTGGAAGAAAGGGATCTCAACGACCTCATCGAGAGCGCACTCTCCCTCTGCCGGAGCAGGTTCGAACACCATGAAACGACGGTCAAATTTACAAGGTCAGCGCCGGTCGTAGTGCCGTGTCGGGCGGTCCAGATCGAGCAGGTTCTTATCAACCTCCTTGGGAACGCTTTCGATGCGGTCCAGTCTGCCAACGAGAAGTGGATCAAAGTCAGTTTGGATGAATCCATAGAAAACGTTCAGATCTCCGTCACCGACAGCGGACCCGGCATCGACAAAGAGATTGAAGGGAAGCTCATGCAACCGTTCTTCACCACCAAGCCCATCGGTAAGGGAACAGGCCTTGGTCTAAGCATTTCGAAAGGGATCATCGATGATCACCGGGGCTCACTGACGATTGATAAAAAATCGCCTCACACCAAATTCGTTGTTTGCCTACCGAGGATCCAAGAGCCACGAAGGTAAAATACAAAGGCCTTGGGTCAGAGAATTTTTATACCGGAAGGTCGATCTTGATTGCTAAAGACGAAGAGGATTTAAGGAGCTCGCTTGTTTTTCAGTTCTAACAATCCGGGTTCGCCAAAGTCTATGAAGAGGAAAGCCAATAAACTACTGCACGGTTCAGTTGAATTATCGAGAGGCACAAAGAAAAAGTGGTGTTCCTTACAGTGGAACTCATATTCTTAGGCACGGAATGGCAAAGCTGACCGACAGGTCGGCGAAAACCTGGATGCTGTTCTTGCGATGACTGGACACATAGATTAGAAGCTAGCTGACCACTGCTCGAAATGCGATGAGGACGACCAAAAAGCCTATTCGGAGAAGATCATGGATCACATCCGGAATACGGCCAAAAATGGTGAAACTCATGCCAGCTTTGAGAACGTAGTGGCACTAAAAAGCTTCAAAAATGCGGTAAATTCCTAGCTGTACTTCATTTTCGGCTGGCATGGGCTGGCATAGAGCATTTTCCTGTTGTAAACTTCGAACAATTTTAACAGGTTAAATGCGTTATGCCCGAACTACCCGAAGTCGAAACCATCCGCACCCAGCTCACCCCCTACCTCCCCCTGAAGGTAGACTCGGTCACCACGACCCCCGAGCTCAAGCGCAACATCCTCCACACCGACCTCGACCTCAAGGGGAAGACCATCGTGAAGATCGCCCGCAAGGGGAAGATGCTCGACTTCTTCCTCGACGACGGCTCCCACCTCCTCTCGCACCTGGGCATGACCGGTGTGTGGCTGGTGGGAGAGGAGGTCAACCTCACCAAGCACACGCACCTCATCTTGAAGAGTAGGAAGTACACCCTCGCCTACGACGACCCCAGGCGCTTCGGCCACATGTACTACTACACGGCCGCCGAGGCCGAGAAGAAGCTCGCGGACCTCGGCGTGGACCTCTCCGATCCTCAGCTCGACCTCGCCTACCTCACGAGCGCCATCCAGAGATACCCGAACCGGATGCTCAAGGTCCACCTCATGGACCAGAAGCTCTTCGCCGGCACGGGGAACTACATCACGAGCGAGGTCTGCGCCCGGGCGAAGATCCTCCCGACGAGGCGTTGCAAGGACATCAAGAAATCCGAATTCCCAAAGATCCTCAAGGCCATCCAGACCGTCATCAGCGGGGCCCTCGCCTCCGGAGGCACGACCTTCCAGAGCTACCGGGACACCACCGGGGAGAGGGGAAAGGGCCTGCAGCACCTGGTGGTCTACAACCAGAAGGTCTGCCAGATGTGCAAGAAGACTCCGGTGAAGAAGATCACCCTCGCGCAGCGGGGGACGTTCTACTGTCCCAAGTGCCAGAAGTAGGGAGCGCTACTTCGCGCACGCTCCGCTGATCCCGCCGGACCGGAGGTCTCGGAGATAGGACGCGTAGGACTTCGCTTCCTCAAGCTCCTTCTGGGCCGAGAAGTACGCTTCCCCTCTCCAGATTGACCGGACGCGCGCGCGCGCTTCCGTCTGCGACCGCTCGAGCGCATCGGCGCGGGCCTCGGTCTTCAAGATGAGGGCGTCGAGGGCCGTGGCACTCAAGGCCTTAACCTTCACCGGTGTGACGAGGACTTCGATCCGGTCTCCGAGGGAGTTCGACTCCGTGTGGGTGAACCGCGCGTGCTCTTTGACGTCGAGCTTAAACTTCGTGTCGAAGAGTTTGTCGTTGGTGTCGATGGTGTAGAAATCCCCGATGGGGAGGTAGACGTCTTTTTCCACCAGGCCCAGGTGGAAGGTCCGGTCGTAGAGCTTGCCGTGGCCCAGCTCCTGGTCGTAGATGGTCTTCTTCGAGAAGAACGGAACGTTGATGCTGGTGAGGAAGGGAGTCATGTGGGTTTCGAGGTTGTACCACTGCGGGTCCCGCACAGATTGCCAGTAGAGGTCCAGCTCGTCGTCCCCAACCCGGTCATGCTGGGTATTGGTGAGGATGATCTGCAGGCGAGATGTCTCGACCGTCTTGAACACCTCACATGCGATGCTTGAAGCCGAGAAAACGGCGAGAATTGGCAGAATAACCCATTAATTTATCTTCATTCTGAAGGCCATGATAACGGGCTTAGCATTTCGCGTTATTTTATAGCTTCTCAAGGATTTGGGTCCAGACAGATGATGAGATCATGTAATCTTTTATCTATTTAATCCCGAAGTCTATCTTCCAAGCCTCGAGGATGGTGCTCGCAACTACTTCCCAGTCCCTGGAACTTACAGTGAACCGCTCCCGGGACGTCCTGGAGTGGAAGCTCCCGAGCACCCGGGCCTCGAACAGGGAAGCCTCGCTGAGGTCCTGGGGACTCATGTCCGGGAGTTCCAGACCCACGTTGCCGCCGTAGACCGGACGACGCTGGAACAGGATCCCTTCGACCAGAACCGGTCGGTACTCGCTCTGCGCTCCGGCCCCGAGGAAGGTTCGCACTCCTTCGAGGAAAATCTCGGCCCTCTCTTCCACGTTGATCGGAGCATCGAAGAGCGGGGCGGGCCTCATGAGCTGCTTGAGTTCGAAGACCCGGGGAACGGAATTTTCGATGTGGAAGAAGACGTACCTCTTCGATCCGGCCGACCCTCCGGAGGTCTTCCAGCGAGCGCAGATGAGCTCGAACCTCTTCCCTTCGGAGCTAACGAAGTCCTTCAGGAGTCTCTCGTCTTCGGGTCCGAGCGGAGAAAAGTCCCCGGAGCAGGTCTTGGTTTCCAGCGCCTTCTTGTACTTCTTCCCGAGCTGGTCTTTCTTCGAGACCGATTCGACCCGGAGTCGTTCCACGTAGGCCGGGAGCCGCACGCTCACGTGGCCCTCGAGTCCACTCTTGTACTCCGCCAGGAAGTCTTCCGCAGTGATGGGAGACACGAGCCGAAGCCCGAGGAAGAGCCGCATGGCATCCGCGTTCAATGAACACGGGCCCGCGTCGTCGAGATCGTTCAGGGTGAAGTTCGCTCTCCCGTCGTAGATGAAGCCGAAGTTCTCCAGGTGCGGGTCCCCGGCGCAGAGGCCGTTTCGCACACGCATCGGCAGGAACTCCATCCGGTTCACCAGATTATAGAAATATGGAGGGAAGGCCCTCCAGAGGTCGAAGGGGTTCTTCGCACTCTGGATCCGCTGCTGGAGGAAATTCTCCGACTGGTGAGGATAGAGCTTCTTAAGTCTTGCCAAAGTTTCCGGTGGAACGGTTGCGGCCGTGAGCTGAGAGAAAAGTACAAGTAGGATGATGAGGTTTCTTTTCATGGCAGAAATATTAGTAAAGCGCACCGCCCTTTGTCACATGGATGAACTCTCGATACCGTATTTTAAGACAAGGAGGTTATCATGTTGGAAAACCAATATATCTGCTGGCACTCGGGACAAAATGAAGGTGACGGGAAAGAACTAAAGGCCCCTTCCATTGAAGCGGCGGCCAAGAAAGCCGTGGACATCTGGAGGCACGAAAATCTTAAGGAAATCACCGGGGAGAAGGTCACAGTCCTGGTGAAGGACGAAGACACCAGGGTTCACAAGATCATCGTCAGCGGTGCCGCCGGCGACAGCTCCGCGCCGGAAGCATTCCACTAAAAAAAAACAATAAAAAAAGGCCATTCCGAAGAATGGCCCTTTATACAACCAGCGATTGTTCCGAATTGGGTCCAACCCTTTTCTTCTAACCTACTGATCTTCCATTATTAGAACTCTCTCCTGTTAAGAATTGAACCCGTAAATTTCTCAATTTTTATATGGTTTTCAGAGC
>SXGU01476784.1_pt1 | contig 11143 bp, 7 predicted proteins | sample 3174531 | NCBI WGS metagenome assembly SXGU01 (sample SAMN11356863, study PRJNA531348) | freshwater metagenome | isolation source: freshwater sample F1-140 | place: China: Fuxian Lake, Yuxi | collected 2017-12-25
GGGACCTTGTCGTCGTCGTCGTCGTCCTCGCAGACGTCGCCCTTGCCGTCCTTGTCGCTGTCTTTCTGGTCCTTGTTGGCGGTCAGCGGGCAGTTGTCCTTCGGGTCGAGGGCGCCGTCGTTGTCGTCGTCGCCATCGCAGGCGTCACCTTTGCCGTCCTTGTCGCTGTCCTTCTGGTCCGGGTTCTTGTTGAGGTCGCAGTTGTCCTTGGCGTCCAAGACCTTGTCGTTGTCGTCGTCGCTGTCGCAGGCGTCGCCCTTGCCGTCCTTGTCGGTGTCGGTCTGGACCTTGTTCGACGTGGTTGGGCAGTTGTCCTTGCCGTCGGCGACGCCATCGTTGTCATCATCGCCATCGCAGGCGTCGCCCTTGCCGTCTTTGTCGGCGTCGGCTTGCGTCTTGTTGGCGACTGATGGGCAGTTGTCCTTGCCGTCGGAGACGCCGTCCTGGTCATCGTCGACGGCGCAGGGGCCGCCGCCTGGCCCGCCGCCTCACCACTCCCAGTGCCACGCCTCGGACGGGACCGTTCGCTTCCAGCCAAAGCTCTGGCCGTGCTTGTTCAGCCAGCTGTAGACGCCTGTGGCGCTGGTGTTGAGGTCGAGGGCGTGGCCGCTCTGGTGGTTGCTGGTGCCGGGCACGGCGGCGAGGTTGCAGCTGTTGCAGCAGCAGCACTTGTAGCAGTTGTAGAGCGTCTGCTGCTGGGCCATGGTCCGAAAGCCAGAGACCACGGCCAGCTGAACGCCTGCCTTGGCCGCCGCTTGCGCCATGACATAGTAGGCGTTGGCGGTGTGGACCTCGACCGGCTTGCCGTCAACGTGGACGACATGAATGGTAAAGGGCTTTCCCGATTTGTAGCCGGTCGCCTTCGAGACCTGGCACGAGATGCTCGACAGGGCGTGACCCTGCACCTGCCAGAGGCCGGCGTCAGCGTGGGCGCCGTCGCGCGTGGCTCCTTCCGCGTCCAGCGCCTCGGCCGGTGCGCCATCGTCGCTGGCGCAGTGGGCGCCAAGGCCCATGAGCAGGCAGAGCCCGAGCCGCAGCCACGGGACGACGGGCGGCAGCGCCTGCCGGCGACGGGCGGATGTGGTGGCGGGCGCTGGCGGCTGGGTCTTCATTGGGGATGGTCGCGGCGCGTGCAGGCGCTTGGCTGAGCGTAGGGCAAGGCGCCAAGCCTGGGAAGGTTCGAAGTCTCTGGACGGCATGGACCTGTTGGGCGCCGTGATTTGGGTCGATGGCCGCGGGTCGGCGCGAATGGCCGAGGAATCGCAGGCTGCGCCACCCTGACCGCGAGAGTCGTCCCTCCGCACTGTCGGCGCAGTGGAGGTCGTGCTAGGATGTACCCAGCAAACATCGCGGCGCCAAGGAGCCCGAGTTGACCAGGGCGTCGATGGCCGCGACTTGGAGAACTGAATGCTCCGGCACATTGCTGCGCTGGCGATCGCCCTGGCGGTCTCTGTGCCCGCGATGACCCTGGCGGACGAGGTCAACGTCCTGTCGAATGTGGCCCTCAAGGCCATCATCAAGAGCAAGTACGCCCGCCAGAACTTGCCTGTCGCCTGCGTTCTCCTCGTCGACTTTCGGATCGAGGGGAAGTGGGGAGTGGGTGAGCTGCGCGAGAAGCACGACGAGAAGTGCGGTGGTGATCCCAGGAACGCCCCGCGGCTGACGACCGTGTCGGTGAACCGCAGGACGAAGCGGGTCTACTTCGAGAACCTCGATGGCGAGAGGGTGCCGGCCAAGCGCTACCGTGGCCCGTTGTAGGGCCGCATAGCGGCGCAGCCAAAGTGGCCAAGGGCGGCGCAGCCAAAGGCCACAGGCGCTGCTCGGCAACGGCCCCCGCGCCGTCCCGCCGGTCTGCGACGTCTCCGTCAGGCGGCCGGCATAGAGATCGAATGGGCAGCGGTCTCCTCGGGAGATCGAATCCTCAACCTTGGCCGCGCCGCGCAAGCCCAAGCGTTCCGTGGCGTCGCTGCCGCGCCGCCGCAGCCGTTGCAGACGCCGCTGGCGAGGGCGACGCCGCGCCGGCCATCAGGCCAAGCTGTGACGACGAACCTCGACCTCGTCGCGCCCCGCCTCTGGCGCAAACCTGGCGTCGCCGCCGACGCCGACGTAGTCGGGGGCCGGCTGACCGGAGGCCAGTCCAGCGGCCTCGCGGGCCTGCAGCTCAGCCCAGCGGACGGGAGCATAGCCGAGGCGCATGGCGACGAAGAGCCAGCCGTACGGCATCAGGCGCAGGCCGGCCCAGGCCTCGTTGACGACGCCGAGGGGCAGAAAAGCCGCCACGCGCAGGCCGCGGCCGAGTTTGTGCAGCGCAGACAGCGGCGCCTCGCCCCAACCGAGGACATAATCGGGGACGGAGCGCCAGCGGTGGCCAGAGATGGCGCGCGGCGGGATGGTCGGCTCGGGCAGGTGCGAGCACGCCACGACGGCGGCCGAGGCCAGGGCGGCGAGCAGCGCGCTGGTCACCGCAGCAGGACCGCCGCCGGCGGCGGTTGCGTGCAAGGCAGGGACGACGACCGCCTCAACGGTCGCCAGCAGGGCGATCGGCATCGCCAGCGCGAGCAAGGCCCAGAGACGCAGGCCGGCCCGCAGCGCGACAGCGCCATGCCAGGCGCAGAGGACGGCGGCGAGGGCGTGGCCGCCGTGGAGCCCCGGCGCTGTTGACGTCAAGGGGAGCGACGTGGCCGCGGCGAGGAGAAAAAGCACCTCCGACGTCATCCCAAAGAGGTGGCCCAGGCGTGCGGTCCAGGTGGTGTGAAAGACCTGGTAGAGGTAGCACTGCAAGTCGAAGGCCAAGGCAGGCCTGTGCGGGCGCTGCCCAAGCGGCGCCCTTGCGACCCTTGCTTGCGCCGCGATCGCGAAAGGCGGCGCCTGACATCGCGCGGCGCGGCGTGTCGGCTGCGACGGACCGCGGACGGCGTACCACAGACGCTACAGGACGCCGTTCTGGACTCGCAGGGTGAACTGGTCGCACTTCGGCGCCGAACCAGCCTTGCGGTGGACGTAGACGTAGTACTGCATCGTGTTGTCTGAGCAGAACTGCATCCCCGGCAAGGCCTGGCCAGCGGGGCTGCTCTTCGCCGACGTGGTGCACTTGCACTCGCCGGAGAAGGCGTGCGGCGAGGGCGTATGGGCACCCACCGGGTTGCTGCCGAGCGCGCCGGGACCTGTGGCGCCGCTTTTGCTGAAGAAGTCGGTGCGCCACTGGTGGTGGGTGTCATTGGAGCAGAGGTTGTGATTGCCGCTGCAGCCGCCGCGATAGATGTCGAATTCGTGGTCGTTGGTGTTCTGAAAGGTGACCGCGACGTGGAACGTGTCGCAGCCGCCGCCGTCGGCACCGTCGATGGCGCGGAAGCGGATCCACTTGCCGCCCTCGTTGGGGCTGATGCGCCCGGTGTGGGTGCGTACGGTCTTGTCGTCGGGGACATCGCCGAGGTCGATGGCGTTGGTGCAGGCGGTGCCGGTCTTGCCCCAGGTCGCGTCGGCAGGGCACTCGCAGCCGCTGCCGTAGCCGCCATCGATGTCGAAATTGCCGCTGCTGCAGGAGGCGATGACGCACTTGCCGCCAGAGCAGGCGAGGTTGGCGTTGAGCACCTGCTGGCACGTGCCGGCGGCGCCCTCGTCGACGCCGCCGCTACAGTTGTTGTTGAGGCCGTCGCACTGCTCACTGGCGCTGGGATTGATGGACGCCTTGTCGTCGTCGCAGTCACCGCTCTTGGTCGCTGTGTACTTTTGCCCGGCGGCGCCCGCGCAGAGGCAACGCGACGCGCTGCCGCCGAAGCCATCGCCGTCGAGATCGAGGAAGTAGGCGGTGCACCCCGTGGAGTCATCGCCATCGGTCGTGCCATCGCAGTTGTCGTCCACGCCTTGGCTCGCGCAGGTGTCCTTGACGCCTGGCTTGACGTTCGTGTTGTTGTCGTCGCAGTCATTGGCGTTCGACGCGGTGATCTTGAGCTTCGGGTCGGCGGCACAGAGACAGACCGCGGAGCTGCCCTTGGCGCCGAAGGTGTCGCCGTCGACGTCCGTAAAGAACAGCGTGCAGCCGAGGGCGTTTAGGTCGTTGTTCGAGCTGTTGCAATTGTCGTCGTCGGTCGTCAGGCAGCTCTCGATCTGGGCAGGGTTCACGTTCTGTTTCAGGTCGTTGCAGTCCCCGCCCTTGGTCGCCACCAGCTTCTCGCCGGCCTTGGGCTGACAGAGGCAGACCGTCGAGGTGGCCTTGTCACCGTAGCCATCGCCGTCGAAGTCGACGTAGTAGGGGACGCAGTCGATGGCGCCCTGGTCATTGATGGTGCCGTTGCAGTTGTCGTCCTCGCTGGTGGCGCAGCTCTCCTTGGCGCCTGGGAAGACGCCTGGCTTCTTGTCGTCGCAGTCTGTGTTGTCTTCGGCGGTGTAGAACGACTTCGGCTCAGCGGCGCAGAGGCAGCGCGCCACGCCGAACTTGTCGCCGTTGCCGTCTTTGTCAGCGTCGGGATAGTACGGCGCGCAGGCGTCGGCGTTCTCCTCGTCGGTGGAGCCGTTGCAGTTCTCATCGACCTGGCCGGCGTCGCAGGTCTCCTTGGCGGCGGGCGAGATGCCCTTGATCTGGTCGTTGCAGTCGCCTCCGCCCTTGAGGCAGACGGCCGGCGTCAGCGTGACGACCTTCTTGCCATCGCAGTAGCCGTCGCCGTCCTTGTCGCAGCCGTCGTCGACCTTGCCGCTACAGTCGTTGTCGAGGTTGTCGCAGGCCTTCTCATCGGCCGCGACGTCGAATGCGCTGCTGTAGATGGCGTAGACGCTGGCGTCGCAGGCGCCCCACTTGCCGTCCTTGCACAGCGCGATCGGCTTCGCGCTGCCCTGGCAGACGCCGAGTTGGTTCTCACACTGCGGCGCCGCAGCCTTCAGCTTCTGATCGGCGGCGTCGATGTGGCCGTCGCAGTCATCATCGACGGTGTTGCAGTCTTCCTGGGCGGCCGGCGAGATGGCGCCGTTCTGATCGTTGCAGTCGCCGCCGCCCTGCTTGCAGGACGCCGGCTTGCCGACCGCGACCATCGCGCCGTCGCAGAAGCCATCGAGATCGTCGTCGCAGCCCGAGTCCGTGGCGCCGTTGCAGTCATTGTCGACGCTGTCGCAGAGCTCCGTGGCCGCCGGGTTGGCGTCGCTGAGGCTGTCGTTGCAGTCGCCGGCGCCCTTTGGACAGACCGCTGGCGCCCCGGCGAAGGCCATTGAGGTGTCGCAGTAGCCGTCCTTGTCGTCGTCGCATCCCGCGTCAATCTGGCCATCGCAGTCGTCATCGACGCCATTGCAGAGCTCCGCCTTGACCTCGGTCTTGCTGCCGCCCGGATCGGTCGAGCAACGGGCGCCCTTGCCTACACCGTCGCACTCGACCACGCCGACACCGCAGCCACCGACGCCATCGCAGGGCTGGCCGATGGGGATGGCGGCTGTCGCGCCGGCCGGCAGGTAGACGAAGTCCTCGTCGGCCACGCCATCGCAGTCGTTGTCCTTGGCGTCGCAGGTCTTCTCGCCTTCCTTCTCGTACTCCTTGACATTGGCGTAGCTGCAAGACCAAGCCCCGATGGTGCAGGCCGCGACGACGTTGCTGGTCGTGCAGACGCCGACCTGCAGACAGGGCGAGTCGACGACGGCCAAGGCCTCGTCGGTCTTGCCGTCGCAGTCGTTGTCCACGTAGTCGCAGATCTCCGGCTTGGCCTTGACGAAGGTAGAGCAGGTGACGCCAGCGCCGTCCTCGCTGCAGCCGACCTCGCCACCGATGCAGGCGCCAACGCCGCAGAGCTTGCCGAGCAGCTTCGGCGCGCCGAGATCGTCGTAGACGAAACCCTCGTCGGTCTGGCCGTCGCAGTCATCGTCCTTGGCGTTGCAGGACTCGGCCAGTGGTTTCTTGGCGTCGCAGGCCGAGAGACCAGCGGGGCCACAGGTGCGGATCGCGCTGCAGGTGCCGGCGCTGTTGGAGATGGCACAGGTCGTCGAGTCCTTCTCGAGGATCGCCTTGGGTGAGCACTCGCAGGCGCCGCCGCTGGGCAGACAATACTTGCCGCCCGAGGCGTTGAGGCACGAGTAGTCTGCCGGGCAGTCGGCGCTGCTGGCGCAGGTGGCGCTACAGAACGAGCCGCCGATGGAGCCATCGACGCCGACGGTGAGGCACTTGCCCTTGCCCGCTGGCGCCGCGAGGTGCTGGCAGTCGGCGTCAATCGAGCAGGGCTCGCAGAGCGTGGTGAAGCGGTGAACGCAGACGTAGGTGAGGTCGCCAGTGCCGGCAGCCGCCTGCAGGCAGACCCAATCTTCGCTCGGGCAGCTCTCGAGGCAAGTGACGGTGCAGGTCTTGCCCTGCGGGGTCTGCACGCACCACTGCGAGTTGCAGTCAGCGTTGCCCTCGCAGGGACAGCCCCAGCCGCCAATCTCGCTGCACGGCTTGGTGCCGCCGCCCTGCCCGTCGGCCGCTGCGCCATCTTGGTCGCCGTCTGCGCCCTCCGAAGTGGCGGCGTCGGACAGCGCGACGTCCCCGCCTCCAGCGCCGGTGTCTGGCTGTTGGATGTCGAAGATCGTTCGCACGTCCGGGGCGCCGACAGTCGTGTCATCCGGGGCTGAGCTGGCTTCTTGACCGCAGCCGCCGACGCTGACAGCGACGAAGCAAAGCGCCAGCAGACTGTTGGCGGCCGGGTGCGGTGTAGCGGCGCGCGGATGCGACCCCGGCGAGCGTCGCGGAGGCCATGGAGCATCCGCGCGGGCATCGCCCTGAGCGGCCCACCGCTGCGCGCTGTTCGCCTCGCACCGCACCATCGGCTGCATCGGCAAGCCCCCAGAGACGCCCACACCGCCTGCATGCGGCGAACTGCAGGCCGTTTGGACCGCGACGCCACCCCAGCAAGGTAGCAAGGCGGCGCGTGCAAGGCAAAGGTAGATGAGACGACTTGTGACCCGGTCTGGCGGGCCTGCAGCCGCTCGCAGCTGGGCGTCGTAGGCGCCGAGCTGGGCGCGTCTCTGGTTAGACATCAGCAGAACATGACACCTTTTTCGGCCAGGCGCGCCGAGCCCGCCGAAGGACAGACGGCTGGAGTCGGGTCCGGTCAGCCTTGGTCACGTCTCTATGTGCTGGCGCGGTCAGCCTTGGTGCGTCGAGGACGACACCAGAAGCGAAGCGCGCCGATGGCGGCGATGGGCGGCGGACCACCTGCAACCATGGACGCTTGCCCTGGACCTTCAGGTGGCGAAGACGTCAGTCGAAGTCGATGTCGCTGTCGGAGCCGCTCGACTCGGGCGCGTTGGCCCCCGCGATGATGAGGAGCACCAAAGGGCCGGTCGCGATGCCACCCACCAGCAGCGCGGTCTTGCCGATCGAGCGCCGCCGCACGCCCGCCATCTCGATCTGGGTCAGCGGCACCTGGACGTCGCTGCCATCGTCGGTGGTCTTGCCCATGAACTGGCCGTCGCGCACCACGACGCTGCGGTACCTCTCCTCTCGTCGCTCGGTCTTGCCGCTGACGGCGGTGTCGAGGACGAGCCGCGTGCTGCCGTCGAAGGTGTGGCTGCGCCCGTCGACGTCCTGCAAGGCGTAGGTCGGCTCCTTGCCGAGGGCCTTGATCGCTTCGACCGCCGAGGTCTCGCGGTGGACAAAGCCGTCGAGCCGCGCCAGCTGCGTCGGCCGCACGGCGTGGACGGTGGTGCAGGCGCTGGTGAGGAACGTCAGGGCCGTCCAGAGAGCGATGCACTGCGTGGCAGGGTTCCGAGTCTTGGTCACGTCAGACCTCTTGCAAAGTTGAGGGTGTGGAGCTCGACCAACCTGGGTGTAGATGTAGATGGGCGCGACGCTCGGCGGCAAGGTCGACGGCTCGCTGGGCCGGTGGCGATCTGTTCTCCGGAGTTCCATGCCGATCCTGTAGGCGTCAGCGATCGGGGGAACGTCGTCAGCGGGTTCGCGACAGTGGCCAGTGGCATGCTGACGTTGCGATTGACCCGGACGGTTGGCGTCGTGCTCCTCGGCGAGGCCGGCGTGGCGGTGCTGAATCAAGTGCGGTCGTGAAAGGGGCGATGGGGGCTCGCGCTGCGCCACCGCATGCCGGCGCGACGCCCGACGGTCCGAAGCGCCATGCACAGACGCCGACGACAGGGGCGCCGACGAAGGCGCGCCGAAGTGCTCGGCCAGAGCGGCCGGTACCGGCGCCAAAATCGTCGGTGCTTCCTGGGACTCACTGACCTGCTGCCCATGCCACCAGCAGTTACCGCGATCGGCCAGGATCGCCAGTGCGCACAGGCCGTTCGGGTCGGTCCACTCGGTGGTCAGGGCGGTCGCCGTGCGCCGGTTGGGCTCGGAGACTGCGACGTTGCCGCGGGATGGCTCCGGGCGGATGGGGCGCTCGGGCGCCAGTAGCAGGTCGTGTGCCTTGCACAGCGCGTAGACGCGCAAGTGATGGACGCGCCTCGGATCGACGCTCAGACCGTCGCGCGGCAAGGTCGCCCAGAGCTTGCGATAACCCCATGCCGGGTGCTGGGCTACGAGCTTCTTGAGCGCGTCGAGCAACGCGTCGGTGCGGTATGAGTGCCCTCAAGCGGTGTAGCTCTCTTCGATTATCTTCCAAGACAGCCCGACCATCGACCTTGTTGTCACGCCCGACCGAGACCTCAAAGCCTCCGCAGCCGTCTGCTTCCATCGCAAGGCGAACGGCGCGTCGAGAGCGGCCTCGCCCGCCCAGCCGGTCATCGCCGCGCAGTTGGCGCACCCCGCCCGGGCGAGCCCGTGACAGGGTGCCAGCGCAGCGCCGCCTCTGCAGCCCCTGCGGCGCGGCGGCTTCGGTGCGGAGCTTGCGCTGGCCGCTTCTCACCGAGCCTGGCCGGCGGTAATAGACGCGTCGCGGGTCGCTGACGACAGCCCAGCTGCAAGCCGCTGCTGACCGCCGACGGTCGTGGTGGATTCCGCCTGTCGCCGAAGCGACATCGGCGGCGATCGGGCTCACTGGCGTCCGCGGAGGCTGGTCCGACGGCGCCCAAGGGGCCCTTGGCGCCTTTCGCCGTCTGGTCGCAGCGCAGAGGACGGCGAGGCCTGGCGCGACGCGGGACGGGGCGACAACGAAAGGACTGAGCCGGCAACTGGGGTGGGCGAGCCGCTGGTGACGACCTGTCGGCAGACTGTCACGACCGCGCGCGGCGTCTACGTCGGGAACATCGGCGGCCCTTCTGGGGTTCCCAGCCGAGGCCGCCGGCGACCATTGTGAAGTCGCCGCGACGAGCCGGCCAAACACCGGACTGGAGACATCATGCCCGCCGAAGCCTTACCCTTTCGTCGGGCGCCCCTGGCGCTGACCACGATCGCGTTGTCGCTCGCTGCGAGCGCCTGCATGACCATCGTCCGCCCGGGCGAGATCGGCGTCCGCGACACCCTCGGCGCGCAGTCCGACGTGGTCAGCGAACCTGGCTTCAAGCTGTTCTTCTGGCCGATCTTCGATATCACGAAGGTGTCGACGCAGCTCGCGAACCTGCGCGTGCAGATGGCGCTGCCGTCGCGCGAGGGCCTGACGATCTCCTCAGAGATCTCGATCTTGTACAGCGTCGAGCCGCAGCGGGCGCCGACGATCCTGCGCGAAATAGGCGATGACTACGAGGAGCGCTTCTTGCTGCCGGTCTTTCGCTCTGCCATCGCGGACGTCTGCGCCCGTTTCGCCGCCAAGGACATGCACAGCGGCAAGCGCTCGGAGATCGAGGAAGAGGTGCGCAAAGCGATGAACGTGCGCATCGGCGGCCGTGGGTTTCAGATCGCCGCCGTCCTGATGAAGAGCATCCAGCTGCCGGCAGGGCTGTCGTCGTCGATCGAGGCGCGGATGCGGGCCGAGCAAGAGGCGCAACAAATGGAGTACGTGATCCAGCGCGAGCGGCAGGAAGCGGAGCGGCGGCTCATCGAGGCCGAGGGCGTCCGAGACGCCAACCTCAAGCTCAGCGAAGGCCTGACGCCGGCCGTGCTGAGGTACAAGGCGATCGAGGCGGTGCGCCAGCTGGCCAGGTCGCCCAACGCCAAGGTCATCATCACGCCGGCCAGCGATCCCATGACGCTCGGCACGCTGCAGGCCGGCGAGGTCGGCGGCGCGCCGACGCCAAAGGGCCCGGCGGCGACCCCGGACACGCGGCGTTAGCGACGACGGGAATGCGGTAACCGGCGTGGCGTGGGCCGACCTCGGCGACACGGAATTGCAGCTCCGAGAGGGTCATTGCTTGCTCCGTCCACCGCGGGTTTGCGGCAGCCGGAGCTTCAGCGAGAGCAGTCAGCAGCGGACTGTGGGGTAGGGCGAGCATTTACTCGGCGTCGCCCTGCCGATCCTCACCGCGAGGCGTCGCTCCCCTCACCCTCAAAGGCCAGCACCGTGGACCGAAACGCCGCGGGGATCTCCGCCGGCACGAACGCCTCGTCGAGCCAGACCAGCGTCAGCTCACCGGTCGCCACCGTCCGCGGGTGGCGCTTGTCGGTGATCCACATGTGGAAAGTGTAGCTGCTGCGGCCGATGTGAGCGACGCGGACATGGACGATGAGGTTGTCCTTGTAGCGCGCCGGGCGATGGAAGCGCAGGTGCAGCCCAGCCACGGCGCCTGGCGGCAGGTGGGCAATGGTGCCGACCGCGTGGGCGCCGACCTGCTGGTCGAGGCCGAGGTGCGACAAGTAGTCCATGCGGCCGACGTCGAGGTAGTTCGAGAAGCTGCCGAAGTAGACGATGCCCACCGCGTCGGTCTCGGAGAGGCGGACCCGCAACTCTGTGGAGAACCGATAGTCGTTGCGCTGCTCGCTGACGGTGCCGGGTGGACGGTGGCTCATGTGTTGGCTCCTCGATCCATGGCGTAGCTCCTCGATCTTTGGCCTTGGGGCGGCGCAAGCCTGCGTGGACTCTCCGCGGCGCCACGCCAAGCCACGAGAGACGCGGCCAGTCCTCACGGTCCGCGACTCTAACAGCCGCCGGAGTGAACGCAGCCCTTGACCGGGTCGCAGGCATCCAAGGTGCAGCCGTCGCCGTCGTCGCAGTCCTTCGGCGTCTTGCCAGCGCAGGTGCCGGCGGCGCCGCAGCTCGGCTGGCCGAAGGGGTTGATGCGCCGCAGCGCGCCGGCGCTGACGCCACCCGATTCGGCGCGGCCACCGACCAGCACGTCGCAGCTTTCGATCCTAGCGAGGACA
>SXGU01078930.1_pt1 | contig 11141 bp, 15 predicted proteins | sample 3174531 | NCBI WGS metagenome assembly SXGU01 (sample SAMN11356863, study PRJNA531348) | freshwater metagenome | isolation source: freshwater sample F1-140 | place: China: Fuxian Lake, Yuxi | collected 2017-12-25
ATCTTTAATCTGCTTTTCCGTTAGGCCGATTTCTAACAAACGGTTATAGCGCATGTAATTAGCACTGTGGCAATTTAAGCAATTGTTGATAAAGGTGCGCGCGCCTCTTTGCAAAGAAGCATGATTCGACGCATCTATCGGTGCCTTATCCAAATGCGCGCCTTCATTAGCCGGCGCACTCAGTGGCAACATCATCATGGGCAATAAAGCCAAAACGCTTAACGCTTTTTTCATACTGTATTTAATGTTCATGGTCATTATCCTGTCACCCTTTCCGGCACCGCTAAGGTTTTATCTTTTTTACTATACCAAGGCATCAGTATAAAAAATGCAAAATAGACCGTCATGAAAATACGCGCTACCACCGTAGCTCGATCAGCATTACCCAACCAAGGACCAAATTGCCCCCACACATTGGAAGGCTCAGTACCTAGATAGCCTAGAACAATAAAACTTAAGACAAAGGCCGCCAACCATTTTTTATACAAAGTACCGCGGTAGCGTATTGATTTTACTGGGCTCTTATCCAACCAAGGCAAGAAAGCAAAGGCCAATACAGATAGCCCCATGGCCGCAACCCCTGGGAACAAGGAAGGCGGTATGCCCAATAGACTCACCCCAGGGAAGGGTGGCACAGCACGCAATATGGAGTAATAAGGCGTGAAGTACCAAACCGGCGCAATATGCGCAGGCGTCACCAATGGATTGGCCGGCACAAAATTATTCGCTTCCAAGAAGTAGCCACCCATTTCTGGGGCAAAGAAAATAATGGTGGAAAATACCATTAAAAATGCCACCACTCCGACTATGTCTTTGACCGTGTAATAAGGATGAAATGGAATGCCATCCAATGGGATGCCGGTTTTCTTGTCTTTAAGTTGTTTGATTTCTATGCCGTCTGGGTTGTTGGAACCCACTTCATGCAAGGCAATAATGTGCGCCACCACCAAGCCAACCAAGACAAAAGGCAAGGCAATCACATGAAACGCAAAGAAACGATTTAAGGTGGCATCTGACACCAAATAATCACCACGCAACCACTCAGAAACGTCTGGCCCGATAAAGGGAATGGCTGAAAACAGGTTCACGATTACCTGCGCTCCCCAGTAAGACATCTGCCCCCAAGGTAACAAATAGCCAAAAAACGCCTCGCCCATCAAGCATAAGAAGATGCCCACACCGAACAACCAAATGAGCTCGCGCGGGTTGCGATACGAACCGTACATAATGCCGCGGAACATGTGCAAATAGACCACCACAAAAAACATGGAAGCCCCGGTAGAATGCATATACCGTATCAACCAACCCCATGGCACATCACGCATGATGTATTCCACGGAAGCAAACGCCAAGCCGGCATCAGGCTTGTAATGCATGGTCAAAAATATGCCGGTTAAAATCTGCAACACCAACACCAGCAAGGACAATGAGCCAAAGAAATACCAAAAATTGAAATTTTTTGGTGCGTAATATTCCGTTAAGTGCGCCTTAATATTGCTGCTTAAAGGGAAGCGGGCATCAACCCAGTTCAAGCCCTCATTAAGCGCGTTGGCTAACACTGATTTTTTTTCTGCGTTTGTTTTATTTGTCATGACTTAAGCCTTATCCTCAGTATCCACACCAATCAGCAAGGTCGTTTCTGTTAAGTATTTATGCGGTGGCACCACCAAGTTCAAGGGAGCCGGTGAGCCTTTAAACACGCGTCCAGCCAAGTCAAATTTTGAACCATGGCATGGGCAGAAAAAGCCACCCGTCCAATTATCCCCCATGTCGCCTTTAGGCTGCAGCTTAGCCGATGGCGAACAGCCCAAGTGCGTACAAATCCCCACCATTACCGCTAAATTTGGCTTAATGGATCGGTCCGCGCCGTTGCAGTAATCAGGTTGCTGTGAAGCAACCTCAGAACCAGGATCAGTCAGCTGATCATCGAGTTTAGGCAAATCCGCCGTCATGCCCTCGGTACGATGGATAATCCACACTGGCTTACCACGCCACTCCACGGTCATCATGGCGCCTGGCGCTAACTTACTCACGTCCACCTCTACCGGTGCGCCTGCCGCTTTAGCACGCTCACTGGGGGTCATGCTCAAGACAAACGGGGCCGCTGCCACAGCGCATCCAAGGGCACCGACACTGGAAGAGGCGATTAAAAATTGGCGTTTTTCTAAATCCACCGATGTGGGTGGGGAGACTGGCTCTGCATTTTTCTGCTTGTCATTAGGGTGGGCTGACATGTTTTCCTCATGGACTAATAGGATGGACTGGATGGGATGACTGAGCTTAATAAGCACGCAGTCCCCACATACAAAAATTACCTTCTAACTTTAATAAAACGACCTAGCATGCATATGCTGCAAATTAAAAATTTGGAACATTGTACAATTTTTTGCAAATTAATTAAAGATATATTTTATAAGTCATTGAAATATAATGATTAAACTGGATTATGCAGGTCTAAGAAATGATGCTCTAGACTAAACTTCTCCGCCAAATGCTCGCCCAAGGCGCGTATACCATAGCGCTCTGTGGCATGATGGCCTGCGGCAATGTACGCCACCCCAGACTCCAGTGCCAGATGGGTGGTTTGCTCTGAAATTTCGCCACTAATGAAAACATCCACGCCCAATCTAATCGCATCCTCAAGGTAAGCTTGCCCGGCGCCCGTACACCAAGCAACGGTTTTTACCTGTTTATCCAAATCGCCCATGACTAGCGGTGGCCGCTGCAACACGGTAGCGATTTGATCGGAAAAGGCGCGTAAACTTAAGTCCTGTTTAAGTGTGCCATAGCAAACCAAGTTAGCTTCGCCGACCGAGCCTGTTTGCTCAATGTTAAGCTTACGGCCCAATTGGGCATTGTTGCCCAACTCTGGGTGCGCATCCATAGGCAGATGATAAGCCATCAAACTCATGTTGTTTGCTAATAGAAATGCCAGTCGTTTGCGCTTAATGCCGACAATTCTAGGATCTTCATTTCGCCAAAAATAGCCATGATGAACCAACACCAGATCGGCATTAAGCGTAAGCGCCGCCTCCAACAAGGCCATGCTGGCGGTAACGCCGCTCACAATTTTGCGCACCTCAGCACTGCCCTCAAGCTGCAATCCATTGGGGCAGTAATCATTAAAGCGTTCAACCTGCAAGAGTTGCTGGGTATACTGCAGTAAATCAGTCAGCTTAACCATAGCCTAATTTTCCATAACGACTGTATTTTTCGTTTTACTGGTGAGGCTCGCCAGCAAAATGCCCAACTCGTACAACAAACATATAGGCACAGCCAACATAAACTGTGAAACGATATCCGGTGGAGTAAATATGGCCCCCACGATAAATGCCGCCACCAGCACATAAGCCCGCGCTTCTTTAAGCTGGGCTATGTTTACCCAAGCAAAACGCACGGCCAAAATGACGGCTATAGGCACTTGAAACGCTAAACCAAAGGCAAAAAATAAGGCCATGACAAAGTCTAAGTAATTCGCAATGTCGGTCATCACGGCCACCCCTGCTGGCGCCGCCCCGACAATAAAGCCAAAAATCACCGGGAACACCAAGAAATAGGCGAAAGCCATGCCCGTTAAAAATAACAAACAGCTCGCCACTATCATGGGGATCATGAATTTTTTCTCATGCGCATACAAACCCGGCGCGATGAATGCCCAAGCTTGGTACATGGTATGCGGTAGGGAAATAATAAAAGCGGCCAGCATGGTGACTTGCAGAGGTACAAAAAAAGGCGTAGTTACGGCCGTGGCTATCATCTGCCCACCGACCGGCAACTGACTCAACAAGGGAGCGGCAAGTAAGCTGTATATTTTGTTGGAGAACGGAAAAAGTACGATGAACACCAGAAAAAAACCCAGCAATGTACGCAACAAACGATCGCGCAATTCGATTAAATGGGCAATAAAATTTTCTGTTGGGGTCACTGGATTTAATTAAACTTTGGCTGGACGGTCTTTTTTCTGAACAGGCTCTGGCGAATTTGTCTCTTGAAAATCCAATGCTTGCGTCAACGCATGGGCTTCTCTTTGCACCTTGGCCTGGGGTTTTTTACTGCTTTGCTTAATTTCATCTTGCAGTTGCTGCAACGCTGCAAAGCGCGTTTCTCGGTTAACCTCTTCTTTAACTTGCGCCATATAGCGTTGCATACGCCCAACCAGCGCGCCTAGGGTGCGCACGACTTTCGGCAATTTTTCTGGGCCAATCACAATCAACGCGACTAGGGCGATGACCAACAGCTCAGAAAAGGAAACATCAAACACGTAAAATCAGATTTAAGAGATTACTGCGCCGCGGATTTTTTAGCGGCTGGTTTCTTAGCTGCCGGCTTTTTAGCCACGGTTTTTTTCACTACTGTTTTTTTAGCTGCCGGCTTTTCTGCTGCTGGTTTTTTTGCCGCTGGCTTTTTCGCGGCACTGGCGGCGGCTTTTGGTTTTGCCGGCGCTTTGATCGACGCCGGCGTTTTTACTGCCTTGGGTTCCACTGCAGCAGCCACTGGAGCGGCTAGACTTTCACTGCCTTCTTTCACCGCATCTTTAAAGTTCTTGACTGCGCCGCCCACGTCACCACCCATATTGCGCAATTTCTTGGTGCCAAAAACCAACACCACGATGACCAACACAATTAACCAATGCCAAATGCTAAATGACCCCATGACGACTCTCCTAAAATATAAAGTTAGCTATTGCGTGACTGATTGCCGCCACCCATGACATGCAGATGAATATGAAACACTTCTTGCCCCCCTTCTACACCGGTGTTTATCAAGGTTTTAAAGCCCGCTAAACCTTGTTGCTTGGCCAACTGTGGCGCAAGCAATAACATCTTTCCCAACAATGCCTGATGTTCGTTTTCACAACCAAGCAAACTGTCTATGTGCAATTTCGGCACGAGCAAAAAATGCACCTTAGCCGACGGCCTGATGTCGTTAAATGCAATCACGTCATCGTCTTCGTAGATTTTTGTGGCCGGGATAGCGCCGCTGATAATTTTACAAAATACGCAGTTAGCACTCATTTTGTCACTGCGCTCTCATTTCTAGCGGCTTTTTCGGCCAGTCCAGACAACCCTTCACGCCTAGCCAATTCATCCAATACGTCTTGTGGCTTTAATCCGGCTTGGGCCAACATCACCAAGGTGTGAAACCATAGGTCTGCCGTTTCGTATATCAAATCTTGCTTGTTCGGGTTTTTAGCGGCAATGATGGTTTCGGCCGCCTCTTCACCGACTTTCTTCAAAATACTGTCCATGCCTTTGGCATACAGTTTTGCCACATAAGAAGTCTGTGGATCAGCGCCCTTACGTTGCTCCAAGAGTTGCGCCAAGCGGTTTAAAGTATCATTCATGTTCGGCCTAATAAATAGTTTTTGGGTCTTTAATCACCGCTTGATCTATCAACCAATGACCGTCGTCTAACTTTTTAAAGAAACAATTATGCCGTCCGGTATGGCAGGCGATGCCCCCCACTTGCTCAACCTGAATCAACAGCACGTCCTCATCGCAATCCAATCGGATTTCATGCACTTGTTGAAAATGGCCGGACTCCTCACCCTTACGCCACAACTTATTGCGCGACCGCGACCAATAGACCGCTTGCCCAGTCTCGTAGGTCAATTGCAAAGCAGCACGGCTCATCCAAGCAAACATCAGTATACGCCCGCTACGGTATTCTTGAGCGATCACCGGCACAAGACCATGGGCATCCCAACGAATTTCATCCAACCAAGTCATAGCCTGACTTCAATGCCTTGTTGTGCCATATATTGTTTAGCCTGCCCAACCGTGTATTCGCCATAATGAAAAATGCTGGCCGCTAACACCGCATCAGCACCGCCTATTTTCACACCGTCCACCAAATGTTGCAGATTACCAACGCCACCAGAAGCAATAATCGGCACTGCAACCGCATCCGAAATCGCTCGATTTAATGGATTGTTGAAGCCTATCTTAGTACCGTCCCTATCCATACTGGTCACCAGCAACTCACCGGCACCAAGGCTGGCCATGTACTGCGCCCACTTCACCGCATCCAAACCGGTCGCCTTACGGCCGCCATGGGTAAACACTTCCCATTCAAAAGCTTGATTGTCTACTTTTTTAGCGTCTATCGCCACCACTATGCATTGCGAGCCAAAACGACTGGCGGCGTCCGCCACCATCTGTGGATTTAAAACGGCGGTGGTATTAATGCTGACCTTATCCGCCCCGGCATTCAGCAAGCGGCGCACGTCTTCAACCTCACGCACACCGCCGCCCACCGTCAAAGGAATAAACACTTGAGACGCAACTTGCTCAATAATATTTAGAATCAAGCCGCGATTATCCGAACTGGCGGTGATATCCAAAAAAGTAAGCTCGTCTGCCCCTTGGTCATCATAGCGCTTGGCAATCTCCACAGGATCACCCGCATCCCTAAGCTCTAAAAAATTAACGCCTTTAACCACCCGACCGTCAGTCACATCCAGACAAGGAATGATGCGTTTAGCCAGCACTTAATTCATCCGCGAGTTTTTGCGCAGCGGCAAAATCCAAGCTGCCTTCATAAATTGCGCGGCCCGTAATCGTGCCTATAATGCCCTCATCGGCCACCGCACACAATCGACGAACATCGTCTAAATTGGTCATGCCGCCTGAAGCGATAATGGGAATGGTTAAGGCTTGTGCCAAGGCCACCGTGGCTTCAATGTTCACGCCAGTTAACATACCATCACGGCCTATGTCCGTATAAATGATGGAGTTCACCCCATAATCTTCAAATTTCTTAGCCAGATCAATCACGTCATGGCCAGTGAGTTTAGACCAACCGTCTACTGCCACTTTGCCATCTTTGGCATCCAAGCCCACTATAATGTGGCCGGGAAAGGCATCGCAAGCCTCGTGTAAGAAGCCCGGATTTTTCACTGCGGCCGTGCCAATAATGACGTAGCTGATACCATTGTCTAAATAGCGTTCTATGGTTTCCAAATCACGAATACCGCCGCCCAATTGAATCGGGGTGTCCCCACCCACGGCGCTGACGATAGAGCGAATAGCCGCTTCATTCACCGGTTTACCCGCAAAAGCGCCGTTCAAATCCACCAAGTGCAGCCGTTTACCGCCACAATCCACCCAATGCCTAGCCATGGCGGCCGGGTCTTCAGAGAATACCGTGGACTCCTCCATCAAGCCTTGTTTTAGTCTGACACAATGGCCGTCTTTAAGATCGATTGCTGGGATAATTAACATAGTCATATCAAATAATAATTAAAAGGGTCTATCAATTTATGTGGTACCAAGCCGAAAGCCTAGCCTTAACACTAAGGTTGCCAGTTTACAAAATTGCTTAACATTTGCAAACCCGCACTGGCACTTTTTTCCGGATGAAACTGCACAGCAAATAGCTTATCTTTTGCAATGGCACCGGTGAATCGATTGGGGTATTCGCTGTAGCCAGCCGTCAAGGATGCGTCGTCAGGCTGCACATAATAACTGTGCACATAATAAAAACGTGCGCCATCCTCTATACCTTGCCATAAGGCATGTGCCGGACGGCCATGCTGTTGAGTTTGGTAAACCTGATTCCAGCCCATGTGCGGCACTTTGAGTTTTTCGCCATGACTGTCGTGCATATCCGCCGCTGCAAAGCGACGCACCCGACCCTTGAGCAAAGCTAAACCAACCGCATCGCCCTCCTCAGAGTGCTCAAACAGCATTTGCAAGCCTATGCAAATCCCCAAAAATGGCTTATTGCTGGCAGCATGCAGCACCGCCGCACGCAAACCGCGCGCATCCAATTCACGCATGCAATCCGGCATCGCCCCTTGACCAGGAAAAACCACGCGGCCGGCATTGGCAATTGCATCGGGATCACTCGTTACCAATACCGATTGGCTGGGGGCCACATGCTCCAAGGCCTTAGCCACGGAGCGCAAATTACCCATGCCGTAATCAACCACTGCTATATCTGTATTTTTCATTCGTCTAACTTAAGTGGCTATAGCGCAAAAAAAGCTTATAGGCTACCTTTAGTAGAGGGCATGATGCCCGTCATGCGGGCATCCAACTCAATGGCCATGCGCAAGGCGCGACCAAATGCTTTAAAAATTGTTTCTGCCTGATGATGGGCGTTATGCCCTTTTAAATTGTCTACGTGCAAGGTTACATTGGCATGATTCACAAAACCTTGGAAAAATTCATGGATCAGATCCACATCAAATTCACCGACGGCAGCACGGGTAAATTCACAGGAAAAAGTTAATCCCGGGCGACCAGAAACATCCAGCACGACCCGTGACAGCGCTTCATCCAGCGGCACATAAGCATGACCGTAACGGCGTATGCCTTTTTTATCGCCTAAGGCTTTAGCAAAAGCCAAACCCAGCGTAATGCCTATGTCTTCCACGGTATGATGGGCGTCGATATGCAAATCGCCTTTTGCATTAACGGCAATGTCCATCATGCCGTGACGGGCGATTTGATCTAGCATGTGATCCAAAAAGCCCAAACCAGTATTGAATTGAGAAATACCGCTACCGTCCAAATTAACGGCGATCGTGATTTGAGTTTCTAATGTATTTCTAACTACTTCGGCTGAGCGCATAGGAAATCACTAAATAAAAATGGGTAAAATTAACAGGGGCTATTTTAACCTAAACCGGCTGTACTTGGGTTTTTGCGTACGCGTTCTAAGGCGCATTTTTCCATAAGGAAGCAAAGATAATGCTTACTCAATAAAAAAGCCTAGCAAGATTGTAATCTTAACTAGGCTTTTATTTTAATGCACGATATTACCCGCCTTACTCCTTGAATCTCAGTGAACTAACCATGAGATTCAAGCTTATAGCAGAGTAATTATTTTGCTTCTTCAACAGGTGCCGCTTCCGCAGGCGCTGCTTCTGCAGGTGCTACTTCTGCTGCCGGCGCTGCTTCTGCAGGTGCTTCCGCTGGTTCTTTGTTAAACACAGAAAGCAATACCAAAGCTGCAACCGCTGCGATGATCCATGGTAGGAATTTTTTTACACCGCAAGGCTTGGCGCAACCGCCGTGTGCAATGGCAGTGATTTCCGCTGCTGCTGCTGCTGGATCTTTAGCGCCGTAGATAGCCGCACCCGCTACAATGATAGTAGCGCCAGCATCTTTAACTTGTTGTGTAGTCGTCGCTTTAACGCCACCCGCCACTGAAATATCCACGCCTAGGTTTAAACCTGCCACCATAGATAAGTCATTGAATGGTGTTTGACCAGCCGCTTGTTGATCTAAACCAGTGTGCACGCCTATGATGTGTGCGCCGATTTTAGCCACTTCAATAGTACGTGCTTTCTTATCCGCCACGTTGATCAAGTCAACTTGTGCTTTTTTGCCGTATTTATTCGCTACATCAATCACACCTTTGATAGTACCGATATCCGCTGTACCCAAAACCGTACAGATATCTGCACCGGCTTTGTAGAATGGCTCAGCTTCATAGAAACCAGCATCCATTGTTTTTAAGTCAACTAAAATTTGGTTTTTTGGGAATTTAGCACGTAGAACTTCAAGTAATTTGATACCGTTATGCTTAATGCATGGTGTACCAATTTCCAAAATATCTACATGTGGGGCAACTTTAGTTGCTAAAGCGACGGTACCGTCAAAATCTAATGAATCTAATGCCATTTGGGTTTGTGCCATGCTACATCCTCCAGCTATAAAGTAAATTTATCATTTATTTACTTAAGATTAAAAATACGAATCAAATAGTTTATTGTGCAAAAATCACACATTTCGCGATGATAACACGCAGTTTATGTGTAATTAAGAAAATTTTTTGCTAATTTGAGATTTTGCCGGTATTGCTCGCTTAATTTAACGCATACCCAGCTATTTATAGCCATTTGGCCACATGAAAAATTAAGCGCTATGGATTACTTCAGCCAGCGCACTCAGCAGGATAGCCGATTGAGCGTCTGTGCCTATGCTAATACGCACATAAGGAGCTATCCGGCTCGGGGCTTTAAAGTGGCGTACGATAATATTTTTCTGCCTCAGCAAAGCGGTTATTTCCGCGCCATCCATGGTGGCGTGTTTGGCGAAAATAAAATTAGCGCCTGAAGGCAAGACGCTAAAATCCAATCCATGCAATTCTTTAATCAACGCAGCACGCGTGGCCATGACTTTGTCGCAGGTGGCCTGAAAATAAGCCTGGTCTTGCATGGCGGCGATGGCCCCAGCGGAGGCAAAGCGATCTATTGGGTAAGAATTAAAACTGTCTTTCACCCTAGTCAAAGCCTCTATTAAGTCGACTGCGCCTAGGGCATAACCCACGCGTAAGCCTGCCAAAGAGCGGGCTTTGGATAAAGTATGCACCACCAATAAATTAGGGTAAGTATTAATTAACTTAACCGCCGACTCCGCACCAAAATCCACATAGGCTTCATCCACCACAACCACGGAATGCTTATTGATTTGCAACAGTTTTTCAATTTCCGCCAAAGCCAATGGAATGCCGGTGGGCGCGTTGGGATTGGGAAATACAATGCCGCCATTAGGCTGATCGTAATCTTCAAGCTTGATAGTAAAATCATCGGCCAAGGCAATGGTTTGGTAGTCTATGTCATACAAGCCGCAATAAACCGGGTAAAAACTATAAGTAATGTCAGGAAACAATAAAGGCCGGCTGTGCTTTAACAGCGCCTGAAACACGTGAGCCAACACCTCATCCGAACCATTGCCGACAAACACTTGTGCCGCACTTAACTGATGCGCTTGCGCGATGGCCGCTTTTAGCGCGTCTGAATTCGGATCTGGGTACAAACGCAAAGTCTCGGCCGCTTCTAGCTTTAATGCAGCCAGCACCTTGGGGCTGGGGCCATAGGGATTTTCATTGGTATTTAACTTAACCAAATTGTCCAACTTAGGCTGCTCGCCCGGCACATAAGGCGTGAGCTTATGCACCACATCACTCCAGAATTGACTCATACAGTTAGCTTTTTAACCTAAATTCGGCTGATCTGGCGTGCGCTTGTAAGCCTTCGCCGTAAGCCAAGGTCGCAGCCACTTTGCCCAAAGTCTGCGCGCCGGCCTCAGACACCATAATTAAACTGGAGCGCTTCTGGAAATCATACACGCCTAGCGGTGAAGAGAATCGTGCGGTACGGGAAGTTGGCAACACGTGATTAGGTCCAG
>SXGU01525334.1_pt1 | contig 11140 bp, 10 predicted proteins | sample 3174531 | NCBI WGS metagenome assembly SXGU01 (sample SAMN11356863, study PRJNA531348) | freshwater metagenome | isolation source: freshwater sample F1-140 | place: China: Fuxian Lake, Yuxi | collected 2017-12-25
CCAGCACCAGCACTTTTAAATGATCCAGGCGCAAACTGTGTTGTTGCAGATGCTCCTGCAAACGCCCCGGCGTACCCACCACCACATGCACGCCATGCTCCAGCGAGCTGCGCTGCGGCGCAAACGGTGTGCCGCCGCATAAGGCCAGCACCTTGATATTTTGGGTAAAGCGCGCCAACTGGCGGATTTCCTTGCAAACCTGATCGGCTAGCTCGCGAGTCGGACAAATCACCATCGCCTGCACTTTAAAACTGCTCAAATCCAGTCGGGACAGCAGACCGATACCGAACGCCGCCGTCTTGCCGCTGCCGGTCTTGGCCTGGGCGATGACATCCTTGCCTTCCAGAATATGCGGCAGACTTTCGGCCTGAATTGGCGTCAGGTGGGTATAGCCCAGGGATTCAATATTTTCCAGCAGGGCGGGTTTTAACGGCAGGGAAGAAAATTCAGGTGTATTCACAAAGTCTCTGATCAAAGAGATGCGGCCAGTTAGCCTGCATCGGCGGGCAATGATAACAGAGTTTGGTGCTTAGCTTGGACTGGCAGAACAATTACACCGATTCCTGAACGCCGGTGAAATAGCCCTTAAAAAGCCCCTCGAATATTATTCGAGGGGCTAGTCAGTTTTTTAAAATCGTGGCATTACTGATGAATTTCCAAATGTAAAGCTCGGTATTCTTCAGTCAATTTATGGCTGGGGGCGTAATGCACCAAGGGTTTGGCATCGGTATGGGATTCTCTGACTTTCACAGACGTGGAAATTTTTGCTTCCAGCACAGGCAGGCCTTCGGCGATTAATTCGTCAACCAATTGGCGGGGCAGGTTGGCTTGTTTTTGGTACTGATTGACGACAATGCCTTCGACTATCAGGCTGGGGTTGTGATCGGCTTTGACTTCGGCGATGGCGCGCATCAAGGTGTACAAGGCTTCACGGGCAAAGGTGTCGCAGTCGAAAGGGATTAAGCATTTTTCCGCTGCGATCAAAGCCGATAAACTGTAAAAATTCAGGATAGGCGGGGTGTCGACGTAAATGGTGTCGAAGCCTTCCAGCTTTTCCAAAGCTTCTTTCAATTTGTAGATTTTATGCCGGGATTCCAGGCGGCTTTGCAAGCCTTCCAGATCAGGATGCGAAGGCAAAACATACAAATTTGGAAAAGGTGTTTCGTGGATGGCGCTTTCCAAGCCTTCCTTGCCACCACCGAATAAACCCAGGCCTAAGCTGTCTTTAAAAAAGTGGGCGATGGTTTTTTCGGAATCGGAAACTTTCGCACCTAATAAATATTGGGTTGAATTGCCTTGCACATCGAGATCGATTACCAGGGTCTTTTTGCCTTCGACGGCGCTGATGGCCGCCAGATTGCAAGTGATGGTGGATTTACCGACGCCGCCTTTTTGATTGAAAATCACCCTGCGCATAATCGCCCTCGATGTTAAAAAATAAAAGCCTGCATTATAAGGTTAATGCTTGCAAGATCAACAGCGGGTGAAACTGCTGCCTTTGCAGGCCGGGCACTCGGGAATGATGCTGGTGGATTTGAAAGCGATTTGCTTGCCGCAAGCATCGCAGGTAAATGTACCGGGGCTGGTGGCATCGCCGCTTTTATAAGGATGATATTGTTTGGCTTCCATTTCCAGCGCAGCCAGTTTGACTTTGGTTTTGTCTGCGATGTCCATGAAAGCATCCAAAGCAAAGTTTTCGATTAAATCAATATCGAATTTCAACCATTCGGATAACGAATTGTTATCTTCATGCGCTGGCGATGAGGTGGCGACATGCTCGACATCGCGCATCACATAATCGGCAATTTTGTTGATTTCTTCCTGAGTATGGCCGCCCAACGCACTGGTTTTTTCCTTGGCTATCTCGATGGCGTCGGCAACGCTATGCAGGGTGTCGTCCAAAGCTTCGTAGAGATGACCCATCAGATCGTCGTAAGCTTTGATCAGTTTGTTTTCGCCCATGGCTTCTCCTGTTGGTTTAATGATTTCAGGCTTTAGATTTAAGCGCCTGTAAGGTATTCTAGCGCCTTTTTAGACTAAAAGACGAATAGGATGGAAGAGCTTTACAACCCGCTGCGAATCGAACAACAGGTGCAGGCTGACTGGGAAAAATCCGGCGTGTTTACCGCCAGCGAAAATACCGGCAAGGAAAAATATTATTGTTTGTCGATGTTTCCGTACCCTAGCGGCAAGCTGCATATGGGTCATGTGCGTAACTACACGATAGGCGACGTGATCAGCCGCTTTCAGCGTATGCAGGGTAAGCATGTGCTGCAACCGATGGGTTGGGATGCTTTTGGTTTGCCTGCGGAAAATGCTGCGATGCAGAATAAAGTGCATCCTGCTGATTGGACTTATTCCAATATCGATTACATGCGCGACCAGCTCAAGCGTCTAGGCTTTGGTTATGATTGGAGTCGCGAGCTGGCGACTTGCGATCCCGAGTATTACCGATGGGAACAGTGGTTTTTTCTGCGGCTTTTGGAAAAAGGTCTGGTTTACAAAAAAACTGCACCGGTTAATTGGTGCCCACATGATCAAACGGTTTTGGCTAACGAGCAAGTCATAGACGGTTGTTGCTGGCGTTGTGATACGCATGTCGAGAAAAAAGAAATTTCCCAGTGGTTTCTAAAAATCACCGCTTATGCCGATGAATTGTTGGCGGCATTGGATAGCTTGCCCGGCTGGCCCGATCAGGTCAGAACCATGCAAGCTAACTGGATTGGTCGCTCTGAAGGTGTGGAAATGGATTTTGCCGTTGCAGGTTTTGACGCGCCGATTCGTATTTACACCACGCGTCCTGATACCGTGATGGGCGTTACTTATTTAGCAGTTGCAGCCGAACACCCCGTCGCAAAAAAAGCCGCTGAAACCAACGCGGAAATCGCTGGGTTCATCGAATCCTGCAAGCAGATGGAAACCTCTGAAGCCGCGATGGAAACCATGGAAAAGCGTGGCATTGCTTCCGGATACACAGCGACACATCCCTTGACCGGTGAACATGTCCCCGTATGGATCGCTAACTTTGTATTGATGAGTTACGGTACGGGGGCTGTAATGTCCGTTCCTGCCCATGATCAGCGCGATTTCGAATTCGCCAAGAAATACGGTATTGCTATCAAGGAAGTGATTAGTTCAGTTGATGGTTCAGATGACAGTGTGGCGGAAAAAGCTTTTACCGACAAAGGCGTATTGAAAAATTCCACTGAATTCGATGGTCTGGATTTCAAGCAAGCCTTTGATGCTATTGCTGCCAAATTGGTGTCTCTGCATAAAGGCGAACGCAAAACGAATTTCCGTTTGCGTGATTGGGGTGTTTCTCGCCAGCGTTATTGGGGGGCGCCGGTACCGGTCATCTATTGCGATGACTGCGGAACGGTGGCTGTGCCCGATGACCAGCTCCCGGTAGTGTTGCCTAGGGATGTAGTGTTGGATGGTTCGCAATCGCCGTTGGCTGCCCATCCGACTTTTTCGCATACCAACTGTCCTAAATGCGGCAAACCCGCACGCCGCGATACCGATACCTTTGATACCTTTATGGAATCATCCTGGTATTTCGCTCGATACGCTTGTTCCGATGCCAATACAAGTATGCTGGATACTCGGGCTGATTACTGGCTGCCGGTTGACCATTATATTGGCGGAATCGAGCATGCGATTTTGCATTTGTTGTATGCGCGTTTTTATACCAAATTGCTGCGGGATGAAGGCTTGATTGTTTGCGATGAGCCCTTTAAAAACCTGCTGACGCAAGGCATGGTGGTGGCAGAAACCTTTTATCAGCTGGATGAACATGGCCACAAACGCTATTTCAACCTGACTCAGGTTGAGGTGGAACGGGATGCCAAAGGCAAAATCATTGGCGCCAAATTGCTCGAAGACGGATCACCCGTCACGGTGGGTGCCATCGAAAAAATGTCCAAATCCAAAAACAACGGTGTCGATCCGCAAGTGTTGATCGATAAATACGGTGCGGACACGGTGCGTTTATACACCATGTTTACCTCGCCGCCGGATCAGTCGCTGGAATGGAATGATGCTGGTGTGGAAGGGGCTTTTCGTTTTTTGAAGCGCTTATGGCGGCAGGTGTTTGTGCATGTCGAGCACGGTTTGCCCAAGCTTGGTTTGGAAATCTCCGCATTAACCGATGCCCAAAAAGCCTTGCGTCGGCAATTGCATCAGGCCTTGCAAAAAGTCACCGATGATATGGCGCGTCGGCATACCTTCAATACCGCTATTGCCGCCAATATGGAACTGGTGAACGCCTTAAACAAGTTTGAGGATGATACCGATAATGGTCGGGCCGTTCGTCAGGAAGTTCTGGAAGCCATTGTGCTGATGTTGGCTCCCATCATTCCGCATGCTGCGCAGCAGTTATGGAATGACTTGGGGCATGCGGATGATATTGTCATGGCAGCTTGGCCGCAGGTCGACGAGAGCGCGTTACAACAAGAGGCTATCGAAATGGTCGTGCAAGTGAATGGCAAGTTGCGTGGTAAATTTTCAGTGGCGGCAACGGCGACTAAAGAGCAGATCGAGGCTTTGGTGTTGGCTGATGAGCATGTACAACGTTATATCGAAGGCAAGCCCATCAAAAAGCTAATTGTTGTTCCACAAAAGCTGCTGAATATCGTTGTTTAGTTGGCTACATTCGAGCATTCTTCCATGAAAGTTATGATCAACACCGTCTTGCTGGCAAGCTTGGTTTTTTTATCGGCCTGTGGCTACCATTTGCGTGGGTCGGTTGCTTTGCCTGCTGAAATGAAAAGCATGTATTTGTTTGGGGTTTCGTCTGGCTTGTCTACAGAATTGCAAGCCATGTTGAGAGCTTCGGATGGTAAAGTTGCAGTTGCCCCGGATCAGGCTGGCATTGTGATCAAAGTGTTGAAGGAAGACATGCGGCGGCGGGCGTTATCCATTGGCAAAACCGGTAAATCCAGTGAGGTGGAGCTGACATACTATTTGCGTTTTCAATTTTATGATAACAAGGATACAGCTTTGTTAGATGAACAAACCATCGACTTGAGCCGCGAGTTTTTTAACGATCAGACAGCGGTTTTGGCGAAAGAAAACGAAGAGTTATTAATCCGTAAGGAAATGTATCGACAAGCGGCAAGGATGATTATGACCAGAGCGCAAATCGCGCTTGAAGGTCGAAACAAACCTTAATGCGCTGTAAGCCCGATCAATTATCCGGCGCATTGAAAAAATCCTTGTCGCCGGTATTTTTTGTAACAGGGGATGAGCCGCTGCAATTGGGTGAGGCGGCTGATCTGGTTCGCTCGGCAGCCCGCTCAGCCGGATACTCGGCTCGGGAGATCATTAGTATCGATCAAGGGAATGAATGGCCGCAATTGTCGGTCGAGGCGGATTCTTTTTCGATTTTTACTGAAAAGAAACTGATCGATTTACGCTTGCCATCAGGAAAACCTGGAGCTGAAGGTGGCAAAGCCCTAATCGCCTATTGCAAAAATCCTCCTGAAGACACTGTATTGTTGATTACGGCGGGAAAGATAGATAGCGCTGCACAAAAATCCCAGTGGTTTCAGGCTATCGATCAACTGGGTAGCGTAGTGCAGGTCTGGCCGTTGCAAGGTCAGGATTTATTGCACTGGTTGCAGCGCCGAGCCGAGCAAAAGGGCATGAGGCTGGAAATGGATGCAGCCAAGGCTTTGGCTGCGCGTATTGAAGGCAATTTACTGGCAGCAGCTCAGGAAGTTGAAAAACTTTATATTCTGTATGGCTCGGCTGGTATCAGCAAAGTGATGATTGAAACTGCTGTAGCTGATAGTGCCCGTTTTGATGTGTTTAAATTAGCTGAGGCCTTGTTATCGGGCAAACTCAACCGGGCGGTTAAAATCCTAACTGGCTTGAAAGCTGAAGGGGTGGCGGCTCCGGTAGTGCTCTGGGCGCTTATTCGTGAAGCCAGGATTTTGCTGGATATACAATTTGAATTGAAGCAAGGGCAGCAGCAGGAGGCTGTATTCAAAAGACATCAAATTTGGGATAAACGTAAACAGGTCGTTACAGATGCTTTGCATCGTCTTTCTACCAAGCGAATTCAGTCTTTGCTGATAAGCAGCGCTAAAACGGACCGCCAAATTAAAGGTCAATTAGCGGGCGATGGTTGGGATGGTTTGTTTGAGCTATGTGTAAAGTTTTGCACCCCCTAGTTTTATCTGTGGGAGCTTTTATTTTAAAAGTGTTTTAATCTTGATAAAATTGCTTGGTTATTAATAAGGATTGAGAATAGTTATGAATGTGATCGAAAGAATTCAAAGTCAACTAGCCAGCCAACCCGTGGTGTTGTATATGAAAGGCACGCCGGATTTTCCGCAATGTGGATTTTCCAGTCGGGTTGTACAAGTTTTGCAGGCTTGTAATGCCGAGTATCGGGCTATCAATATTTTTGAAGACCCTGAACTGCGTGAAGCGCTGAAAGAATATTCTCACTGGCCAACCTATCCCCAGCTTTATGTGAACGGCGAGTTGATTGGTGGTTGCGATATCGTGATGGATTTATTCAATAAAGGCACTTTGCAAACCATGATTGCGCCTGCTCAGTAAGTTTTTCTTCGGCTCGGTAAAACGAGCCGCTTAAGGTGTTTCAATCGCCAGCAAGGTTTTCCATCGGTTGTAAATAATACAAAACAATTCGGCGGTTTGCTCCGCATCATATAAAGCCGAATGGGCTTTGCTGTTATCCCATTCCAGCCCTGCTGCCTCGGCAATTTTAGCCAGTACAGTCTGACCGTAAACCAGGCCTCCCAGCGTGGCCGTATCAAAACTGCTGAAAGGATGAAACGGGCTGCGTTTGTGTTGAGTACGTTCAATGGCGGCGTTGAGAAAATTGATGTCAAACGCCGGATTGTGACCTACCAGAATTGCCCGTTTACATTCATTACGTTTTACTGCGGCTTTGATCGGCGTAAACAATTTATTTAATGCCTCTTTTTCCTCTATAGCCATCCTGAAGGGGTGATAGGGGTCGATTCCTGTAAACTTTAAGGCTGCCTCATCCAGTTCTGAATTCTTGAAAGGAATAATGTTGCATTGATGCTTTTCGGTAATTCCCAGCCAGCCTTGTTCATCCTGTTCAACGATCACAGCGGCGATTTCCAGCAGTGGATTTTTTTTTGAGTTAAAGCCCGCTGTTTCAATATCGACAACGACAGGCAAATAGCCTCTGAAGCGGTTGCCGAGCGGATTGTGGCTGATTGGCATGGTCTGATGTGGCTTGAAAAGTCGTTAATATGATATGTTACGCAAGTTTTACACAGCTATAAATATAATTTCAGGTGGTGAGGTCAATACTTATGCAAGGCAGGCAAATAGGCGCGTTAGTCGCAATAAGCGTGATAACTTTGTTGAATGGATGTGCAACGGTGCAAAGTCCTGATCCCAGGGATCCCTGGGAAAGCTGGAACAGAAGTGTGCAATCGTTTAATGATGGTGTGGATCATTATGCCATGAAGCCGATTGCTCAGGGGTATAACTGGATCATGCCGGATTTTGCCGACAAAGGGGTGACCAATTTTTTCAGCAATCTGGATGACATTGGGGTCTTTACCAATGATTTGCTGCAGGGAAAATTCATGCAATCCGGACAGGATACCGCCCGGTTTCTGATTAATACCACGGCAGGTGTAGGCGGTTTTGTCGATATAGGGAGCATGATCGATTTGCCGAAGCATAATGAAGATTTCGATCAAACTTTGGGTTTTTGGGGGCTTCCCACCGGACCTTATGTGGTACTGCCGCTTTTCGGGCCCAGCACGCCACGAGGTGTTTTCGGTTTAGTGGGTGATGCGGCGATGAATCCGATTACCTATGCCGGTTTTGGCTTGAATCCGGAATGGATAGGCGCAGCGGTTTCGTTGGGCTTGGGCAGTTTGAAAGCTGTTGATGCACGCTCTGACCTGCTGGGTATGGAAAAAGTGGCTGACGAAGCGGCCACCGATCGTTACCAGTTTTTCCGGGATGCTTATTTGTCCAATCGCAATTACTTGGTCAACGATGGCAATGTTCCCGAAGACGATGTGCTGAAGTTTGAGGACATGAAAGGCGATGGTTTTGGGCCTTTGATGACCAACCCTTATTAAGACCATTGGCTGAAGAGACGCAATCTTTGCGTCTCTTAAGTTCCGATAACTAAATCAATTCAACTGATACAAATCCTGCTCTAGCTTCCGACAAACGGGCTGGCAGGATTTGATTTTCTAATTCGATAGCAGTGTCGACATCGCAGGCAACGCGCAAATAATTTGGGGTATAACCAAAATAACGGACTCGACCCCCATCCAGGGTTTCGGTTTGCCCCTCCCATAAAATATTGGCTTGCATGCCGATGTTTTCGGCGATGAAAGTTTGCTTCATGGTTTCAGCCAGTTCATGTAATTGTTTACTACGCTGTTTTTTGGTGTCTTGTTGTACTTGATCGGGTAAGCCAGCCGCTTTGGTGCCTTCCCGCGGTGAATAACTGAAAATATGAATATGACTAAACCCAATTTTTTGGATGTAAGCATAACTTTCCTGCCATTCTTGTTCAGTCTCACCAGGAAAGCCAACGATGATATCGGTGGTGATGTTGAAATAAGGGATAGTGGCTCGCGCCAATTCGACGATTTGAGCGAATTCCTCGGTTTTGCAACGCCTAGCCATACGTCGTAGCACTGCATCACTACCGCTCTGCAAGGGTAAATGTAGATGCGGCATTAAACGTGGGTTTTTGAATAATTCAAAAAATCCTTCCGGTAATTCCCAAGGTTCCAAAGAGCCCATACGCAGGCGCGGAATTTCAGTGTGTGCCAGTATAGCCTGGATCAGTTCTACCAGATTGCTGTTGATATCACTACCATAACCACCCAGATGTACACCGGTAATGATGGCTTCTTTAATGCCTTGAGCATACAGCGCGTTGATTTCGTCGACCACTTCCTGAATAGTACGGCTGCGTTCTTCGCCGCGAGCGACTGTAACGATGCAGAAGGTGCAACGGTAGCGGCAGCCGTCCTGGACTTTGACGAAGGCGCGCTGACGACCACGGCTGAACAGCGATACCTCGCCTGGCTCGGTGGACCTGTTCGGCATGCTGTCCATGTTCAATTCGGTCAGGGCCTTTTCGACCAATTGGTTTTTGTCGTTGTTACCGATGACGAGGTCCACGCCCATCAATTGTGAGGCTTCTTTTTCGTTCAAAGTGGCGTAGCAGCCACTGACGACCAGTTTGGCTTGCGGATTGTCACGATGAATCCGGCGGATCATTTGCTTGGATTTTTTCACCGCATCCTGCGTTACCGCACAAGAATTGATGATGACCAGTTGAGCGTCATTCAGATGTCGGGTAATGCTGTGGCCTTTGCTCTGAAACGCCTGCGCCCAGGTTTCCAATTCAGCTTCATTCAGGCGGCAGCCCAGGGTTTTTAAATGTATCTGCATGAAATATAAAACAATGTAGGTTGGGTTTACCCTAAAGGGCAGAAGGCGTAGCGTAACCCGACATGATCAAAAATTTGCCATCAATATGGTTTAACCAAAAAACCAATAAGTTACCAAAATCGCTGCGGTGATGCCGCCAATGTCGGCCATGATGCCGCAAGCGGCTGCATGGCGAATTTGTTTGATGTTGACGGCACCGAAATACACTGCCAGGACATAAAACGTGGTTTCGGTGCTACCTTGCACCACTGATGCCAGTCGACCGGCGAAGGAATCAGCACCGTGGCTTTGCATGGTGTCTATCATCATGGCTCGTGCGCCACTACCGCTGAATGGTTTCATCATCGCGGTAGGTAGGCCGTCGATGAAGCGGTTATCGATGCCGTAAAAATTCACTATCAAACGAATGCCATCGGTGATCAACTGCAATGCGCCGCTGGCTCGAAAAACCCCAAAAGCCACCAGCATGGCCACCAGATAAGGGATGATGGTGATGGCGGTTTGAAAGCCTTGTTTGGCGCCTTCGATGAATAATTCGTAAGCATTTAGGCGTTTGTAGGCGGCTGCAGCAATAAATGAAACCACCAAACTGAATAAAATGACATGGCTGATCAACGCCGATTGTTCGAGCATTTCAGCCTGATCCAGCGAGGCAAAATAGCTCAGTATGCCGCCAATCAATGCCGTGATGCCAAGCAGATATGCCAGCACTACTTTGTTCAACAAGTTGATTTTTTGTACGGCAGCTACTGCCAGAAAACCAGTCAGCGTGGACATGTAGGTAGCAATCAGAATCGGAATGAACACGTCGGTAGGATTGGCGGCACCAAGTTGCGCCCGGTAAGCGAAAATCGTTACCGGAAACAGCGTGACCGAAGCCGTGTTGATGACTAGAAACAGAATCTGCGCATCGGTGGCTCGCTCGGGATGTGGATTCAGCGTCTGCATTTCCTGCATGGCCTTGATGCCCATCGGCGTTGCTGCGTTGTCCAGTCCCAACATGTTGGCGGCAATGTTCATCGTCATAGCGCCAAGTGCCGGATGATCTTTTGGTATATCCGGCATCAATCTAGTGAATAGTGGGTTAAGCGCGCGGGTCAACACGTCGATGAAACCGCTATGTTCGCCGATTTTCATGATCCCCAGCCAAAAGGCCAGCACACCACTCAGTCCCAACGAGATTTCAAAAGCCGACTTGGATAGGCTGAACATTGCGGCCATAATCTCGGAAAACACTTTCGTATCGCCCAGCACCAAAAGCTTGAAAGCGGCGGTGACGAAAGCACTAAGAAAGAAAAAAAACCAGATGAAGTTCAGCAACAATGTATCCTAATTCTTAGCCAATTTTTTTGGCTAAAGCCGCTGCGTATCCCGTGTAAGTATGTGGGGTTAGCACCAACAGTTCAGCTTTGGCGGCTGCCGGAATCTCCAGCTTTTCAACGAAAGCGCGCATGTCCTCGCCAGTAACGCGCTGGCCGCGGGTCAGTTCTTTGAGTTTTTCGTAAGGCTTCTCGAGGCCCTAACGGCGCATCACGGTTGGAATCGGTTCGGCTAGCACTTCCCAGTTTTGATCCAGGTCTTGATCCAGCAAGACCGGGTTGATTTCCAGTTTGGATATGCCTTTTAACGTGGATTGAATGGCGATGCTGGTGTGGGCGATGCCGACGCCGATGTTGCGCAGCACGGTCGAGTCGGTCAGGTC
>SXGU01073655.1_pt1 | contig 11139 bp, 10 predicted proteins | sample 3174531 | NCBI WGS metagenome assembly SXGU01 (sample SAMN11356863, study PRJNA531348) | freshwater metagenome | isolation source: freshwater sample F1-140 | place: China: Fuxian Lake, Yuxi | collected 2017-12-25
AACGGCCGGGCTCGAAGATCAGTTTTTCTCGGCGGCCGGCGAATTTGGCCAGCATCGGCGCGAGGTAATCGGCGGTGGCCGGCGCCGGTTCTTCGCGGCGGTACTGGATGCCCATGCCGCCACCGAGGTCGATGTGTTCCAGCACGATGCCGGCGGTCGCGAGGCGGTCGACCAGCGCCAGCACCTTGTCGGCGGCTTCCGCCGCGGGCGCGGGGTCGAGCAGTTGTGAACCGATGTGGCAGTCGATGCCCTTTACCGCAAGATGCGGCAACGACGCGGCGCGGCGATAGGTCTCGAAGGCCAGGTCGAAGGCGACGCCGAACTTGGCGGTCTTCAGGCCCGTGGAAATGTATGGATGGGTCTTGGCGTCGACGTCGGGATTCACCCGCAACGAAACCGGCGCGCGGCGCCCCAGGCTACCGGCGACCTCGTTGAGCTGTTCCAGTTCGCTGGTCGATTCGACGTTGAAGCAATGGATACCGGCTTCCAGCGCCAGGCGCATTTCCTCGCGCGACTTGCCGACACCGGAAAACACGATCTTGTCTGCGCTGCCGCCAGCGGCCAGCACGCGGGCCAGTTCGCCACCAGAGACGATGTCGAAGCCGGCGCCGAGCCGGGCGAACAGGTTGAGGATGGCGAGGTTGGAATTGGCTTTCACCGCGTAGCAGATGAGGGAGCGATTGCCCAGGCCGTGGGCCTCAAGGCTGTCGCGATACCCGGCATAGGCAGCGGCAAGCGCGGCGCGTGAATACACGTAGCAAGGCGTACCGAATTGCGCCGCGATGTCTTCCAGCGCCACTGACTCGACTTGCAGACCACGCGCGCCGGGGTTCGTCAGGCTCATGGACGGGACTCGATCCGGGTTTCCACAGGCGCCATCATGCTTGTCGCGGCCCTTGGCGCGAGCGATGCTTTCTGGGGGGCTTGCGGCGGCAGCGTCAGCGGGGTCTTGGTGCCGCAGCCGGCCAGTACGGCAAGTGCTGTGGTGGCGATCATGAGTGTGGGCGGGGGGCGCATGGTTGTCGAGCCTGGGCGATTGTGCAAGGACAGTAGTATATGCGGCACGCGGCGGGGCAGGCTTCGGTATCCTGCCGGTGGCTAACAGGAAAGGAAGGCGCAATGGACGAAAGGGAATTCACGCTCGCGGCGGATGCCGAGTTGGCGCGCATCGAGGCGGCGCTGGAAGCGGCGAGCGAGAGCGGCGGGGGCGACTTCGATTTCGAGACCAAGCCCGGTGGCATCATCGAAATCGAATTCGAGAGCGGGACGAAGATCATCGTCAATCGCCACGTCGCAGCACGCGAGATCTGGCTGGCGGCGAAATCCGGCGGCTTCCATTTTCGGCCCGAGAGCGGGCGCTGGGTTGGCACCCGGGATGGCGAGGAACTGATGGCGGCCTTGTCGCGGACGGTTTCGGAGCAGGCCGGAGTGAAGGTCGTACTTTAGGGCTTTTTCTCGGCTGGCTTGGGTGGAAGCGATTTGTCGGCAGCAGGTTTTTCGGTGACGAGCTTCTCTGTCGCGCCCTTCTCGATCGGTTTCGGTTTCGCGTCCTGGACCGGGGCAGGCGCTTGTCCGGCGCCCTCGCTTTCTTCATCGGCAGGCGGCACTGCAGGCAGCAGTTCCTTGTAAACCAACTCCTTGCCGGATTTCCCGCTGGGGTCACTGGCGACAACCGCAACCAGGCCTTCCGGGGCGGGCTGCCAGCTTTCCGGCACGTTCTTAAGGGCATGTTCCATGAAGCCGATCCAGATCGGCAGCGCCGCGGCGCCGCCGGTCTCGCCGCTGCCCATGCGTTTGGGCTGGTCGAAGCCGATCCAGGCGACGCCGACGACGGTCTGCTGGTAGCCGCAGAACCAGGCGTCGATGTAGTCGTTGGTGGTGCCTGTCTTGCCGGCGAGGTCGCTGCGCTTGAGCACGGCGGCCGCGCGCGTTGCCGTCCCACGCCGCACCACGTCGTGCATCATGCTGTCCATGATCCAGGCATTGCGCGCGTCGATCGCGCGCAGCGTCTCGTCGCCGGCCAGGGCCGGCTGTATCTCCGCGACCACCGTGCCGCTGTTGTCGAGGATACGGCTGACGATGAAAGGCGAAATGCGGTAGCCGCCGTTGGCAAAGATGGAATAGGCAGCGAGTTGCTGCCATGGGGTTACGGCTCCGGCGCCCAGCGCCATGGTCAAATACGGCGGATGCTTTTCGGCCTCGAAGCCGAAGCGAGTGACGTAGTCCTGTGCGTAGTTGGTGCCGATCGAGCGCAACAGGCGAATCGAGACCATGTTCCGCGACTTGGCCAGGGCCGTGCGTAGGCTCATGGCGCCTTCGTATTTTCCATCGTAGTTCTTCGGCTCCCAGGCCTGCGAACCCGTTTCCTCGGCGGAGATCGAGATCGGTTCGTCGGCGATGACCGAGGCCGGGGTATACCCCTTTTCCAGGCTGGCCGAGTAGATGAAGGGCTTGAAGCTGGAGCCGGGCTGGCGCCAGGCCTGGGTAACGTGGTTGAACTTGCTGCGATGGAAGTCGAAGCCGCCGACCAGGGCCCGGATCGCGCCGTCGACCGGGCTGGCGGCGACGAAGGCGGCTTCGACTTCAGGCAACTGCAGGATCTGCCAGCCCTTCTCGGCCTTCTGCACCCGGACCACGGCGCCGCGCCGCAGGCGCTTGTTCGGTGCCGCCTTGTCATCGATCATGCGCACGGCGAATTTGAGGCCGTCTTCGCCGATCTTGAGGATTTCCCCTCCGCGCAGGTAGGCGCGCACCAGTTTTGGCGTGGCTTCGAGGACGATGGCCGGCAGCAGGTCGTCGCTGTCGTCGAACTCAGTGAGCAGATCTTCCAGGTTCTCGTCCTGGTCTGAACGGACGTCCTTCATGTCGACGTAGGCCTCGGCGCCGCGATAGCCGTGGCGACGGTCGTAGTCCATGACACCACGCCGAAGCGCCTGGTAGGCCGCCTGCTGGTCGGCACGATTGACGGTCGTGATCACGCGCAGGCCGCGGCCGTAGGCATCCTCGGGAAAGCGTTCGACGGCTATCTGGCGAGCCATTTCCGCGACGTGCTCGGCATGTACGCCGAAGTCGTTGACGTCGCGCTTGACATGCAGGACCTTTGCCTGCGCCTGCTTCATCTGCGCTTCGTCGATGAAACTCAGTTCGTGCATGCGGCGCAGTACATAGCGCTGGCGCAGCTGCGCGCGCTTCGGATTGGCCACCGGGTTGTAGGCGGAGGGCGCCTTGGGCAGGCCGGCGAGCATTGCCGCCTCGGCGACGTTGATATCCTTCAGTGCCTTGCCGAAGTAGATCTGGGCGGCGGATGAGAAGCCGTAGGCGCGTTGACCGAGGTAAATCTGGTTTAGATAGATCTCGAGGATCTGGTCCTTTGTCAGATTGTTCTCGATTTTGAAAGCCAGTAACATCTCGTAAAGTTTCCTCGTCAGCGTTTTTTCACTGGAAAGGAAAAAGTTGCGCGCCACCTGCATGGTGATGGTCGAAGCCCCTTGTCGCTTGCCGCCGCCGACGAAATTCGAGTACGCTGCACGCAGCACGCCCAGCGTGTCGATGCCCGGGTGCTGGTAGAAGCGCTCATCTTCGGCCGCGAGTATGGCTTGGGTCATGACGGCAGGAACATCCTTGATGCTGGCGAAATTGCGCCGCTCCTCGCCGAACTCGCCGATCAGGTGTCCGTCGCTGGAGTAAACGCGCAAAGGGATCTTCGGCTGGTAGTCGGTCAGGACCTCGACCGAGGGCAGTTGGGGATAGGCAAGTATGAGTACGATGCCGGCCAGCGCCACGGCCGTCAGCAACACGCCGCCGATCACAAGCAGGAAGTACAGGGCCCAGCGGACGGGGGCGTTCAAGGCGGGAAGCGGCACGGAATGCGGGCTGGGGAGGCGGGGCAGGGGATTATAGCTGTGGTACTGATGACACGCTTTTGCCCGCCTTGGCTATTAATTTTGCTTTACAGTCGATATAGTTGCTGCTAGTATCTGAAGTAAATTATTCGTATAGCCTCTAACGCAATATTTTTAAAGGAAAAATCCCTTGCAGATCGATGTCTCGGCTCTAAAGTCGATCTTCAACCCGAAGTTGCGCCCGCTTATCGGGGTGGACATCAGTTCCACTGCCGTAAAGATGGTCGAGCTGGCGGACGCCGGCAAGGGGCAGCCGCGGGTTGAGCGCTATGCGATCGAGCCCTTGCCGAAGGATGCGGTGGTGGATGGCAACCTCGCTTCGGTCGACGCGGTTTCGGAAACCTTGCAACGCTGCTGGAAGCGCCTCGGTACGTCTACCCGCTTCGTTGCCTTGGCCTTGCCCAGTGCCGCTGTGATCACGAAGAAAATCACCTTGCCGGCCAACCTGCGCGAACAGGAGATGGAGGTGCAGGTCGAGTCCGAGGCCAACCAGTACATTCCCTTCGCCCTGGAGGAGGTCAATCTCGACTTTCAGGTGATCGGCCCGGCGCCCTCCAGCCCGGACGATGTCGAAGTTCTGCTGGCCGCCTCGCGCAAGGAAAAAGTCGAGGACCGAGTTGCCGCCGCGGAAGTGGCGGAACTCAAGCCGGTGGTCATGGATGTCGAGTCGTATGCCGTGCAGGCGGCCTACGAACTGGTGACCAAGCAGTTGCCCGGCGAGGGTGTGGGGCAGATCATCGCCTTGGTCGACGTCGGCGCCGCCGCGACGAAGGTCACGATACTGAAGGACAACCAGCAACTCTATAACCGCGAGCAGGCCTTCGGCGGCGGCATGCTGACCGAGGAGATCATGCGCGCCTATGGCATGGGACCGGAAGAGGCGGAAAACCTCAAGCGTTCAGGTACCCCACCAGACAACTATGAAACCGAGATCCTCCATCCTTTCATAGAAAATCTGGCACAGGAAGTCTCCCGCGCGCTGCAGTTCTTCTTTACCTCGACTCCGCACAACGAGGTGCATCACATCATTGTGGCAGGCGGTTCGGCCCTGATCCCCGGGGTTGCCGATATCGTCGGCCAGCGCACCAATGTAAATACCATCCTCGCCGATCCATTTGCCGGAATGGCGATATCCCCGCGCATCCGCGCCAAGCAGCTTGCAACAGACGCTCCATCGCTGATGGTCGCCTGCGGCCTCGCCCTGCGGAAGTTCGATCAATGATACGGATCAACCTCCTTCCCCACCGCGAAGAGAAGCGCAAGGCGCGGCGCCAGCAGTTCTATGTGCTGCTCGGACTCGTCTCGGTGCTGGCGGCCGTGATATGGTTCCTCGGCTTCTCGGTGATCAATCGCGAGATCAACATCCAGAACGAGAAGAATGAATTCCTCAAGCGTGAAATTTCCAGTCTGGACAAGGAAATCGCCGAGATCAAGAAGATCCAGGAGCAGACCAATGCCCTGCTCGCCCGCAAGCGGGTCATCGAGGCGCTGCAGGCCAATCGTACCGAGACCGTGCACTTGTTCAATGAACTGGCCAAGCAGGTTCCGGAGGGCATCTTCCTGCGGACGCTGGTCCAGACCGGCAACAGGCTCACGTTGACCGGCGTCGCGCAGTCAAATGCGCGAATCACCACCCTGATGAACAATCTCGATGCGTCGCCGCTGCTGGAGAATTCGACGCTGGTCGAAACGCGTTCGGAGGTGGTCGCCAATCGCCGCCTCAACGCCTTCAGCGTTACCACGGTGATTAGCCGGCAGACCTCGGCGCCAGGGAAAAAATAATGAAGCTGCCCACCCTGCCCCCCAAGCTCGCATCCCTCTTCAAGCGCAAGACCGCCGCCGAAAAGCTGGCGGAGAAGCAGGCGGCAAAAAGCCCGACGGAGCCTACCGCGCCGAAGAGACCGCTGGTCGATTTCCAGCAACTGGCGATGGACTTCAAGACCCTGGATCCCAAGGATCCGGGTCTGTGGCCGCTGGCGCCGCGCATCGTCATCCTCTTCAGCCTGTTCGCCGGCCTGATCGCGGCGTCATGGGGCTTCGGCGCGATCGGCTGGAGCGTGCAGCTCGAGGAGCTCGAATCCAAGAAGCAGCAGGAGGCCAAGCACAAGGAAGACTGGCAGGCGAAAAAGAAACAGGCGGTCAATCTTGATGAATACCGGCGCCAGCTGGCCGAGATCGACCGGTCTTTCGGTGCCCTGCTCAAGCAGTTGCCGAATAAGGCTGAAATGGGAGACATGCTGGTCGACATCAACAAGGCGGCCCAGGCCCGCGGCCTCGCTGTCGAACTGTTCCGCCCGGGTGGTGAGGCGCCGCGCGAGTTCTATGCCGAAGTGCCGATTACCCTGAACCTGACAGGCACCTACCATGACATCGGGTCCTTCACCGGCGACCTGGCGCGACTACCTCGTATCGTGACCCTCAACGACGTCTCGCTGACGGTCAATCCGAACCAGACGCTTTCCGTGAAGACGACGGCCAAGACTTTCCGCTATCTCGATGACAACGAGATCGCCAGCCAGAGAAAGGGCAAGAAATGAAGTTCTTGACCCTGTTGCTTAGCCTGCTCCTGCTTGGCTGTGCCGCCGAGGAGCACCAGGACCTGCGCGAATGGATGCGCGAAGAAGCCAAGGGCATGAAGGGCAAGGTCGCTCCGCTGCCAGAGATTACGGCGTTTCCGGTGGTGGCCTATGAAACCGAAACCCTGACGCCACCGTTTTCCCCGGGAAAGATCGTGACCCTCGATGTCAGCGCGGACAAGAGTGCGCCGGACAGGTCGCGGCCGCAGCAGCCGCTCGAGGCCTTCCCGATCGAAGATCTGCGCGTCACGGGCATCATTTTGGCGGGTACCGTGCCCTACGCCCTGATCCAGACCCCGCCGCCGAACAAGCCGAAGCACGTGCGTGTTGGCGAGTATATGGGCCGCAGTTTCGGCAAGATCACGGAAATCACATCCGAGGCCGTCACCGTGGTTGAAACCGTGAAGGATGCAAACGGCGCATGGGTATCGCAGGAACGGAAGCTCGCTGTGCCGAAAGGAGGACGTTGATGAATACCAGGATGAAATGGCCGCGGGGCGTGAATCTTTCCGTCGCGCAATTGGTAGCGGCGGGCAGGCGGATTTGCCTCGCTGCCGCAGTATTTGCGGGGGTCCTCGCCATCGGTGCGGATCCCGTCCTGGCAGCGGAAAATTCGATCAAGCAGATCCAGGTCAGGCGCGACGGCGACCAAGTGTTGCTCAAAGTGCAGCTTAGCGCACCGATGAAGACGCTCCCGGGCAACTGGAGTGTCGTCGATCCTCCGCGGGTAGTCATAGACTTTCCCGAGACCGACAACCAGACGGGACAGACCCTGCAACAAGTCAATGAGGGAGACCTGAAGAGCCTGAACCTGGTCCAGACCGACAAGTTGACGCGCATGGTGCTGAACCTCCTGCGTCCGACCAAGTTCTCCACCGAAATGGTCGGCGACGCCCTGTTCGTCAGGATTCAGGGACAATCACCGCAAGCGTCGGTGCGCGAGCAGGGACCGAGCATCTTCCAGTCGACGCCGTCGGCGACGGCGGGCAGCAAGCCGGGCGCGGAGGCGGGGAGCGCCGCCGTCCGCGATATCGTGTTCCGCCGCGGCGAGGACGGCCAGGCCAACATCATCATCGACCTGACCGATGGCTCAGTGCCGATCGACGTGCGCCGGACCAATGCTGGCCTATCAGTTGAACTAAGTGACGTCGAGCTACCCGAGAGGCTGCAGAATCGGCGCAATGTCAGCGACTTCGCCACGCCGGTATCGAGCATCACCTCGAAGGCCCTGGGCAATGTCACCAACCTCGAGATTGCCGCGCGCGGCCGCTGGTTCCATCAGGCCCATTTGGTGAACAGCCAGCTGATCATCGAGGTTCGTCCCATTCCGGTCGATGATGCCAACAAGCTGGTGCAAAGCGGCGAGCAGGGGCAGAAGATCTCGATTAACTTCTTCGAGGCCGACGCCACCATGGTGGTGCGCACTCTGGCCGAGATCTCGGGGAAGAACATCATGATCGATCCGTCCCTCGCCGGGCGGCGGCTGACGATTTCCCTCGACAGCGTGCCTTACGACCAGGCGCTGGAGATCGTCATGACGCAGATCAATGCCGCAATGCGGGTCAGGGACAGTATCGTGCTGTTCGGGGACCGTGCCATTCTGCAAAAGCGTGATGAGGATGTCGCCGATGCCGCGGCTCGAGCAGCGGACATCGCTCAACTGGTGACCGAGGTGTTCCAGCTCAGCTATCTGAAGCCGAGCGATTTCCAGAAGCTGCTTCTCGGAGCCAGTACCGGCGGAGCCACCAGTCAGACGTCGAGCAGCGGCTCAGCTGGAGCAAGCGGCGGAGGTCAAGCGTCAGGTGCAAGTGGTGGAGGGGCGGCATCAGGATCAGGCAGCGCCAATATTTCCGGCGAGTCGGTGCGGACCACCACTTCGACCAGCGGCGCGCGCGGAGGCGGCAGTGTCATCCTCTCGCCACGCGGGAAAATGTTCGCCCACGATGATTCGCGCAAGCTGTTCGTGACGGATACCGTCACGATCCTCGAAAGCATTCGCAACATGCTCAAGGAGATGGACGTCCCGACCAAGCAGGTCCTGATCGAGGCGCGGATCGTCGAGGCGACGACGGGATTCACCAACTCGTTTGGCATGCGCATGAATGTTCTCAACTTTCAACGCCAGGGTTATCAGGTTCCAGGTACCAATACCACCCGTGCCGTATTCACGAACGGCCCCGTCAATACCGGAAGCAATCTGGACGTGTATGGCGCCAACCCGGTACCGGCACTCACAGCCAGCTCCAGCGTATTCCGTCCCAGCTACGCGCTGGCCGGGGCCGCCAACATGGGCCTGATGTTGTTCAATCAGGCAGCGACGAAACTGGTTTCGCTGGAACTGCAGGCGGCGGAAACCGATCAAAAGTCGCGCACGGTGTCGACGCCACGGATTGTTACCATGGACAACAAGGCCGCCACGATCAACAACACGCAGTCGGTCTATATTCAGACAGGTGTCAACGCCACTACTGGCTTACCCACCTACAACCAGGTCTCGGCACCATTGACCCTTACGGTCACGCCCAAGATCAACCCCGACAACAGGATCGGGCTCGAATTGAGCGTTGCAAAGGGATCGATCACCAATGCCACCACTGGGGCGCTGACCTCGAATACGGTGACCACGAGCGTCATCGTGGAAAACGGCGGCACCGTGGTGATCGGCGGACTTTCGACCGAATCCGAATCACAGTCCCAGGAAAGAGTCCCCTTCCTCGGCGATCTGCCTTATGTTGGCTTCCTGTTCAAGACCACCTCGAAGAACTCGTCCAAGGCGGAGTTGCTGGTATTCATTACCCCCCGCATCGTCAGCGAAGCCCTGACGCTGCGCTGAGCAATGATTCACCCCCGGGCCGGCCAAGCCGGTCCCGGGTCGCTGCTACAATTCCCCGGTGAAGTCGAATAATATTTTCCTGGTGGGCATGCCGGGGGCGGGAAAGACGACCGTCGGACGGCAATTGGCGCGGCGCATGCAGCGCAATTTCATCGATGCCGATCATGAGATCGAATCTCGGACCGGCGTTCGCATTCCCCTGATCTTCGATATCGAGGGTGAGCTAGGCTTTCGCGATCGCGAGGCGAAGGTGATCGCCGAACTTGCGGCACGAAATGATCTGGTCGTTGCTACCGGAGGCGGTGCCGTCCTGCGGCCCGAAAACCGCGCCGCGCTGCGCCAGGGCGGCACTGTCATTTACCTGAACGCTAGCCCGGAACTTCTTTACGAACGGACCAAACTTGACCCCAACCGGCCCTTGCTGCAGGTCGACGACCCGCGCAGGAAGCTGGACGAATTATTCGCGCAGCGCGACCCCCTTTACCGCGACGTAGCCGACATCGTGGTCAACAGCCTGGGTGGCAGCATCGGGCAACTGATCAGGCAGGTCGAGAAACAACTGCAAAAACAATGCGCCGCCTGAACGTCGCGCTCGCCGATCGGGCCTACGAGATTCTTATCGGCCGCGAGCTGATCAACCGGCCGGAACTGGTCATGGGCTGCTTGAGCACCCCTCGCGTCGCACTGGTGACCAATGCCACCGTAGCGCCGCTGTACGGCGAGCGCCTGCAGGCCGGCTTGACGGCAGCCGGTGCGCACGTTACCACCATCGTGCTGCCGGATGGCGAGGCGCACAAGACCTGGGACTCCCTCAACTTGATCTTCGATGCCATGCTGGCCGCGCGCTGCGACCGCGCGACCACCGTCATCGCGCTCGGCGGTGGGGTCGTCGGCGACCTTGCCGGCTTTGCTGCTGCGACCTACCAGCGCGGCGTGCCTTTCATCCAGAGTCCCACAACCCTGCTTTCCCAGGTTGATTCGTCGGTTGGAGGCAAGACCGGGATCAACCATCCCCGCGGCAAGAACATGGTCGGCGCATTCTGGCAGCCCAGGCTGGTACTGGCGGATACCGATACCTTGCAGACCCTGCCTGTGCGCGAACTTTCAGCGGGCATGGCCGAGGTCATCAAGTACGGTCTGATTCGCGACCTACCCTTCCTCGAATGGCTTGAGGCCAACATGGAACGCCTGATGGCAGGCGACGGCGAACTGCTGGCGCAGGCTGTCGAGCGTTCCTGCGCCAACAAGGCTGCAGTGGTCGCTGCCGACGAATTCGAAACCGCGAAGCAAGGCGGCCGCGCGCTGCTCAATCTGGGCCACACATTTGGTCATGCGATTGAGACGGGAATGGGCTATGGCGAATGGTTGCACGGCGAGGCCATTGCCGCCGGCATGGTGATGGCTGCGGAACTGTCGCGTCGCCTGGGCTGGATCGCCCAGGCGGATGTCGAGCGCATTATTGAGCTTCTGCGACGCGCGAATCTGCCGGCCCACGGGGCGGGGCTTGGCGCGGCGCGCTACCTGGAACTGATGTCCCATGACAAGAAGGTGATCGCCGGCAGCTTGCGCCTTGTGCTGCTTAAGCGGCTCGGGGAGGCCGTGACATACGCAGAGGCTCCTGCCGGCGACATCACGGCGGCGATCGACGCCTGCTGCCGTGCCTGAGTTGGCGCCCTACGCCGTCCACGACGGCGATAGCCGTGGCCGGGTCTACGCCGAACCACGCCCCAAGGCGCGCAGCGAGTTTCAGCGTGATCGCGACCGCATCGTGCATTCCACGGCATTTCGTCGTCTCGAGTACAAGACCCAGGTTTTTGTCAATCACGAA
>SXGU01210953.1_pt1 | contig 11139 bp, 8 predicted proteins | sample 3174531 | NCBI WGS metagenome assembly SXGU01 (sample SAMN11356863, study PRJNA531348) | freshwater metagenome | isolation source: freshwater sample F1-140 | place: China: Fuxian Lake, Yuxi | collected 2017-12-25
AGCAACGACTGCCTGGCGCGCGCGATGGACTTCGTGAAGGCGCTGCGCAAGACACCCATCGTCGTCAACGACAGCCGCGGCTTCTACACGAGCCGCGTGTTCCAGACCTTCATCCACGAAGGCGGGGCAATGCTGGAAGAGGGGGTGCCGCCGGCAGTGATCGAGAATGCCGCGCGTTCGATCGGCATGCCGGTCGGACCGCTCGCCCTGCTAGACGAGCTCACCTTCGACCTGCCGCTGATGATCGTCGATCAGGCGATCGAGCAGGAGGGCGAACGCTACGTGCTACCCGCCGGCGTCCGTACACTCCGCAAGATGAAGGACGAGCTCGGCCGCAGCGGTCGCAAATCGGGCGGCGGCTTCTACGATTATCCCGAAGGCGGCAAGAAGAAGCTGTGGTCTGGTCTCGCCGAGCATTTTCCGACCAAGAGCGGCTACGATGTCGAGGAGCTAAAGAAGCGCTTCCTCTACGCGCAGGCTATCGAGACCGCCCGCTGCCTGCAGGAACGTGTGCTGGAAACCGTCGAGGATGCCGATCTCGGTGCGCTCTATGGCTGGGGATTCCCGGCCTGGACCGGCGGCACCTTGAGCTACATCGACACGGTCGGCACGGCGAAATTCGTGGCGGAATGCGACCGAATGGCGCAGTGTTACGGCCCGCGCTTCCTGCCGTCCTCCTGGCTGCGTGAGCGCTCCGCGCGCGGGCAGGGCTTTTACGATGCGCCGCAGCCGGAGGCCGCATGCGCCGCCTGATCTTCGAGCCCGAGCACGAGCAGTTCCGCGACAGTGTCGTGCATTTTATGAGAACCGAGGTCGGTCCGCACGTCGATCGCTGGCGCGAGGCGGGGGTGGTCGATCGCGAAGTCTATGCCAAGGCGGGCGCGGCTGGGTTGATCTGCACCTGGGCTGCCGAGGAATATGGCGGCGCGGGCATCGACGATTTCCGCTTCGAGCAGATCATCATCGAAGAGAATATGCGTCACGGCGACATCGGCTTCTACATCAATCTCCACTCCGATCTGGTCGCGCCCTATATCTACAAACTCGGCAATGACGAGCAGAAGCACCGGCTGATGCCGGGTGTCGTCGCGGGCGAGAAGATACTGGCGGTGGCAATGACCGAGCCGTCGACCGGCAGCGATCTTGCCGGCATCAAGACCCGCGCCGAGGACAGAGGCGATCACTGGCTGCTGAACGGCGCCAAGACGTATATTTCGAACGGCATCCTCGCCGACGTGGTGATTGTTGCCGCGCGCACCGACCCCAGTTCGCGTCACGGGCTCGGCCTGTTCATCGTCGAGCGCGGCATGGCCGGGTTCGAGCGTGGCCGAAAGCTCGCCAAGATGGGACTGAAGTCGCAGGACACGGCGGAGCTATTCTTCAACGACGTCCGGGTGCCCAAGACGAACGTGCTCGGCGACCCGACCAAGGGGTTCGTCTACCTCGCGCAGTTCCTCGCGCAGGAGCGGCTGGTGGCCGCGATCGGCTTCATGGCGACGGCGCAAACCGCATTCGATCTGACGCTCGACTTCGTTAAAGAACGCAAGGCGTTCGGCAAGCCGATCGGTGCCTTCCAAAATACGCGCTTCGCTATGGCATCAATGCGCGCCGAACTCGACGCGGTGCAGACCTATGTCGATCAAGGCGTGCTGTTGCTCAACAAGGGAGAGCTTACGCCGGAAGACGCGTCGGCCGCCAAGTTGCTGTCGAGCGAACTCGAGGGTCGGGTGATGGACCAGTGCGTTCAACTGCACGGTGGCGCCGGCTATATGGACGAATATCGTATCAGCCGGATGTATAGCGATGCGCGGATCAGCCGCATTTTCGCCGGCACTTCGGAAATCATGCGCGAGATCATCGGCCGCAGCCTCGGCCTCGACGAGCGCAAGATGAACTGATGCCCGTGCTGGATGTGGCCCGTCTGCGGGCCTATGCGGTGCCGGGTTGCCGCGACAGCTACGACGCCCGGGACACGATCCTGTACGCGTTGGGTACAGGCGCGGGGTTAAGCGCCGACCTGGACGAACTCGATTGGGTTTTCGAGCGGAACCTGAAGGCGTTGCCGACCATGGCGCTGGTGCTCGGCACGCCGGGATTTTGGCCAATGGATCCGGCGACGGGGATCGACTGGCCCATGCTGCTGCACGGCGAACAACGGCTGCGGCTGTTCGCGCCCTTGCGGCCGCAAGGCACGGTCGTGGGCACGGCCGCGCTCACCGGGATCGCCGACAAGGGACTCGGCAATGGCGCTTTGGTCCGGGTCGGCCGCGAACTGACCGACGCGCGCGGCGTCAAGATCGCCGAGACCGAAGAAACCTGGGTGCTACGCGGGCAGGGCGGGTTCGGTGGCGCCCGGAATCTCCCGGGACCTGGCATCGCGCCCATCCCCGACGGCCGGCCGGAGCGAAGCATCGTCCTGCCGACGAGCCTGCAGCAGGGCTTGCTCTACCGGCTTACCGGCGACCGCAACCCGCTTCACGTCGACCCAGCCGTGGCAAATCGTGCCGGATTCGATCGCCCTATCCTGCACGGACTCGCCGTTATGGGATTGGCCGGGCGCGCTTTGATCCACCTGTGCGGCGGCGGCGATACGCTTGCGCTGACCGAGATGGCCGTACGCTTTACCGCCCCCGTTTACCCGGGCGACGCCATCCAGGTTGATCTGTGGCGCGCATCGGCGCAGACCGCGTTCCGCTGCTCCGTCCCTGCGCGGAGCGAAGTGGTCGTCGAAGGTGTGGCGACGGTCACACCAGATTGCTGAAGCAATCGCGAAGTTCGGCCACGAACAGGTTCGGCTGCTCCCAGGCAGCGAAGTGCCCGCCGCGCTTCAACTCGTTCCAATGGACGAGATGCGGATAGACACGCTCGGCCCAGCGCCGCGACGGACGAAAAATCTCCTTGGGGAAGATGCTGACGCCGACAGGCAGGTTGAGCCGCCGACCCTTGAAGGCGCCGGCGCTCTCCCAATAAAGTTTGGCGGACGCGGCGCCGCTGTTCGTCAGCCAGTAGAGCGTCGTTAAGTCGAGGATCGACTCGCGGCCAAGCGCGCTTTCCGGTGTGCCGTCATGGTCGGTCCAGGCCCACAATTTCTCGTAGATCCACGCGGCTTGTCCAACAGGCGAGTCGGCGAGCGCATAGCCGATCGTCTGCGGACGCGTCGCTTGGAGTTTCGCGTAGCCCGAATCCTGCTCCTGATAATGCGACATGCCCGCCACCGTCGCCTGCTCGGCGGAAGTCAGATCGGCGAGGTCGGACTGTTCGGGAAAAACCAGCGGCATGTTAAGATGGATTGCGGCGAGTTCCGGTGGCTGCGCCATCGCGATCGCGGTGGTGACGGCCGCGCCCCAGTCGCCGCCCTGCGCGACAAAGCGCGAGTAGCCGAGGCGGCGCATCAGTTCGATCCACGCACCGGCGATTTTCTCGACGCCCCAGCCGGTTGTCTCCGGCGTGTCGGAAAAGCCGTAGCCGGGGAGCGACGGGGCGACGATATCGAAGGCCGGGGCGCCCGCCGGCGGATCGGAAAGCGGACCGATCACGTCCAGAAACTCCAGCACCGATCCGGGCCAGCCATGGGTCAGCAGCAGCGGCAGCGCGCCGGCACGGGGGCTGCGAACGTGGATGAAGTGGATGCCGAGGCCGTCGATGATGGTGCGAGATTGCGGCAGCGCGTTCAGCCGCGCCTCGCAGCGGCGCCAGTCATAGCCGGTCCGCCATGTCTCGCACAGGTCGCGCATCTGCGCGAGGGGGACGCCTTGGCTCCAATCGGCGACGGTCTCGCGCGTCGGCCAGCGGGCGCGGTTGAGGCGCAGCCGGAGATCGTCCAGCGCCGCCTGTTCGACGTAGACCGTGAACGGTTCGATCAGGGCCATTCCGGCAGCCTCCCGAGTGCGCCTTCGAAGATCGGGCGGATCGCCGGCGCGATCTCGCCCACGCCGAGTCCGGTGCCGAACTGAACGATGCGGCGCCGCTCGATCCGCCAGCCCTCTTCCTCGCGGCGCAATTCGTCTTGGTAGCCGCCAACGGCAAGTGTGTCGGCCGGGTGGAGCGACGGCCGGCCATCGACGTCCGGCCGCTCCAGCCAGTGCCAAGCGAGGCAATGGCTTTGGCATCGGGCGCGGTCGCCGCTGCGCTCGACGATCAGGTTGGAGATGTTGTGCGAAGTGCCGAGCAGACCTTCGAAGCTCGCGAAAAAGGTGCGGATCGCCTCTCGCCCGACGATTTCCCCCGTGCCGAAATCGATGCTGGCGTCGGCGGTGAAAATCTCGTCGGCGATGCGATGCGACTGCTTGCTGTCGTGGAAGTGGCCGTAAAGGATGACGAGATCTTGGATCGCGAGCCGTTCCGCGAGGTCGATCGTCATGGCAAAGCCAGACCTCGATCTGCGGCGATCACGGTCGCGATCGTCCATAGCCGGGCTGATGCATCGAGCGGCACTTCGAACGGCACGGGAACAAGCGTCCTCGGCTCCTTCACGACCGCCGCCGTCCGGGCAGGCGGTGAGGGATCGAGCAGCAACCGAACCGCGTCACGCGCCAAATCGCCGGTGCCGATCGTCATCTTGATTGCCAGCTCAAGCGCATCCGACAATCCCACCGTCGACCGGAATTTCGGCGCCGGTGACGTAAGCGCCCGCGCGCGAGCAAAGGAACACGATGATACCGGCGATGTCGTCCGGTCGGCCGAGGCGCCTCAACGGGATGTGCGAAAGGAGCGCGGGATCGACTTCCTCGCCATCGCGCATGTGCGCGGTCATTTTGGTCGGGAAGAAGCCGGGAATAACGGCGTTGACGGTGATATGGCGCTCGGCAAGATCGCCGGCGAGGTCGCGGCTCAGCATGTGGATCGCCGCCTTGCTGGCGGCGTAGCTGTAGGCCTTGAGCCGCTCCGTCTTTGTCCCGGCCACCGAGCCGATGTTGATGACACGCGCCGGGTCATCGAGGGTGCCGCTCGCGCCCAGTTCCGGCAGCAGCTCGCGCACCATCGTGAAGGGCGTCTGCACGTTGACCGCCATGACGTTCGGCCAAGCCTTGTCCGGGAAGCTGTCGATTTCGCCGCCCCAGGTCTTGCCGGCATTGTTGACCAGGATGTCGAGCCCGTCGGCATGCTGCCGATAGCGGCCGACCAATTCGACTGCCGCTTCGGGCGTCGAGAGATCGGCGGCGAGCGGTGTGCAGCGGCCGAGCGCGTTCATCTCCGCGGCCGCCGCGTTGCCAATCTCGGCCTTGCGCGAGGTAATCGCGACTTCGGCACCGGCGTGCAGCAGCCCTTCCGCGATCATCCGGCCGAGCCCCTGTGCGCCGCCGGTAACCAGCGCGCGCTTTCCGGCGAGGCTGAACAGCTCAGCGCTCACATCGTCACCACGACCTTGCCGAATTGGTGCTGCCGCTCCAGGAACAGCAGCGCCTCCTTGCTTTCGCGGAGCGGATAGGCGCGCTCGATCACCGGCCGCAGCTTATGCTGATCGACGAACGCCAGCATTTCGCGGAAGTCCTGCGGATCGCCGACCTGGCTGCCGACGATGCTGGCGCTCTTCAGGAACAGATCGGTGGCGTTGAACTTGACTTCGTTGCCTGCGGTGGAGCCGTAGATCACGATCCGCCCGCCGGGCTTGATCGCGCGAATGTAGTTGGGGAGGCTCGGCGCCGGAGCGCCGTCCAGCACTACGTCGACACCGCCGGTCAATTTACCGATCTGCCGCCGCCACTCGGGATCGGTGTAGAGCAGGCCGCCCTTGGCGCCCATCGCCATTGCCCGGGCGAGCACCTCCTCGTTTTCGCCAGTGACGTAGACGTTGCAGCCGTAGGCAACGGCAAAGGCGAGTCCAAAGGTGGCAACGCCGCCACCAATGCCGCTGATCAGCACGGTCTCGCCGGGCTGGAGCCGGCCCTTGAACATCAGCGCCCGCCACGAGGTGAGGGCGGTCAGCGGCATCGCCGCCGCTTCCTCAAAGCTCATGTGGCTGGGCTTCGCCGCGAGATTATCGGCCGGCACGCAGATATAGTCCGCGATGGTGCCGGGATGCGGCATCCCGAGCAGCCCGAAATCGGGGGCGGGCGCGTGCCGGTCCGGGCCCCATCCTTGCGCAGGATAGAGCACCACTTCGCTGCCGATCTCGACGCCGCTGACGCCCGCCCCAACGCCGTCGACCACGCCGGCGCCGTCACAGCCAAGCGTCGCGGGCACCCGCATGCCGGGATATTGTCCCCGCACGATCCACATCTCGCGATGATTGAGCGACGCCGCGCGGATGGCGACGCGGACTTCGCCGGCGCGTGGCTCCGGAGTCTCGACCTCGCGCACCTCCACGCTGTCGCTGCCGTTCGCCTGTTCGAGATAAAGCGCCTTCATGCTGGGTCTTTCCTTAGAAGGAGCGGGGCAGGCCGAGACTTTCGGCGATGCCGTTGCGCGCCATTTCATTGGTAATCGGGCCGATCCGCCATAGCCGGCTGTCGCGCCAGTAACGCTGCATGTCGGTTTCAGCTGAATAGCCCATACCGCCGAGGATCTGAATTCCGAGATCAGCGGCTTGGTTGGCGTTCTCGGACGCCATCAGCTTCAACATATTGGCCTCAATGCCGACATTTTCGCCGCGGCTCTGCTTGTCCGCGCAATAATGGAGCATGAGCTCGGTCGTGGTCTGCATGGTCGCGATGTCGGCGACATAATGCTGGAGGCTCTGGAACCGGCCGATGATTCCGCCGAACGCCTTGCGCTGCTGCATATAAGCGACCGCGTCCTCAAGCACGCCGTCGATCACGCCCAGACAAAAGGCGCCGACCATGATCCGCTCGTTGTTGAGCGTAGGCAGCAGCGTGTACCAGGCGCGATCGGGCTCACCGAGAACGTTTTCGGCGGCGACGAAGGCGTTGTCGAAGTGAATGGCGCAGGACCCCATCGAGCGCATGCCGAGCTTGGCCAGCGGCGTGATCTTGACGCCTTCCGTTCCCGTCGGAATCCAGAACAGGGTGAAGCCCTGATGCTTCTTCTCGACGTTCCTGTCGGTACGGGCAATGACCAGCAGATAATCGGCAACATGGGCCGAGGAGCTCCAAATCTTTTCGCCGTTCAGCAGCCAGCCGCCGTCGACCCGCTCGGCGCTAGTGGTCATCGACCCGAGCAGGTCGGTCCCGCCGGCCGGCTCGGTGAACGCGATCGCCGCCTTGAGCCGTCCCGCGGCGATCTCCGGCAGGAACTTGGCTTTCTGCTCGGGCGTGCCGTAGATGCCGATCGACTTCGAGCCGGCGAAGGAGGTTATGCCCCAGATCCAAGCGAGTCCCCCGAGCGTGCGTGCGAGTTCGCGCGCGAGCAGCATTTGCATGACGACGTCGCCGCCCTGACCGCCATAGTCTTCGGAGATGCCGACGCCGTGGAAGCCGGCTTCGGTGAACTTGTTCCAGAGCGCAAACGGATAATTGTGCTCGTCCTGCTCAAGGGCGCGTGCCCAGTCCTTTGGCGCCTCGGCGTCCACCCAGCGCCGGACCATGTCCCGGAACACCCGATATTCTTCGGGTAGCTCGAACTCCATGTGGCACTCCCGCGAGCGGCGCATTCAGCCTCGATCGGTGCTTCGGCCGCGCTACGCTCGTGGCAACCTATCCCCAGGTAGGAATGCCCGCTTGCGATAGCTCAAGAAACATGGAACTTAACCGACCAAGATATTCAGTCGCACGCAGAGGCGATTCCGAGAGGATGCAGATATGGCCAACTTTCGCACGACGATCGTGCCGCCGCGTCCGCGTCGGCCCATTCTGTTCCGGGAGTCGCTCGCAGAGCTGACCGCCCGCGTCGGCTCCGCTCGGGTCACCACGGTCTGCGCACCCGCCGGCAGCGGCAAGACCAGCGCGATGCTGTTCTGGAAAAATGAGTTCGCGAACGAAGGGCGCCCGGTATGGTGGCTCGCGGCGCGCGCGGGAATCGACGATCTGCCCTCCTTCCTGGAGGCGTTCGCGGCGGCGGCCGACCTGCCGCTGGCGCCGGCCCATTCGGAACGGCCGCAGGCTTGGCTGGAGTCGCTTGCCTGGCTTGGCGAGGCGCGTCCGGTCCTGTTCGTCGACGATGCCCAGCTGCTGCCCGCTGCGGCACTCGATTTCCTTGCTCAGCTCGGCGCAAGCGCGCGCGACTGGCTGACGACGGTAATTGCATCACGCGGCACGGCTCCGCTGCCGATCGCGCGATTGCGTGCGCTCGGCTTTCTGGTCGAGGTCGGGTATCCCGAGCTGAGCTGGTCGGCGCAGGAAGCGAGCGCTCTGGTTGCGCGAACCGTGGGGGCGCCGGTCGATGCCGCTGATGTGCAGGCCATTCTGGTCGACACGCAGGGCTGGGTCACCGGGATCGTTCTTGCCAGCGAATTCTACCGCCGGGAGCGGGCGCAAGCCGGCCGGGGCTCGGTCCGGCCTGCGGGTCTACGGCACGAATTCACCGAATTCTTCGCGGAGGAGGTATTCGAAGGGCTTGCAGCCGAGTTGCGCGATTTCGTGGTCGATACGTGCGTGCTCGACGAGCTGACCCCGTCGGCCTGTGCCGCCGTCACGGGCCGCGAGGAAGCGCGCGCCCTGCTCGACCGAGCGTACCGCGAAGGCTTGTTTCTTGTCGCCACGGACCAGGAACGGAGCTGCTACGCTTATTACAAATTGTTCCGCAACATGGTGCTCGGGCGGCTGATGGATCGCGCGCCCGCACGCGCGGCCGAGCTCCACCGGCGTGCCAGCCGCTATTTCGCAGGCGAAGGCGCGTTGCTGGTCGCGATCGAACATGCGCAACTGAGCCGCGACCTTGCCTTCCTTGCCGACCAGCTCGACGCGCTGGCCGAGCAATTGATCTATACTGGATACCTTTACCGCGTCGATGAATTGGCTGCGGACCTGCCGTGGAAGCTATTTGCCGAGCGACCCAACCTGCTGCTCGCGCTCGCCTGGCGGCGGATCCGCACCCTTGCGTTCGCCTCCGCCGAGAAGCTGATCGACGCCGCCGAGGCGGCCGTCGCTGCAACGGACGACGCGATCGACCGGCACGATCGCGAGCGGTTCGGCTACACCATCCGGCATCGTCGTGTGATGCTGGAAGCGGCGCGCGACAACATGGCCGTTGTCGAGCCCCAAGCCGAAGCGCTGCTGGCCGAGATCGGCGACGACGACGCCTATCTCAGCTGCACCTTGCTGGCCCTGCTGATGTCCGCACGGCGCGAGCTGTACCACTTCCACGACATGCTCAAGCTGGAGGCGGAAACGCGTAAGGCGCTCGGCCGGCCAGGCTCGCGCTTCGCGTCGATCGCGCTCAAGGCGTCGGTTGCCCCTACTCTCCTTGCGCAGGGCAAGACCGAATTCGCGAGGACCTTTCTCACCGAGTCGCTCGAACTGGCACGGTCGATCCAGGGCGAGGGGTCGGGGCTCGCGGCGCTGCCCGCGCTGCCGCTCGCGGAGCTGCTGTACGAATGCGGCGACCTCGCAACCGCGCGCTCGCTCGTCGAGCGTCACCTTACCACCGTCCGGCAATGGGGGTTCGTCGATCAGCTCGCCTCCGGCTTTTTGGTCCGGGCGCGATTGGCGGCGGCGAATGGGCATGTGGCGTCGGCGCTGGCGGGCTTGCAGGAAGCGCATCTGGTCGCGATCGAGTGCGGGCTGGACCGGCTTCGGGCCGTCGTCGTCGCGGAGGAGGTCCGAATCCTGATCCAGGCCGGCCAGTTGGAGGAGGCTGAACAGGCATTTGCGGCTGGCGAGTCCCAGGTGATCGGCGAACCGGTCCCGACCATCAGCCCGACCCGGCGCAGCGAAAGCATCGCCATCGCCTGGCTGCGCTTGGAGATGCAGCGGCACAGGCTGGTACGTGCGCGCAAGGTGGCCAAGCGCTGGCTCGACTTCGTGAAGCGCAGCGGCGCGGTGCGCTCGGCGGTCACGTTCGAGCTGTTGCTGGCCGAGATCGCGATCCTTCAGGGCAACCGCTCGGAGGCGCGCCGCGCGGTGCGCGCAGCGGTCGAGATCGCGGAGCCGTCCGGCTGGACCCGCGTGTTCGTGGACGAGGGTCCGGCGATCGCCGCGCTTCTCACCGAAGCCTACGCGCATGGCCCGGCGCTCGCGACGCCCGCCGATGCCTTTGCAGGCAAACTCGTCAAGCTGATGCAAAGCGGGCCGGTGGTGGAGGCGGACGAGGAAGATGACCAATGCGGCCTCAGCAGCCGCCTTGCCAGCCGGGAGGTCGACATTCTGATCATGGTCAGTGGCGGTCTCCGCAATCGTGAGATCGGCGACCGCCTTGGACTGACCGAAGGCACGGTCAAATGGTACATGCAGCAGATTTACGACAAGCTCGGCGTCCGCCGTCGTCCGCAGGCAGTGATCCGTGCGCGCCAACTCGGATTGCTGCCCTGACCTATCGGAAGACAGAGCGCCGTTACTGCTAGGCTGTGCATGGCGCCGCTTAGCAAGGAGCGCGCATGTCAAAGAAGAAGGTCATCATCAGCTGCGCCGTGACGGGCGCGATCCACACGCCATCGATGTCGCCGCATCTGCCAGTGACCGCGGCGGAGATTGCCGAGGCAGCGGTGGGCGCCGCCGAAGCGGGCGCGGCGATCATCCACCTCCACGCACGCGATCCCGCCAACGGTCGGCCGAGCCAGGATCCGGCCTTGTTCGAACCGTTCTTGAAGGTGATCAAGCAGCGCGCCGACGCGGTGGTGAACCTCACGACGGGCGGGCACCCCTCGATGACGCTGGAGGAGCGGCTTCGCCCCGCCACCACCTTCAAGCCGGAGGTCGCCTCCTTGAACATGGGCAGCATGGGCTTTGGCCTGTTCCCCATGCTGAACCGCCATAAGGAGTGGAAGCATGCGTGGGAGCCGCAGATGCTGGAGGGCTCGCGCGATCTCGTGTTCAGGAACACGTACAAAGATATCGAGGGATTGCTGGCGCTGCTTTCCCCGCTCGGCACAAGGTTTGAGTTCGAATGTTATGACACCAGCCACCTTTACAATCTGGCGCATTTCCTGGAGCGCGGCCTGGTGAGGCCGCCGCTCTTCGTCCAGACTTGTTTCGGCATTCTGGGCGGGATCGGCAGCCATCCCGACGACGTCATGCACATGACGCGCACCGCGGACCGGCTGTTCGGCACCCTCTACCCATGGTCGGTGCTGGGTGCCGGCGCGCG
>SXGU01281198.1_pt1 | contig 11139 bp, 9 predicted proteins | sample 3174531 | NCBI WGS metagenome assembly SXGU01 (sample SAMN11356863, study PRJNA531348) | freshwater metagenome | isolation source: freshwater sample F1-140 | place: China: Fuxian Lake, Yuxi | collected 2017-12-25
CTGCCGTAGCACAGCGCTCGACGCAGTTCGCCCTGCTTGGCGTGCTCGGCCTGCCCCCACGCATGCGCCTGCTACAGGTGCTGCTCGAAGGCGTGGCGATCGGCCTGCCGGGTTCGGCCCTCGGCCTGCTGCTGGGATACGCCATGGCCGTGGGCTTTACGCGCGTAATGGGCGGCGACCTCGGCGGCGGCTTTTTCGCCGCCAGCACGCCGACAATCGTGCCCGAGTTGCTGCCGGGACTTGGCTTCTTCATCCTCGGTTGCGGCGCCAGCCTGACGGGGGCGCTGTATCCGGCCTGGCTCAACCGCATCCAGCCGCTGGCGCAGGCGCTGAAAACCGGCTTCGCGCAACGGCCGCCGGGTCAGGCATCGCGTGCCATCCACGGCAGACGCTACATGCTGCTGGCGATCGTCGCGGCCATCCCCGTGCTGACCAGTTTGCCGGCGATCGCCGACCTGCCGCTGGCCGGCTATGCGGCGATTGCACTGGTGCTGGTGCTCGGCATCGCCGCGGCGCCCGTCGCCACGCGCCTGGCCTTCGGTGCCATGGCGCGCGCCGCCTTGCCGGCCCCCTTGCGCATCGCGGTGCAAAACGTCCTGCAAGCACCGCTGATGGCACAGGTTGCGGCCAGCGGGCTGATCGTGAGTTTCGCGCTGACGGTAAGCATGGTGACCATGGTGGCCAGTTTTCGCACCGCGCTCGACCAGTGGCTCGACGCCGTGCTGCCGGCGCCGCACTACATGCGCAGCAAGGGCTTGCCACTGCCGGCCGAGTTGCTTGCCGCGCTCGACCAGCCGAGCACACCCTTCGCCCGTATCGAGCGCATGGCCACCGGCAGCGTGAGCCTTGATCCGCGCCGCCCGCCCGCCGCGCTGCTGGTGCGCGAAATCGACCGCGCCAACCCCGGTGCCCGCCTGCCCTTCAGCGGCCCGGTCGTTGCCGCGCAGGACGAACGCATTACCGTCTGGATCAGCGAAGCGCTGCAGGAAGTGCACGGCCTGCGCGCCGGTCAAGCTATGCATTTACCGCTGCTGGGCCGCGACGTCGAAGTTCATATCGGCGGCGTCTGGCGTGACTACGCGCGCCAGTTCGGCGCCGTCGTGATTTCGGCAACCGACTACGGTGAGCTCGGCGGCCGCTTCGAGGCCACTGACCTGGCGCTGTGGCCACGCCCCGGAAGCGAGGACGCCGCGCGACGCTGGCTCGCTGCAGAGGCCGCGCGCCATGGCATCGAATCGGCCGAAAGCGGAGAAATCCGCCGCATCAGCCTGTCGATCTTCGACAAAAGCTTCGCGGTCACCTACGCACTGGAAGCAGCGGCGATGCTGATCGGACTTTTCGGATTGGCGGTGACTCTGGCAGCCAGCGTATGGCTGCGGGCGCGCGAGTTGGCAACCTTGTCCGCACTCGGTTTCGACCGCGCCATGCTGGCCCGCGCGGTGGTTTTCGAGGGCGCGCTGATTGCCCTGGTCGGCCTGGCTCTGGGGTTGGCCAGCGGTATCGCGGTAGGCGCCATCCTCACCCACGTCGTCAACCCGCAAGCCTTCCACTGGCGCATGCCACTTCATGTGCCCTGGAACCAGGTGTTGCCGATCGCACTGGCGACGCTGGTCGCCGGCATGCTGGCCAGCCGCTTCGCCGCACGCCAGGCCACGCAGCTGCCGGCGGCGCAAGTGTTGGCCGGGGCGCAGTAGCCGCGCGGCAGTCACCATGCGACGCCGCAGCTTCCTGCTCGCTCCGCTGCTGTTTCCCGGCCTGGCCGCGGCAACGGCGCCCCTGCGATATGCGCCGGCACGGCGCGGCATGCAACTCGTGTTCCCGCGCGATCACGGCGGCCATGCCGAGTTCCGCACCGAATGGTGGTCCGTCACCGGCGCGCTGGACTTGCCGGAGCGCGACATCGGCTTCCAGCTCACCTTCTTCCGCGTCCGCAGCGGCAGCGCCGAAACCCTGGATTCCCCCTTTGCGCCGCGCCAGATCCTCTTCGCCCATGCCGCGGTGACGCTTCCCGGCGGCCGCCTGCTGCACGCCGAGCGCGCTGCCCGGGCCAACCTGGGGGCGGCATTCTCGGCGACGGATTGCGACGTGCATATCGGCGCATGGCGCATGCAGCGAACCGGCGCCGGCGCCGACGAACAAATCCGGCTGCGCGCGCTCGACCCCGGCTTCGCCTTCGACCTGCGCCTGATTCCCACCCAGCCCTTGCTGCTGCAAGGCGAGAACGGCTGGTCGCAGAAGGGTCCGCGTCCCGAACTCGCCAGCCACTATGTCAGCTGGCCGCAACTGCGCGTGGAAGGACAACTCACGCTCGACAACAGCAGCCTCACCGCCAGCGGCCGCGCCTGGTTCGACCATGAGTGGTCGAGCGAGGTACTGGGCGACGCCGGCGTCGGCTGGGACTGGATCGGCATCAACCTCGACGACGGCGGCGCGTTGATGGCCTTTCGCATCCGCGACCAAGCCGGTGCCACCGTGTATGCCCACGCCGCCCTGCGCGATGCCGCCGGGCGGCAAACCCGCTTCGGGCCGCACGAAGTCGCCTTCACTCCGCTGCGCCACTGGCAGTCACCGCGCAACGGGGCGCGCTACCCGGTGCACATGGAGATCCGCGTCGGCCCCCATACGCTGCGTACCACGCCGGTAATCGACGACCAGGAGATCATCGCCCGCCGGCCGTTGCCGGTCAGCTATTGGGAAGGACTGGTCAGGCTCGACGGCGACCTGCGCGGACGCGGCTACCTGGAGTTGACGGGGTATTCGGCTCGCATGACGCTGTGACGACCCGGCAGCACCCAACGCGGCGCGGCTAATCGAGATAGTCCATGCGCAGCCGCTGCTGCAGACCCCGCGCCTGAATGAACGCTTCCTTGAGTATCTGTCGGTCGAGGCGATGCAGGCGATCCGGATTGAGCCGGTTGCTCGCCGCCGGGAACTCTCCGTGCGCCTGATTGTGCAACCTGAGGCGCTGCAGCTGGTAGAAGGCCGCGCTGACCGCCGCCGCTTCCGCCACCGGAATGCCCAGCGCCGCGCGCACGCCGCGCAGTCGCTCGACGGTATTGGTGTGCTCGACGCCGTTGGCAAGCGCATGGATGCGCAGCGCATCGACAAATACGCGAATCCCCTGCCCCTTGAGGTCAAGCGTATGCGGATACGCCGGTCCGCCGCCGAGGCGAAAATCCCGCCACCAGCCCAGGGGCGGCTCCTGGGCCAGGGCATTGACCGTCATCGCGCGCAGGAAAGCCTTGTTGCCACGCACCCGCTGCAGCAGCCAGCGCTGCATGTCGCCGACCAGATCTTCGCGACCGTAGAGCGGGCGAAAATCGAAAAAAATGCTGGCCTTGAGCAGGGCCTCGGGTTCGGGTACGGAGATCCAGCCGCCGAAGCGCTGCTTCCACTCGTCCAGCGACAGGCACCATTCGGGGTTGCCAGCCATGATGTTGCCGGTACAGCGCGGGAATCCGCAGACATCCAGTGCGTCGTTCACTGCGGCGGCAAAGGGCAGGAAGCGGCTTCGCAATTCGGCGGCCTGATCGGGCGCGGCGAGGAACACGATGCCGTTATCTTGGTCGGTGACGAGCGTCTGTTCCAGCCGGCCTTCGGAACCGAAAACGATCCAGCACCATGGCACGTAGGGCAGCTCGAACTCGGCCTCGACCAGGTCGATGGCCTGCAGGGCGATCAGGTCGTTGAGCGCCGAAATCCATTCGCATAGGGCTTCCGGCCCGCTGCCCTCAGCCAGGCGGCGCGCCGAGAAGCGACGCACGGCAGCGGTTTGCGCGGAAAGTTCGGCGATGCTGCGCGCGGCCAGGATGGCATCGGCGAGGCTGGCGGAATCCGCCGCCTGCATGCCGTACAGGTCGCCCTGCGAAACGATGTTGAACAGTCGCCCATCCGCCCCGGTGAGGATCAGGTGGCGCATGCCGCGGCGGAACATCAGCACCGTCGCCTGGTGTACCGTGGCGTCCGCCGATAGACTGGCCAGTCCGCCGGTCATGGCCACCGCCGCAGGTACGTCCAGTCCGCAGTCGTCGTCGACGATGGCGCGCACCGCATCACGCAAGGTGACAATGCCTAGCGGCACGGCACTGGCGGGATCGACAATCACCGCCGCCTCCGAGGCATGGGCATCGATCGCGCGCAGCGTATCGCGCAGCGTGGTGGCCGGATCGACCACCACCGGCGGCGCCAGGGGCAAATGCCGCAGCGTGGTCTTGAGGTTCACCGGCGCAGCGTCACGCTCCGGCAGTTCAGTACTTGATGCGGGCATGGAAGGTCTTCTCGCTGGCGGCACGGGCCTCGCCCAGTGTACGGATGCCCTTCTCGGCCAGCAGCGGCAGCATCTTGAGGAACACTTCGGCAGTGACGATGGCATCGCCGACGGCGGTGTGGCGTCCCATCACCGAGACCCCGAGACGCTCGGCAATCGCTTCCAGACGATGCGTTTCCTGGTTGGGGAACAGCGCCGCCGAGAGCAGGAAGGTATCCAGCACCGGGCGATCGAAGCGCACTCCCGTGCTGGCCTCCTTGAGTTCGAGGAAGCGCATGTCGAAAGCGGCGTTGTGGGCCACCAGCACGGTATCGGCAACAAAGCGGCGGAACACCGGCAGGACCTGCGCGATCGTCGGCTGGCCGGCGAGCATGTCGGCGGTGATGCCATGGATCTTGACCGATTGCGCCGGCAGGCTGCGCTGTGGATCGACCAGTTGTTCGTAGGATTCGTGGCGCAGCAAGCGTCGATTGACGATACGCACGGCACCGATCTGGATGATCTCGTCGCCCTCGGAGGGATCCAGCCCGGTGGTTTCGGTGTCGAACACCGTATAGGAAAGTTGCGCCAGCAGGCGATCATCCAGCGCGACGCTGGTTTCCTCGTGGCGGAACAAGTCGAAATCATAGAACTCCGGCCGGCTATCGACCTGCGGGGCGATCGGGGCGAGCGGCACCTGGCCGCTGACTGCCGGCAGCAGGAAGCGAAAGTATGCGCGATAGGCGGCATGGTCGCGCTGAAACCATACCTCGCCACCATTGCGCTCGACGATGTCACGCACCGTGAGCGGTGAGGATTCGCCGGCCAGCGTCATCGGGTCGAGTTCCCAGGTCATCACCGTCTCGGTGCTCATGAATACGCCGGTCCAGATCAGGTCGATATGCGCCATGGCGCCATCGCGCGTCAGGCGCAGGCGCAGGTCGCGGATCTGGTACTCGTCATGCAGTCGCACAGCAAAATAACTCATCGCCTGGAGCAGCGAAAAGCCGTCGACCTTGATCCAGAGTTCAGCGTCGACGTCCTCCAGGCTCACCGGAATGCCGCAACGCTCGTTGATACGCCGTCGCGCCGCGGTAAGCAGGTCTGAACCCAGCATTTCCTCCAGCGGCCAGCGCGCCTTGAGCACGGCGGCATAACTACGCGCGGCGGCTTCCACGCGCATGGCGAGCCCTTCGGCCTCGTCACGCACCACCGCGAGGAATCGCTGCCTTTCCTCGGCACTCATGTCGCCATAGTCGTACAGGGTTTCCGCGGCCGCGCGCAAGCTTCCGACCGGGCCGCGGCTGCTTTCGGTCAGGTCCTGAAGCAACTGGTCGCGCTGCGACTCGCTGTCGAAGGCCTCGGTCATGTCGTCAATCATGGTCATGTAGCCGGAGAATCCGCTGCCGCCAGTAGCGCCGACGGCGGTCGCGTCCATGCCGGCCGCCACGGGAATCGGCGCCACCAGCACGCGCAGCAGGCGCCCCGATTCGGTGACCGAAACGAAGTGACGATGCCCCCCGCCCCGCGCCTCGATGTGTTCCAGCGCGTAGGCGATCAGGTGCCGATCGAACAGACCGTAGATCGATCGCCCCAGCCCCAGCGCGGCAATGCCGTGGCCGGATGATCCGGCAAACAAGGCGCGCGCGCGCCGGTTGTAGAGCAGCACGCGGCCATCCATATTGCAAACGATGACCCCTTGCGCCAGCTCCGACATCAGCACCGCGAAGCGATTACGATCGGCATCCGCTGCCGCGTTGGCGGCGCGCACCCGCGCCTCGATTTCGGCGTCGTGAGTCTGTCGCTGCTCGGCAAGCCGGTTGACGGCGGCAGCCAGTGCCTGCAGCTCGCTGCTGCCCTGAGCCGTGAGCCGCGTTGCCGGATCCTCGATCAGCGTCAGGGCCTCCTCGGCGGCACGTGCCACCGGCTGAACAAGGAAGCCGTGAGCGGCGCGCAAGATCAGGAAGAAAAACACGCACGCGAACAGCAGGACCATCACCACGGCGCCGAGGCGACGTTCGATCAGCGCGTCCAGCAGCGCCTGTTCCGGCGCCTCCAGGCCCGAAGCGCCGATCCACAACACGGCGGCTACCACCGCCAGCAGATAGCTGCAGGCAACCAGGACAGCGACGACCAGTTTGCCCATGGTACTCACGACAGGATCTCGGAACGGATCCGCCGGGCTCAGGCCCGTTCCAGAAGCGCCTTGACCTTGGCCAGCAGGTCACGCGTGGCGAAGGGCTTGGTCATATACACATCCGCACCGAGCGCAAGTCCCTTTGATACCTCGGTATCGCGCCCCTTGGCCGTCAGCATCATGATGCGCAGGGTCTTGAATTCGGGATCGTGGCGCAGGTCCTGGCAGACCTCGAATCCGTTTCGGTTGGGCATCATGACATCGAGGATCGCCAGATCTGGGCGCTCCGCCCGCACCCGTTCAAGGGCCTGGACGCCGTCGTGGGCAACAACGACGTCGTAGCCTTCGCGCTTGAGCAGGAACTCAAGCGAGATGACGATGTTCGGCTCATCGTCGGCGATAAGTATCCTGGTGGCCATTGCATCCCCTCCATGCACGCATCGTTGTACTTGTTGTGACGCAAGAATACACCGCAGCAGCAAGGTCGGGACGAAAAAAAGCCCACCGGGAAGGGTGGGCTCCTGGTTCGACTTCCGCCGGGTCAGGCAGCGGCCTGGGCGGGGATCGTCTTGCTGTGGTGGGAAATTCGATTGCGCGCATCGACATACACCAGGTCGGGCTCGAAGTTCTGCAATTCGATTTCGTTCATCACCGCATAGGTGGCGATGATCAGCAGGTCACCCGCGGCGGCTTTGCGGGCGGCGGCACCGTTCACCGAGATTGTTCCCGATCCACGCTCGGCGCGAATCGCATAGGTAGTGAAACGCTCACCGTTATTGACGTTGTAGATATCGATCTGCTGGTACTCCCTGATGTCGGCAGCGTCGAGCAGAGCCTCGTCAATCGCGCAGGAACCTTCGTAATGCAGTTCGGCGTGGGTGACCGTGACACGGTGAAGCTTTGACTTCAGCATAGTGCGTTGCATTGTCAGACCTGTCTCATGCTAAGGCGGCGATTAAAAAAGATTGCTCGGAGCAGAATTCCTGTCACTTTCACTACAGGCGCACCGCCGGGATGAGCGCATCGCGGGATCCTAGATTTCCAGATTGTCGATGAGACGCGTACTTCCCAAACGTGCCGCGGCCAACACCACCAAACCGGAATCACCAGCGGACGGCGATTGTAGATCAAGTTTTTTGCGTAACGCAATATAGTCCGGCATCCACCCATTCACACGTAATGTATTCATAGCCTTAGCTTCGAGGTCCGGGTAGTTTTTCGCGCCCCCCCTGACCGCAGCGGCAATCTCGGTGATCACCTGATAGAGGCGCGGCGCCTCCGCCCGTTCGCTTGCCGAGAGATAGCCATTCCGCGATGACAGTGCCAAACCATCGGCGGCACGCACCGTCTCGCCGGGAATGATCTCCACCGGCACGGCGAACTCGCGCACCATGTTGCGGATGACCATCAGTTGCTGGTAGTCCTTCTTGCCGAACAGCGCGACATCTGCCTGGGCGATCTGGAACAGCTTCATCACCACCGTGGCGACCCCGCGAAAATGCCCCGGACGGAACTCGCCGTCGAGGACTCCGGCCTGATCCGGCGGCGGTTCAACGTGGTAGCTCTGCGGCTGCGGATACATCTCGGCCTCGCCCGGCGCAAACAGGTGCTCGACGCCGGCGGCTTCCATCCTGGCGCAATCGGCCTCGAAAGTACGCGGGTACTTTTCGAAATCCTCGCCAGGACGAAACTGCAGGCGATTGACGAAGATAGTCGCGATGACCTGGTCGGCATGGGCCCGCGCTTGGGTCATGAGCGCGATATGGCCGTCATGCAGGGTGCCCATGGTCGGTACCAGCGCCACACGGCCGGCTTTGGCGCGGGCCGCGCGCAGGCCGGCAATGGTTTCGTGGATTTGCATTAGTAGCAGTGCTCCGGACCGGGGAAGGAACCGTCCTTGACAGCCTTGACGTAGGCCGTGACGGCGCCGTCGATACTGGCGGCCTCGGCCATGAAATCCTTGACGAAGCGCCCCTTCTTGCCGGGATACACGCCCAGCATGTCATGCAAGACGAGTACTTGGCCGTCACAGTCCAGTCCAGCGCCGATGCCGATGGTGGCACAAACCTTGAGCGTCCTGGTGATTTCGCCGGCAAGCCCAGCGGGCACCATTTCCAGCACCATCATCGCGGCACCGGCCTGCTCCAGCGCCACCGCGTCGCGCATCATGCGTTTGGCGCCCTCCTCGTCACGGCCCTGCACCCGATAGCCACCCAATGCATGCACGGACTGCGGCGTCAATCCGATATGGGCGCAGACCGGCACGCCACGCTCGACCATGAAATGCACGGTCTCGGCCATGACTTCGCCGCCTTCGAGCTTGACCATTTCGGCGCCTACGGCCAGCAGCTTGCCGGCATTGCGGATCGCCTGCTCCTTCGACTCGTGATACGCGCCAAACGGCAAATCGGCGACCAGCATCGGCCGACTGGGCAGCGCGGCAACGCAGGCCGTGTGATAGACCATGTGCTCCATGGTCACCGGCAGGGTCGATGTCTTGCCCTGGATCACGTTGCCCAGCGAATCGCCGACCAGCATGACGTCGACGCCGCAGCGGTCTTCCAGCGAAGCAAAGCTGGCGTCGTCGCAGGTAAGCATGGCGATTTTTTCACCGTCGCGCTTCATTCGCGCAATTTCGAGAAGCGTGATCGGCTTGTTGCTGGCGAGGTAGGTCATGGCTTCGACTCCGCAGGGCCGCCCCAAGGAGGCGCCTTCATTAACCGGATGCCGCGAAGCGGCTGAACCGTAATCGCCCCTTTCCTGGGGAAAGGGGATGGGGGATAGGTCGTCATGGACTGCGGAAGATGAAATAAACGGCGCCTAGGATACACAAACCGGCCCACAGGTAATCCAGTTTGAGCGGTTGGTTCATGTAGAACACAACGAAGGGCACGAAGACGGTCAGGGTGATCGCTTCCTGCATGATCTTCAGCTGCGCCAGGGAGAGTTCCTGATGACCGATGCGGTTGGCAGGCACCTGCACCAGATACTCGAACAGCGCAATGCCCCAGGACGCCAGCGCCGCCACCCACCAGGGCCGGTCGTTCAGGTTCTTGAGATGGGCATACCAGGCGAAGGTCATGAAGACATTCGAGGCCGTGAGCAGCAGCGCAGTCTTGAGGACCACCGGCGCTTCAAGCAAGGCTGGCGTCATCGCCTTCAGCCTACAGTGTGGGCCACCAGTTTCTCGATCTGCTGGTCGGCGCAGCCGGCGAGCAATCCGGCCACGGGACCACGGCCCGGAATCACCAGCCGCGGGGCAATCTCGGCCAGCGGCGCCAGCACAAATGCCCGCTCGTGCAGGCGCGGATGCGGCAGGGTCAGATGCGGGTCAGCGCTGGTCTTGTCCCCGTACAGCAGCAAATCGAGATCCAGCGTGCGCGGCGCATTGCGGATGCTGCGCCGGCGGCCAAAACGGGCCTCGATGGAAAACAGCATTTCGAGGAGAGTCGGCGCTGGTGGCACGGCGACAAGTTCCACCACGGCATTGATGAAATCCGGCTGGTGCTTCAGCCCGACCGGTGCCGTGCGATACAGCGATGATGCCGCTATGAACTGGGTGTCGGGCAATTCGCGCAGTGCCTCGATGGCCTTGCTTATCGTCGCAACCGGATCGCCTAGATTGGCGCCAAGTGCCACGAAGCAGCGCGAACTCACTCGCCGCCCCCGGCTGGCGCGTTCTCCTCGGGGCCGGTGGTGGCAGGGTCGCCATTGGGACGACGGCTCTTGCTGCGCCGCCGCTTCTTCTTCGGTCCCGAGTCCGGTATCAACATGGCTTCGCGCTCGGCAGGGTCGGCATTCTGGAACTCATGCCACCAGTCAGCGATCTCCATGGGAATCTCGCCGCTCTCGGCACGCAAGGCGAGGAAGTCATACCCGGCGCGGAAGCGCGGCAGTTCAATCAGGCGGTAGGGCGATTTCCCGGCACGCTTGTCGAATCGCGGCTGCAGCGCCCAGATATCCTTGATGTCGCCAACGATGCGGCGCGTGATCGCCAGCTTTTCGCCTTGCACGGCGAGCACTTCGTCCATGGCGTCATACAGCGCAGGAATCGACACATCGCCTTTCGCCTTGCGCGACTCCCAGGCCGCCAGCACCTCATGCCAGAGCAGCGTGGCGAAAAGGTAACCCGGCGACAGCGACTTGCCGGCATTGACGCGTGCATCGGTATGGGTCAGTGCCAGCATCACGAACTTTTCGCCCAGCGGCTGCTCGAGGATCACGTCCAGCAGGGGCAACAAGCCATGGTGCAGTCCGTCGTCGCGCAGGCGCTTGACGCATTCCACCGAATGCCCGGAGAACAGCAGCTTCAGCATCTCGTCAAAAAGCCGCGCGGCCGGGACGTTCTCCATCAGGTCCGCCATCTCGCGAATCGGCGCGCGAACCGCCGGGTCGAGCGTCAAGTGCAGCTTGGCCGACAGGCGCACGGCACGCAGCATGCGCACCGGATCCTCGCGATAGCGCAGGCGCGGCTCGCCGATCATGCGCAGAGTCTTCTGCTGCAGGTCGGCCACGCCGTGGTGGTAATCAATGACGGTCTCTGTGGCTGGATCGTAGTACAGCGCATTTACCGTGAAATCGCGGCGCGCCGCATCCTCGGCGATGCTGCCGAAGACGTTGTCGCGCAACACGCGACCGTGGGCATCTTTCACCGTATCGGCGTCGTGGGCGGCGCGAAATGTCGAAACTTCCAGCGTTTCACCGCCCTGCATGACATGCACGATCTGGAAGCGCCGGCCGATGATGCGGGCACGGC
>SXGU01163704.1_pt1 | contig 11138 bp, 13 predicted proteins | sample 3174531 | NCBI WGS metagenome assembly SXGU01 (sample SAMN11356863, study PRJNA531348) | freshwater metagenome | isolation source: freshwater sample F1-140 | place: China: Fuxian Lake, Yuxi | collected 2017-12-25
CAAACCGGTCTAAGGCTTCCAGTGCGTCAAGCTTATCGGCTTCACTCCACAGGGTTAAAAGAGCTCGCCAAGTCGGCACACTGGTCAAGCGGCCCATCAAGACGTTGGTCAAAACATCCAAACGACCAATCAAATTGAACTGCTGAAAAACCATGGCGCAATTGCGACGCCATTGGTTCAAGGCCCTGCCTTCGAGGTCAGTGACTACTGTGCCTTCATGTTCAATGGAACCAATTGTGGGTTCGTTCAAACGGTTGATCATGCGCAAGAGCGTGGATTTACCAGCGCCGGAGCGACCAATGATGCCGACAAAACTTCCAGCTTTAAAATCAAGCGAGACGTTGTCAACCGCCGTGGTGCTGCCAAAGCGCTTGGTGAGGTTGTGAAGTGCGAGAGTGTTCATAGGTTGGAAGGGCGGCGTGGCACCAGCTTTCAAATTAAAAAGCTAGCTTAGGTGGCCTGTATGTCATTGGTGTGACGAAACTAAACTACGCGAACACCACCGCGCCAGACCGCGCGAACTATGGGTTGTTGTCGTCCGTCGGCTAGCGTGGTGATTCGCATTTGAACTAAGTCAGCACGCATTTCAGGGGCAATACTTCCGCGATCATGTAAGCCGATCGACTCGGCTGGATTGCGGCTCACCAAGGCAACTGCTTGGGGCAAGGTCAAGCCAGCGGTTTCCGTTAGGCGAACCAAGGCAGAAAGCAGGCTACCTGGCACATAGTCTGACGACAAAATATCCATCAAACCCAATTGAGCAAGTTCTATGGCAGACACATTGCCGGAATGCGAGCCGCCCCGAACCACATTGGGCCCACCCATGATGGTCAGCATGTTGCGATCGCGTGCAGCTTGGGCCGCGGCAACCGTGGTTGGAAACTCGCACACTGTGGCGCCTTCGGCAAAAGCCTGTTCCACATGGGCAACAGTTGTGTCGTCGTGGCTTGCCAATGCGATTTGGTGCTCTTTGCAATAGGCCGTAAAGTAGGCTCGGTGGGGTTGCGCGTACAGAGATTGGAGCTCGATGGACATCGCTACGCGTTCGTCAAATTTCTCTCGGCTCCATCCTTTTTTTCCAGAAAAATAAATCCAAGCGTGTTCCAAGTTTTCCCACTGGCGCTGGCCTGGTGTGTGGTCCATCAGGGAGATCATGCGCACCATCGGGTTACCAATGAATGGGGCAAACAACTCCAGCGTGTTGGGCGCAGGCAGTTCGCAGCGCACATGCAGCAAGTGATCAGCACGCAAGGTTCCACGCTCAGAAAATTCTTTAATACAGTCGAGTACAGAATTCCATTCGCTGCCGCGCACACTCTCGGGGTCGGCTTCACCAACCCCCAAGGCGTCTAACACCGTGGTGATCCCTGCTGCAGCAATTTCTGCATCATGGGCCAACAGCGCAGGCGGATCGTCCCACCGCACTTTGGGCCGGGGCATCAGGTGGCGCTCAAAATTGTCGGTGTGCACCTCCACCATGCCAGGCATTAAATAGTCACCTTGCAAATCAATCGCGCCGCTGACAGCGCTTGCGCCTTGGTCTATGCTCTCAATGGTTCCACCGTGGCTATACAGCGTTCCATTGACGACTTCGTCATCGAGCACCAGGCGGGCGTTGGTAAAAACCGTAGGGTTTGCGGTTGGTGAGTTCATAACGTGGTCTTAAAAGATTGCATCGCAACGGTGCGACTGGCGACGGCTTGTGCGACATGGTCATCGTGAAAAATGCCAAGGATGGCAACACCTTGGGCGCGGGCTTGGGTAATCAGCTCGATCACCGTTAGTGTGTTTTCGGGGTCCAAAGAGGCGGTGGGTTCATCGAGCAACAACAAAGGCCGCGGCTTAATGAAACTACGGGCGATATTGATGCGCTGTTGCTCGCCTCCGGAAAATGTTGCCGGTGGCAGCTGCCAAAGCGACTGTGGAATACGCAAACGGGTAAGCCAATGTGCGGCTTGTTCGCGGGCTTGGGCCTTGCTGATGTTGGCGTCCCCACCTTCGAGCAATGGTTCAGCCACGATGTCAATCGCTGCGACGCGCGGAATCACCCGCAAGAACTGGCTCACATAACCCATGGTTTGGCTGCGCAGGTGGAGCACGGTTCGGGCGCTGGCTTGGGTGATGTCTATGGGGGTCCCATCGGTATCACGCACCCAAATATGCCCTTGGCTGGCACGGTAGTTTCCAAAAGCGAGCTTGAGAACCGTGCTTTTTCCCATGCCCGAGGGTCCACTTAAACGCACGCACTCCCCGGGTAGCAAAGACAAATGAAAGTCATGAAGAACAGGCAATTCGGTGCTGCTTTGCAAATGCAAAACAAAATGTTTGCTAACCCCTTGCATGTCTAGCAAAGGGGTAGATCCGGTATTTGCATGGGTCATGGTTGAAGCACCGAAGAAACCAAAAGCTGGGTGTAAGGATGTTGGGGGTCGTCTAAAACTTGGTCGGTCAAGCCGGTTTCGACGGCTTGGCCGTTTTGCATCACCAGCATGCGTTGGGCCAACAAGCGAGCTACTGCTAAATCATGGGTGACGATGATGGCAGCGAGGTTCATCTGGCGGGTCAGCATGCGCAACATATCGAGCAGCCGGGCTTGTACCGAAACGTCCAAGCCCGAGGTGGGTTCATCCATAAAGACCAAGCGCGGTTGTGTGATCAGATTGCGGGCGATTTGAAGCCGCTGGCGCATTCCCCCGGAAAACGTATCAGGCCGATCATCCATTCGGCTGGGACTTATTTCCACGCGTTCTAACCATTCGGTAGCTTGCTCGCGCAGCCGGCCGTAATGGCGCTGGCCTAGCGCCATCAAGCGCTCGCTGACGTTGGCGCCGGCCGATACATTCATACGCAGTCCGTCGGCGGCGTTTTGGTGAACAAAGCCCCAGTCGGTGCGAGAAAGCAAGCGCCGCTGCGCCTCTGTCATGGCGTAAATATCTTGTAATCCGTGGTCGCGCATTTCAAACGACACCTGCCCGGCACTGGGCGTGTGGCGGGCTGCAACCGCGTTGAGCAAAGTGGTTTTCCCTGATCCAGATTCACCCACAATCGCTAGCACCTCGCCGGGCCACAGATCAAAAGAAATATCGCGAACCACGGAGCGAGCGCCATAAGCGCAGGCCAAGCCCTGCACGCGCATGAGGGGTGGCGTGTTGTCGGTGTAGGTCATGGGGTGCCTGCTTGGCGTTTTCCGCAATAGTCACTGTCTGAGCAAACAAACATGCGCGTGCCTTGGTCATCCATCAACACTTCGTCGAGAAAGCTTTCACGCGAGCCGCAGAGTTCACAGGCAGCGTCCCAACACTGCACTTCAAACGGATGGTCTTCAAACCCTAGGCTCTCTACCGTGGTGTAGGGCGGCACTGCATAAATACGCTTTTCTCGACCCGCACCGAAGAGTTGCAATGCGGGATTCAAATGCATTTTTGGGTTGTCAAATTTGGGGATGGGCGAGGGCGACATGATGTAGCGGCTATTGACCAAAACGGGGTAGTCGTATGTTGTTGCGATGTGACCGTAGTGGGCCAGATCTTCAAAAAGATTGACATGCATCAGGCCGTACTCTTGCAAGGCATGCAGTTTTCGGGTTTCTGTTTCGCGCGGCTCCAGGTGCTGCATCGGCTCTGGCACAGGCACTTGGTACACCAACACTTGGCCTTCGCGCAGCGGCGTTTCTGGAATGCGGTGGCGGGTTTGGATAATGCTGGCGCTGGTGGTGTCGGTGGTCACTTCCACGCCGGTGGTGCGTTGAAAGAAACGCCGAATATTGACGGCGTTGACCGTGTCGTCAGAACCTTGGTCAATCACCTTGAGTACGTCAACAGGGCCAATGATGGAAGCGGTTACCTGAATACCGCCCGTACCCCAGCCGTACGGGAGCGGCATTTCGCGGGAGCCAAACGGAACTTGGTAGCCGGGAATAGCCACCGCTTTCAAAATAGCGCGGCGAATCATGCGCGTGGTGCGTTCGTCCAAATATGCAAAATTGATGCGGGGGTCACGCACCAAGCTGGGGGTGATGGTTTCAACCGGCAGCATGTGCGTCCTTTGGAATTGCGAAGGATTGGCGCATTTTTCGCACCAACTCCAACTCCGATTGGAAGTCAACATAATGCGGCAACTTCAAATGCTGCACAAAACCAGAGCTCTCTAAGCTGTCGCTGTGCGACATCACAAATTCTTGCATTTGGGCTGGCGCGGTGACTGCTTCGCCTAATTCATCGACCCGCAATGCGCGGTCTACCAAGGCCATGGCCATGGCTTTGCGTTCGCTGTGGCCAAAGGCCAAGCCATAGCCGCGGGTGAATTGCGGAGGCTGCGCGTGGCTGCCTTGAAACTGATTGATCATTTGGCACTCGGTGATGGGCAGGTCACCAATCGAAATCTCGAACCCCAGCTCTTCCGGCGCAATGCTCAAGTTCACGGTTCCAAACCGAATTTCGCCGACAAACGGATGCGATTCTGAGTAGCCGCGTTGCGTGGACTACGCCATGGCCAGCAAAAATCCTTCGTCGGCCCGCGCGAGGTTTTGTAATCGGGCGGAGCGGTCTGCAGGAAACCGCACGGGCTGCCGTGTGAGATCAAACGGGTCGGGATCGCCGCTGGGCGCGGGTTGGGTTTCCAGCAGGCTTTCATGGTGAAGCAAATCAACCACACGGGGCGTGGCTTCGGTGCTGGCCTGCGCTTGCCGTGCGACGGGGGCTTTAGCGCCTGTGGCCAGCAGGCTGAAATCCAACAACCGCTGGGTGTAGTCGTAGGTGGGGCCTAACACTTGGCCACCTGGCAAATCTTTAAACGCGGCTGAGATTCGCCGTGCAATTTGCATCCCTGCGGTATCGAGCGGCACGCTGTAGCCTAAGCGCGGCAGCGTGGCGCGGTAAGCCCGCAGCAAAAATATCGCTTCTACCAAATCACCTGCGCTTTGTTTGATGGCCAAGGCCGCAAGTTGGGGGTCGTAGACCGAACCTTCGGTCATGACTCGGTCCACCGCCAAGCGAAGTTGCTGTCGAATTTGATCGACGCTGAGCTCTTCTACGGCGGGGTCGCCCCGGCGCTGCTGGGCCAAGAGGTCATAGCTATTGAGAATGGCAGACTCGCCCCCTTTGACGGCTACATACATAGGGTTTAGTCCTTGATCAAAGTGGAGCGCGGCAAACCCACCAACGACACGCCGTGGGTAAATATAAAGTCAACCCCGCACGGGGAGTGGGCTTGGCTCGCTCGGCGTTGGGCAGTAAATTCTGGCGCCACGCCTTCAATATGCAAATGTCGGGTGTCGTTGATCCCAGGTCCGCTGATAGACCACCCACCTGCTTGGTCCGATGTAGCCAAGCCCATGACCTGCACCACACACGTTGCCGACTGCTCCGGATATTCCGCGGTGCCTTGGGCCAACTGCTCGAATGCTGGCATTTCTGAGGGATAGGCCACCCAAATAAAATCGGCCTCTTTGGAGTCTGCAACGAGAGTGCAGCCGGTATGAAATCGCAGCCAAGTGGCGGCGTCACTGGCATCAAAACCAGACGAGAGCCAGAGCTTACAGTCTTGGTCCAACAAAGCCAGCAACAACGCAGCCGCTGCAGGGTGTGCGTTTTGGGGCGCTTGCATGGATTGCATAGGGCCGCTCAGATCCAAAAACTGTAAGCGGCCTGGTAATGACAAAGCGTCTAGGGCTTGGCGAAAAACGGTTTGACTGCATACAGCAGGTTCTGCGAATCCGCGACCCAAGTCTTTGAGTGAAGGCTGAATCACGATGCATCGTCCTCGTCGTCTGCGCCTCTTCCCGCTTCCCGTGCGACCGTAAAAAATTCGACCCGGGTTGCCTGCGCCTGCGCATTTTTTTCTTGTGCTTGGTCTGACAGCATTCGGCTTAAGGGCCGCAGCAGCAACTGATCCCAGTGTTCATGCAATGCGGGTTCTTGCAGCAGTGCGTCGGCCAAAGCGGCAAGCTGCGCATGGCGGTGTGAATTTCCCATAATGTAGGCAACACCGACTTGGCGGCAACCGGTCACGTTGGCATCGGGCTTGAGTACGCACCGCGTGACGCTCACCTCGCCCAAGTTAAAGCGTTGCCCGGTTCCACCGGCGCGACCCTGTACCATCATCAACCCGGTTTCGGTCGGACGAAGCCATTGCAAATCGCCCGCACTCAATGCTGCAAGATGTTTTTCTAACAGCGCCTCTGGGGATCGCGCCAAGAGGGCCATCCATGTTTTTCGCGCGGCGGCGTCTGGCGGCAGTGCTTTTGGGGTGGGGGTGTAATCGGGTTGCAACATCGCGGTGGTATCTTTGACTCACAAGACTTTACGACCGCCATATTTCTTTTTTGTGACGCAATGACCGAACCATCCCTAGCCCAACCTACCGTTGCGAGCAGCCCGTATCGCCACGCTGCCTACTTCGCACCCAAGAGCGATTCGCTCGCGTGGGACTTGGGTTCGCGCTGGCTCGGTCGCTGCGCATTCAGCGGTAAAACGCTCACTCAGCCCTCCATCGACAGCATCGACGCGGAGTCGTTTCATCGCCTCACCCAATCGCCCAGACTGTATGGATGGCACGCCACGCTCAAAGCGCCCTTTGAGCTAGCGCTTGATATCTCCTTAGAAAAGCTGCAAGCGGCTTTTACGCAGGCCAGCGCTATTGACGTGGGCCCGTTCCATCTGGAATTACAACTCGCCGACGTGGGTGATTTTTTGGCCTTGGTGCCGCGCCAGCCCAGTGCGCCACTGAACGTCTTGGCCGATCGCTGCGTCAGAGAATTGCATCCTTGCGCGTTGCCCCTTTCGGAGTCTGAATTGACGCGCCGCCGTGCAGGTGGTCTGACTGCGCAACAGGAAAAACTGTTGCAGCAGTGGGGCTACCCCTTCGTGATGGAAGCATTTCATTTTCATCTGACGCTCACAGGGTCTTTGCGTGATGTTGATGCTGCGACGCGAAGCGCTTTACTCGCCGCTGCAAATGATTGGTTTGCGCCACTCTTAGATCACGGCGTGGCTATCGATGCTATTACTTGGTTTGCGCAAGATGTGCAGGGTGGCGACTTTCGCTGGGTTGAGCGTTTTGACTTGAGGCCTTTCCCATGCGCTTGATTTACACCGTTGGCCCCTCGGGCGTTGGCAAAGACAGTTTGCTTAACGGCCTGCGCCAACACATTAACGCGATGGCAAATCGGCCGGCGCTGCATTTCGCCCAACGCACGATCACCCGCAACCATGACAAAAGCAACGAAGACCACGAGGCGGTTAACGTCGCCAAGTTTGCCAAACTCCAAGAAGAAAAGGCGTTTGCTTTGGCCTGGGTGGCCAACGGATTGCACTACGGTATTCGCCACACTGAATTGACGCCCCAGGGCGACGGCAGTTGGGTCATCGTGAACGGTTCGCGGGGCTACCTTGATGAAGCCCGAAAGCGTTTGCCGGGCTTGACCGTTTTGCATATCACGGCCCCTATCGAAGTGCTTCGCCAACGATTGCTGGCGCGGGGACGAGAAAGTGAAAAAGACATTGAGCAGCGCTTGTTGCGTCCGGAAAGCGTTTTGCTTGGCCCGCAAGACCTGTGTCTCTCGAACGGTGGAACCCTAGAAGCCAGTGGCTTAGCCTTAAGACAACTGCTTTCTCTACACACAGGCTTACCGCTTTAGCTTGGCCTGAGAGTCATCAAAATGTCATGGATGTGACGTAATCTGAATTTAATTCTTCATCAAAGGTTTGTATGTGTTGTTGCGACTTTCGGATGTTTCTATTTTGTCTTCGGGCGTGATGGCTACTAAAAGGATAGAAACTTGCAAAATCTGATTGCGAGAATTTTTGCGTTTGGGGTCATTGGAATAGCCTATCTTTTCCTGCCCCTCATGCCATTGATGGCAAGTGTGGTTTTTTTCCGCCGCAAGTACCTCTTGCAATACCCAACGTTTCTTAAAAAAATGGGCATCCACATTCGTGCTTTGTGCGAAGGACCGGTGGTTCATTACTTTGAAGACGTGGTCGGCAGAATCCACCAAGTTCCCGAAGCGATCGAGGGATACTGCGTGCAATGCGGTAACTGCTGCATGGAAAAGCGCTGCGTTTTTTTGGAAGACATGGGCGACACGCGTTTTCAATGCGGAATTTACCATTCCCCTTTGCGCCGTTTTTCTAATTGCGGCTCTTTCCCTATCAATGCCTATGACATAGAGCGCTATGCCTGTCCGAGTTATTCCGTGGTCAAGTTCATTCCACGCGTGGTAGCCCCGACAGTGAGTTGACATGAAAGGCTTGCCGCGCACCTTTTACACGCTTTTATTCGCGCAATTTATTTCTACTCTGGTTGATAACGCCTTTCTGATTGTCGCGATAGCCCGGGTTCTGGAACTTCAGGCTGGTGCGTGGTTGATTCCTATCTTAAAAGTCGGCTTCACACTCTTTTACGTGGTGTTGGCGCCGGTAGTGGGCGCATTGGCCGATGCGTTTCCTAAAGGGCGCGTGATGGTGGTATCCAACCTCCTCAAAATTCTTGCGATTGCGCTGATGGCTTTCGGGCTGGATCCGGTATGGGCCATTACGTTGGCAGGGTTTGGCGCTGCGGGGTATGCGCCGGCTAAGTACGGTCTGATTACGGAACTTCTGCCGCCTAAGGATTTGGTCAAGGCCAACGGATTTTTTGAAGGCGCTACGGTGTGCGCTGTTATTTTGGGTACGGTGGTCGGTGGGGCTTTGGTGAGTCCTTGGGTCAGCGCTTTGGTCGTTCCGTCTTGGATCACCGCTTTACCGGTGACGGATAGCGCCTATGTGTTGAGTATGTTGGCGCTGATTGCGCTCAACGTGACGGCTGTGGTTTTGAGTCTGTGCATATTAGATAACGGCGCTCGCTACGTGCAACACTCCTTTCACCCTTGGGAATTGGTACAGCGGTTTTTTAAAGAAAACGCGGTCCTTTGGCGCGATACCTTAGGCGGTTTATCCATGTCAGTCACGACTTTGCTGTGGGGCGTGGGCGCCACCTTGCAGCTGATTGTTTTGCGCTGGGCCCAAGAGACATTGCAGTTGCCTTTGAACCAAGCGGCCTATCTTCAAGGGGTCACAGCTATCGGCGTGATTGCGGGCGCGGCGCTTGCGAGCCGCATGGTGTCCCTAGAGCGCACTCCAAAGTTATTGCCTTTGGGTGTTTTTTTAGGGCTGTCGATTCCGCTGTTGCTATTGGTGAGTTCGTTAGTGCAGGCGGTGTGCTTGCTGATTCTTGTGGGTGCCATGGCCGGTTTTTTTGTGGTTCCCATGAATGCGCTGTTACAGCACCGAGGCGCTACTTTGCTCACAGCCGGTCGTTCTATCGCCGTTCAAGGCTTCAATGAAAACGCCGGGATGCTCGCAGTTTTGTGTATGTATTCGCTCGTGACCGCTTTGGACTTAGCTTTCGGGGTGTTGATTTTTGGTTTTGGTGTGTTGGTGAGTTGCGCCATGCTACTTATTGGTTGGCGTCATCGCCAAATTTTTCGCACAACGATAGGCTAAGTCACTAAATATTCACAAAAAAGTCATCAAAAACACATCATTCTTATTTATCTTAGATATGTGAAAAATACTGACGAAATCCTCTTTGAGTCGTTGACTGCGGTGCCTATGAACTTGCGCGTTGCTGTTGTCACTGAAACCTATCCCCCAGAGGTCAATGGTGTGGCCATGACCTTAGGAAAAATCGTAGAAGGCCTTTTGTCCAAAGGCCATGCAGTTCAACTCGTGCGCCCGCGCCAACCGCAAGAAAATGTGTCCAGTCGCGATGGGCTGGAGCAAGTTTTTGCAAAAGGAATGCCCTTGCCGGCCTACGGTGATCTGCGTTTTGGCTTGCCTGCTAAAAGCCGCATGATCAAGCTCTGGGCTGAAAATCGTCCCGACGTGGTTCACGTTGCGACCGAAGGGCCCTTGGGATGGTCTGCCGTTGCTGCAGCACGAAAACTCAAAATTCCCGTAACAAGTTCGTTTCACACCAACTTTCATAGTTACTCACAACACTATGGGATGGGTTTGATCAAGCGTTCAATCGAAGGCTACCTTCGTAAATTGCATAACCAAACCATGGCAACGATGGTGCCCACCTACGCGCTTGCCAATGACCTGCGTTCGCGCGGTTACCAAAACGTAACTTTGCTTTCGCGCGGTGTCGAACTTAAACAATTCAGCCCAGCCAATCGCAGCGCGGCCTTGCGAGCGAAGTGGGGGGTTACCGACGGTACGCTGGTGTATCTTCATGTTGGTCGCTTGGCCAAAGAGAAAAATATCGGGCTTCTCATTTCGGCGTACCGCGCCTGTTTGGTTGAGAATCCCACAGCAAAGCTGGTGTTTGTAGGCGATGGACCTCTGCGAAAACAACTGGAGGAGTCTTGCCCGCAGGCGATTTTCGCTGGTGTTCAAAAGGGCGCAGATCTCGCCGCCCACTACGCCTCAGCGGATATTTTTCCTTTTCCTAGTGTGACTGAGACCTTTGGAAATGTGGTGCCAGAGGCGCTTGCCAGCGGCTTGGCGGTGGTAGCGTATGACACCGCCTCTGCCAAAGAATTGATCACCAACGGCATTGATGGCTCCTTGGTTGCCATGGACCAAGATTTGAATTTCATTAGCGCAACCGTTGCCATGGCCAAACAAAGCGCGGACCGTGCTCGCATGCGTAACGCTGCGCCTCGCAGTGTGGCCGATATGGATTGGGAAAAAATCCATGATGCCTTTGTTGCTACCTTGCGCTCGGTCATTGACCGGCAAGGGGTGGGTTTATTTACCGCAAGTGCGCTGCCACGGACTCAACCCATTACGTCTGCCAGCGCATAAGGCCCTCGCCCATGCGGATGCGGCTATTTGTTTGCAACCCGGTATCCAAGGAAAATCCTTTGCCGGCCAATACGATCACGGTAGAGCCGTGCTGGAACCAACCCATTTCTTCACCTTTTGTGAAAGCGGCGTTACATTCCACCACCTCTGGGCCACGGTATTTAAGGTGAAACAAAACATCCAAAAAATGCAGTCGAATACTTGCCACCAACACAGCTGCCACCGGAACCAAGGCGATCACTTGGTTTGCGCACGGTCCAGGGGTCGTCACCCGGGTTCGAATCATGGCGCGTTCGTTTTTACAAAACAATTTTTCGACCCGCTTGAGCGCAATCGGATTCACGTTCC
>SXGU01502479.1_pt1 | contig 11135 bp, 6 predicted proteins | sample 3174531 | NCBI WGS metagenome assembly SXGU01 (sample SAMN11356863, study PRJNA531348) | freshwater metagenome | isolation source: freshwater sample F1-140 | place: China: Fuxian Lake, Yuxi | collected 2017-12-25
AACGGCGACGGGCACGGGCTGGGGCACGGCGGCGTGGACAAGGACCTGCCGTTGAAGCGGAAGTTCGAGCCGCTGTCGCACTACCACAACTACCTCGCCAGTCAGGCGGCCCGGATGCTGACGAAGTTGCAGGAGACGAAGGAAGGAACCGGCACGATGCTCGACAACACCCTGCTCGGGTTCATGAGCGATTCGGCCAATCAGCAGCACTCCTGGAAGAATGCGAACTGGCCGATCGTGCTCGTGGGTGATCTCGGCGGCAAACTGAAGACGGGGCAGTTCGTGTCGTACCCGGTCAAGGCCCAGAGGGCGGGCGGGGACGGCGGCGGCGAAGTGTTCGGCACCGCGTTCGGCACGAACCCGTTGACCAACGCCCTGTACGCCACGCTGCTGACCGCGGTCGGCAAGCCGTGCGACGCGTTCAACCGGTCTCCCAGTTCGTCGGAAGCGAAGGAGGTTCACGCCCCGCTGCCCGAACTGCTCAATCGGTAGTGGAAAACCCGGAGCCACGACAATGAAAACAATACTCACCACTCTGGGCCTGGCACTACTGACGCACCCGGCGGTCGCGGCGGCCGAGCCGGCGGCCGACGCGAAATCGGTTCGCTCGTTCCTCGACGCGCACTGCGTCCGCTGCCACGGGAAGAAGGCTCCGGAAGGAAACGTCTCCCTGTCGACCCTTTCCCTCGATTCGAAAGCCCCGCGGGACGTGGAGACCTGGAAGCGAGTTTACGAGCAGCTTTTTAACGGCCAGATGCCGCCGCAAGACAGCAAGCAGCCCCCTTCAGCCGACCGGGAGTTCGCGACCGCCTTGATCAAGTCGAGCATGAAGACTGCCGGCGTGAAGTTCGATGAGCTCAAGGAACTCCTCCCGAGCCGGGGCAACTGGGTCGACCACGACGCGTTATTCTCCGGCAAGGCGGCGGGCGAAGCGGGCACGCCCAGTCGGGTCTGGCGACTGTCCCCCGAGAGTTACAAGCAATTCTTCGTCCGACTCAATGGGCAGTTTTCGCTCGGCCTGGACCACATACTGGGGCCGAGTTCGTCGCGTGAAGGGCCGCTCAAGGCGCCGTGGGGCCTGGCTCGGAAATGGGACTTCACCGACTATTCCTCCCTCCACCGGATCAGCGGGGCGGAATACGAACACCACCTGCGAAACTGCGCCGTATTCGCCAAGAAGATCGTCGGAAAGGTCAACGGTTCGCCGTCGTTCAAGACCCTGAAGGTGGCGCTGAACGCGGGCAAGGCGGCGACGCCCGCGCAGTTGGAAGCGGCGGTCGCCGAGACGTTCGACGTGGTGCTGCGCCTGCCGCTCGACCCGGCCGAGTTGAAAGCGCGGAGCGAAAACCTGGGGAAGCTTCTCCAGTCCATGGACGCGCCGTCGGCTGGAGAGCAGTTCCTGATTTCCGTGCTGTGCCACCCCGAAGTGCTGTATCGCATCGAGCGACCGGAGGGAGACGCGAGGCGGGGGTCGATGGCACCGCGGCACACGGCGCGGGCGATCGCGTTCACGCTGACCGACCGGGAGCCGGACGATCTGCTGTGGCAGGCGGCCGTCGAGGGGAAGCTCGGGACCAGCGAAGAGGTGCGTAAGCAGGTCGAACGCATCCTGAACGCCCCGGCCATCCCCAAGCCGCGCCTGCTCGGCTTCTTCCAGGAGTACTTCGGCTACACGACCGCACCCGACATCGCCAAGTGCACGGCAACCGTGAACGAATACCAGCTATCGCACAACGGCGGCTGCGAGTTCCAGTCGGGTTACGCCACTCGTTTCGTCTCCGACACGGATCGGCTGGTCGAGTGGGCGCTGGAGTCCGACAGGGAGGTGCTGCGGACGCTGTTGACGACGCGCCGGTCGTTCTGGAAGGGCAATTATCCGGCGTCGTACCACAAGCGACTTGACGGTCTTCTCGAACAGAAGAAGCGGAACGCCGAGCGGGCGGCAAAAGACGGCAAGTTCGTGGATGAAACCAACCTCAACACTGAATTGAGAAAGCTCTACGAACAGGCGAAAGCTGAGTTTCAAGGCGGCGGGAGTGACGGCATGTGGCGGGACATCTATGGCCTGCAGAGGACTGATCCCGAAAGGCACTGGGCCGATGTCCTGTGGCACCAGCGCGACAACCGAGTCCTCATTGCGAAGCCCCGCACCCCCGCGCCCGATTACGACGAGTGGCTCGCCGGCAAACCGTTCGACGCGCACCCCGAGGAGCGGATGGGCATCCTCACGCAGCCCAGTTGGTTGATTTCGATGTCGTCGAACTTCGACAACCACGCGATCCACCGCGGCCGCTGGATCCGCGAACGGCTGCTCGGCGGCCGCATCCTGGAGGTGCCCATCACCGTCAACGCCATGCTGCCGGACGAACCGCACCGCGGGCTGCGTGATCGTATGCGCGTGACCCGCGAGGCGTACTGCTGGAACTGCCACAAGTCGATGGACCCGCTCGGCCTGCCCTTCGAACAGTACGACCATTTCGGCCGATATCGGACGGCGGAGATCGTCGTGGACAAGGAGAAGACCGACAAGGATCGGGCCAAGAACCCGTTGAGTCGGCGGACGATGACGTCGGTTCCCATCGACACGACGGGCACCCTCACCGACAGCGACGATCCGAAGCTGGACGGACCTGTGAAGGGGCCGTTCGATTTGATGGAGAAATTGGCCCGGTCGGAACGTGTCGAGCAGGTGTTCGTGCGGCACGTCTTCCGCTACTACCTCGGCCGTAACGAGACGCTCGCCGACGGGCCGACCTTGGTGGTCGCGCACAAGGCCTACCGCGACAGCAATGGCAGCTTCAGAGCGCTGCTGGTCTCGCTGCTTTCCTCCGACTCCTTCCTGTACCGAACTCAACCCGTGAAGGAGAGAAAATGAGTATTCCCACGCACTCCCCGCGGGTGGTGAGCCCGTCCCAATTCGACCGCAGAACCGCACTCAAGGGCGTCACGCTCGGGGCCGGCAGTCTCTTCTTTATCACCTTTGACGCAGCGCCGGCACTGCATCTCTCCCTCCAAGCCCAGGAGAAAAAGGAACCGCCGAAGCACTTCACGAACACCATCGGGATGAAGTTCGTGTGGATTCCCCCGGGCAGCTTTGTGATGGGCAGTCCGAAGGAGGAAAAACAACGCAATCACTCCGAACCGCACGCCGAAACCCAGCACAAGGTCACGCTCACCAAGGGCTTATACATGGGCGTGTACACCGTAACGCAGGAACAATGGCAGGAGGTGATGGGAAACACCCCCAGCCAGTTCAAGGGCGAAAAGAACCTGCCGGTGGACACCGTTTCTTGGAACGACTGCCAGGCCTTCATCAAGAAGTTGCAGGAGAAGGACAAAGACAAGAAGGCGTATCGTTTGCCAACCGAGGCCGAGTGGGAATACGCCTGCCGTGCGGGGACGACTACGCCGTTCCATTTTGGTACCACCATCTCGACGGATCAGGCGAATTACGATGGGAACTTCGCCTACGGCACGGGCACAAAGGGAACCTACCGGGGGAAGACCACGCCGGTTGATGCCTTCCCGGCCAACGCGTGGGGCTTGCACGATATGCACGGCAACCTCTATCAATGGTGCCAGGATTTGTATGGGACGTACCCCAAAGATGACGTGACCGACCCGCAGGGGGCAGTAAAAGGAGACACCCGTGTGATTCGTGGCGGGATGTGGTACTACGGCCCCTCGCTCTGCCGCTCGGCCAGTCGCGATGGGATGGCGCCTGGGCACCGCGACAGGTACTACGGTTTCCGCGTTTGCTTCTACGTTGATTAACAAACGAGTCGTGTGCCAGACCAGACGGGCCGAGGGCGCGTCGTGTGATCTGGGTCGGTCCTTTAAACCAGTTCGCCACACCCTCCGGTGCCCGGTCCTCGCCGGAATTCGCCCTTGCGGCGAAATCTGATTATTTCCGAGCGGGATTCCGTTTCCGTCGGCTAAAGAGAAAGAGGGGACGGCAGAAAGGGCGCGGGGCCAATTCGCCGTAACCACACCCCCCGCCTGTATTTGCGCCCCAAACTCGCCTTCCCACCCGATCGACGTTCGACCCGACGGCAGAGAAAGCAGCGAACAAGGCAAATTGGGGTGGAACCGGCTTCCCGGCGGAACTGCCCGTTCGCGCCGCCGCGGGACGCCGAACCATCCGGGGGCGGACGGAGCTGGCTTGGCCCGCGCGATCCCAAACCGCCGGCTGAGACAATCGGATGGCCACCTGTCTGGCAGGCACCGAGGAAAGGATCGACCCTGATGAGCAAGACCCTCACTCGCCGCGCCGTCCTGAAGGGCCTCGGGGCCGCCGTGACGCTGCCCTGGCTCGAAGCAATGACCCCGCCCGCGGCACTGGCCGCCGGCGCGGCCCGGCACCCGCTGCGCCTGGCAGTCCTGTACTTCCCGATGGGCACGAAGATGATCGACTGGACGCCGCCCGAGGCCGGCGCCCTCCCCGAGAACCTGCCGCTGAACCTTCGCTCGATGGCGGCGATGCGGAAGGATTTCAGCGTGATTACCGGGCTGCGCACCCCGGGCGGGCTCGATGGCGCTGCGCTACACTCCCACGCCATGTCGACGTTCATGACCGGCGTCGCCATGAAGCCGACAGAAGGGCCGGACATTCAGAACGGGGCCTCCGCCGACCAGATCGCCGCCAAGGGGGTCGGCGGCCAAACGTACCTGCCCTCGTTGCAGATGGGCACGTTCGCCGTGAACCGGACGATCGAGCCGGGCTTCAATCCGGCCTATCTGAACCTGTCCTGGCGCGACGCGGTGACGCCGGTGCGGCCGGCGACCAGCCCGCGCGAGGTGTTCGATCGCCTCTTTACGAGGGCCGGCGGCGCGGAGTCGCGCAGCACCCGCGCGCAACGCCGCAGCATCCTCGACTACGTTCGCGAGGAGGCCAACAGCCTGGAAGCGGACCTCGGCGCTCAAGACCGACGCCGGCTCGACCAGTACTTGACGTCCATCCGCGAGGTCGAGCAACAGATCCAGCGCGTGGAGCGGATGCCCGCCCCGACCGCCCCCAAGATGAACGTCCCCGATGGGGATTGGTCGCGGTGGGTCGATCGTTGGCAGGAACAGGTTCGCGTTCAGGCCGATCTCATGGTGCTCGCGTTCCAGGCCGACCTGACGCGGGTCTGCACCTTCGCCCTCGAGATCGAGCGGAGCGAGCGCGTCTTCCGCGAGCTAGGAATCCGCCAGAACTGGCACGGCGTGTCCCACGATAACGACGAAGAACTCTCCCGCGTCGCCGCCTATCAAGTCGCGCAGTTCGCTTACGTCGTTGACAAGCTGAAACAGGTTCGCGAAGGGGACGGCTCGCTCCTCGATCATTCCATGGTGGTGTTCGGCTCGGCGATGAGCCACGGAAGCCACAATACGAGCAATTTGCCGATCCTGCTGGCGGGTCGCGGCTGCGGCAAGCTCAACCCCGGTCGGCACCTTCGTTTCTCGCGAGAGACGCCGATCTCCAACCTGTGGGTGAGTCTGCTCGACCGGATGGACGTCCGCGTCGACAAGCTCGGCGACAGCCGCGGGCGCCTGAGCGACCTGTAAGGAACGGGGGACGGTCATGCGTTGGACGCTGAGTACTCTGCTGTTAATCGGCGGTGCCGCTCTACCCCTGCGCGCCGACGAGCCGACGAACTTCGACCAGGTCATCGGCCCGTTTCTCACCAAGCACTGCGTCCGGTGCCACGGTGAGACCAAGCCCAAGGGCGACATTTCGCTGCACCAGTTCAAGGACGAAGCGTCACTCCTGAAGGGGCGGAAGGCCTGGGTGAACGTCCTCGACCAGATTCGCGCCGGGTCGATGCCGCCCAAGGGGCATCCCCGCCCGGAGGCGAAAGAAGTCGAGGCATTCCTCAGGGCCGTTACCGAGGTCTTCGATCGGTTCGATCGCACAGCCAAGCCCGACCCGGGACGGGTGACGATGCGGCGTCTGAGCCGAAACGAGTACGTCAACACGATTCGCGACCTCGTCGGCGTCCAACTGACCGTCGACGACAGTTTGTTTCCGCCGGATGAGGTCGGGCTCGGATTCTACAACCTCGGTGACTTCCAGTCGGTCTCCGCCCAGCACATGGATCGATACATCCAGTTGGCCGGGTTGATTACGAAATCGTCCATCGTCGTCGGCAAGCGATCCGATGTTCCGCCGCTGGATGACCGGAGTTGGCGGGAGCCGGATGGGAAGGGGAACCCAAGGGCGCCGCGGTTCTTCCCACCGCCACCGCCCGGAAACAAAGGAGGAGGGAACCCGCCGTTCCGCGAACTCAAGGACGGGGAGCCGATCTCTGCCCGCTTCGCGTTCTCGGCCGGGCCGCGGCAAGGCGGGATGTTTCGGCTCACCTGGCAGCTCAAGTCCGTGGCGGCCGGTGACGAAGTCGCGAAGTGTCAAATCCTCCTGGACGGGAAAGTGGTTGCCGGCGGCGACGTCGTTGCGTCGAAGGAGTGGAAACAATACGAGTTTTTCTTCCCGATCAAGCCGGGGGAACACACGCTCGGCATCGCATTGCAGAACCCGTTCACCGATCCCGCCGACTCCACAAAGCGGCGTGAACTGCACGTCAACCGTGACAAGATCGTCCTCGCCGGCCCGCTTGTTCCCGATACCCACGAGTTCCTACTCTCCGCTCCGAGCGATCTCGCGGGTGAGGCCAAGTCGCATTACGTTCTCGAACGATTCGCGACCCGGGCGTTTCGTCGGCCCGCAACCAAGGAAGAAGTCGACCGCCTTCTGAAGATCGCCAAGCAAGCGGAGACGCGGGCGCGCTATTCCCTTTCGGATGCCGCCATCGCTTGGTTCCAGGAACCGAAGGTGCCCAAGCAAGTGGTCGATAAAGTCCGCACGCTGGAATCGCGCGGTCCCTTCGAGCAAAACGAGTTGATGCGTCAGCTCGAGGAAAAGCTGGGCAAGGAGCTGCTCGAGGAGCACCGCGCCGCGATTCTGGAAGTGGTGGAGATGGTCGGCACGCCGCCGAAGTATCTCGTCAAAGCGGCGCATCGGCTCTCCGAGCCGAGACTGCCCGTTGCCGCCACGAACTTGCTGAAGCAATTCGTCCGACGTGGGGCCATGGACGAGGACACGTTCGAGCAATACCTGGGGGATGCCCTGGGGGGGTACTGGCGAAGCCATCGGGACACCATCTTCGCGAGGGCAGACAAGTCTCCAGAGCCGTGGGAGGGGACGATGGCCTTCGCGATGCAGGCGGCGCTCTGTTCGCCGAAGTTCCTCTTCCGGGTGGAAGTGGAGTCTCGCGCGCCGGGCAGGGAGCCGCAGGTGCTCGACGATTACGCCCTCGCCTCGCGCCTCTCGTATTTCCTGTGGAGCTCGATGCCCGATCAGGAACTGATGGATCTGGCCGCAAAGAAGCAACTCCACCCGAACCTCGCCGCGCAGGTCAAGCGCATGCTGGCCGATCCCCGCGCGCAGCAATCGCTCTACGAGGACTTCGCCGAACCGTGGCTCGGTCTGCGGCAGTTGCGGAACGTCAACCCCGACCCGAAGTTGCTCACCAGCGACCCCAGGCGCGAGGCCGAGGCTGCACAACACTTCAAGGACGTCCTCCGGGAGGACATGCTCACCGAGACCCGGCTGTTCTTCCAGGAGATCGTCCGCGAGGACCGCAGCATCCTCGACCTGGTCGACGGGAAATTCACGTACTTGAACCTTCGATTGGCCCAGCATTATGGGCACGGCTTTCCGGGTTTGAAAAACGACGTGTTCACGCGGGTCGATCTGGAAAAGGTACCACGTGGGGGCATCCTGACTCACGGCAGCGTCTTGACGATCACGTCGATGCCGGACCGGACTTCGGTTCCGAAGCGGGGGGTCTGGGTGCTGGAGAGGATGCTGGGTACGCCGCCGCCTCCGCCGCCCGCCGACGTGCCCGAACTGGGCAAGGAGAAGGAGGTGGGGGCGAACCTCTCGTTGCGGAAGAGGTTGGAACGCCACCGCACCGACGCGGCGTGCGCGGGCTGTCACGTGCGGATGGACGGCATCGGGTTCGCGCTGGAGAACTTTGATGCGGTCGGCCGGTTCCGGGTGCGCGAGGGCAAAGACGACAAGGAACCCATCGACGTCACGGGCGAACTCCCCTCCGGCGTGAAGGTCGAAGGACCGGCGGGGCTGAAGAAGTATTTGCGGGATCAGAAGAACATGTTCGCCCGCTGCTTAACCGAGAAAATGCTGACGTTCGCCATCGGTCGCGGACTCGACACCTACGACAATCGCAGCGTCGATGGGATCTTGAAATCCCTCGAATCGAACGACTATCGCTTCTCCGCCCTGGTCACCGCGATCGTGCTGAGCGACCCGTTCCGCATGAGGCGGGGGAGGGATCAAGAATGAAAAGGCAACAATTCGCTCCGGAATGGCCGACGCGTTCACCTCGCCCGTTTCGTAAACCGGCGGAGGATAAACGATGAAAATGACTATCAACCTGAGTGCACTGGCCGCGCTGGCCACGTGGATTGCTTGCGCGACGGCCGCGGACCCGCCGGCGGCCAAACCGGCCGGGGTCAAGGTCGGCCACATGTTGATCCTGTTCGAGTGTGAGGACACCGTCGTCAAGGCTGCGGGCGTTGAGGGGCACAAGTGGCTGGGCGGACCCTACATCGGCACCTGGCACGATATTCGGGGAGAGAAGTCACTGCAACCAAAGCGGATGGAACCGCTCGAACGCGGCGACTACGACATGCTGCTGCTCGCGACGCCGCACTGTTACCCGGAAAAGGAATCCTGGTCGGGCCACGTCGGCCTGGATTCGACTCCCGCCCTTCTCTGCGACAAGGGCGTCATGAACAATCCGAAGTTCCGCCTCGTCTGGCAATCGTGGTACTGGCCCCGCACCGAGCGCAAGGGCGACAAAAAGGTGCTCTCGTGGCAACCGCGTAAAGCCCCGCCGGCCGGCCTCCTCGCCCTCGAGAAACTCACCGACCAAATCAACGCCAAGCACGGCCGGAAGGTGATGGTGATTTCCCCGGTCGAAGAGGCGGTGTGCAAAGTCATCGAAATGGTGGCTGCGGGCAAATTCCCGGGAATCACCGACCCGACGGAGCTGTGGGTTGACGGCGACATGTGGAAGCCCGGCTCGCACCTGCGAACGCTGTTCGCCTACACCAACGTTGCCACAATGTACGGCGTCTCGCCCGTCGGATTGAATCCCGATTTCTCGCCCCTCAAATGGGGCGGCGGCAAGTCCGCCCCGACGGACCCGAAATCGTTCGCGGACCTGGCACCGATCACCGAGGAGCAGCGGAAGGTCCTCCAGCAGATCGCCTGGGACACCGCCACGAACTACTCCTACTCGGGCGTGAAGAAGCCCTGACCGGCAAACGCGGGGCCGTGGCGAATGGAAGGTCAAATGAAAAAAGTACTTGCGAAACAGAGTGCGTTGGCCGTGGCGATTGTGTGGGCCGCGTCACACGCGGTCGCCGAACCGCCGAAGCCGAAGGACGGCCCTTTGGGGATGAAGTTCGTGCCGCTGTCGAAGGGGACGACCTACCTCGGCTGGAACGGAAGGCCCGGTTCGGCAAAGAAGACCGAGATCCGGGAGGGCTTCGAGATCGCCGTTCACGCCGTCACCCAAGGGCAGTGGGTGACGTTGATGGACAAGAACCCGAGCCTCTTCTGCCGACTGCGGAAAAAGAACGAGTTGAAGGACATCCCGGATGAGGATCTCAATCAATTCCCGGTCGAGCACGTGTCGTGGAAGGACGCACAGGAGTTCATCAAGAAGCTGAACGAGGCGGAGGTGGGGAAGGGCTACGTCTACCGCTTGCCGACGGAGGAGGAGTGGGAGTACGCCTGTCGCGGCGGCGCGACGACGGTAGAGGAGTGCTCCTATCACTTCTACTTCGAGAAGCCGACGCAAGATCTCTCTTCGCGGCAGGCAAATTTTGATGGGAGCTATCCGTGCGGTAAGGGAGAGAAAGGACCGTACTTGTTACGGACGACCAAGGTGGGCTCCTACCCGCCGAACAAGCTGGGCCTCTACGACATGCACGGCAACGTCGTGCAATGGACCGACAGCCTCTGGGAAGAAAAGGGCACGGCGCGGGTTTGCCGGGGCGGCTCCTGGGACTTCGAGGGGGACCTCTGCCAAGCAAATGTCCGCCGCGGGAACACGCCGGACTACAAGGGCCGCAACATCGGCCTCCGGCTGGTCCGGGTTCCCGTTCGGTAGAGGTGCAAAGGATCAATGACGAACAAGAGGCGTGGTCTTGAACCACGACGGGAGGGGCCGCCGGGAAGACTGTTCTCACCCGGCGCTGGCGTTCGCGCCCTGTGAAATCGACCAGCAGTACAACCAGCCGCCATTGGACGGAATGAAAGGAAAATATGATGAACAAGTTACTCGCCAGTTTGGCTCTTGGGCTGGTCGCGGGGCTGGCCGCAGAATCACCGGCTCAGCCGCTGGACAAGGCGGGAGAGGCCGCAGCGAAGAAACTGTTCGATGCCCAGACGATCGGAGTCGAACTGAAGTTGCAGGGCGAATACGTCGGCAAGGACGGAGACAAGCAGGTCGGCATTCAGGTGGTCGCGCGGGGCGACAAGTCGTTCCACGCGCTGGTCCTGGAAGGCGGCCTGCCGGGCGACGGCTGGGACGGCGGCCGGTACGGCCTGCTGGAGAGCGGCCCCCTGTCGGATGGGAAGGTGGAGTTCCGTTCCCCGAGCGACGACGGGACCGGCGCGGTGCTCGACGAGAACGGCCTGGCACTCCAGCGCGGCTTGCAGAAGAAGATCCTGTTGAAGCGAGTCGAACGCAAGAGCCCGACTTTGGGGAAGCAACCTCCCGCGGGTGCGATCGTTCTCTTCGGGGGCGCGAAACCGAACGTGGATGCGTTCGAGGAACGCAAGGACATCGAGGGGATGACCGCGCCTCTGATGTTCGAAGGGAGCTTGATGGCGGGGGCGGTCACGAAGCGGAAGTTCCGGGACTACACCTTGCACGTGGAGTTCATGACCGGCTGGGAGCCGCAGAACATCCCGTGGCGCAGGGCGGATGCGGGCATCTACATGCTCGCCCGCTACGAGGTGGCGATCGGGGACAGCTTCGGGTTCGATTTCGACCTGTCGGGTGCGACCAGCCCGCAACGGCCCAAGTTACTCGACGAGAAGGGCAAGGCGCCGAAGTTCC
>SXGU01262088.1_pt1 | contig 11132 bp, 11 predicted proteins | sample 3174531 | NCBI WGS metagenome assembly SXGU01 (sample SAMN11356863, study PRJNA531348) | freshwater metagenome | isolation source: freshwater sample F1-140 | place: China: Fuxian Lake, Yuxi | collected 2017-12-25
GGACGACATCGACGCCGACACGCGATCGCAAACCCCGGACCTTGGCGCCGACGAATTTATCCTGCCACGGTGCCCCGCGACGACAACGTGGAACGGTTCGGCGTGGAGCAATGGCGCGCCAAACCTTAATACGAAGGCCGTCATCAATGCCGATTACAGCACCGCCTCGGGCAACATCAAGTGTTGCGAATTGGTGGTGAATGCCGGTGTCGCGGTCACGGTACAGCCAAATGATTACATCGAGGCCGAATACGATATCACCGTCAACGGCACCCTGTTGGTCAGGGACAAGGGCGCGCTGGTCCAGAACGACGAATCGGCCACCCACAGCGGTATTGTCACGGTAAAGCGCAAGACCACGCCGCTCAAGCAATATGATTATACGTATTGGGCGTCGCCGGTGGCGGGTGCGACGCTTTCGGTCCTTGCGACGCCATCGCTTTATTATCTTTTCAATCCGGCAGTGAACAATTATGTCCAACAGACGGCCGCGACCGTAATGGCGCCGGCACGCGGGTATATCGCACGGGCGCCGTCAAACCTCAGCTATGCGACGCCGCAGATCGTGGAGGCCACCTTCAACGGAATTCCCAATACGGGCACGGTTCCGGTCACGGTGAACAAGTCGGCGGGTGCCTTCAACCTGATCGGTAATCCGTATCCTTCCGCCATCGATGCCGACATGTTCCTCACCGACCCCGACAACGCTCCGTACATCGGCGGCACCATTTACCTGTGGACGCACAATACGGCGATCAGCATGCAGAATTCTGGCAGTAATCTCTACAACTATACGCGTGACGATTATGCAAAATACAATGTCACGGGAGGCGTAAAGACCGCGACGGCTGCCGTAAACAGTGCGGTGGCTCCGGTGGGGAAGATCGCATCCGGCCAGGGATTCTTTATCGAAGCTTTGCAGGACGGCGACCATCAGATTTTCTTCAAAAATGCGATGCGCGCCACCGGCCAATATAGCAATGGCCAGTTTTTCAGGAGCGGAAACCCCGTGGATTCGAACAATGCGATAGAAAAAAACCGGATCTGGCTCTCGATCTCCAACGCCCAGCAGGCCTATGACGAGATGCTTTTGGGTTACGTGACCGGCGCCACCAACGAACTTGACCGCGCCTTTGACGGCAAGACCTTCCCCGCCGGGAACGTGGTCGCGATCTATTCACTCTTGGGCGACACCAAACTCGCGATCCAGGGCCGTGCACTGCCCTTCTCTGTCGCCGACGCGGTTCCCATCGGGTACATGAGTACGATCGCGGGAACGTTTGACCTCAAGCTTGAGCAATTTGACGGCTTCTTTGAGGGCCAGGACGTTTTCCTGCTGGATCACGAGACCGGCCAGTTCCACGACCTGCGAACCTCGCCCTACTCATTTGTGGCGCAACCGGGAACCAACAACACCCGCTTCGAGCTGCGGTTCACGACCCAGACCTTGTCCAATCCCGATGCCCAGCCGTTGGCAGAAGAGACCGTCATCCTGGCAAAGGCACGGAGCATCGCCATCCGGGCATCGCAACCCCTGAAGACTGTAGAAATTTTTGACATGACGGGGAAGAAATTGTTTCACGAAGACATCAAAGGCAGCACCCAATATCAATCGCCGCAATTGCAAACCTCGGGCACAGCGGTATTGGTGATCGCGACTTTCGAGACATCGGCGCTCGTGAGCCGAAAGATCGTGATACTCGAACCCTGAAGAATAGGCCTGCGAAAGCGGGCTTTTTTTATGGAAGTTCCAGAAGGACGCTTACGGCATTGCCGCCAAACCCCACCGAATTGACCAGCACGCTTCTAACTTCGGCCGGGTGCGAAGGCATGTCCAGATAGGGGATCCCTATAAAACGTTGGTGCTGCATCATCAGGATGGCGAACTCTACCGAAAGCATTCCCGAAGCGCCAAACGTATGGCCCGTTTTCCATTTGTTGGTGGTGAGCATGGGAAGGTTGGGGCCAAGCACGGCGTTGATGGCAGCGTGTTCGGCGTTGTCGCCGGCAATGGTGCCGGGTGCGTGCATGACAATCACGTCCGGACGCCTACCATTCAATGCCATGGCCATTGATTTTTGGAAGCAGTTGGCTTGCGCCGAAATTGCCGTTGCGTGCCCGGTGGCCTCCGTGGCAAAACCAACCCCGGCGATGACTGCGAGCGCGTTCTCGTCACGGCCCGGTTGCAGGCAGCATGCCGCGGCACCCTCGCCCAGGACCATTCCGTTTGATTTTTTGTCGAAATCCATCGCCCGGCAGGGGAAATCGCCCCCGGGTTTGGCGTAAATCTTCAGGGCCTTCATCTGCGCAATCGTGAACGCGGTCAACGGGGCTTCGCTGCCGCCTACAAGGAATTTTTCGGCCATCCCGGATTTAAGCCATGCCACGCCGTTGAGCAGCGCATGGAGCGAGGTGGAACAGGTGATGGAATGCGAAATTTCGGGGCCTGTGGCCTGCAGGTCCTGCGCCACCCATGATGAGATGTTGCCCAGTGTGGTGACGGGCGACGCCAATGTCGCGGCACGTCCGGTGGCGAGGTATTCGGCGTGGTGTTTCTCAAAAAGCGAGGTCGCGCCGCGCGAGGAACCGATATTGATGCCAAAGTTTGAATCCCAGCCCGCGCGCGCGACCGCCCGCCGGGATGCCGCTATGGCAAAATGGACACTGGGATCAAGGTTTTTGAGACGAGAACCGGCCGAGGCAAGTTTGGCGACTTCCTCCCTCGCCGACGAGGCCAGCGGCGCCCGCCAGTCACCTTCGGCGAAAGCCATGCAATGATTATCGTCAAGGTAGGACTGCCACACCTGCGCGGGGGAGTTTCCCATAGGCGAAAGCGATTCTATGGCGGTGATGGAGATTTGCAATTGCGGCGGTTTGGCGCAAAATTACGCCAAAAGAGGCTGTCATCCTACCGGCGTGCGCGAAGGGTCAAAATAACAGGTAATCAGCGACCGCAATGGTTTGTTGCCTTGTATGACCTGTGCAAATTCGGTCCACGTCTCGGGTGCAATGTACTTTTTGAGCGGCTGGTCCACCTGTGCGATGTCTTCCAGCCGGTCGCGCACGAGCTGGTCCCATTCCCCATGGTACTGCAAAAGGTCGTCCGGATAGACCACTTTGCGGCTGGTGCCTTCGTCCACGACCTCGAAGGGTTCGGAGACATTGAGGTAGCCGTAATCGTCGGTGAGCTGTTCGCCGGGCTGGATGTCGCGCACGGCAATTTCAAAATCGTACGCGGTGGACATGCAGGAAGGGTTGAACGAATGGTTGACAAACTTGGCATTGTCCCAGCAGAGGATCTTGTTGCCCGCGCCATTGGTAAAACAGTAGGTCTCGAGGTGTTGCTGCATCATGGGCGAAACCCGCGCTGCCCGCTCTGGAGTAAAGACCTGGTCCAGCTCATCCTGGACCCATGTTATCGTCCCCTTGGGGATCAGTTTTTTAGCTACGACGCCATAACCGATGACGTCGTTGATGAACCTGAGTTCGGTGTCAGGATGGATCATAAAAAAGGATTGCTTTCAAAAATAAAGTTATCCTATTTTTTGTAATGCCATGCGGACGGCCTCATAAATTTTGTCTAATTGTGCATCGGTAATAATGTACGGGGGCAAAATGTAGATCGTGCTGCCCGCCGGCCTGAGGATGATTCCCTGCGATATGAAGAAATCGTACAGCCGGTTGCGCAGGGTGCCGTAATATTCCTGCTTGCCGTCGGTGGCCAGGTCCAAAGCGAAGATCACGCCGAGGGACCGGACGGCCCTGATGCGGGGATGTCCTTGCAGTTCCGATGCGAATTCGCGGTGGCGGGCCGCAATCCGTTCAATATTTTGCGAAGTTTCGGCGCGCCCCAGGATGTCCAGGCTGGCCAGAGCCGCGGCGCAACCGGTGGGGTTTGCCGTGAAGGTGTGCCCGTGGAAAAGCGCCTTGTTGATGTCGTCGCTGAAAAAGCCGTCAAATATCTGCTGTGTGAAAGTCGTGATGGCCATGGGAATCGTGCCGCCGGTGAGCGCCTTTGAGAGGCACATCATGTCCGGCTGCCGGGAGAGATGGTCACAGGCAAAAATTTTCCCGGTCTTGCCAAAACCGGTCATGACCTCGTCGGCAATGGCCAGTACCTCATTTTCGCGGCAAATATCGATAAGCCGGTCAAGCGAACCCGGCGCATACATGACCATTCCCGCAGCTCCCAGGACCAGCGGCTCAAAAATGAAAGCCGCCACATCGCCGGGCGCCAGGGCCTTTGCCAGCGCATCGAAACTTTCCTGTTCACGGCCCGCCACCGGAACCGGGATCCGCCTGACCTCGATGAACATGCCGTTGAAAGCCTGCGTATAGAGCGAGATCCCGCTCGCCGCCATCGCCGCAAATGTATCCCCGTGGAAGGCATCCTCGAACGCAACGATCACCGTTTTCTTTATTCCCTTGTTGTACCAATATTGTAACGAGGCTTTGATTGCGACCTCCACCGCTGTGGAACCGTTATCGCTGAAAAATAGTTTTATCTGGTTCGCGGGCAGGATTTCCATGAGCCTCGTGGCGAGCCTTGCCGCAGGTTCATGGGTGAAGCCGCCAAAGAGCACGTGCTCCAGGGTCGTGAGTTGTTTGTAGATGGCATCGGCGATATAGCGGTTGGAATGCCCAAACGGATTGACCCACCACGAGGCGATGGCGTCGATGAATTCGGTGCCGTCCTCTGCCCAGAGCAATGCGCCTTCGCCCCGCACGATGGCGACCGGAGCAGGGGCGGTCGCGTGCTGCGTATAAGGGTGCCAAAGGTAATCGCGGTCGGCCTTTAGGATGTCAATTTTTTCCATCGTCCAATTTTAACAATGCCGATTTAAACTCATCTGCGTACCGGAGCACAATCTCTTTTGAAATGACGCCCTCAGGCAAAATCCTGCCTACTACAGGTATCGGGAATCGCTCGAGGATGGCTTGTTCCGAGGCCGGGTTCGGATCGCCGTTGAAGACGATCCCGGCCGCCGGGACGCCGCGCGAGTGCAGCGCTTCGAGCGTGAGCAGGGTATGGTTGATGCTTCCCAAATAATGTCGGGACACCACGATCACCTTAAAACCCGGCTGCAGCAGATCGGCAATCGTTTGTTTGTCATTTAGCGGGACAAGCAGTCCGCCGGCGCCTTCGATCACGAGATGACCCTCGGTCTCCGGGCGGTGGATTTGGTCCAGTGCAATCTTTACTCCGTCGATTTGCGCGGCCAGATGAGGGGAAGCGGGCGTTTTGAGGCGGTAAGCTTCGTCATTGATCCTGACGTTTGTTGTCCATGCGCGGACCTTGTCGCTGTCGGTATTGTCGAGGTCACCCGCCTGGACGGGCTTCCAGTAATCGGCACTGAGCGCCTGTGCAATGATGGCGGAGGCGACGGTCTTGCCGACATCGGTAGAAATGCCTGTGACAAATATTTTCATGCTGCAAAGATACTGGAGCGCCCCGAGTATGCCGCCATGTGGGAAAATATTGCTAAATTTAATTCAAATCGGCATTTATGATCATCACCCGCGTCCCCAATTACATCAAGGCCGTCTACATTTCGCTGCTCATCATCATCGTGGTGTTCGTGATGGTCATGGGCAAGAACATCTTTGTGCCGATGTTGCTTTCGGCGTATACGGCGATGCTGATGACGGGGTTCTGCAACCGGCTGGAAGCGTGGAATGTGCCCCGCTCCCTTGCCGCGGCGATCGCGATCCTGCTCTTCTTGGGCGTACTGACAGGCCTCGTGATCCTTGTGGTAACCCAGATCCAGAGTTTCATGGCCGATGTCGAGGCGCATGCCGAAGCCGACCTGAACCGTTTTGCGATGCGGACCAACTCGTGGGTAAAGAACACCATTGGTTATGACATGGGCATGGCCTACGGATTCAAGATCGAGAATGTGCTGGCCCTCATTCAGTCCGGGCGTGCCAATATGTCCGAACTGCTCAAGCTCACCATCAACACCGCAAGCAATATCCTGCTGCTGCCCGTTTTCATCTTTTTCCTGCTGATCTACCGCGATCATTTTGCCCAATTCATCATGCGGGTCTTTGCCAAGCAAAAGAACAAGTTGTTAATGGAACATGTGATCTCCATCAGGCAAATCGTGCATTCATACCTGATTGGCGCCGGAAAGGTCATGCTGATCCTGGGCGTTGTCAACAGCGCGGTGCTGCTGATGCTGGGGATCAAGCACGCGATTTTTTTCGGGATGCTGGCCGGGCTGCTCAACATCATTCCCTACCTTGGGCCGCTCATGGGCGGCATCCTGCCCTTTCTTTATGCCCTGCTCACCAAGGACAGCCTGTTCTATCCCGTGGCGGTGGCAGTTTCGTTTACGCTCATCCAATTCCTCGAGGCGACCTTCCTCACGCCACGGATCACGGGTGCCAACGTGTCGCTCAATGCTTTCATCACCTTTTTGGGACTTCTGGTAGGCGGGGCGATCTGGGGCATTCCCGGGATGATCCTCATTATCCCGACACTTGCGATCCTCAAGAAACTTTTTGAGTTGAGCCCCGACACCGATCCATACGCTTATCTTTTTGGCGAAGAGGATACAAGGTGGTTCAAGAGGCGGAAAAGAGGCGATTAGTTGTCGATTTTGACAATGCGCGACCGTGAAATCCTAAGGATTGCCGGGTGCCGGGCCATTCAAATGCCGTTTTGCAATCGTTGCAACGGTATCGGTGCCGAAGGATGGGAAACAATCCGGCCAATGAAACGATGGCGAACTTGATCGCCGATCCGATGCTGTCCACGACGGTCACCATTTCAACGGCATGCGAACCGCAGTGAGGACAGGCCAAAGGCTTTCCGTCATCGGTTTGGGAATACATCTCCACGTCGTTCAAAACATTTCGCGCATCCTCCAGATCAATGGTGCGCACCATCAGTTTCACCCCGCCGATGGCCTGGCTCATGAGCGGATCGGAATCGATCGTGATGTCGTCACGCAAAAAGGCGGGAATTCCGGCATCCTCCAGTTTGGCGCGGCATATATGCGCCTCGGCCGAATATTGGAAACTGCCCACAAGGGTAAATTCGGGTGTCATGAGAATAAGGTTTTGGCGAGCAGTTCAAGTACCGACGTGATCTGCTCGGGCGTGTTGAAGGCATGGATGCAAAAGCGTAGCCTTTCCTGGCCTTGGGGCACCGTTGGCGAGAGGATTGGCCTGACATCGAAGCCCGCATCCTGCACCCGCCTGGCGATAATGCGGACGCGCTCGTTCCCGGGGATGATGGCCGAGGCAATCGCCGATTTCCCGCCAACGAAAACAGGTACCATTCCCAGCCGCGCCACCTCACGCGAAAAGTGCAGGATATTGGCCCGGAGCTTCTCGATGGTAACCGTCGCCTGTTCGAGTTTTCCATAAGCGAGAACAATCGTGGCGACGCTGTGTGGCGGTAGCGCGGTGGTGTAGATGAAACTGCGGGCAAAATTCACCAGATATTCCTTTAGGATTTTAGGTCCCAGCACCGATGCGCCGTGGCAACCGAGCGCCTTTCCATAGGTGACCACCCTTGCGAAAACACGTTGGTGCAATTGATGGTCCTGCACCAAGCCGGCACCGTGGGGCCCAAAAACGCCAAGCGCGTGGGCCTCATCCAGTATTAGGAACGCGCCGTATTTTTCGCAAAGTTCCAGAAGCCGGACAAGAGGTGGCGAATCACCGTCCATGGAGAAGACGGTCTCGGTGGCGACGTAAACGGTGGATTCCCGGCACGATTCAAGCAAGCGCTCAAGATCCTCCAGGTCGTTGTGTGCAAATTTAAAGGCACGTGCCTGCGAAAGCCTCAGCCCGTCGCGAATCGAAGCGTGGCAATATTCATCAAAAAGGACAATGTCGCCCCGTTGCGGAATCGATGAGAAAACGCCGAGGTTAGCATCGTAGCCCGAATTGAAGATCAGCGCAGCCTCTGCTTCATGAAAATGGGCAACACGGGCTTCGGCGATTGAATAGAGGTCATGATTTCCGGTAATGAGCCGGCTTCCCGTGGAACCGTTCTTTGGATGACCCGCCAGGACCGAAGCTTCATCGAAAAGACTTTCGTCAGCACCAAATCCCAGATAATCGTTTGACGATAAATCAATGAGCGCCCCAACCGGTCTCAATTCCCGAAGTGCGTCCTGCGCGGCCCGGCCGTCCAACCTTTTACCCAGTGAGGCCGGCACCCTATGCATTGGCAGCGGTCCTTTCAATCCATTTGCTTTCACCGCGCACGGTTTTGTCCAGAATGTCCAGGTCAAGCCTGGCGGCAACCTTCTGGGCAAGTGCGAGCGCCGCGGCCTTCTCCTCGAATTTATACATCTTGAAATGCCGATTGCCCTGGTACCAGAGATTGACCTCGTACACTTCGGGTTCGTGAGAAAAGACCGCAATATATTCGAGTTTAGGTGCCACTGTGCGGCGGCTCACCGTAATGGGACCCACGCGATAGCGCGTGACCAACAGGTTGGAACCGGTATCGATGAGGATATCGTTTTCCATCGCATTGTAGACCCCGAGCGTGAAAAATAGCGCTATGTCATAAAGGGATTTGGCGGCGCGCACGCCGGTTTCCTCTGATGCGTCAAAGTAAACCGACAACACATTGTCGTACAGGCAATACAGCATCAGCGTAAAAAAAGCGGCCGAGAGCACCAACTGCCACCACCGGCGCTTTCCCTGCCTGATCACCACTTCAAATTCCCCATTTTGCATAAAACAAATATATAAAATTGAATGCGGCACCAGACTAAATTTATAGCTGAAAAAAAATATTTAATTATCGATAAACAATAATTAGTATTTTTGTTGAAAACCTGAAACGATGAGAAAATTACAAATTTTGAAAACGTGCATTGACCTGATCTATTTTTTTGGCATCTTCACTTTGATCGGCATGTGCATCTTTGTGCCGATGGCGATTTTTGGCGAGGCTGGATTTCCCATTAAGGTACGCGGGCAGGAAATCGAGATAGCCGATTGGGGCTCCAAGATTCTTTTAATATGTATTCTGGTGAGCGCAATCGCGTTCTTTTATGCGATCCTCCTGATTCGCAGGACACTGGAATTTTTCAGGAAGCGCGACGTATTCAACCTGCAAGTCATCGCCAATTTTAATAAAATCGGATGGTGCATAGTGGCATCGGCATTGGTTACGGGGATTCCCATGCTAATATACAATATCATCATGCGGCCCAAAACCGGATTCGAGATCTCGGCCGGACTGGGGATGGATTCCTTCATGATGTCCATTTCATTGGGGCTGCTGTTCATGGTCATTGCCGAAGCCTTCAGGATGGCCAAACAACTTAAGGAAGAAAACGAACTCGTGATCTGATGCCGATCATCCTCAACCTGGACGTGATGCTCGCGAGGCGGAAAATGCGGTCCATCGAATTGGCGGACCGCATTGGGATCACGACGGCGAATTTGTCCATCCTCAAGACGGGAAAGGCGAAGGCCATACGGTTTTCAACGCTCGAGGCCATTTGCGAGGTACTGGAATGCCAGCCGGGCGATATTTTGGAGTACAGGCCTGACCATGAAGCTACCTGATTTTTTTATATTGCAGAAATTTTGCGGCATGGATCCACTTTGTAAAAATTGCGACGGCCCCATATTGGAAGGACAGCGCTTCTGCGGCTCGTGCGGGCAGCGCTCGCAGATCCACCGGTTTGGCGTCCATGACCTGACGCATGAACTGATCCATTATTTTACCCACGCCGACAAGGGACTTTTTACACTTTTGCGTGAACTTGCCCTGCGGGGTGGCGCCGTTGCCCGGGAATTCCTCGACGGCCGCAGGCGCAGGCACTTCTCGCCGCTCAACTTTTTCCTGATCGTCGCAGCGGTGCTCGTGTTTATCATGAGTTTCCAACCGGTGCCTAACGCCGCGAACGTTCTCGCCGAGAACCCGCGGATTGCCGCCATCACAGATCCCGAGATAAGGCAGGCGGCGCTTGCCATGATGGAACGCCGTGCCAACGCCATAGCGGTCCTGAACCGGTATGCCAATTTATTGGCCATGGCCGCCTTGCCGCTGACGGCTTTGGCGATGTGGCTGTTCTTTCGCAAGCGGGGCTACTCTTTTACCGAACATCTTGTCGCGGGTATGTACATGCTAGGATTCTGTTTGCTGCTCTATGCGCTGGTGGTTGTGCCTCTATGCGCGCTGGCAGGCTTTCCCGACGATGCGGCCAAGGGCATCCTTTTCCTCTTGCAGTTAACTTATTTTTCCATCTTTTACATCCAAATGTTCAGGCTGCGGGGATGGGGGCGCGGGCGGGCCGTTCTTGCGTCGGCGGTGTCGTTGCTACTGTGGATCGTGCTCTCGGGAGGGGCGGTGATGCTCTACATCCGGAGTGGTTTTTTTGGGCTGGCTGGATAGATGAAAATAAACCATGACTAAACGTCTTATAATATGAAATGTATCAATTGCAATGGAGATCTTACGCCGCAGTATCGATATTGTCCGTCCTGTAGCCAAACCGTGCACCTTCAACGGTTGAGCCTGCCGCATGTGGGGCACGAAACCTTTCATTACTTCACGCACGCGGACAAGAGCATCATCAATCTTGTCCGGGATCTTGCGACCAGGGGCGGCACCGTAGCCCGAGAGTACGTTTTGGGGATGCGAAAGCGGCACTTTTCACCACTTAGCTTTTTCCTTATGATTGCCGCGATTTACCTGATCGTGATGAATTTTGAAAACAGCCCTGCAAGCGAAGCATTGCGTGAAAGACCTGATTTGAGCCAGTACTACGAGGGCGCCGAACTTGAAAAGATGCAATATTACTTCCAGAGACAGGAAGTTGCGGTGCGGTATATGCAAAAGAAGTCCAACCTTGTGGCAATCGCCACTGTTCCCATTACCGCATTGAGTTTCTTCCTGTTTTACAGAAAGCGCGCGTTCAATTATACCGAACATCTGGTCGCGACCCTTTACATGTCCGGATTTACGACGCTGTTTTACATCATCCTCATCGCCCTCAATTCCCTTATCCGGTTTCCATTTGGTTATTTGGCGGCCGTGTATTTTCCATTGCAGCTCGCCTATTACAGTTGGTTCTATTACCGTTTCATGGTGGGATCCGGCAAACCCAAGGTTTTTTTGTCGGCTCTTTGCGGTGCGCTGATACCAGGAC
>SXGU01175503.1_pt1 | contig 11130 bp, 12 predicted proteins | sample 3174531 | NCBI WGS metagenome assembly SXGU01 (sample SAMN11356863, study PRJNA531348) | freshwater metagenome | isolation source: freshwater sample F1-140 | place: China: Fuxian Lake, Yuxi | collected 2017-12-25
AAAAGAAAAATCCCGAAGCCGGAAGCCGAAAAGGGCAAAATCAAGGCATAGTAAGTATCAATCCAGTCGAGACGCGCCACCATGAGGTAATTAGGAATGATGGTGATTTCGCCGGGCACCATCATCGTGCCGAGAATGAGAGCGAAGGCCATAGCGCGACCGCGAAACTCCAAGCGGGCCAACGCATAGGCGGCCAAGAGTCCGGTGAAGAGTTGCAGAATCGTGATCGCTCCCGCGGTGATCAGCGAGTTTAGAAGAAAACGGCCCAGTGGCGCGGTGTCGAGTGCAGCGACATAGTTGCCGAACTGAAATTGCTCAGGAACAAGTTCCGGCGGATATTTGAAGACCTCGGTTTTCCTTTTGAACGACAACGACAAGACATAGAGGAGCGGGAAGAACTGCATCGCCGCCGGAATAAGTAGAACGAGTGTTGGCAAAAAGCGAGAGCGAGTTTTCTGCTTCATTCCTGTGAACATTTACTCACCTGTAATGCACGCGTGAGCGCGCGAAGCGGAATTGAATCGAGGTTCCAACCAGCATAACGATAAATAGCACCACGGCCTGCGCTGAGGCTGAGCCGGTTTGAAAGTTCTGAAAGGCATCACGGTAGAGATTATAGACCATGGTGGTGGTGGCCCCAGCTGGGCCGCCAATGGTGAGAATGTGAATCTGACCGAAGCTTTGAAAGGCATTAAGAACCGAGATGACCGAGACGAACAAAACAGTGGGCGAGAGAATCGGCAAGGTGACGTGACGAAAAACCTGTACGGGGCCGGCGCCATCGAGCGCGGCTGCTTCTTTGAGGTCCGTGGGAACCGAGGCAAGACCCGCGAGGAAAAAGATCACATTGAATCCCAGTTCCTTCCAGATCGACGCAAGCGCGACCGCAGGTATTGCCCATTGCGGATCGCCGAGCCAGTTGGGGCCGTTAAAGCCGAAGGATTCAATGATGAAGTTGAGGTAGCCAGAAGTGGGGTTATAAAGAAAGATCCACAGCATGGCGGCCATCGCTGATGACACCGCAACGGGCAAGAGAAAAACCGTACGCAGGATTCCGCGAAAAAATGGATTAGCATCAAGAACCGAGGCGACAAAAAGAGCCAGAATAACTGAGGGGATGGCGGTGAAAGCGACAAAGTAAAATGTGACCCAAAGACTCTGCCAATACTCCGGAGAGTTCAGAAGCATGCTGTAGTTGGATAGGCCGACAAATGTTTTTCTGGTCATGAAGGCGTTAAAATCAAAGAGGCTCAAATAGAGAGATTCAAGTGCCGGAAGGACCGTGAACATTCCTAAAACAAAAAGAGTTGGAAAAAGAAGAAGCCAACCTAACCAAAGATCATTTCTTCGGCTCATAATTCAGGCTCCAGCATCCACGCGATTTCCATTCGCATCGAAGAAAAAGAGCGAGCTTGCTTGTGTGCTGACAGCCAGCTCATCACCTAAGCGTTGCGCAGGTGTGCCGCGCGACTCAGCGATAATGGAGTCATCACCGACGCGAAGATGAATATGGGTGGTGCTACCTAGTGGTTCGACTAAACTGACTTTGCCGCTGCCGATTCTAATTAACTCACCGGAGCTTGCGAGTTCAGTTGCCTCTGGGCGAAAGCCTACCGTGGTGGTGCCGCTTGGAATTTTCACTCCGTGAAGGGTCGACGCTTTTACGAAATTCATCGGTGGCGTGCCGATAAACGAGGCAACAAAGCGAGTGCGCGGGAGCCCATAGACCTCTAATGGCGGCCCGGCCTGTTCAAGGCTTCCCTTGTTGAGAATCGCGATTCGATCCGCGAGAGTCATGGCTTCGACTTGGTCATGGGTGACATAAACGATCGTTGATTTGATGCGTTCATGTAATGCGGCGATCTCCGAGCGTACACGTACTCGAAGTTGCGCGTCGAGATTCGAGAGAGGTTCGTCAAAAAGCAGAACCTGCGGTTTGCGCACGAGGGCCCTGCCCATGGCGACGCGTTGCTTTTGTCCGCCTGAGAGTTGCGCGGGCTTGCGTAGCAGAAGTTCGCTCAAGTCGAGCATTGCCGCGACTTCATTGATACGTTCTGTGATCTCGCTGGCGCCGAGCTTCGCCATCTTAAGCGGAAAGGCCAGGTTATCATGTACGGTCATATGGGGATAAAGCGCATAACTTTGAAATACCATACTCACGCCACGGTTTTTTGGGCTGATTTCGGTGACATCGCGGTCGTCAATGAAGATTCGACCGCCCGTTGGTTGCTCGAGACCGGCAAGCATTCGCAAGCAGGTGCTCTTGCCGCAGCCAGAAGGGCCCACCAAAGCGACGAACTCACCCGAGGCGATTTTCAGATTGAGGCCGGGTACTATAATGTTCGTGCCGAAGGCTTTGTTGACATTGCGAAACTCCACACTGGCCATTGATCCTCCTACCTGACCGCTCTAAGACTCACCTTTTGTGAAAGATCCGAAAGAATGCCGTCGCGTAAACCGACGTAAGGAATCGTGAGCAGATCCACTTCAGCGACGTTCATGATCGCATCGGTCACCAAGGCTGCCGGAACCAGGACGTCAGCTCGGTCGGGACGAAGGCGTAAAAACTGAATACGCTCCCGGATCGACATCGATTCGAGATGTTTTAGCAATTGCTTTAGTTCATGATGAGTCATCGAGAAAATGGAGTTCTTTTGCAGCAGTGCCACACGGAGTTTTCCAAGGCATTCAAAATTGCCGCCGGTTCCGATGGCATGATCAATGTGCATTCCCTTCAAAGTTTCACGTAAAAACGCTTTGACGGGACCTAAGCGCTCCTCAATGAGGGGGATCAGTTGTTTTTCCTTGAGTTTTCTTTCTTCCATCAGCTGCAGTAGGCGCACGGTGCCAAGCTTAAAGGTTTGCGTGCCGAGAGGCTTACCATGATCAGCGACCGTGAGTTCAACACTACCACCGCCGATGTCGATCAATAGAGAAATTCGCTCATGCAGATCCAGGCGGTGGGTGACAGCGGAGAAAATCAATCGACCCTCTTCAATGCCATCAATGATTTCAATATTGATGAACGCTGCATCACGAACTTCGCGAATCACAAGTTCGCTGTTGGCAGCTTCACGTAAAGCGCTGGTGGCGACGGCCCGGGCGTAACTGACCCGGTGTTCTTTCAAAAGCCCGGCGAACTTACGAAAGGCCTGTACGGTTTTCTGTCTTGATTTATCTGATATCAAGCCAGCGGAAAAAGCGTCTTTTCCGAGCCGAACCGGTTCGCGAACTTTTTTTATCACACGAATGTCGCCATGTGGATCTTGTTCGCCGATCACAAGGCGAATGGCATTCGAGCCGACATCAATGGCGGCAATTCGGGATCCCGAGGCCAGTCTATTTCCTGATCTTGCTGCTGATTTTGTCGTCGAGTGCGTTGCCACGAAACCAACCTTCCGGGGTCAGATCTTGATTTCAATGGATGAATCAGAATTAGGCAAGCTCATTTGCCAGTTTTATCAGGTGTGCTGAGATTCGCGCTTAAGAAGATGCCGTGCACGTGTAAAGATGGCATCAAACATAGGTTCAGTAAGCCGTTTTGTAAACGTATTTTGTTGACTAGGATGGTAGCTGCCAAGAAGCACTGTGCCGTCGGTAAACACAAGCTCAGAGCCATGGGCAAAGGGTTGTAGGCGCCCGGTCCAAAGGCCGCGAGCACGATAGGTCTCGATCACTCTTCTCCAGGCGACGCCGCCGAGCGCGAGAAGTACGCTCGGACCGCCGAGTGCGATTGTGCGTTCGAGGAAAGCTGAACAGTTGGCGATTTCGTCAGCGTTTGGATTGTTATCAGGTGGCGCACAGTGTGCGATCGCGGTGATCGCGCAGTTCTTAAGCTTAAGACCGTCGTTAGCTGTCTCGTAAGTGGCCTGGTTGGCAAATCTTGCACGGTAAAGGGCGCGATAGAGCCACTGGCCACTGCGATCGCCGGTGAACATTCGACCGGTGCGATTGCCGCCATGAGCTGCCGGAGCCAGGCCAACGACAAGAAGCTGGCACTTCGTGTTGCCAAAATTTGGAACCGGAAGCCCCCAATATTTCTCATTTTTAAAAGATCGACGTTTAAGTCGAGCGACCTCTTGGCAATGCTGACGTAGGCGCGGACAGCTCTTGCAAGCGACGATGTCGTGCGTGAGTTTTTTGGATGAGTCACGCGTGGATTTATTTCCTGATTTCACGGCGTTGAGTATTGAAAGATCACATTATGATTGGCAAATCAAATTTGTCTGATTGAGATCTGTTTTCTTAAGTCCAGGCGCTCGATTTCGGGATCACCTATTTTGAAACTTTCGGGTGATGTCAAAACTTTTTTATTTTTGCTCTTGAAATTAAATCCGAGGACGTTTACATTAAAAATAAGTTTGTTCACACGGCTTTGAAATTACCTTTGGTAATGTCCTATTGCCTCATGTTGAGCGACAACTCTTTGAAAGGAGGCAGCACTATGATTAACCTAAACTCAATGCTTACAGCGCTTCTAAAGCAGGTAATGCTCGCGATTGCTGCCTCTCGTCCGGGAATTTGTGGACGCTTCGGACTCCGAAGCGCTCATTGAACCGAACAGATCCACTGCCAGTGAATTGCGTTCTATTATAGGTCCCGAGACGACCCTGATTTAGGGTCTTCAGGATTATTGGCGCAGGTGTTGGCGTTGATCCTGTGGTGAGCTTCCTCAGAAAAGAATTCAATTAAATTTCGTCGCGAGTTTCGCGGCCGAGTTTCGTGCGTTTTGGCTTTACTTTGGTATGGCCTGGCACACATGGCTCGCGTCTCGGCGACATAGTAAACAGGAGTTATTTATGCTGAAAGAAAAATTCAGCTCAAAAGAACACAAACAAAAGTGGCGCTGGCGGTGGAAAACCTCGCCGGCCACGACTCCGGTCGTAGAAGTGCCGATGTTGCCCAACCTGAATTCGCCAGAGCCTCGGACGCTCGGTGAAGCCGAGAAACTTGGTATTAGGGTCCGCATCGTCTGGAGTGTGGTTTTGGGAGTCTTGAGCATTTTTGCCGAGAGCGGACGGATGGTTCGTCTGGTCGCGCCGGGCGTGCGGCCGCTCGAGCGCCATGAGTTCGAGAATCGCAGCCGCTTTGATTTGCGCCAGTTCGGCGGCGGTTCGTTTTAATAGTTTGCATGTGAAGTTAGGAATTTTGTGAAACAGATTTTAGAGAACACTCTTTTGAAGCCGTCGCTGAAGCCGCAGCTGAAGCCGCAGCTGAAGCCGCAGCTGAAGCCGCCGCTGAAGCCGACTGATGTCGAATGGGTCGAACGTTATAACAAACAACCCGGATTAATTCCGCAGGAGGTTCGCCGTCTCGCAGAAGAGACTTGGGGCGGCGAACCCGTACAACTTTTCGCCCTTGTCGACCTCGACGTTAAATTACAGCTGACTGAAGCCTGGCTCATGCTCGGCGCCAAGGCGGTTGCGCTGGCGACACGAATGCCGGGTGAGGCATGGAGTTTGCGAAGCCATGCGCGAAGTGAAGTGCGTTCCGTGCGTGAGATCCCGGCGTTAAGTTTGACCCGACTGATGATTGGCGGAGCAGATCCTGAGGCGCCGTTGATCGTAGCCCGATACACGCATCGCCAGCGTCGAGCCGTGAGTCACATTGTGTTTTGCCTCGAACAAGAGATCAAAGAGCGCGAACAACTCGCGGTCCGGGAATTGCCTCGTGATCCGCAGAGTGATTTGCAGAGTGATCTGCAGTGTGATTTGCCAAGTGATTGGTCGGGCGAACTTTCGAGTGAGCGATTTCGCGAGAGAACGGCGGATGCCATCTATGTCGAAGCGATGCTTCAGCCGGTCAAAGAGGCGCAGGCCTCGGTGACGGTCAATAAATTCGCGGTGATTTGGCGACTGCTTTCTTACCTGAAGCCGTATCGGCGTCAGGTGACATTCGGCCTGCTTGGCGCGATTTCAATGACGATGGTGAGTTTACTTCCGCCCTATCTCACCGGCGTGCTGATTGACCAAGTGATTAAGCCGTTTGAAGCCGGCAAAATCGATGCTCGGGGGGCGATGCACTTGGCATGGATCACGATCGCCTCATTGGCTGCGGTGTACGCGGTTCGCGAAGTTTTCGCCTGGATTCGCCTGCGCTGGATGTCGGTGATGGGTGAGTATGTGGCGAGCGATCTTCGCACGACAGTCTATGAACACCTTCATCGGTTGTCGTTAAGCTATTTTTCGAGCAAACAAACCTGAAGTATCATCAGTCGGGTGAGCTCGGATACGGACCGTATTTGGGATTTCATCGCCTTTGGCGTGGTCGAAGTCACGACGTCGGTAATGATGCTCGCGGGGCTTGGCGCGGTGTTGCTTTCGCTCGACTGGCGTTTAGGTCTGGTGGTGACAATTCCGATTCCATTCGTGCTCGCGGCGATTTTTCTGCATGGGCGGCGCATGCAGGGATTGTTCTTGCGGGCTTGGCGAAAGTGGTCGCAGTTGACTGATTGTCTGTCGGATACGATTCCCGGCGTACGTGTAGTCAAGGCCTTCAATCGCGAAGGTTTTGAAACCAAGAAGTTTCGTGAGCGCAACACCGCCGTGCTTGGCAAGTTCACGCGAATTCATCATGCTTGGACATCGTTTTGGCCGGGATTGATGCTCTCGATTCAAATTTTGATTCTCACCGTTTGGATTCTGGGCGTTCCACGGGTGCTGGGTCTTTCGGGTGCGAGTTTGAGCGCGGGTACGTTTGTTTCGTTCGTGCTGTATATGACGATGTTCATGCAGCCGATCGAGATTATCGGGCAGATGGCGAGGATGGTGAATCGGGCGACGAGTTCGGCGTACCGAGTATTCGAAGTACTGGATACCAAGCCGCAGATCGTCGATGCCGAGGCCAGTGTGCGTCTCGAGCCGATTCAGGGCAGAGTGACGTTTGAAAACGTTTATTTTTCCTATGACGGTGTACGCCCGATTCTTCGCAACATGAGTTTCGAGATTCAGGCCGGCGAGATGATCGGTTTGGTAGGTCCATCGGGTAGCGGTAAGACAACGGTGACCAATCTGCTGGCGCGTTTTTATGACGTCAGTGACGGACGGATACTCGTTGATGGTGTTGATCTTAAAAGTTTGGAGTCCGGGCATTACCGCCGTCAGATCGGTATGGTTTTGCAGGATCCCTATCTTTTTCATGGTTCGATACTTGAGAACATTCGCTATGCCAAACCAGAGGCTGGGCTGGATGAGGTGATTCGCGCTTCGGAGGCGGCCAACGCGCACAAGTTCATCAGTCAATTGCCGCATGGTTATGACACGATGGTGGGTGAGCGCGGGCATTCGCTCTCGGGTGGAGAACGTCAACGGATTTCGATTGCGCGGGCAATCTTGCTCGATCCGCGGATTTTGATACTCGACGAAGCGACCAGCGCGGTCGATACCGAAACCGAGCGGCAGATCCAAGATGCACTTGATCGCTTGGTAAAAGGAAGAACCGTGTTTGCCATCGCACACCGATTGTCGACTTTGACGAGAGCTGATCGCCTGCTGGTGATTAAGGAAGGTCGTTTAGTGGAACAAGGTCGCCATCAGGAGCTGTTGGAGATACCGAACGGCGTGTTCAAAGGACTCTATAAGCTGCAACAGGAGTTGCACGCGAGTTCAGTAGTTTAAGGAAGGATAGAAAAATGAAATTAGATAAAATATCAAACGACTTAGAGGACGTGAAGCTCCGTTTGGCAAGTGATGGCCGGCTATGGTTTTCGCGTGTAAGTGATCCAGATGCCGGAGTGCGGGAAGTCGCGGTTCAGGTGCGACGCTGTTTTCCGTGGTCGCAACCATTGGCGTGGCTGTCGTTACGAGATGATGACGGTAAGGAGCTCACGCTCATCGAGTCGCTCGAAATGCTTAATGAGGTCGCCAAGCGAGAACTCTTACGGGCGCTTGACGAGGCCTCATTTGTTTTCCTGGTCGAGGAGATCCTCTCGGTGGAAGAGGAGTTCGAGCTACGGCAATGGCGGATTCGAACGCGTCAGGGTGAGCGTCTTTTGCAAACGCGAATGAATGCTTGGCCCCGTGAATTGGCTGACGGCAGTCTGTTGATTCAAGACGTTGCAAATGACTTGTACGTGATTCCAGCAATCGCGAAGTTGGATCGAGAATCACAAAAACGTTTATGGGCATTTTTGGACGACGATTAGGGCGTTGCCTTGAGATGTTTAATGATCTCCGTTATCGACATGACATCTTCACCGCGACATTGATCGTCGGGACAGCGTACGCTGGCCCGACATCTTTGCTCGCTCTGATAGACGTAGTCACTGCCGCCACGAACCAAGATACCCTCTACCTCTAAGGTGTTTTGCGCGAACACCGGCGATCCGGAGTTACCACCATAGGTATCGAGATTGGTGGTGAAGTAGGCCGGTGGGTTGAGTTTACGAATTTTCGCACCGCCGGCGACCTTCGTTGGTAGTCCTGAAGGGTGGCCAATGACAAAAACGTCGCTAGAGAGCTCAGGCGTACCGGTGTTACGCCACTTGAGCGGCTGGTGCCCCCGGACGGGGCGGTCGAGAGTGAAAATGGAAAAGTCTGGTCCCGATGGAATGGTCGTTGATTGATCCGGTATTGGTTTCGGCAGGGGAATTCGTTTTGGCACTTCCGCGTGGATGATGCGAGCGCATTTGTAGATCTCATTACGCTCGAGAGTTTTTACTGAACTCCCGGCAGTGTTTAACGAAAAGCCGAAGGCGACGGAAATCTGCGCGCAATCGGATTCGTCACTGACACAATGTCCGGCGGTGACGATGGTATCCGGTGAGATCAGAAAACCCGAGCAAAACGGTGCAGTGTCTTGTTCGCGAAAACGCTCCTCAGGGCAAAGTCCCTGCGCTTCCCCGAGCGTGCGAGTGTTCACGATCACCGAGCCATTGGCTTGCGGACTAAGATCACTGGTGTTGATGATAGCCACGGTCGATTGCGCCAATTGACGAATCAAGGGATTGGTTTCCTCGAAGAGGTCGTGGCGGTCGTCGAGTCCGTAGATGCCTGTAGTTCGAAATTTTCCCGTCAACTCACTTGCTGTTGATGATGCAGGGGTTGCCCTAGGGCGGGCACAGCTGCCTGTGATGAAGATCAGGGCTGATCCCGTGACCAACCTCGCGACTAAACTCGATTTAATGATTCTACGAGGGACGATTCTCACGGCGGGTTCCTATGGGCTCAAGATTGAAAAAGCTCCCAAGGGTTTTATCGACAGTGTCGTGAATTTGCTTAATACATAGGCTTATTGGGTTCAGAGGTTTTGAATCTTGACCTCGGTAATCGCTCATGTCAGTTATGCAAATTAATTATGGCGACAAGACCCGCGCGCAAAGGCGCTGAAGGATTTGAGAGTTTTTATGCAAGCGTTTACGGCGGGCGATGGCCGGCCTTACGTGCGGCTTTGCTCTCGCCTGTGCGGCAGGTTGCGCGGCGAAACGCTTTTGTAGGGAGTGACGCGAGCGGCCCGGACTGTCAGCGGGCTCATTTGGCGGCCACTAAGATGGCCGGATGTGATGTCCTTGTCCTTGAACCAGGCCAGCGTTTTCGTGACGACAGCAGTGTTGGCCTGAGGGCTTTCTACATCATGGATCCGGCGTCAATGTATGCGGCTAAGGCATTGGTGACGGCTTCGTCCAGTGAGGGCGCGCGCGATCCTGACGAGCGTATTCTCGATCTTTGCGCGGCGCCTGGCGGAAAATCTTTGATTTTGGCCGAGGCGTTGGGCGCTGAAGGGCGACTGACCTGTAATGAAATGTCGGATCGGCGTCGTGCGCGTTTACGGGCGGTGCTTGAAGACTATTTACCGCGTGAGGTCTTGAGTCGTGTCGAAGTGACCGGACATGACGGAGCTAAGTGGTGCCTTTATGAGAGCGACGCTTACGATCGAATTCTAATCGATGCACCTTGTTCGGGTGAGCGGCACCTTTTGGAAAATTCCGATGAATTGAAGCTCTGGTCGCCGGCGCGTTCCAAGAATCTCGCCGTTCGTCAATATGCTTTGCTGGCCAGTGCTCATGCGGTTTTGAAAACCGGCGGCATAATGGTGTACTCGACTTGTTCGATTTCTACAATGGAGAATGATGCCGTTGTCGCGCGCCTTCTTAAAAAACGCGGCCAAAGTGTTCGTGTGATTCCCGTCGCTGACGTTTTTGCTAATGAGCCGGAAGCCCTGATTGGTGAGGCGACGGAAAATGGCCAGATGATTCTCCCAGATACGACGGGATTTGGACCGATCTACTTTTCGGTACTTGAAAAAACCGCTCTTCCTTAATTTTTGCGTGGTGTCTCAATTTAAAACGAATCGTTTGGGAACGTTGAACTCCTGAGAGTGACTAGGTCCTAAACAGAGACGCACTATCTTCACGAATTTTCTAATGGATATGAGAATAAGTACCTTGCTGCTTGCGAAAACCCCGACATCGGCGTGTCGCCAAATCGATCTTAAGTGCTAGCCGCGAGAGCTTTGGTGGCCCACGGAATGCAGTAAGTGCAATAGGAGAAGAGAGGGTGCGAGCCAAAGTAGATTTCTGAGCATTTCGAGAAGTACTTAGAACAAGTATTAAAAAATTCTAGAGGCTTGGGGGCTATTGAAGCTCGACGTTCGTCCGATAAAGATATGTGGCAGGGAGTCGGAAGCACATGAAAAAGAAGACCGGTTGGTTAAGTAGCATAGGACTCTTGGGTCTCTTGATGCTGCTTTCTCATCAAAATTGTGCGCCTTCAAGTATGTCCGAAGAGAGCGGCTCGCCGGGTGGTGTTACCACTGGCAATCCCTCTCAGGCGACATCTCCCGTGACCATTATCGATGACTCGAAATCGCAGGCGGGTCTTTCATTCAAGATTAGCGAAGTACAAATTACAGAGAGAACCGACGTAGTTCCTCTAGAAGGCATTTGTTCGACCGGACAAGATGGCGCGACCTTTGGGTGGCAGCTAAAAGAGATTAATTCTGACGGCTCATCGGGGGCGTCCATCTTATCTGGATCGACAACTTGTAGTTCAGGGTTGTTCCAAGTCAGTGTTCCGGCAACCACCAACCTTGGCTGTGGGCAGCGCTTTAAAGTGAGTGCTCGCTTGGGTTTTGGCTCACCCGCCGAAGTCACGGTCAGTAAAGTCTGCCTGTAACAACAGACTTGGGCTCATC
>SXGU01475907.1_pt1 | contig 11130 bp, 7 predicted proteins | sample 3174531 | NCBI WGS metagenome assembly SXGU01 (sample SAMN11356863, study PRJNA531348) | freshwater metagenome | isolation source: freshwater sample F1-140 | place: China: Fuxian Lake, Yuxi | collected 2017-12-25
CAGCCAGCCGTTAGACGACGCGGCCGCCGATATTGAGATAGCAGCGTCCTCAGCCCGACCAGCGCCAGCGCTCGAGCGTCCGGTGGCTAACGGCCCAGCGGCGGGCAACCCGCTTCCCGCTCAGGTGATCAGGCGTGCACATCCTTGTTTCCCCGCATTTCGTTCATGGGGGAAAGCATTCAGGAGAGAGGGTGGGGATGTCGTGGGGATCAGGTGGGGATCCAGGTGGTGACCGGGTGGGGATGGGGTGGGGATGGGGTGGGGATCAGGTGGGGATCAGGTGGGGATCAGGTGGGGATGACGCCTTTCGTCCTCGTAGGACGGGTCCGATTCGGATCGTCAACAATGGCTGCTGTCGACGCAGAGCGGACCGCTTCTCAGCGGTCATCAGAACTGCCGCAACTAGCCAGGAGCAGAAGTTCAGCGGTGACCACCGCTAGGTCCGTCTTAGCGCCCATACCGGCCGTTTCCTGCTTGACGCAGCTCCCAGAAGCGGTCCTTTGTCAGCGCGCCCACGGTCGGCGCGTCGTCGGCCCGAGCAGGAATCCGGCCACCGGCTGGGCGGATCTGTCTGCGTTCTCTCCCCCCTGCGCGGAATGTCCCGTACTTTTCGTCATTGGCAGACAGAATGCGCAGCCGACCAGTCGTGCCTGACGCGATGTTGCGTTACGGGTCACGCGGCACCTAGGCTGTCGAGAAAAGGGGGCGTGGTTGGAACCGCAGCTCGGGTGGGCATGGCTCTCGCAAAAGGAACGCAGGACGGCTGAGCAGGCGCTCGCCGACCTCGGACCCGACGGCACGCGCGACGAGCTCGGCTTCGGCGTCGTCCACTTCGCCTATGCTGACCGATTCTTCCCCGGTACCTCCGTCCAGCACACGAAGCTTCGCTACGTCTGGTTCGTCTGCTGGAGTTATCTCGAGTTGCAGCAGCGCGCGGCCGGCGAGCCGTTCCCAAGGGGCGAGCTGGAGCGCATCGAGGATCGCACTGGCCATAGGCTGCTGCGGCACTACGGCCATGAGGACGGCCATGGCATCATCGGCGGGCGTGTGCTGCGTGTCGGTCGCTCTCCCGTCGTAAAGCCGAGCGCAGTCTATTGGAATGCGATGCGCAGCTGGGGCGTCGTCGAGCCTATTGCCGCGGGTCGCGAGGTGCCCGGCCGGGCTGAAGTGCACGGCCGGTGGCAGGAGCTGACCAGCAGGCACACCCGCGCTGAGGTCGACGCTGAACGGGCGAAGCCGTTGTTCGTCGACCCGCCGCCCATGCCCGCCCGCTGGCGCATGCAGGGGGAGCCGCTCACCTTCGAGCTCGACGCCGCGCACAATGAGGCCGGGCGCATCCGCCGCGCGTGGGGCAAGCAGCGCGACGCCCTGGGCCGCCAGACTCTGCTCTCACGCCTGGCCGAGCGGGGAGGCGCAGCGCCCGGATCGATGACCGATCGCGACGTGCTCTCGTTATGCTTCGACGACGACGAGAAGGTCAGCCTTCGGCGCGCGCGACGCGCGGGATCGCTGACGGCGATCGCCCGCGCCTTGCACACCGCGCTCGTCCAGCGGATGAAGGACGCGGCCGGAGAGGACGCCGCGACCGCGCGCCGGTGGGTCGACGAGGCCGTCGCGGAGCATGGGGCCCGAGCGTCGAAGCTCGACGTCCCCGGGCTCCTGATCGACGTCAAAGACGCCAATAAGCTCGTGCCGCTGATCGAGGCGACGCAGTGCTGGCTAAACTCAGGGGCGGGCGACGTCGCGACCCTCGACGAGGTCTATCGAATCCGCGAGGAGGCGCAGAAACCCGGGCGGGCGTTGCTCGCCCGCAGTGGCGGCGACCGGCGTGCGAGCTGGGGGCCACGCGAGTCGGGACCGCTCACCTATCGGTGGGATCGGATTGCAGGTTTCCTCGACCAGCTGGAGGGGCGGTGAGCGCGTCTGGATTCGCGCGCGACGCCGCGTATTCCGTGTTCGAGGCGTTGCGTCCTTCGACCGACCAGACGCTCGACCGGGCAGCCTTCGCGACCTACTCGCTTGACTTGGTGGCTATCGCGGCCCTGGTGCTGTCGCTCGGCCGGGCGGGGGAGCAGGAGTTGGACGCGGGTCCGCTCAGCTTAGTCGACGCGCTCGCAACTGTGGGGCATCGCATCGACATCGTATTCCAAAAGGACAGGCTGAAGCCGACTGCCCGCCACCACGGCGTGCTGCACATGCTCGACCGACGAATTCACGCCGTGCAGCCGCCCAGCGGCGCGTCCTACCATCCCAAGTTCGCCCTTGTGCGGTATTTGGGTCCATACGAGGCCGTCACCTGGAGGCTCTGGCTCGGCAGCCGCAACCTGACCGGCGGCCAAGACCGAGAAGCGGGGCTGCTGCTGGTCGGCCGCGTCGGTGGAAAACCCGGAAGGTACATGCCGGTGATCGCCGAAATGGCACGCGACCTCCTCAAGCCCGCGCCATGGATCACCGGCTCCGCCGCCGAGTTGGCATCCGTGCGCTGGCGCGCGCCGGATGGCGTGACGCTGCGCGGCTTCCAGTGGCGGCGCGCCGGCGAGCTTAAGCCGTTCAACGATGTGCTGCGAGGCGCCACCCGTACCGTGGCGATCAGCCCGTTCGTCGATGACGTAGGCTGCACCGCGTTCGACGGTTGCCCCGCCAACCTTCTGCTCACCACTGCTGACGCCGCGGCAGGTCTAAAGTCCCGATCCGATGTCGCGGTGGCGGTATGCCGCCCCCCGACGTTCGACGTGGCCATGCCCGTCGAGCCGCCGGCCGCGCCGCCAGCCGTCGACGACGTCTCCGTGCCAGAGCCGGCGGGCCTCCACGCCAAGCTGCTTCTTCGCCAGAAGGGCGCGACTAACCGGCTCTGGATAGGCAGCGCCAACCTGACCCGCCGCGGCATGAACGGACCGAACGCCGAGCTAATTGCCGAGCTCGACGTGCCTGCCGACGTGGCAAAGGCGCTGATCGCATACGCCGTGGACGGGACGCCCTTCGACGGAGATACGGTCGAGCTCGACCGCGAGCTGGCGAGCCGCCGCGCGGCGGAGCGCGCGCTCGACGACGCGGTCGCCGTCGTTGTCGGAGCCCACATGGAACTCAGCCGCGAGCGGGAAGGTCTGAAGCTGACGAGCGACACCTCATACGACGACTTCCTTTCGGGACACCGCCTCGAGACGTGGCTGCTGACAAGGCACGATGCCGTGGCGACGTGGCCGATCGGCGCACGATCGGTCCTGCTGGTCCCAGGGGGCGTGCCGCTTAAGCTGGAGACCGTTCTGGTCTGCTTTCGGGCCGAGCGGCTGCAAAAGGACTGCCTGCCGCGCACCTGGGCGCAGGCCATACCGTTCCCGGGGCACAACGCCGACGCCCGCGACCGTGCCGCTACCGCTGCTTACATCGGTCTCGCTAACGCGAGCGCCTGGGTGCGCGCGCAGTTGGAGGGCATCGTCGCTACCGAGGTGACAACCTGGACAGGCGCTCGACGGTGGGCGGGCTCGGAATTCGCGGGCGCCGGGGACGAACTTCCGCTGGCGCTTGAGGAGGTGCTCGCCGCATGGGCACGCGACCCGGAGGAGTTCGAGACGAGGGCGCGGCGGCTGGAGGATACGCTGGCCGCGCTCGGCGCCGAACTCGCCGAGGCGACTGATGGGAAGCGGGACGATACGGCGATCGCGCGCTGGGCCGAGATCAAGACGTTTTGGGCGGCGATCCGAGCCGCGATCGGCGAAGACGCATGACACTGGAGCGCTTCCAGGAGAAAACCGTTGAGGCCGCTGTCGAGGCACTGACGCGCAAGGGCGGCAGCCGCCGCTTCCTAATCGCCGACGAGGTGGGACTGGGCAAGACCGTCTCCGCAAAGGCGATCGCGGCGGAGCTCCAGCGGCGCAAGCAGAGGCCGCTTAACGTGGTCTATTTGTGCCCCAACCTCGACATCGCCTCGCAGAACCTCTCGAAGCTGAGAAAGCTCCAGCCGGACTGGCCCAGCCCCGAGGATAGGCTCTCGCTCGTGTTACGCGAGAAGCCGGCGCGCCGCGGAACATCCTTCCGCATCTATTCGTACACGCCGGACACGAGCCTGCCTGGATGGAAGCCTGGGCAGCGTACCGGGCGCATTGCCGAGCGCAACCTGATCGGCTCACTGCTGCGCTTGGTCACGCCTTCCCTCTGGCGCGAACTGCGCGCCATCGACCGGAAGCGAGAGACGCAAGGCCAGCGAAAGTGGTTTTCGGCGCATCTCGACGACGCGCCCGTCCATCTAAGACACCCCTTCGAGGCGTCGCTGAGGGAGCTGACGGCACTCGCGGGCAAGCCGCTCGACACGGGCCTACAGGAGCGGTTCGAGAAATGGAAATGCTCGGTTCCAGAGTTGATCCTGTGCTGCCGCGCCGCGCTCGCGCTCGCCGCGCTTCGCGACCCCGCCTGCCGACCCGACCTCCTCATCCTGGACGAGTTCCACCGCTACGCCGACCTCGTGATGCCGGCCAGGACGCCGCCGCTCGACCCGCTCGGGCGGGAGCGGTACCTCGTGCAGCGCACGCTCGTCGAGGCGCTGATCGGCGACGGCACCGACCTCCCCCTCCTGCTGCTCTCCGCAACGCCCTACCGCCTGCAGCGGCTCGACCACGGCGAGATCCCGGGCGGTCGTTACGAGCATTTCGTCCAGTTGGTCCGCTTCCTCTATGGCGCAGCGGGCGTGGACGAAGCAGATAGGGCCGAGATCGCTATCTACGCGCACCACCGCGCGCTCTCCCGGCGCGACGACGCAGCCGCAGCGCTAGCTGAGGTGGCGGGGGCGAAGCGCGAGCTGGAGGGGCTGCTGCGACCCGTGATCGCGCGCACGGAGCGCGCGACCGCGATTGGCGGCGAACTCTTCAGCAGATGCGACAACGTCGCCCATATCGAATCCGGCGACCTCGTCACGTTCCGACACCTCGCCCGCGCCGTGGCCCGCAGGAAGGGTGCGCTGCGCAGCTGGGTCCAGCCGCTGTGGTCGTCCGTGCCGTATCCAGCCGAGACGTTATTCCACTATCAGATTTGCAAGGCGCTTGGCTCCGACCTTCCGCCCGCCACCATCGCGTCGGGCAGGGACCGGCCGGCCCACCCCCAGCTGCGGGCGCTGGTGGACCCGGAGGGAGGTACGGCGTCGACACTCAGCCCGGACGCGCTGGCACTGCCATGGCTCGCGCCGACGCGCCCCTGGTGGACGCTCGGCGGACGCTGGGCCGAGCTCGACGCCACGGGACGTCTCCGCGGCAAGGCGCTCCTGTTCAGTCGTTACCGCGGCACCCCCGCCGCGGTATCGACCTGGCTCAGTGGCGAGGTCGAGACGCGCGCGGGTCCGCGCAAGGCCAAGGATAAGGGTAAGGGGAAGGCGCAGACTTACCTTCGACCGGACGCGAAGGCGCCGTGGCCGCTTATCGCGCTGTTCATGCCGTGGCCAACGCTCTCCGGCGCGTTCGAGCCCGCACGGGGAGAGGGTCTCAAGCTCCGCAATGTGCGCCATAAGGCCTGCCAGAACGTCGAGGCCTGGCTGGACGGCGAAGGCGTTAAAGTGGCGCCGGCCGACGGCCCGCCGCGTAAGCCGTGGCGGCTGGCGTTCGACATCGAAGGGCTGCTCGGTGATCCCGACCAGGTCACCGGCGCCCTCTGGCAGCTGGGCAAGCTGGTCAACCCCCGCGCCTGGCGCAGCAAGGACACCCTGCATACGATCTCAAGGGCGGAGTTGATGACGCTCACCGACTGGATGCTCGGCGCGCCGGGGATGATCGTCGCCCGAACGTTACGCCGGCATCTGAGCGATCCGCAGGGGGCGTCGGACACCCTGCGTGACGCCTTCAAGTTCTGCTGGCGGCAGCTGCGGCCGTACCTCGGGCAGCGTTACTTCGCCACAACCGTGCTGGGCGTCAGGAGGCGCAAGGTTTCCGGCGGCTACCCGGAGGCGCTGCGGCAGGCACTGCTCGAGGGAGGGTTGGAGGCCACGCTGGACGAGCATGTCGCCGTCATGCGGCTGATCGGCGACGAGGAGCCGCTCGACATCCTAGGTCAGAGCCTCGTTGGTAGGCCAGGACGCGTCCAGCGCCGCACGCCGCGGGGGGTACGTCCGGCACGCGTTCACGCGGCGGTGCCCTATCTCGGCGCCGAGCGGCGGAGCGAAGGCTCGAAGACGAGCGTGAAGCTCAGGTCCGACACGTTGCGTAAGGGCTTTAACTCGCCCTTCTGGCCGCACGTGCTCGCGACGACGTCGATTGGGCAGGAGGGCTTAGATTTTCACGTCTGGTGCGATCGCGTCATCCACTGGGACCTACCGCGGGACCCCGTCGACTTCGAGCAGCGAGAGGGACGTGTGTCGCGCTATGCCAGCCTGGGGGTTCGGCGCGCTCTAGCGGGCCAACACGGTCGGGGCGAGCTCGCGCCGTGGTCGAGCCCATTTCAGGCCATCTTCGACGCCGCCAGGGCCGCGAAGAAAGAGGGGCTAGGGCTGGAGCGGTGGTGGTCGCCCGTCGACCACAAGCCGGTCAGCGTGACCTTCTCATTGCCGTTCAGCCGGGGCGAGGTGAAGCTGAAGCGTTTGCGCGAAGAGCTCGTCAGTTATCGTCTCGCACTCGGCCAGCCCGAGCCGCGGCTCTTCGAAGCAATGATCGCGCACTTCAAGCTCGACCACGATAAGGCAAGGGGACTCGCGCTTAACCTATCGCCGGCAGTCCCAAACAGCGAGCACCTCACCGAGTTCGAGAAGCCGCGCGGTAGAGGTATTCCGGAGCCTTGATCTTGGCTACGAAGTCCTCTCGTCAGCCTAGAGCAGCGCAGCGCCCGCCTGAACCTATCGACAGCGCCGGCGCTCGATACCAGTAGGCGACCGCAGGATTAGAAAAGGCCAGCCTAAAAGTTTCCCGACCGCTACCGGCCAACTCCGGTCATTCGGCCGGCTGAAGCCAAATGTCTCAGGTGGGTCAGACCCGGGCTCCGGATCGAAAGCCCGCCTATGTCCGCTCCTGGCGCCTTTCAGACCTACCCGGCCCTGCCATCGCGAAGCAGCACTCGGGCGCGAGCTTTGTCCGCCTGGATCGCACCGGTGGAAAATGACGGCGGCCACGCGCGCCTGAACAGGCGGATCCGTTCAATCGGCAGATTGATCCGGTAGTGCCCTCGTCCGTCGGACAGCAAGAGTGTCTGCCAACCCGGATGGGTCTTAAACAGATCGCGCATGCGGAGCGTGTTGGCGCCGGCCTTGGTCAACAGCTGTTTGCCGGACATCCAATGTTGGCCCGCGCTCCATGCTTCGTGCAGCTGACGAACGACGGAAGCCTGCATCGGCCCGAGGTTCCAGGTCTCGCCGCGGAAGTGCAGCACACGGAAGTCGCTCTCATGCTGAAGCACCGCCGGCAGAGGGATGGCCGGGAGGACCTTCGGCCCGAGACCATGCTCCTGCTCGAAACGATCGCGTTCCGCCCGCGTCATCAGCAGGTCCTCACGCCTCACGAGCTTCGGTGGTGCCTCGCGCGGTAAACGTACGTAGCCACCGGGTTGTGCCGGACCAAAGCGGTGGATCTCCGCCTGACCGTTACGGACAATCTCCAGCAGGCTGACGCGGAGCAGCCGCTGCGGCCCATTCAGCATGATCTGGCCTTCCGACATCGTCGGCTTCCCGCCATCGCCGCTTGGCAGCGGAACGCCCTCTTCTACCGCAACCCCGACCATCAGCACCGAGAGCTCAAGCTGCTCGTCCAGCGCGTAGTCCTCGATATCGCCGGTGGTGAGGCCCCATCGTTCCGCGATCTCGGCGACGCGGAACCACGGCTTCAGCGGTAGCGGCATAGCTCTCTCCTTTCGACCCCTCGCGTCAGACAGACGACAGCAACCGCGATCGGAGGCTTCGACATCTACTGGACCAGCGCGTAGCGCCGGAGACGCGATCCGATGAACGCGGCGGAAACCCCGAAGCGCTCCGCTAGGTCGAACAGCAGTTCCTCGACCCGCACGGGATCGCCGGCGGCCCGAAGGACAGGTTGGTCCTCGCCCCGGTCCAGCAGCGGCAGACTGAGCGCGATCGACCGGCGTACCAGCTCGCGGTGCAGCAGTGGTCTCGGCACCAGCAAGGCGCCCATGAACTCGTTGGCCCGAAACTCCCGCCAGTCCCCGCCCCCGCTCGTCCTCGTTGCCAGATGCGCCTCATCCGGCGTCACCATGCAGAATGCCGGCTGACCGGCCGTCCTCAGCATCGACGGGCCGTCGAACAGCGCATGGCCGAGTTCGTGGGCCAGGGTCGAGCGCTTGAGATAATCGCGCTCAGCGATCAGCTCGGTGTTCAGGCTGATCATCACCACGCCCGGCAAGGCCCGATTGACCTCCGTCATCCCCAGTGCCTCGCGTCCATCCTTGTCCCGGACCTGGCGATTGAAATCCCAATGGGCGGCGACGGCGATGCCGTTCACCTTCATGCTTCGGGATGCCAGCATCAGGCGATCGACATCGACCGACGGCTTGCCGTAGCGCGGAAGGAACTGTCGGCGCACCTGCTCGGCGATCGTCCAGATCTGCCTGGCGGTCAAAGCCCGCGGCTCCAGGCTGCCCCGGACGCAGGGATATGCCGCCTCGATGGTCATTGTCCGATCCGGATCGATTGCCTGTAATCTCCGAACGCCATTGGCTCACTCCGTGGCTTTCCGGCCTCGCGAGGGGGCATGAAAAGGGCCGCTTGCGAAGCATCAATGTTCACTTTATGTTCTCGTTGAGGCGCTGTCGAATCGATTCTTCCAGGCCAAGGAAATCCATGCCCGACAAGCTTCTAGAACCCCGGCAGGCCGGGCGGTTTTCGGTGTCATGACCGATTACGTGGTGTTCGACCTTGAGACGGTTCCCGATCTCGACATGGCGCGCCGGCTGCTGAGCCTCGGTACCGAGACCCCGGACGCCGAGGTACGCCAGGCCATCGGCGAAAAATACGCGCGCGCCGATCAGGATCCGCGCGAGACGTTCTTGAAGCCGCCCTTTCACCGCATCGTTTGTATCGGCGCCGTGTTTGCCCGGCGCGAACACGATGGTCCCTTCATCGTCCGCAGCCTCGGCGCCCGGCACATCGGCGAGAAGAGCGAGGCCAGGCTGATTGCCGACTTCGTGGCCAGCCTGCCTCAGGAAAGCGGCAAGGGCCCCATGCTGGTCAGCTTCAATGGCGGCGGCTTCGACCTGCCGGTGCTGCGCTATCGCGCGCTGGCGCAGAACGTCGCGGTACCCGGGATGTTTCGAGGCTCGGGCCGCGACTACTGGCATCGCTTCGGCTGGGACCACATCGACCTTTGCGACATGCTCTCAGGATTTGGCGCCTCGGCACGACCGAGCCTGAGCGAGATGGCCGCGCTTCTCGACATCCCGGCAAAGCTCGACGTCATCGACGGCTCGAAGAGGGAGAGCGTGGTCAATGCAGGGAAGCTCGATGACGTCGCCACCTATTGCCTGGGCGATGTGATCGTGACCTTCCGCCTGCTGTTGCGCTTCGCGCTGGTACGCGGCGAGATCGACGAGGCGCAGATGGCGGAGTCCGAGAAGAGCCTGGATGACGCGATCGACCGGCAATTGAAGCACCGGCCGCTGTTGTCGGCGATGCGACGAAGCCAAGAGTAGGAGCGATTGTGATAGGGCTGTCAGAACTCTCGCTCAATAGACGTATGAGCACAGCTTCAACGACGTGAACATCAACGGGCGCGTCATCTTGGCGGCGAAGCGGCTCTAGCTAAAGACACCCGCGTTGGAGGCATCATGAGCATTGCCGACATCAATGATCCTCAGCACATTCTAAGTGCCATTGCTGAATGCAAATCGTTTGGGGACGACGAGGCGGGTCGCAAGCGTTTTCTAGAAGAATACGGTTTCGCGCAAGCGCGGTCATATTGGCTGGTTCACGAAGGCAAACGATACGACTCAAAAGCCACCCTCGGTGTTGCGCATAAATTTGCGCGGCCAGATCTTGGCGCTCTCAAGGCTGCTAACTTCAGTGGCGGGCAAGCAACGGTACAGGCAAAGCTCGAGCAGCTCGGCTTCACCGTTGTCCGAGATGGCAATAAGAGCGAGTCAGAGAAGACATCTGAGCGGTTGGTTGTAGATCGCGTCTACACGCGCGAAGATCTGCGGCGGGAATTTGGTATCACCGACGCCACGCTCAATACCGGCGTCTTCCGGCCGAAGGGCACTGCCTCAATCTGGCTTTTTGTCACGGAGGAGAAGACCGCCGACCGAACTCAGTATCACGATCGTCTTGAGGAAGACGTCCTGCATTGGCAAGGGCAGACATCGGGCCGGACGGATGACCTGATCATCGGTCATCGGGATCGCGGCCTTGAGATCTTGCTCTTTCTGCGCAAACGCAAATACGAATTCCCTGGCGCGGGATTTCGATATGCGGGGCATTTTAGGTATGAAGCCCACACGGGATCGAACCCGACGAGCTTTACGCTGCGCCGCATCGTCGAACAACCGGCGATCCCGCCGACAGAGGCCGACAACAGTCCGTTTGACCCCAAGAACATCACCGATGCGCGCGAGCGTATTTCACGAACCATCGCCCAACGACGCGGCCAGAAGGCTTTTCGTGATGCATTGATCGCTGCCTACGATGGCCGATGTGCCATTACTGGCTGCGACGTGCTCGACGTACTCGAAGCGGCCCACATTCATCCTTATCGCGGGCCCGACACCAATAAGGTCGTGAACGGGCTCCTACTCCGCGCCGACCTTCATACGCTCTTCGACTGCGCCCTCGTCGACATAGATCCAGAAACCCTGACGGTGATCGTTGTTCCAAGACTGCGTGGCAGCGAATACGGCGCGCTCCACGGTCAGGCGTTGCGAGCTCCTCGACACTCTTCGCAGTCGCCGAGTCGGGAGGCCCTTAAAATGCGCCAGGATCTTTGCGCGTGACCGCTGAACAGGCTCTACGGGAAAAGCTGCAGAAAATCGAAGCTCTCTTCGTGAGAGCTGGAACGGCTGGCGAGAAGGCTGCGGCCGGCGCGGCTGCTGAGCGTATTCGGGCTCGTCTTGGTCCAGCGGCCAGTGACGAGAGCCTGGTAGAAATCAAGTTCTCAGTGCCGGACATCTGGTCGCGAAAGCTGTTCATAGCGCTCTGCCGGAAATACGGGTTCAACCCCTTCC
>SXGU01189755.1_pt1 | contig 11126 bp, 9 predicted proteins | sample 3174531 | NCBI WGS metagenome assembly SXGU01 (sample SAMN11356863, study PRJNA531348) | freshwater metagenome | isolation source: freshwater sample F1-140 | place: China: Fuxian Lake, Yuxi | collected 2017-12-25
GCCGGCGCCGTTCGTGCCGAGCAGCGCGACGATGCCGCCTCTGGGCACCTCGAGCGAGATGCCCTGGATCGCGGTGATGACGCGATGGTAGACCACCTCGAGCCCCTCCAGTTTGAGCAAGGGCTCGCTCATTTGCTCCCCGCCAGCGGTTTCTGCTTGAAGGGCCACAGCAGGAACCAGGCCTGCGCGCGGCGCCAGATGCCCACCAGGCCCTGCGGCTCGAACACCAGGAACAGGATCATCACCAGCCCGAACGACGAGTAGTTCACCGCGAACAGCAGCGCCGCGAGCTTGCCGGCCGCGCCGAGCGCCTCCATCAGCCACTCGATGAGGTAGGGGAAAAGCGTGACGAAAACGGTGCCCAGCAGCGCGCCGAGGATCGAGCCCATGCCGCCGATGATCACCATGGCGACGTACTGAATGGTGAGGAAGAGCGAAAACGCCTCGACCGAGACGAAGCCGCGGAAATAGGCGAACAGGCAGCCCGCGACCGCCGTCAGCATGGATGAGACGACGAAGGCCGAGAGCTTGGCGCGCTGCACGCTTATGCCCAGCGCCCCGGCGACGGTCTCGCGCCCGTGGATCGCGCGCCAGGCGCGCCCGGTGCGCGAGCGCAGCAGGTTGAGGCTGAAGAGTACGGTCGCGATCGCCGCCGCGAGCAGCACGAAGTACCAAGCGCGCGCATCGCGCAGCACCCACGCGCCGATGGCCGGCGCGTCGACGGTGATGCCGGTGGACAGGCCGCGCCTGGTCTCGTACTCGCTGCCGAAGTGGATGACGATGAAATGCAGCGCGAGCGTGGAAACCGCGAGGTAGAGGCCGCGCAGGCGCAGGCTGGGCAGGCCGAAGGCGAGGCCGAGCGCCGCGCCCACCAGCGCCGAGACCGGCAAGGTCACCCAGAACGGCGCGCCGAACTCCTTGAAGAGTATTCCCGTGGTGAAGGCGCCGGCGGCGAGCAGCCCCGCGTGGCCGAGCGAGATCTGCCCGGCGTAGCCGGTGAGCAGCATCAGCGCAACGGCGCCGATCGAGCCGAGCAGCACCTGGTTGGCGAGGTCCAGCGCCAGCGGTCCGGCGAGGAAGGGATAGGCGGCAAGCCCGAGTGCGAACGCGACGCTCCAAGCTTTCTGCGTGCGCGTGTCGAGCAACACCAGTTCACGCGCATGGCTGGTCCGAAAATATCCGCTACCGTGTGGAACGCTCATGCAAGCATTCGCGTTGGCGGCCCGCTCATATGCGATCCAGCTCCTCGCGCGAGCCGAAGAAGCCCCACGGCCGCACGATCAGCATGGCGAGCAGGATGACGAAAGGCACCACGTCCGACAGCAGCGGATCGACGTGGTGCACCATCAGCACTTCCGCCCCCGCGATCACCAGCGAGCCGAGCAGGGCGCCGAGCAGGCTGTCGAGGCCGCCGACCAGCGCCGCGGGGAATGCCTTCAGGCCGAGCACCGCCATGGTCCCTTCCAGGCCGGCGTCGCAGGCGAGCAGCATGCCGGCCATGCCGCCGGTGAAGGTTGCCAGGCCCCAGGCGAGCGCGTAGATGCCGTGCAGGCCGATGCCGCGCTGCGCGGCGAGCAGCGGGTTCTGGCCCGCCGCGCGCATGCGGATGCCCCAGCGCGTGAAGCGGAAGAACGCGAACAGCAGGCCATAGGCCGTCGCTGTCGCGAGCAGCAGCGCGAGCCCGACGCCGGAGATGCGCGCGCCACCGACCGGGATCGACACGTTGCTCATGCCGAGGTCGGCGAGCGGATGGCGCGTCTGCGTGCCGAACACCAGGATCATCGCGCCGCGCAGCAGAATGCCCAGTGCGATGGTCGCCAGCACCGCGGCGAGCACCGATTCTCCGGTCATGCGCCACATCAGCGCCACGTAGACCAGCACGCCCACCGCCACCGCGAGCGCGGCGGCGGCGGCGATCGCCACGAGCGGATGGCCGGAGAACAGCGACGCCGTGGCATACAGGCCGTACGCGCCGAGCATCATCAGTTCGCCGTGCGCCAGCGACAGCACGCGGCTGACGCGGTAGATCAGCACGTAGCCGCAACTGATCAGCGCATAGATCGACGCCAGGACCGCGATGTTGATCGCCAGCTGCAACGCCGGCTTACCGCTTTGCTTCGATCTTCACCCAGTCCTGCACGCGCACGACGCGGTTGCCCGCGGGGTCCCAGCGCCACACGCGGTAGTACTGCGCGGTGCGGAAGTGGTTGTCCTTGGTCCACTCCAGCGGCCCGCCGCGCAACCCGCGCAGGTCCACTTTCAGGTTGCTCATCGCCGCGGCGACCTTGGCCGGGGTCGGCGGCCAGGAGGTCTTGGCGAGCACCGCCTCGAGCACCATGCCGGCGATGTAGCCCTCGGCGAGGTAGGAGTTGGGCTGCGTCAGCTTGGCGCGGTGCGCCACGGCGCGCATCTCGGCGTGGATCGGCAGGTTGTCCTCGAGGAACGCGTTGGTGCCGATGACGTAGAACTTGCCGTCCTTGATGCGCGCCAGTTCTTCCTCGGCCTGGAAATGGCCCCAGGCGATGTACTCGCCGTCCCAGCCGATGCGCCGCAGCGCCTCGAAGGTGCGCACCTCGGAGATCCACGGCGACCAGGAGAACACCCAGTTCGGGTTGCCTTCCTTCAGCTTGGTGGCGAAGGGCGTGTAGTCGGGCGCGGGCGGCGGCGTGTACTGCGTGCCGATGGCGGTCATGCCGAGCTTCGCCGCGACTTTCTCGGCATGGTCGATGCCCGTACGCACCAGCGGGATCGCCATGCCGGCGAAGCCGATCCTCACCGGGCCCTTGGCCGCCGACTTGACGTAGTTGAGCGCCGCCTCCGAGTCCAGGTTGGCGCTGTAGGCGGTGGAGCAGAACTGCAGCGGGTCGGCCGGCGGGTAGGTCTCCGGCGGGCAAACGCCGCCGGCGTAATACAGCGGCACGCCCGCGCGCTTGGACTCCGACACCATCGGCGCGTAGGTCGACGACAGGCTGGTGTTGATCATCAGGATGACGCGATCCTGTTCGATGAGCTTCTTCGCGTTGGTGGCGGCGCGCGAGGGCTGCGCCTGGTCGTCCTGCACCACGACGCGCACCTGCTTGCCGTTGATGCCGCCCTTGCTGTTGACGTGATCGACGTAGGCCTGCATGGCCTCGACGATCGGCGCGTAGCCGGCGGCCACCGGGCCGGTCATCGCGCCCGACACGCCGATGACGTAGGCGTCCTGGGCCTGCGCAGCGCCAAGGTGCAGGGCCGCCGCCGCGGGAACGCAGATGGCGAAATGCAGCAATTTGGTCTTCATTCGATCCTCCTCCTGGTCAATCCCTCGGGCAGTCTACAACGCGCGCAGCACGTCGCCCGCGCCCGCTGCGAGCCGCTGTTCCTCGCTCTGGTCGTACATGGCGTCGACCAGGGCGCGGAACCGCTCGATCATCAGCGCGCGCTTCAACTTGCGCGTGGGCGTCACCGGCTCGCCTTCCTCTTCCGGATCCAGCGCCTTGGGCAATATGCGGAAGTCCTTCACCTGCTCGACGCGCGCCAGCGCGGCATTGGCGCGGGCGATCTCGGCCTCGAGCAGCGCCCGAACCTCGGCATGCAGCGCCAGGCTGGTGAATCCGGTATAGGCGATGTTGCGGCTGCGCGCCCAGTCCGAGGTGGCGTCGAAGTCGATCTCCACCAGCGCGGTGAGGTATTTCATGCCGTGGCCGATGACCATCACCTCGGCAACGTAGGGGCTGGCGCGCAGCAGGCTCTCAACGTAGGAGGGCGAGATCGTCTTGCCGCCGGAAGTGACGATGAAGTCGCGCACACGGTCGACCAGCCGCAGTTCGCCGCCGGCCCACTCGCCGGCATCGCCCGTGCGCAGCCCGCCGTCGGCGCCCTTTACTTCGCGCGTGGCCTCGGGCTGCCCCCAGTAGCCCTCGAACAGGTCCGGGAAGCGCACCAGGATTTCCCCGGCGTTGTCGCCGCTTTCGGCCAGCCGCACCTCGCAACCCGGCGGCGCATCGCCCACGCCGCCCGGGCGTGGCATCCAGCCGCGCTGGCCGGTGATGATGCCGCCCGCGGTCTCGGTCTGGCCGTAGAGCTGCATGGTGTTCACGCCCCAGATCTGCCACAGCGCCATGGTGTCCGCAGGAAGCGGCGCGCCGCCGGAAACCAGCACCTCGAGCCGGTCGAAACCGAGCTTGTTCAGCAGCGGCCGGAACACCGCGAGCCGCGCGAGGGCGTAGGGCAGCGTGGCCTCGCGCCGCCCTTCCCAAAGCGCGCGCAGGCGCCGTCGCCCGATGCGCATGGCGAGTTCGTAGGCAGCCCGCTTGAGCGCGGAAGTGCCGGCGATTCCCACCAGCACGTGCGAGGCGAATTTCTGCAGATAGCGCGGCACGGTGAAGAGCGCCGTGGGCGCCACCTCGAACAGCGTCTGCGGCAGGTCTTCGAGGCCTTCGCCGAAATGCGGCACCATGTTTGAAAGCAGCGGCAGCGTGACGGCGATGTCGCGCCCGAAGATATGGCACAGCGGCAGGTACGCCACGGTCCTGTGCGCCCGCTCGGCAAGAGTCGGGTAATGCACGACGATGTTGGCCGCCGCGGCGAGGTGCGCGCCGTGCGCGATCAGCGCGCCCTTGGGCGGCCCCGAGGTGCCGGAGGTGTAGACGATGAACGCGCCCGCGGCCGGATCGATCGCCCGCGCGAGCCGCTCCAGATCGTCCGCGCCCGCTTCGCCGCCGAGCGCCAGCAGTTGCGCGAAGCTGCGCAGCTTGGGATGCTCGTACGCGAACATGGCGGAGTCGTCGACCACCACGATCCAGCGCAGGCCGGGCAGGCTGTCCGCGTAGGGCAGGATCCTGTCGACGTACTCCTGGTTCTCGGCAACGAAGATCGCCGCGCCGCCGTCGCGCATCTGGTACTCGACCTCCGCGGCCGAGGCGGTGGGGTAGATGCCGTAGCTGACCGCGCCCAGCGCCTGCGCGCCGAGATCGCAGAGGATCCATTCCTCGCAGGCGTCGCCCATGATGGCGATGCGCTCGCCGTTCGCGAGGCCGAGCGCGGCGAGGCCGCGCGCGCTGCGCGCGACCAGCCCGGCGTAGTCCCGCCAGGTGCGTTCGCGGTACAGGCCGAGGTGCTTGGCGCGGTAGGCGACGGCCTCCGGTTCGCGCCGCGCGCGTTCGGCGAGCAGCAGCGGCGCGTTCTTGCCGCGCAGTTCCCGGTACCAGGTTTCGGCGTCGCGCTGCGCTGGAGATTGCATTCGCGGAAGATTCTATAGCCGAATAGAATGCCGACTAATTCCCCGAGGCGAAACATGAACATCCTTCCGAACGGCCGTCCTCCATTTCGCGCAGACCACATCGGCAGCCTGCTGCGGCCGCAGAAACTGCGCCAGGCGTTCCGCGCGCACGCCGCCAATCAGATTTCCGACGCGGATTTCCGCGCGGCGCAGGACGAGGCCATCCGCGATGTCGTCCGGCTGCAGGAGGACTGTGGCCTGCAGGTGGTGACCGACGGCGAATTCCGCCGCATCTCCTACTGGGAGAAGTTCGTGCGCCTGACGCGCGGCCTGGTGGTGAAGGAAGCGGTGTTCAAGTTCCACGACGAGCACGGCCACGAGAAGGACTTCACCGCGCCCTACGTGATGTCGAAGGTGGGGCGCACGGAGCCGATCACTCTGGACGAGTACGCCTTTGTCTCCGGGCTCACCCGGGCGACACCGAAGATCACCATGCCGGCGCCCTCGACCATGCACCTGTACCGCTTCACGCAGTGGTCCGAGCCGGGCGTCTACGCCGACGCGCGCGCCTTCTTCGCCGACCTGGGCAGGGTCTACCAGGCCGAGATCGCCGACCTGGCGAAGGCCGGCTGCCGCTACGTGCAGATCGACGAGGTGGCGCTGGCGATGCTCTGCGACCCGGCGGCGAGAGAGCGCGTGAAGGCGGCCGGGGGGAACGCGGACGAACTGGTCGACCTCTACGTCGACGCGATCAATGAGGCGGTGAAGGGCCGGCCGGCGGACATGGTGGTCGGCGTGCACATGTGCCGCGGCAACTACAAGGGCATGTACCTGTCGGCGGGCGGCTACACCTCGATCGCCGAGAAGCTGTTCAACCGCGCCAACGTCAACCACTTCCTGCTGGAATTCGACACGCCGCGCGCGGGCGATTTCGCCCCGCTCGCCATGCTGCCGAAGACCAAGGGCGTGGTGCTCGGCATGGTCAGTTCCAAAGTGCCGCAGTTGGAGAGCATCGATTCGCTCAAGCGCCGCGCCGACGAAGCGGCGAAGTATGTCGACCCGGCGCAATGCGCCATCAGCCCTCAGTGCGGCTTCGCCAGCACCATGGGCGGCAATCCCGTCACCGAGGCCGATGAGCGCGCGAAGCTGAAGCTGTGCGTCGAGGCGGCGAAGGCTATCTGGGGTTGACGCTCATGCCGGCGAGACGGGCTTGCCGTCCTCGTCGAACGCAATGACGCGGTTGCGTCCCGCCGCCTTGGCGTAGTTCAGCGCGCCCTCGGCGCGCGTCACCACCAGGCCGAGGTCCTCGCCCTTGCGGTACTGCGCGAGGCCGGCGCTGCACGTGATGCTCCAGTCGCCGCGCGTCTCGGGAAAGGTCTCGTGTTCCACCGCCGCGCGCAGCCGCTCGGCGCCGATGATCGCCTTGGCGTAGCCGGTGTCGGGCATGATCAGCAGGAACTCCTTGCCGCCCCAGCGGCCGAAGGTGTCCACGTCGCGCGCCACGCGCTGCGCCAGCTCGACGAAGCGCTTGAGCACGCTGTCGCCCTCCGCCTGGCCGATCAGTTCGTTCACCGCGCGCAGGCGGTCGATGTCCACGCGCGCCACGCACAACAGGTTGCCGGTGCGGCTGGCGCGCGAGGCCTCGCGCTCCAGCGTTTCCATGAGGTAGCGGCGGTGATACGCGCCGGTGAGCGCGTCCCGGCTCGCCTGCTCCTGCGCCTGTTCGTTGAGGGCGTGCAGCTTGCCGTGCGCCTCGGCGATGCTTTCGCGCAGGCGGCTGACCGCGGTGGCGGCCCACGCCGACCACAGCATCGCCAGCACCAGCGCGCCGTATTGCGTCCACGCCGCCGCCATGTCGAGCTTCGCGCCCAGGTCCACCAGCATGAAGATGGCGACGCCGTGCAGCACCAGCGCGAGCACGGCAAGGATGATCAGGCGCTGCACGTCCAGGCGCAGCACGCCGTAGAGCGTGGCCACCATGTACAGCACCGACACGGCCGAGGGCGTGTCCGCCGTGCGGAAGGTCAGGTAGCCGAGCAGCAGGTAGAGGCAGGCGAGTTGTGCGGTGGCGAGGCTGGGATCGGCGTAGCGCTGGCTGCGCCCCGACTTCAGCAGCCAGTAGAACACGCCAACCAGGACGGCCAGGGCGACGCAGCCCTCGACCGCCACGCGTGCATCGAACAGATCCAGCAGCGCGGCGAGCGCGAGCACGAGCGCCATCACCGCCGCCACGCCGGCGCCGAGATAGGCGCGCTGCAGGTGCACGCTGGTCTGCATGGGAGCTATTGTAGCTCCCGCGATTTCCTACTCTCGAGCCGGGGCTACGGTGCGATTCATCCACGCCGCCGTATGGGCCACGCCGCCGAAGCTGAACAGGTGCACGCCCACCACGTTGCAGGCTGCGTGGCTGGCGCAGTAGCGCGCCAGGGCCGTGAGCTGCTCCGAGGGGTCGGTATGGGTGACCAGTCTGGCGGCGCCGAAGCCCTGCGCGCGCAGCGCGCGCAGCGACGTGCTTACGCCGCAGCGCTGGGCGAAGCGCAGCAGGCGCAGGGGGTCGGTCGGGCCGGCGAGTCCGACGTACACCGGCACCGCGGGCAGGCGCCGCGCGAGGGCCGTGCAATACTCGACGATGCGCGCCGGCGCGAACGAGAACTGCGTCAGCACGTAGGCGCCGAGGCCCTGCTCGCGCGCGAGCGCGATCTTCTGGTCCATCGCGCGCTCGAGCATCGCCTGCGGAATCGACGGATGCCCCTCGGGGTAACCGGGCAGCGCGACTTCGCGGATGCCGCAGCTTGCCAGCACGCCGTCGCGCAGCAGCGCCGCGCCATCGGCGTAGGGGCCGCGCGGGATGTCGATGTCCCCCGCCACCACCAGCGCCTTGGCCACGCCGGCCTCGCCGCACGCGCGCTCGAGGAAGCGCTGCACCTCGAAGCGCGACTCGATGCGCCGCGCGGCGATGTGCGGCACGGGCTCCAGTCCCGCGCGCGAGAGCGCGGCCAGCGCCCCGTGCGAATCGGCGAAGCTGTGCTTGGGCAGGTGGTTCACATACACGCGCGTGCCCACCGGCAGGTGCGAGGCGATTTCGGCGGCGTCGCCGACGCGGTCCGCGTTCATCTCCAGCGAGCCGCCGGCCACGAGCTCGGCGGCGACGAGGCGGTGGTCGGGCGCGGCCGGCGCTGCGCACTTCACGGTGGGCTGCACGACTGGCGTGGTCATGGCTCAGTTCCTCTTGCGTGAAACCACATAGGACTCGTCGAGGAACCACAGGCCGCCGTGCGCCTGCAGCACGTCGCGGGTGGCATCCAGGTACTTTCGTTCGCCGACCACCCGACCGAGGCGCTCGTCGTCGATCTGCGCCACGTAGACCGCGGCGTTCCAGGCTGCGAACAAGGTCGAGGTGCCGATGCTGTCGGCGATCTCGGTGGGCAGCGTGTGCATGTCGTAGCGGAACACGGCGCGCTGCTCGGAATAGGCGTTGAAGTTGAAGCGCCGCGCTTCCCGGCCGAGCTCGGCGCGCACCGCGCGCAGCAGGTCGTGCCGCCCGGTCCGGAAGGGCTGCTCCTCGGGCCAGATGCGCTGCACGATCTCCATGCCCGGGTCGCCGCCCTTGGAGTGGATGCCGAGCAGTCGTCCGCCCGCGCCCAGGGCACGGGTGAGCGGGCCGATGACGCGCGCGGCCTTGAACTCCACCGGCACGCGGGCGCGAGAGGGCTGCGAGGCGATCACCAGGTCGTAGTCGGCGCGCGCCTTGCCCTGCCGGGGGATCACTTCGTCGAGCAGGAAGCGGAAATCGTCGCGGTAGATCACCAGCGCGACCGGGCGCTCGTACACCGGGTTGCCGCTCTTCGGGCTGTGGCGCGCCTGCCAGTGCTTCGCCAGGAACGGCTCCAGCGCCGCGATCTGCTCGCCGAAGTCGTGCGCCGTGGTGCCGGTGAGGGCGACTTCGCGCCATTCCAGGGAGGTCGCCGCCGACACCGCGCGCGGCGCGAGCCAGGGCGCCTCGGCGGAGTACATGTTGGTCACCACCAGCCCCGTCGCCGGGTGCTCGAAGAACCGGTCGGCCATCTTCTCCAGCGACAGGCGCACGTCCTCCAGGCTGATCTCCTTGCCGACGAAGTAAAACGGCATGGTGGGAAAGCGCCGGTGCATCTCGCGCATCACGCGCGTGAGCACGGTGCCGTCGCCCATGCCGGCGGCGAACACGCGTACCGCCGGCGGCCGCGGATGCAGGTGCGCCAGCTCCATGCCGATGCGCCGCGCGATGACTTCCTTCTCGCCGCAGGTGTTGACGACCAGCAGGTACTTCTGCCGGTTGTCGAAGAAGCGGAACTGGCGCGTAGGGCCTTCGTCGCCAGCCGCCGCGACAGGCGCGGGACGTTGTGCGACGCGGATGAGCGGCTTCAACTCGTGCGGCGCGGTGGGCGCCGTGGCGCCGTGGCGGTTGAGGAACACGCTTACGCGCTCGAGCGTCTCGGGCGTGACGCGCGCGCCGTCGCGCAGCCGGGAGACGAACTTGCCGTCGTTCACCGCGCGCCGGCCGAACGTCGACTCGGCCACGCCGTTGCGCCGGCAGAACTCCGCGATGCTGTCGAGCAGCGACCCGTCCGGGGCACGCTGCGCAGGCGCAGCTACTGGTTGCATCTTTCCCCCTGCCGCAAGCTAGCGAATGCAGAAGTGGGAAATCAACCACATTCTGGAATTGAATGATAGTGGGACGTATCCCACCTTGTAGAATCATGGTGTTAAGGGGGGATTCATGAAGCTGGTGACCTATCAAGCCAAGCCGGGCGCCGAAGCGCGCGTCGGCATGGTCAGCAAGGACGGCAACCACATCACGCCGCTCGCCGCGGCGAACATGGTGTCGCTGATCGCGGCGGGCGCCGTGCCCGCGCAGTCGGGCAGCGTGCAGCCGTTCGCCTTCGTGCGCCTGCTGGCGCCGATCCCGCGCCCGCGCAAGAACGTGTTCTGCGTCGGCTGGAACTACCTCGAGCACTTCGAGGAAGGCAAGAAGGCGCGGCCGCACGTGCAGGAAATGCCGGAGTTCCCGACGTTCTTCACCAAGGCGCCGACCGCGGTCAACGGCCCCTACGACCCGATCCCCTACGCCACCGGCATCTCCGACAAGCTCGACTGGGAGGTGGAACTGGGCGTGGTCATCGGCAAGGGCGGCAAGAACATCTCAGAAGCCGATGCCATGAAGCACGTGTTCGGCTACACGGTGATCAACGACGTCTCCTGGCGCGACATCCAGCGCCGCCACGGCCAGCAGTGGTTCAAGGGCAAGAGCATGGACGGCACCTGTCCGATGGGGCCGTGGATCGTCACCGCCGACGAGGTCAACCCCGCCGACCTGCACCTCGAGTGCCGCGTCAACGGCGTGGTCAAGCAGAGCGCGAGCACGGCGCAGATGTACTTCAAGCTGCCGCGCATCATCGCCGAATTGTCACTGGGCCTGACGCTCGAGCCGGGCGATGTGATCGCCACCGGCACGCCCTCGGGCGTGGGCCATTCGCGCACGCCGCCCGAGTTCATGAAGCCCGGCGACGTGATGGAAACCGAGATCGAGGGCATCGGCATGCTGAAGAACACCATCGGCTCATGAGCGACAAGCCGAAACGTGGTTTGGCCCGTGGACTGACGAACTACGGCGACGCCGGCTTTTCGCTCTACCTGCGCCGCTCGTTCGCCAAGTCGATGGGCTATTCGAGCGAGATGCTCGCCAGGCCCGTCGTCGGCATCGCCGATTCGAGGAGCGCCTTCAACAACTGCCACCGGCATTTTCCCGAGCTCATCGAGGCGGTGAAGCGCGGCGTGCTCGCCGCCGGCGGCCTGCCGATGGAATTCCCCACCGTGTCGCTGGGCGAAGTGTTCCTCTCGCCCACCTCGATGATGTTCCGCAACCTGATGGCGATGGACACCGAGGAAA
>SXGU01266644.1_pt1 | contig 11125 bp, 12 predicted proteins | sample 3174531 | NCBI WGS metagenome assembly SXGU01 (sample SAMN11356863, study PRJNA531348) | freshwater metagenome | isolation source: freshwater sample F1-140 | place: China: Fuxian Lake, Yuxi | collected 2017-12-25
CGCCAACGTCGAAATGCAGGAGGAGGTCGGCGCGGAGAATATCTTCATCTGTGGCCTGACCGTGGAGGAGGTGGAGGCCCGGCGGGCGAGCGGTTACAAACCGTGGGATATTTATCACCATGATGCCGAACTCCGCGCGGTGGTCGACTGGCTGGGCAGCGATTATTTCACCCCGGGGGAGCACGGGGCGTTCGGCCACGTGCACGGCAGCCTGTTGCACGGCGGAGATCCCTACATGGTGCTGGCGGATTTCCGCAGCTACAGCGACTGTCACGCGCGGGTCGATGCGGCCTACCGTGACGTCGCCAGCTGGGCCCGCATGGCGATTCTCAACACCGCCCGCATGGGCAAGTTCTCGAGTGATCGCAGCATCCGGGAATACGCGAACGAGATTTGGAAACTGCAGCCGATCCCCGTGCCCTGACCGTCGATCCGGTTTTTTCCGCGGCGCGGCGATCGCCGGCCGCGGGAGAGGAACCGGGAGGTCCATTCGTTGTGACCCGGCTGAAAATGCTTCGATTGCGAAGTGGCGTGGCATGGCTGGCCGCCCTGGCGGTGCTCGCGCCGGCGGCGGAGGTCGTGCGGCCGTGGATCCTTCCGCCGCTCGACGGAGAACTCACGGGTGAGTTCACTCCTCTGCTGCTCCCCGGGGCGCCGGCCCTGCGCTGGAAAATGACGGTTCGAACGACGCAGCCCCGCGTGCGGACGCTGGAGTACACCGTAGAGGGGCCCGGCCTGACGGCGCGCGGCGGCGCCGTCCTGGATCCGCGCGGAGAGGGCGATTGGAGCCTCGCGGAGGCGGCCATCGATCTGGCAAAGTGGTTCGACTGGATCGCACCACAATTTGGGGCCGCCACGGCGGGCCTGAAATTCAGCGGCGGACTCACGGTGCGTGGCATCGGCACGTGGCGGGAAGGAAGGTTGCGTGGACAGGCGGCCATCACGCTGCGCGACGGCCGCCTGGAAGATCCCGCACACAAGGTGCTCGTGGAGGGTCTGGCCGGAGCCGTGACGATCGCGGAGATACACACCGGGCGGACCGCGGCGGCGCAGGTGATCACCTGGCAGGGCGGGAACTACGATGTGATTCCGATCGGCGCGGGGAGGATCGAATTTGCGTTCGATGGCGAAAAACTGCGGGTCAGCGACGCGGTCATTTCCCTCCTGGGCGGTGAATTGCAGGCTGGCTCGCTGGTGTTTTCCGTCGCGCAACCCGAGTTCTCGGTCACGGCGCAGATGCGGGGGATCGACCTCGACAAAATCCTGTTTCTGCTCCCACCGGTGCTGTCCGCGGCGCAGGGACGACTGGACGGGCGGATTGCACTCCAGCGCGATGCGGCCGGCTTTCAGCTTGGCCTCGGGCAGTTTTCCGTGAGACCGGGGGAATCCGTCGACCTCCGTCTGGCTCCGACGCCCGGCCTGCTGTCGGCGAGATTGCCCGCCGCCGTCCGAAAGAACTATCCCGGGCTTTCACAGCTGGAGCTGGGCGGAATCCCGCTGCGGGCGGAACTGCTCAATGTGACCCTGACGCCGGCCGGGGACGCCCAGGGCCGGACGGCGACCGTGCACCTGGTCGGTGGTCCGATTGATCCGAATCTGCGCGCGCCCGTGGATCTGAACATCAACGTACGGGGCTCGCTGGACTCGCTGGTGAAGTTCGGGAGTGATTCGCGGCTGCGATTTGGCGGACGACCGTGAAGAAACTTTCGTTGATTCTCCGGGCCGCGCCAGCCAGACTCGAGCACATGAAGACCATTCCCGCCCTGATCTTGCCGTGCGTGGTTGTTTTGGGCGGATGCGTGAGCGTCAAAACCGAGCCAATCGAGGTGAAGCCGATTCACATCACGGTCGACGTAAACGTCAAAGTTGACCGGGCGCTGAACGACTTTTTTGGCGACCTCGATCGCAAGGCCGCCGCACCCAAATCCTGATTCCTCCCATGAAATCCAAATCCATCCTCGGTCTTGCGTTCCTGATTTTCGCCGCGTGCTTCCTGCCGCCGGCGATCGGGGCGGAGAAACTTTCGGCGGTGCGGGAGCGCATGGAAAAGCGGCTGGAGGCCGTGAATGCGCTCAAGCAGAAGAAAGTGATCGGGGAAAACAACCGCGGATTTCTCGAAGTGCGCGGTAACGTGCACGGCCCGGAGGACCAGATTGTCGCCGACGAAAATTCTGATCGCCGCGTGGTTTACGCCGCCATCGCGGCGGAGACGGGGGCGAGCGTCAACGACGTGGGCCGCCAGCGGGCCGAGCAGCTGCTGTCGCTCGCGAAGCGGGGCCATTGGGTGCAGGATCACTCGGGGGAGTGGCGGCACAAATAGCGAGATGATGGCCGCGAGGTGAACGCGCGGGGCCGGAGATTCATGTCATCATTGCCGCGATCGATGCGCCGATGAAACAGCAGAGCGATCCGCCGATCAGCGCCTTCACGCCCAGGCTTGCCAGCACGGATCGTTGATTCGGGGCGAGGACGCCGATGCCGCCAATCAGAATGCCGATTGACGCGATGTTGGCGAAGCCGCAGAGCGCGTAGGTGAGGATCACCTGCGCGCGGCGATCGGTCAGCTGGCCCGTTTGGATCAGGTTGCCCAGCGTACCGTAGGCGTAGAATTCGTTGAGGATCGTCTTTTCGCCGATCACCTGCCCGGCCAGGGTGAGGGAACCGGAGTCGATGCCCATGAGCCAGGCGAGCGGCGCGAACGCGACCCCGAGCAAATATTGCAACGAAAGCGTCGCGTAGCGGCCCGATGTTTTGGCGGCGATCCATTCGTTGAGGCCGGTCCAACCGCCGATCGGATCCGAGGCCAGAATGGCGTTGGTCATGGCGACCAGCGCGGTGAAGACCAGCAGCATGGCGCCGACATTGACGGCAAGCTTGAGTCCATCGGTCGTGCCGTTGGCGATCGCCTCCAGGGCGTTGGCGCCGATCCTCTCCCTGGGCACGGCGATGGTCTGGTCGACCGACTCGACCTGCGGGATGATGATCTTCGCGATATAGAGGGAGGCGGGCGCCGACATGATGGAGGCCGTGATGAGATGCTTGGCGAAGATCAGCCGTTGCACCGGATCTTCGCCGCCGAGCATGCCGATGTAGGCGACCAGCACGGCACCGGCGATGTTGGCCATCCCGCCAACCATGATGGCGAGCAGCTCGGAGCGGGTCATCGTCGCGAGGTAGGGCTTGATCAGTAGCGGCGCCTCGGTCTGGCCCAAAAAAATGTTGGCCGACGCGCTGAGGCTCTCGGCGCCCGAGAGTTTCATCGTCTTCGACATGAGCCAGGCGAAACCATAGACAACCTTTTGCAGCCAGCCCAAGTAGAAGAGGAGGGAGGTCAGCGCCGAAAAGAAGATGATCGTGGGCAGGACGTTGAACGCAAAAATGAACCCAAACGACTTCGTGTCGGTGACGAGCCTGCCAAAGAGAAACTCCGAGCCCGCCCGGTTGAAATCGAGCAGGTCGACAAAGCGTTGCCCGACCCAGTCGACCGCCAGGCGGGCGGTGTCGCTTTTCAGCACAAGTGCGCCGCAAACAATTTGGAAGACCAGTCCGGCGCCGACGAGCCGCCACGGTATCGCCCGGCGATTGTCGCTGCAGAGAATGGCCAGACCGATAAATGCCACGATGCCGAGGAGACCGCGACTGACATGTACCAGAGTGTCCATAGGGTGGGGGAGTCGAAGAAGAACGCCGAGCTTGCGGAGCCGGCGCAGTCCGGCGAGAACCAAGTTCAACATGACCGTTTCCGAACGCCTCGCGGCCCATCTCGGCCGCACCCCGGAGATTTCCCGTGCCGCCTTTGTCGCGGCCAACGCCACCGTGATTGGCGACGTTTCCCTCGGCCCGCAGGCCAGCGTTTTCTACGGTGCGGTGTTGCGCGGTGATATTGCGCGGATCGTGGTGGGCGCGGGCAGCAATATTCAGGACAACGCGATTGTGCACCTGGCCGACGAGCTGGATGCGGTCATCGGGGATTGGTGCACGATCGGGCATGCGGCGATCGTGCACGCTTGCACGATTGAAAACGAGTGTCTCATCGGGATGGGGGCGACCGTGCTCGACGGGGCGCGGATCGGGGCGCGGAGCATGGTCGGCGCGAATTCCCTCGTGCCACAGCGCTTCACCTGCCCGCCGGGATCGATGGTCTATGGTTCACCCGCCAAGGTGGTCCGGCCGCTGACGGCCGAGGACCAGGCCGGGTTGAAGCGCTGGGCGGAGAAATACGTCGAGGTGGCCCAAGCCCACGCCGGAGTTTTTCGCGCCGCGGCGGCCCGAAAAACTTAGCGTGCCTTTCTGACATTTTGTTGTTCCATCACTGCCATGACCATCGGAGTACCCAAGGAGATCAAAATCGGCGAGACCCGCGTCTCGATGACCCCCAGCCTCTGCCGCCGTTGTGTTTCGCTCGGCGGGCGCGTGCTGATTCAGAAGTCCGCCGGCGTGACCGCCGGCTTCACCGATGCGGAATATCGCGCCGCCGGCGCGACGCTGGTGAGTGAGGCGGCCCGCGTCTGGCGGGCGGCGGATCTCATTTTGAAGGTGAAGGAGCCGCTGTCGTCTGAGTACGAATTGTTGCAGGAAGGGCAGGCCATCTTCACCTACCTGCACCTTGCGGCGGGTCCGGATCTCGCGAAAATCCTGATCAAGAAACGCATCCTTGGCATCTCCTACGAAACCGTGGAAGGCCGGGATGGGAGTTTCCCGCTGCTCAAGCCGATGTCACAGATCGCGGGGCGCCTTTCGATTCAGATTGGCGCGTATTTTCTCCAGTCGCAGCACGGCGGCTCCGGCGTGTTGCTCGGGGGTATTCCCGGGACGATGCCGGGGCATGTGGTCGTGGTGGGGGCCGGCAATTCCGGCGCCCACGCCGTCCAGATGGCCGTCGGCATGGGCGCCCGCGTGACGGTGCTCGACCTCGACACCCGGAAACTCGAGGCGCTCGACACCGAATACCGCGGGCGGGTGGTGACGTTGATGTCGAATCCGGCCAACGTGGAAAGCGAAGTGGCTGACGCCGACCTGCTGATTGGCGCGGTGCTGATCCCGGCGGCGAAAGCGCCGACCGTCGTGTCGCGGAAAACGGTGGCGCGGATGCGTCCGGGCAGCGTGATCGTTGACATCGCAATTGATCAAGGCGGGTGCATCGAGAGCATCCGGCCGACGTCGCACCAGCATCCGGTTTACGCCGAGCACGGGGTGGTTCATTATGCGGTGCCCAACATGCCCGCGCTGGTGGGCCGGACGTCGACCCTTGGCCTCACGCAGGCGACCGAGCCGTTCGTCGCCATGCTCGTTCGCCGGGGGGTCGAGCGGGCGCTCGCGGAGCACGAAGGGCTGGCCATGGGGGTGAACACCAAGGGTGGCAGGATTACCTACCCGGCGGTGGCGGCGGCTTTGGGCTATGCGTGAGGAGAATTTTTCTGGGCTCGGGGCAAGAACCGGGCGCGCGATTCGGGTTCGAGCGGCGTGTCTCTGGGTTTTCGCACTCGCCGTGCTCCGCGCCGATCCGCTGCCGGTGGGGCCGGGGCGCGTCGAATGTCCCAACGGGGCCGAACCGCTGACGCTTTTCACCTACAAGCCGCCGACCTACAAGGACGGTCCGTTGCTGGTGGTTTGCCACGGGGTCGGCCGCAATGCCGAGGACTATCGGAACTTTGCCATCACGATGGCGGAGCGCTTCGGGGTGATTGTCGTGGCGCCCCTGTTCGACGCGATCCGGTTTCCGAGTGCGCGTTACCAGCGCGGCGGGATCCTCGGAACCGACGGCAAGGCCCAACCGCCGGAACAGTGGACCTACGCCGCCATCCCGCGGATCGTCGCGGACCTCCGGAGGCGCGAGGGCAAGCCGCAGCTGCCGTACTACCTGATTGGACACTCGGCCGGAGGGCAGTTTCTCGTGCGCCTGGCGGCTTTCCTGCCGGGCGAGGCGGTGCGAATTGTCGCGGCCAATCCCGGTTCACTGCTCTTCCCGGTGCACGATCAAAACTTTGGATACGGCTTCGGCGGGCTGCCGGCCGAGTTGGGGAGTGACGACGCGCTCCGCCGTTACCTGGCGGCGCAGCTGACAATTTACCTCGGCACGGGCGACAACACACCGGAGCACGGCTTTGACGGGAGTGCGGCGGCCATGCGGCAGGGAGCGCACCGGCTCGAGCGTGGTCGCACCTGTTTCGCGCTGGCGCAGGCGCTCGCCGAAAAACGCGGATGGGCCTTCAACTGGAGGAAGGTCGAGACCCCCGGCGTCGGACACCAGTCGGCGTTCATGTTCGCCGCGAAGGAAGTCGAGGCCGCGTTGTTCGGGAAAAAATAAACCGCGCCTCCGCGGGAGGTGCGGTTGGGTTGGAACGGGTGCGGGGCGGGCTCAGGTTGCCGCCACGATCGTGATGCTTTCCACCGCCACGCGGTCAATGGGGGTGCTCTTTTCGCCGCCACCGCCGGATTTGGTGGGCACATTCGCGAGTTTGACCAGCACGTCGTCACCCTTCACCAGCTGACCGAAGGCGGTGTACTGCCGGTCGAGAAACTTGGCGTCGCCATCGCAGATGAAGAACTGGCAGCCGGCCGAATCCGGGCTGGACGAGCGCGCCATCGAGATGACACCGCGCACATGGGACTTGGCGTTGAACTCCGCCTTGAGCTTGTAGCCGGGATCACCGGTGCCGGGCTGGCCGCGTGCGCCCGCCTTGGTGTTGGGGCAGCCGCCCTGGATCATGAAACCCTTGATGATGCGATGAAACGCGGTGCCGTCGTAAAAACCCTCGCGGGCGAGCTTCTTGAAGTTCTCGACCGTCTTGGGCGCGACGTCGGGCCAGAAGGCGAGGGTCATTTCGCCGTAGGCGGTTTTGATCACGGCATGTTCGTTGGCGGGTGCGGTGGTACTCATGTTGGTTTTCGTAAAACGAAAACCATAGGGAAGTCGCCGGGCGAATTCCCAGAGAATTCGTTCGGGATATTTTCGGGCTGGCGAAAGCCGATCTGGAGACGAGTCCGGGTTTTGCGCCGCAAAACCTAAGGAATTCGCAGAGCGAATTCCTCGTCGATCCGCTCGCAAAAGTGATGGATCAAAAAGAGGTGGGCCTCCTGTGCGGCGGCGCCGCTCTGGCCGGGGATGATGAGATCGCAGGTGGCGAGGCCGGTGGCTTTGCCGCCGCCGCGGCCGAGGAAGGCGATGCTCTCGATTCCGACTTTCTTCGCCTCGTGCAACGCTGCGAGGATATTGTCCGAGTTGCCGCTCGAGGTGAGCACCACGAGCAGGTCGCCCGGCTGCGCGAGCCCGGCGACCTGGCGGGCGAAAACCTGATCGTAGCCGAAATCATTGCCGATGCACGAGAGCAGCGAGCCATCGGAGGAAAGCGCGATCGCGGGGAGCGGGCGCCGCGTTTTTTGGTAGCGACCCACCAACTCGGTGGCGAAGTGGGCCGCCTCGGCGGCGCTGCCGCCGTTGCCGCAAACCAGCAGCTTTCCGCCGCGACGCAGCGTCGCGAGGATCAGGTCGCCCGCACGATCAATGGCGGGGCGGATGGTGGCGAGCGCCTGGAGGGTACGGACGGTTTCGGCGAGGGAGGCGTCAAAGGTCATGATGATTGCTGGAAGCACCAATGAACACCATGGGGCACCCGGAGAGGAAGGCAAAATCTCCGATGCCCGACCGGCGACGGAGTATGGCTGATTCGGCCGTTCTCTGATCTGTTGGCATTGCGATTGAAGGAGGCGTGCTTGCCAGGCGCCCACCGCGTCTGGCCGCCCTCCGGCGGTTGGCAACCGCCGCTCCCTCGGTCCATCGCAGGTGGCGACAACTCGGAGATACCCCCCGCCGACCCGACATCACCGGGTTGACTCGCCGGAGACACCGATTCCTCCTGTACTCCCTCCCGCGTGCGCCTTCGCAAACTCACCCTCCGGCATTTTCGCAACGTGGGGTTTGCCGCGCTCGAGTTTTCCGGCCGCCTGCATTTTCTCCTCGGCGCCAACGGTCAGGGGAAAACCAGCCTGCTGGAGGCCGCCGGGTTTCTCACCGCGTTGCGCTCCTTTCGCACAACGGAGAACAAATTGCTGGTCAGCCACGGCCAGCACTGCGCCGCTCTGGCTTTCGTGATCGATCATGAACGCCAGAGCGAGACGCACGTGACGATCAAGCTGCGGCACGAAGGCAAGGAGTTGTGGTGTGACCAGGCCCGCGTGACAAAGCTCGCGGAGCATCTCGGCAAGTTTCCGACCGTCGTCTTCTCCTCGCAGGATCTGCAGCTGGTGCGCGGGTCGCCGGCCGCGCGTCGCCGCTGGTTGGATCTGACGCTGGCGGCGATGGACGCGGGTTATCTGCGCGCGCTCCAGACCGCCACGCGCGCCCTCACGGAGCGCAACGCCCTGCTCAAGTCGGGTCGCGGCACTCCGGGGGAGCTCGGGGCTTTCGAGCAGATTCTCGCTCCGGCCGCCGCCGAGTTGATGGTGCGGCGGGCCGACGGTCTGCGGACGCTGGGCGAGGTGGTGCGGGTGGTGTATGGGCAAATCGCGGGCGAGCCGGAGCCGGCGGGGCTGGTCTACGATCCCAATTTCGCGGAGCCCTCGGCGGAGGCGCTCCTGGCGCGGCTGGAGTCGGGCCGGGAGCGCGACCGCCAGTTTCGCACGACACTGGTGGGGCCCCATCGCGATGATTTTCATTTCATGGTGAAGCACATGGCGGCGAAGGATTTTGCCTCCGAGGGCCAGCAGCGCTCGCTCGTGCTCGCGCTGCGCGTGGCGCAGGCCGCCTGGTTCCAGGAAAAGAGCGGGGTGCGCCCCGTGCTGCTGGCCGACGATGTGCTCGGCGAGCTCGATCCCGGCAGGCGCGCACGGTTTTGGTCGGTGCTCGATCCGCAATCACAGGTGATCGCCACCGGCACCCGCCTCCCCGCCACCGCGGGCCTGCCCGATGCCGCGTTGGGGGATTGGCAGGTGTTCGAAGTCGCGGATGGCACGTTTGGCGAGAAGGCGGGCGCATGATCGCGCTGGAACCGTGGCAATGGGGGCTGGCGGCGGTGGCGGCCGTGATCGTGGGCGTCTCGAAATCCGGGATCAGCGGACTTGGCATGCTGGCAGTCGTGATCTTTGCCCAGATCATGCCGGCCAAACAGGCGACCGGCCTGGTGCTGCCGCTGTTGTGTTTTGGAGATATTGTGGGAGCCGCAGTCTACTGGAAGCACGCGAAGTGGCCGCTCATTTGGCGGTTGGTGCCGTGGACGGCGGCGGGCGTGGTGATCGGGTACTTCGCGATGGATCAGATCAGCGAGCGGCAGGCCCGCCTGTTGATTGGCGGCATTGTCCTGGGCCTGGTCGCGATGCATTTCATCCGTCGGCGGGTGGCGGGGCACGAGACCGAGCACGGGGCGTGGTTTGCGCCGACGATAGGCGTGCTGGCGGGATTCACGACGCTGGTGGCCAACGCCGCGGGACCGTTGATGGTGGTGTACATGCTGGCGATGCGACTGCCGAAAATGGACTTCGTGGGCACGGGTGCGGTGTTTTTCCTGCTGCTGAATTTTTTCAAGGTGCCCTTCATGGTGCATCTCGGGCTGATCAACGCCGCGAGTTTTTCCCTCAACCTCTCCCTCGTGCCGCTCGTGTTTGCCGGGACCTGGATCGGGCGGAAGCTGGTCGTGAAGATCGACCAACGCGGCTTCGAGAACCTCGCGTTAATCCTGAGCCTGCTGGCAGGAGTGAAATTGTTGATTTAGAGAGTGGCGCGACCCCGTGGGTCGCGCGCCGCCTGACGGATTTCGTGACTTGGACGTTGGCTCCGCTGGCGTGCTTGGTTTCGACCAGGAAGGAGGTGCATCGGAGATGCTCGCGTTGAGCGGCTCCGCGATCTTTAGCCCGAAGATTTCGCACTCAGACGGGTGAAATCTTCGCCCGGTCGGGCTGACTTCGTCGGGGCTACCGTCGCCGGAAAGACGAGTTTGTCGCCAAGGTCAGTCCGGTCATTGACGAAATCAAAGCCAGTGGGGTGAAGACCTTGAGGGAGATCGCCCGCTGTCTGACCCGTCGTGGGATACCGACCCGTAACGGCAAAACCGTTTGGTTCCCTTCCACGGTCAAAACCGTTCTGGTGGGTTGAGGAACCGTCCGTGTATTCTGAGCAAGACAAAATTCCTGGTCAAAAAGGTGGTGGTGGTCTGTTTGACACCCACGGAAAACAGAACCGAGGGTCCGCCGTATATATAGAAAGGATACGGAACCGCAGTGATTGACACCCGCCTGAAATCATCGGTCAGCTTGACCGAAAATCACCGACACCGATGGGACGGAGGGGGTGAGGGTGTGGAGTGGGAGTGGAAATCAAAACCCATGCACGACACTCACGCTCTGAAGCCGCCCCGAATTACTGAATGAGAACAGAAGGCCACCGCCTGTATGTCCGTTGTCCCAGAAAACAACGACTTCAGTCCCCTTCTTCAGACGAACATCTTTGGCTTCGCCAGGCAGTATTTCAGGTTCTGGGGGAATATCTACGCTGACTTTTATCCCCGGACGAGGTTCTCCCTTGAGAAACTTATTGAGAATGAGTGCATGCCGCTTGAGCTGCTCCACGGGAATAACTCCTTTGTAAGTAGTTATTGCCGCAGACCACAAATCCCTCTCCAGCTGAAAGAAGAGGGGAGTCGCTTGTTTTTCCGGTTCGTTTCGACTGACGGATGAACAACCGACCAACCCCATCATCAGTCCAACCAAGACCACTCCCGTCGCTGACATCGTTCGTCTAATCATGCTTCCTACCCCACCTCCACCCGCCCTAAAACTCAATCCAATCCCGTCCCCGTCCGGTCGTCCTCCACCACCCCGCCCCGACCAAAGCCGCCGCCAATCTCCCGCTCCAACGCCGCCACTTTGTTTGGCACTTCTGCCAAACACCTCCCGTCCAAATCGGTCGCTATTTTTGGTCATCGTCCCCGTCCCCACCCCGCCTCCCAACCGACCCGACTTCCCGTCCCTCCGAAGCCGAGCCAACTCGTTCCCGATGAACCGCATTTTGGACTTCCGTTTTCCATCCCGCACCCTACTTCTTCACGTCCCTCATCGGAGAGGTGACAGAGTGGTCTATCGTACCTGACTCGAAATCAGGCGTGCCGAAAGGTACCGGGGGTTCGAATCCCTC
>SXGU01208317.1_pt1 | contig 11124 bp, 11 predicted proteins | sample 3174531 | NCBI WGS metagenome assembly SXGU01 (sample SAMN11356863, study PRJNA531348) | freshwater metagenome | isolation source: freshwater sample F1-140 | place: China: Fuxian Lake, Yuxi | collected 2017-12-25
CCCAAGTGCATCGGAGTTGGCGGTATATTCAGGTTCTTCGAAGCTGTCCGCGACATGGCTCTGTGCGGCAAGGTTGTAGATTTCGTCGGGCTGGGTTTGCTGAATGATGCGAATCAAGCTGGAAGAGTCGGTCATGTCACCGTGATGCAAGAAAAAGCGGACATCCTTTTCGTGCCGATCGTGGTAGAGGTGGTCGATGCGGTCGGTGTTGAAGAGCGATGTACGGCGCTTGAGGCCATGTACTTCGTAACCCTTGTTCAGCAGAAACTCCGCCAGATAGGCTCCATCCTGTCCTGTAATGCCGGTGATGAGGGCGACTTTGGGTTGTAAGGTCATTCTGTGCTCTTTCAAGTCTGGATATTCTTCAAGAAATCTTCGTAGGCCATCTTCAACCCAGCTTCAAGGCTGACCGTGGCCTGCCAGCCCAGGGCGTTAAGACGCGAGCTATCCATCAGTTTGCGCGGTGTGCCGTCGGGTTTGCTGGGGTCGAAGTTGATTTCGCCCTGGTAGCCGATGACTTTGCCGATGGTTTCGGCCAGTTCCTTGATCGTGATGTCATAGCCACAGCCAACATTGATGTGGCTGAGCATGGGCTGGGTGTGCTGGTCGTAGGTGGCCTTGTCTAGGTTCATGACATGGACGCAGGCGGCGGCCATGTCGTCGACGTAGAGTAATTCGCGTTTCGGGGTGCCGGTGCCCCAGATTAGGACTGAGGGGTTAGGGGTTAGGGATGAGTTTTGGGCTTCGTGGAAGCGGCGGATCAGGGCGGGGATGACATGGGCGTTTTCGGGGTGGTAGTTGTCGCCAGGGCCGTATAGGTTGGTGGGCATGACGCTGCGGTAGTCGATGCCATGGCTTTCGCCGTATTGGCGGTTGTAGCTCTCGCAAAGTTTGATGCCGGCAATTTTGGCAATGGCGTAGGGTTCGTTGGTGGGCTCCAGTGTATCGGTGAGCAGCGCGTCTTCGCGCATGGGTTGCGGGGCGAGCTTGGGGTAGATGCAGCTGGAACCGAGGAAGAGTAGTTTCTTTACGCCAGTTCGGAAGGCGGCGTCGATGACATTGGCCTGCATCATCAGGTTCTGGTAGATAAATTCGGCTGGGTAGGTGTTGTTGGCGTGGATACCGCCCACCTTGGCGGCCGCGAGGTAGACCTGGTCGGGCTTTTCAGTTTCGAAGAATGCGCGGACGGCGGACTGGTTGGTGAGGTCGAGTTCGGCGTGGGTTCGCAGGATTAGGTGCGAGGTGTTAGGTGCTAGGGCTTGTAGGTGGCGGACGATGGCGGAACCCACCATGCCGCGATGGCCGGCAACATAGATTTTAGGGTGTTGGGTCATGATTGAGCCCGTCCGTAGGTGTCTTCAAAGCGGACAATGTCGTCCTCACCCAGATAGCTACCCGACTGCACCTCGATGATCTCTAGCGGGATGCTGCCGGGGTTGGCTAATCGATGTACTTCACCCAATGGGATATAGGTGCTCTGGTTCTCAGTGAGCAGGATGACCTTGTCGCCACAGGTGATCTCTGCCGTGCCTTTCACCACGACCCAGTGTTCTGCACGGTGATGGTGTTTTTGCAGGCTGAGGCTGGCCTTGGGTTTGACCTGGATGCGCTTCACCTTGAACCGGTGCCCGTCGTCGATGCTGTCGTACCAGCCCCAGGGGCGATGCACTTTGCGGTGCAGGGTGTGTTCCTCGCGGCTGTTGGCGTGGAGTTCGGCGACGATGGCTTTGACATCCTGGCTGCGGGATTTGTCGGCGACGAGGACGGCGTCGGGGGTTTCGATGACGACGAGATCTTGCACGCCGACGAGGCTGACGAGGCGGCTGGTGGCGTGCACCAGGGTGTTGCGGCTGTCGGTGGTGAGGACATCACCCAAGTGGGCGTTGCCGGAGTCGTCCTTGGGCAAGACTTGCCAGACGGCATCCCATGCGCCGAGGTCGTTCCAGCCGGCGTCCAGCGGAACCATCTTTAGGGATGAGGCATCAGGACTGGGGGCTGAGGACTGCGTGGTGAGCGGCTCCATGACGGCGTAGTCGATGGATTCGCTGGGGATCTGGGTAAATAGGTCTTTGTCTGGGCGAATGAATGCTGCGTCTTGGGTCTTGGCGGCCCAGGATGCCTCTGCGGCTTTAGCGATGTCGGGGCGGAAGGTTTGCAGGGCTTTCAGCCAGACAGAGGCTTTAAGCACGAACATGCCGGCGTTCCAGTAATAGCCGCCTGCGTCGAGGTAGGTTTGGGCGGTGGCGGCATCGGGTTTTTCGACGAAGCGGTCGACTGAAAGTGTTAAGGATGAAGCGTTAAGTTTTAGGTTTGAACTGTCGGTCTTGATGTAGCCATAACCCGTTTCCGGCCGATCCGGGGTGATGCCAAGGATGACGACGCTGCCGCTTGCTGCTTCACGGATGGCCTCCTGCATGGCCTGGGTAAAGGCAGCGGGGTCTGCAATCGTCTGATCCGCCGGGGTGACAACCAGTACGGGGTCGTTGCCCGATTCCATCGCCGCAAGCGCAGCCAATGTCAGCGCCGGGGCGGTGTTTCGACCCACCGGTTCAAGTAGCGCGGCGCCCAGCTCGATGCCGACCTCGCGGAGTTGTTCCATGACGAGGAAGCGGTGGTCTTCGTTGCTGACGACAAGCGGAGCCGCGACGGCGATGTCATCGGCGCCGAGAGCCGCCAGGCGTTTCGCCGCGAGTTGGAACAGGCTTTCATCCCCGGTGAGGCAGAGAAACTGCTTGGGGAAACCGGCGCGGGAAAGCGGCCACAGGCGGGTGCCGGAACCACCGCAGAGGATGACGGGGGTGCACTTCATGGCTGGCAGGAAATCCCCCCTCCTTCCACATCGATGTTGACGAAGTCCACCTTGCCGCCCCCCGCCTCAGCAAGCAGGGCGTCCAGGGTGCGGGCAGGAACGGTCAGGGTATCCAACCGTCCCCCCATGCCCGCAAGGCGCTGGGCATGTTGATCGGTCATGTGGGTGGTCGAAAAGACCCAGGACGGCGCCCGGTGGAAGGTGATCTGGGTGGTGGATGCGGAGCCCACCACGGCGCACTGAAAGGTGCGGGAGCCGGGGCAGCAGCGTTCCGCGTTGTCCGGGTCCGGTTCCGGTTCCGGTTCCGGTTCCGCCAGGATGCCGGTCCAACCGATCTGTTTAAAGTGGTAGCTATTGCTCAGATTGACTCCATCGTAGGCGCCGATATCGGCGAAATACCCCCTCCGCCGGTGGCCGAAGTAGGCATCCAGCCACCAATCCTCCCCGTTCTGGGCGCGGAAGATATCGCTGGAGGATGCGATGACATCGTTCGCTACAGTCATAGCATGGACCTTTGGGATGAGTGTCTCGGTTGAGTCGACAATAATCAACAATGTGGTGATTTTATTACCGGGCCTCGCGCCATTGCGCCGCCACCTCAAGCAGGCGCTCAGCGCGTTTTTCGTAGGTATGGTCCCGCATCACCCGAGCATGGGCCGCCTCAGCGATGACGCGGGTCTCGGCGAAGTGGGCGAGGAAATACTGGATGCGTGCGATGCAGTCCTCAAAATCCCGGTAACTGGCCCATTCGCTAGGGTCGAAATCATCCGCTGCATGGCGACGTTCGTCCGAGAGCATGAATCCGCCCCGGGCCGGCACACCGTAGCAGCGCTCCGGCAGTCCCCAGGACATCTCCACCCCGGAGCGGGAGCGGTGGTCGCAAGAAGAGCGGTAATTGAGGTTGATGATGGAGCGCTGGATCACATCAATCTGTTCCTGTTCGCTCATGCCACCCGAACTGCAAAACATGACCCTCAGCCCCATGGCTTCCAGCCTCGGCTTCAGGGCGGTGAAGAAGCGCTGACGCTCGGCGTGCTCCTTGAATCGCTCGCCCTGCATGTTGCCGACGAAACTGACATCCCAGCGGAAGAAGGCCGGGTCACGCATCTCCTCCAGTGTTCGGCCATGCAGGTTGAAATTCTTCACCCACACAGCATTGGCGTTGTAGATCACCCGGGGAGCAAAGCGGTAAGTGGGTTGCAATGTGTGCGGCGCGTAAATATCCAGTACCTTGAGCCAAGCAAAAAGACGCAACTGACGCACCAACCGGCCCATGTGCCAGGGGCCATCGCGGTCGATTCCAATCAGAGGCACACCGGCGCGCTTGATGCGGCGTTTCAGCTTCAAAGCGGGCCAGGGGGCGCGTACACCGTTGTAGACATAGGTAAAACAGAAAGCGGCCTTGGCCAGTTGTTCATGCGTGGGTTGTTCACCAACATTAGCAACTTCATAGCCAAGGCTTTGGAAAGCATCATGAAACATCTCGGATTGAGCATTCAATCCAAACAGCACCAAATTTCGGTTATCGTTGGTAGGCATGATGGCGTGGGAGCGTAAGGAAACTTAGGTGAAGGATTTTAGCCAATTTCTAGCAATACGACGGTGCTGAGGCAAAGTCGACGCATAATGCCAGAGCAGTGCGTAAAATCCCTGATTACGTAGCATCCTGCGCAAATCCTGCAGGACGACTGGTGAGTCGATCTTAGCCATGTGATGAAAGATGGAAAGGCCACCGTCCACTAATTGCCAGGCGATCTGTTTGGCTAGCCCACGGTTCGAAAGACCGACGATTAGTTTGTCTAACGAACTGGCGTTAAACGCGGAGCTTTCGATCAACAGGCGCAGGCGAGCGTCCTGAACCGGTCCCGGGTTGGGCGGGCGCAGCGGCTTGCGATAGTGGATCAAGGGCGCGGTGCTGTAGCGCACCCGGCGCGCCTCAATTAGTGCACGCGTAGTCCAAGGCACATCCTCATGCACCCAAGGTGCGACATAGCGCAAGCCGATATTTTCGATAAACTGGCGACGGTAGATATGCAACCAGACAAAATGAAAAAAACGGCGACGGGTCAAACTTTCGCGGAGCCAGTCGGCACCGGTCATGATTTCGCCGTCCGAGTAATCCGGGTAGATCAGATCCTCTTCCCGGCGACCCTCAAAGTCGAACCAGCCGTTGAATAGGCCCATGTCCAAGTCGTCGCGGATGGCCATTTCCAGGGCCAGTTCACAGTGTCGAGGCTCTAGACGGTCATCCGAATCGAGGAACACCAGCCATTCGCCGCTGGCGTGGTTCAGGCCAGTGTTGCGTGCATCGGAGAGGCCGCCGTTCACCTGCCGAATCACCCGCATCTGCGGCAGGCGGTCGGTGTAACTGGAGAGAATTGCAGGGCAGTTGTCGGTAGATCCGTCGTCCACAGCGATAATTTCGTCAGGTTGACGTGTTTGAGCAACAATACTATCCAGACACGCCGGCAAGTAGGCTGCAACATTGTAGATTGGCATAACCAAGCTAAGAAGCGGACGAGTCGTCATGATCGTTCCAATTCTTCGCACAGGGCAGCATAGGCGGCGGCAACATCATCAGTGCTGATATCGTTAACATCACGGCTGGGCGCTTGCAGCAGTCGATAGGGCACCCCCCAGGGATGCCAGCGCTTGGTGTCACTCTGACCGAACAGGCAGACGATGGGCTTGCCTAGGGCTGCAGCTAGGTGCATGGCCCCGCCATCGGGGCAAATGACCTCGTCACACAAGGAAAGGGCGGCGATGAGCTGGTCCAGGCTCTGGGTTGGCATGGGTTGCACCGGCAGATCAGCAGTGCAGCCAAGCAAAGAAGCGGCCTTGTCATCGTCCCCAGGATGACGGGGGTTATCGGGTGCACCCGGCGACCACAACAACATGAAGCGGCAGGCGTGGGTTCGATGCAGACGCCGCAGCAGCTCCGCATAGCGCTCTATGGGCCAACGCTGACTGGGCTTGCGCGCAGATAGGTGGATGCCCACCAGACGTCCGGGGCCGGCGGCGCCCAACGTAGCGCGTGCATTTGCCAGAGCAGCCAGGTCTGGACGGATTTCCAACCGTCCCGGAGCCCCGTCAATGTCGAAGGCGTGCGCCAGTCCCCAGACGTCCTCGGTTTCACTCAACGAGGGGTTGAAGCGCCAGGGAACCGGACGGTCGATCAAGGCGGCATGAGGCTTGCCTTCCTCAACAAACCCTACCACGTGGCGGGCGCCAACCCAGCGGGCCAGGGTCATGGCGCGCTTCTGGTAACCGGGTGCTGCCAGCACGCAATAGTCAAATTTCTGCCGGCGTAGTGCCAAGAGCAGGCGCAGGCGCTCAATGTAGCAGCCGATGACACTCTCGCCGGGTTCAAGATGCTTAGCCTTGACATAGGACACCACTCGATTCAATGCAGGGTGGTTATCCAGTACGGCGCGGTTGTAGCTGGTCACCAAAGCCCACAGAATAGATTGCGGAAATTGCCGACGAAGGGCGTTAAACAGAGGCGTGGTAAGTACGAGATCACCGATATTGTCGCGACGGATCAGCAGAATACGTGGGGCTTCAGTAGTCATGGATGTTCCAAGGTGACCAACAGGCGCGCCACACGCTCGCGGAATGCATTATGGGAGAAACTCGCCATGTGACCTACATCCAGGCGCGGGTCGGGGCGTGGATGTGAACCATCAAGCAGGCCTTCAAGCAGCTCACCAAAGCCGCGGGCACCATCCTGCCGGGGATCTGGGTAAAGATAGCCGCTGTGGCCATCAGCAATGGTTTCACTGAAGGGTGGCGCAGAGGGCGCCAACACCGGGGTACCGCACATTTGAGCTTCCAGCACATTGAGGCCAAGGGCTTCCTTTTCAGGCAAGCCAGTAAGTAGATAGTCCAGTTTTCGATAGACCTCGGCAACATTGCCCTGCTGACCCCAGAAGCGCACTTGCGAGGCGCAAGGTCGCAGCGCCGCATCGAGATCGCGTATTGATGCATAGCCGCCGCTACCAAAAATTTCCAGATTCACCTGCGGATACCGCGCCAGCACTGGCGCAAGTTGTGCGAACAGCAACGGGAACTGCTTGATCGGTGTGATACGGGAAACCACACCTAAAGTTAGGCCAGGGCGCTGCGTATAGGGCCGGCACGGCACGGCCACTTGCCACAAAGGATGAACCCATGACAGGACGCGGTCGCGTACTTTCCTTGTATCCCAGTCGTAGCGGGATCGTGCAACGATAGGATGGCCGGCCTCGCCAAGCCGGTCTAGGTGGGCGACACCGTACAGCGGCTCTCGGTAGGCCTGATCGAAACCTTTATCCAAGAGGCCAGAAAGAACATAATTCGAGACTGGTAAAAGCATATTGTAGTTGCGGAAATGTTCAAATTTTCGCTGGTACAGCGGCATATGCACGAAACTGGCGAGACGATGGCCCTGTTCCCGTAATCGGGTCAGGCGTTCACCCCCGTCCGGCGTATGGTAAATCAGCCAAGCCGGACGGGGAAATGGCAATGTCGGAATGTCCTCATGACCTGATACCAAGTGGATATGGCGCGCCCCTGTATCATGCTCACGCCACCATCGAGCATTACGATGCACTACTAGGTCAAAAGGGTAGCCTAGATCATGTAATGCTTGGCCGAAGAAACAGGTGTAAATCTCACCGCCTCCGAACCCTTGTTGAAGATTAATCTGAACTAGGTTCATAGAAACCGATCCAAGCGTTATTCGTTGAACCATCATCCACAGCAATGATTTCCCACGCAGGCAAGGTTTGCGCCTCCATGCTGTCTAGGCAGGTTGGCAAATAGGCCGCAACATTGTAAAAAGGCAGGACAATGGACACTTGGAGCTTGCTCATCCTGCCATCCCCGCATTTTCTTTATGCCATTTAAGCAATGCGTTATGCAGAATTTCCGCCCTGTTGGCATAAGAGTGCTGCGCCAGCACATGCGTATGACAACGCTCCGCAAGTGAGCGTGCCTCTTGGAAGTTTTCAAGCCAATATTCGATGCGCGCCACACACGCGTCCAGCCCATCGAACTCGGCCCAATTTCCGCCGGGCGTAAAGTCATCGCGTGCATGGATGCGCTTATCGCAGAGCAGGAACCCGCCACAAGCCGGAATGCCGTAACAACGCTCGGGCAGGCCCGATGCCACGGGCGCGCCGTACTCGCAGGAAGCTCCGAAGTTGAGGTTGATGCGAGACCGCTGGATCAACTGGATCTGCGCTTCATGGCTCATTCCAGTAGCCTCTCGGAAGAGAAAGCGGATACCTTTTGCATGAAGCCGATCGCCGAGTGCTGAAAAGAAATCCTGCCGGGCTCGCATTTCCTTATAACGGTTACCGTTCATGGCACCGAAAAAGCTGACATCCCAGTCGTACGCCGACGGATCGCGCAACTCGGCCAGTGTGTGACCCGATAAATGATAACGGGTAGTATCTGCCGCATTCGGCAGATAAACCGTCGTGTCCGCAAAGTTGCGATCGGCATCAATCAGGGTATGGGTGGCATAGATATCAAAGAAGCGCATCTTCTCGGCCACATACAGCCGCCATGCGCGGGTGGGTAGCGTGTAATTGAGATAGTGCGGCGCATCCTGATTCCAGGTGAACAATGGAATGCCGTGTTGTCGCAGCCAGCGGTGTATGTTCCTGACCTGTAGCGGATTTCTTAGCCCTTCGTAGAACCAGGTGTAGGCGCCGAGAATGCGCTGCGGATCACTTCGATCGGCATCCTGCCATGTACGATTTTCCCGCAAACTCAGGCCGCGTGCAGTCAGCTCTCGACGCAGCGCCGGATGCAGGCTGTCGTGGGCAATGAGCAGGATATTGCGACGCGTCATGCCGGTCGGTGGAAGAAAAACACATTCTTGCGGAGCAATGAAAAATCAAGTGCGAAACCTTTTGCCACCAGCCCTGCGAACATCTCCGACAACACACGATTGCCGAGCACATCAGGATGTGTTTCGACGCAGATCTTCCGGACCGTAGTCAGATCCGCGTCGGCGAAAAACTCAGCTTCACCGCCCTCTATATCAACAATCAAAAAACTGGGCTTGACGCGTGCCAGCTCATTGTTAAGGTCAATTTGTTTAACGGTGATTGCCCGCCCGCCTGTGCGGTGCGCTGACGAGGCCCAGAAATCATCTTCGATATAAAATTCGCACTCACCCTCGCCACGCGCCAACATAGCATTGTGCACGATCGGCGTCACGTTGTTCCTAGCGTAGGTTTCGCAAATCAACGGAATCAGTTCCGGATTGGCTTCGTAGGCAAATACCTTCTCCGAACCAATGTGTTTGGCGCAATAGGACGAGAGAAAGCCTAGCCCAGCGCCAACCTCGAATACCACATCATCAGCCACGAGGCGCTTCGAGATAATCTCTATTTCTTTGGCTTCGTAGTCACCCAAGTAGATTTCGCGTGCAATGCCCGGAGAGACCAACCTGTGCTTTACTGGCAGCATGATTCCATAGCTGTCGGCCCAGTCGGGCATATAAATGTGCTTGATGAGCCTGCGCAGGCGCCGAATATTTCGATTTTTGGTCATAAAGTTTTTATAAAAACAGAGGTAACACGGATTCTTGGCCTTATTGGAAACAAAGGTGGCATACGATCACTAGCCCCCAAATATACCCCTACCGGTTCTGCACCTGATACTGTTGGCTCCAGATACTCAACCATTCTGCCGTCAGGCGTAAACCATCTGCGAAACTGGTACGAGGGTACCAGCCCAGTTCAACCTTGGCCAGCAAACAATCGAGAACATTTATTGGCACATCCACTGATCGACCGGGCTTAAAATGCCGCTCCAGTTTGCGGTCGAGCAAGTGCTCAATGGCATCAATCACCTCAACCAAGCTGAGGCCAGCGCCACTGCCGATATTAAATATCCACGGCTTACCTTGGTGTCGCAGCGCGGCGAACACTGCTTCGGCCACATCGGTAACATAAATATAATCCCGCACCACCTGACCATCTCCCCATATCTCCAAGGGTTCACCGCGCATGGCTTCGGACAGGAATGCGGCCACAACCCCTTGTTTCTTTTCCACAGTCTGGAATGGCCCATACAGATTAGAAACGCGCAGTATCCGGTAATCAAGGCCATGTAACCGCGAATACACTTCCAGATATTTCTCGATTGAAAGCTTGGCCACTCCATACGCAGTGATCGGCTGTGTCGGCGCGGATTCAGGTATCGGCACATGGCCTGGGATGCCGTAAATGGTACCACCCGAGGAAACGAACACCAGCCGCTTCACGCCAGCGGCAACACACCGGTCAAACAGATGCAGCGAGGCCATCACATTGGATTGTGCGTCGGCGCTGATATCAAGGTCAGTACCGGGGGCAGACGTGCTGGCGAGATGAACAACGGTATCGCAGCCGGAAAGGACTTCGCTGATACTGGCATCGGCCATGTTGCCGGATACCCAAGTAATGCCTCGCATAGCCTCTGGAAAGGACAGGTGCATGCCGAAGCATCGCAGCTCGGCGACCCTAGGAACAAGATATTGGGCCAGGTTGGTGCCAAAGAAACCACCTGCGCCAATCAGAGCGACACGGAGAGTTATGGGAAGCGTATCGGAAGGCATGCTCAGTAGTTCAATGCTGTGCGGTAAAGGTTGGAGAGTTTATCGGCCAAGGCTGCCACGCTGTAGTCGGCATGAATCCGCTCCATCCCCGCTACAGCCATACGAGTGGCGGCTTCCCGGTCGTCCAGAAGCTTCCCCAAGGCAGCAGCTAGGGCTTGAGCATCATGTGGCGGCACCAGAAGGCCCCACTGATTGTCGCCGAGCACATCATGCGTACCGCCAACTTCGGTGGCCACCACCGGTAAACCGGCAGCCATCGCCTCCAGCATGGCGAGCGACAATCCTTCCCAGAGTGAGGGCATGGTGAATAGGTCAATCGCACGATAGACATCGGCGAGCTTAGCGATGTTGCCAGGGAAACGGACAATGTTTGCAATGTCCAGCTGCAACGCGGTTTCCTTGAGCTTCGGTAGCAGGCGCCCCTCCCCCACCAACAGGAGTTTCAGGCGATGGCCATCCGGGCGTTGGCGCAACATAGCGATGGCTTCTAGCAGAAAGATGTGCCCCTTCTGCTCCTCTACCCGCCCGACGGTACCGATGACAACATCGTTTTCGGCGAAGCCGAAGCGCTGCTTCGCCTCGGCGATGCCAATGCAGGTCACCACCCGCGCCAGATCGATGCAGTTAGGCAAGCGAACCACTTTGCGCTGCGGCAAGAGATCCACCTCGAGCAAATCCTTCTCGACATCTGCCGACCCAGCGGTAACAACAAAGGTCTTGC
>SXGU01078929.1_pt1 | contig 11123 bp, 10 predicted proteins | sample 3174531 | NCBI WGS metagenome assembly SXGU01 (sample SAMN11356863, study PRJNA531348) | freshwater metagenome | isolation source: freshwater sample F1-140 | place: China: Fuxian Lake, Yuxi | collected 2017-12-25
CGATTCCCGAACAGAAATGTCGTTCTTGACAAGCCATCCGACGGAACCTTCACCGGCATCTTGAAGGTCGGCGTTGTCGAGCACAGACCTGATGGCAGCATGTGCCCGGTCGGCTGCGCGCACCGCATCCCTGTACGCCACCGATGCTTCATGCATGGGGCCAATGCTGGTGAACGCCTTGTAGGCAGGCAATTCGCCGGTGCTTTCAGGCGTGCCAGTGTTCATCGATGTGCAGTCCTTTACGACTGTGGAACCCATGGATCGTCAAGGGTGCCGAACCTCGCCGGTGTTGCCCTGATCACGAATAGCGTTACGGGGAACCGATGGCGGGGCGTGTTCATGGGGTGCAACGGCGGCACCCGGCTTGATGTTTCGGGCGCTTCCCACCCGAGCATCCATATCAAGGAATACGTATCCCTCCCTACGGAAACGGTGCCGGTGGCACGTTCCGTGAGACGTGGCCGCGTGGACAAGGATATTGCCCACAGTTGCGCTGCCCTCATCATTGAAGCAACCCACATCAAGTGACGAGAGAATGCGCTTCTGAGGAACCGTGACGAACCGATGGCCCGGGTGCGTTCCAGGCAGTGGACGTATGCGCCTGCGTTGACCTCTGGTAGTCCCAAACCCGCCGAAAATGATGCCTGAGGGCAACTCCAGTGGGCGACAACTTCATTGGCGCCGACTCGACGGGGTGCGCCTTTGTAAACCGGGAACTTTGCTCGGGAGAACGAGATGCCCTATCTGTGACGGTCTACGAGTGGCTCGCGGCTGTGTGTTTCGTCGGGCATGAAGAACTCGTACCTGGCGGGGTCGGTGTGTCCATCGATCCACTCCGGGGATACTCCCGGTGCGGAAAGGGCCGCCCGGACGATGCGCTTGTTGAACGGACTGACAAGTTCATGAGACAGGTACTCGTCAATCGGCATCCATAGGCACTCTTCGATTTCCTCCGCCTGCATCGTGAGGTTGGTGTTAAGCGGAGTGAGACGGCAGACGAAATAGATATCCGACTTGCCATACCGGTAGCCGTGCCAATGCCTGAAGCACACTAGCGCCTCGAATCGGGCCTCAACGCCGGTCTCTTCGAGGACCTCACGCGTTACGGCATCCACGAGATGTTCGCCGGCCTGAAGTGCACCACCGGGAAGCTTGTAGTACCGTCGGCTTGTCGCGCGGTGACGTTCGCACACGACGAGTAGTTCACGACGGTCGTTAATCACCACGCCACCAACCCCGACGTAATGCGTGGCATGGGTTGGGATGAACGCGTCTGCCACCAGCCGGCCGGTCATCATCACCTCTTGTTCATTGGCATGATGGAAGGTGAAACCCTTTCTGGCGGCTAGTGGAACCAGGGCAGCGCGGGCCAGTGGCACCTTGAGCCAAACGAGGCGCTTTCCGGCGTCGGCCCAGGCGTCCATCGACAATGCCAGATGTTCGCTGAAAAGTTTGTCTTCCGGAAGATGGTCGGCATCGATCAGGATGCCGCTGAAGTGGTCGGCAGTATGCGCCAAAGTGTGGCTAAGATCAATGGGTGGCGGAGTTGTTGTCATCGTTGTGTTGGCAGCATACCGGCGGGTGACACGGCCTACAAGCATTCTAGACCGGTAGAGTTCGGCTTGGGCGCAGTTGCCGGCAGGTCACTTCAGTCTGCATTCGCCGGCGCAAGGGAACATACGGCCCGCATCCCCGTTGGAACCGTCAAATCCGGTTGATTGCCCGGGTGCGCGCGCGCAGTGAGCACTTGGGGAACTCGAGAGGAGCAGGGATGAGACTAATGCGTGCGGTTGTGGTTTTCGGGATAGTCCTTGGTGTGATCGTTGGGTCCGGTGCAATTTCTGATGCTCAGGCGACACTTGGTCGTGGGGCAGTCGTGGCGTTGCGCAATACACCGCATATCTGGGTTGCCGATGACGCGGGTGTCCTCCACTGGGCCGGTGATACCCGCGCCCTGGCGACGCGATACGTCGATTGGGGGTCACGTCGCGATGTTGATCTTGCTGACCTCCGTCAACTGCGCCGAGGCGACCCTTGGCTATCGTCGGGCTTGCTCAAAATGGGCGACCCCATCTACCTCGTGAAATGGGAAACCTCGGATGCTGCCCCGACGCTGTTCCACATCCAGTCTCTGGCAGACGTGGGACTCTTTGGGATCGATGGTGGCAACTACGGAGCTATGGTTTTCGAGCAACCGGCGTGGGAAGCCCGATTTGCAATGAGCGCTGGAGGGCTTGCCCGTGCCGCCCTTGCTTCGGCCACCGTTGTCGCGACACCAACTCCGAACATCTTCCTCGACGCCTGGCGATTGAACCGGTCACCACGCATCGGGCTTGATGGCGACTATCGGTTTGTCGCCCCAGGCACATGGACAGACAGCTTTGCCCTCGAGGGTTACGTCCTCGACCCTCGTGATGCAAACACCGACCCGATCTATTCGAGCAGCGTACTCAGCCGTTGGACCTTCCTCACCGGCACGATACCAACTTACGTGATGGTGATTGCATCAAACCTCGACTACAACAAGGACGTGAAAACCGTTTCCGATCTTGCACGCAAGTCGGTGACGTATTGGTGCAAGACCGCAGTCACCTGCAGCGGTGCGGATTCGACCACTGCCGTGTCGTTCACCGGCTATCCGTGGCAGAGGGCGGTTTCACGTGCACGAGTGGTCTATTCAGCCAAAGCGTGCGACACCTGCACTGACCTCGTCGAGCGGATGCACGAATGGATTGGATACCACTACTACACAATCCGCGGTAACTGGGGCTACGAGGTCCGCGTCTTTGGGGAAAGCATCGATACCTTCCCGTCGCGTGCGCAGGAAGTTGTCACGGTAATGGAGAGGTCGCGGTTCGAAACGTAGGGCCTCGTTCGCTTTCACGGAGGAACGACCCGGTTGGACCGAATGGCTGCTGATCCAGCCGCAACAAGGACTGCCCTACTTCCCCACAACGGTAGTGGGGTGGTTTCTTGTTAGTGGTTCCCGAGCGCGGGTCGCTTCACGTTGATGGTGTTGCGCATGTTGCGGTACCGCCGGATGAGACATTTATCGACATTTGCTAGCCAGGCGAGAACCGCCACGATTGCGACAAACGCGATCGGTACGCTCATTACAGCCCCCTTCGGACAGAACCATGGCCGTTGTTGGGATGACATTTCCTTCCATCAAAGAAGAAAGATATGCAGGAATGTCAAGACCAGGTACCCTCTTGACAAATCCGCGTCGATCGATAGGCGAGGTGGGTCAGGTGCGCCGTGAACTTTCGCTGACAGGCGGCCGATGCACACCGTTGTCAGTCGTTTCAATGACCTCGGCGAGACGCCCGCCCCATTTGATCAGAGGATTGTGATGGGGAATGACCACCCCGAGTTCCCTCAGGATTTCACTTGCGACCCAGCACACTCGTTGGCACCCGAAAAGCTCTAGCGGGATAGTTGCGATAACCTCCCTGTCCCTTCTCTCGCTCGCGCTCCGGCTGGCGCCGACGGTCTGATCGAGTGCATTGTCGATCCGCTGTTTGGTGACGCTTTCGAGGCCGTGTGCAACACAACTCAGGTTCCGCAGATGCTTGACCTTCTCGAGCCTCGTCGCAAAGACCCATATCCGATGGAGCCTATCGGCTTTTCTGTCCTCTCCTTCGTTCCGGTGGTCCTGGGTGCGCTTGTTTAGGTCGTCGAACACGTCGCCAGACAATGTCCGCTCACCGGGATTCCTTCGTGCAGATGCTGGCCGATAGCTCTTTGCGAAGGTCGAGTACTCGTCACGACTCTTGAATATCCTGCCGAAACTTTGGCCGACTTCTGCTAGCACTGCCTGCTCGACCAATCCTCCGATCCGGGCAACGAAGTCGATCATCCTTCCCTGACGCGACGCGAGGTCCGCTTGCCAATAGACCTCGGCAAGCAGGCGCACTTGGTCTTCGGTAGTCAAGATGTTCTCGGTTGGATTGCTTTGGCCAGTAGTCGGGCGGCTTTCGTAGCGTGGGTGCATCTCCTTGAGCTCGTTGCGGAGCTCGCTGCGGAGTTCCTCCGCCCAAACGAGTACATGTCCGTTCGGGATGGCGTCCAGGCGTTTCATGGCACCACCGAGATCAAAATTGAGACGATCCGACATCGCTTCAATGACAACTTTAAGTGAGACGAGTTCATCCCCAAGTCCGTCCATTGACTTTGCCGCTTCGCTGAAGAGGCATTGTTTTAGCAGGGTTGCCACGCGTGTCCTTGCAGCACGGGCATCCGCTTTCTTCTCCAGTTCAAAGATGTACGTGCGGACGTCGGTTTGATCATCTCCGTCTTGGTCGTGGCTTCGCGCGGACGGGTTTGCCGGATTCAGGAACGAACCCACAGATTTCACGAGGTCAGCGACCCGCGTCTCGGCGGTTGCAACTGCCGTGCGGTACCCGTCGCGCTGCATGAGGCTCTTCGGAGGGGTTGTTTCGAGCTCCCTGAGACATTCGATTGCGTTACGGAGTTCGCCAAGTAGCGCAATCGTGGCGTCACACTCGGTAGCCGGGCAAGATGCCGCCGTCCATTGGGACGGATTCACGGGTTCAAACGGTCCCCAGTCACGCAGCGCATTTCCATGGGCCGCCAGAACCGAGGAGATTTCGTTGGCTAGGGGAGTGCGAATCCGGTTGTGTTCGGCGAGGGTGCGTTCGGTCTTCGCTCTTCTGAATGATTCCTGAAGATCGAACATGGGCAGCCTTAGGTCGTCCCACACTCCCGAGGTTGCCGGTGTCTCATTGAGCAATGACAGGAGTTCACCCAAGTGGCTGACCGGGTCCGCGGGACCAAGAAAGCCGGGTGCATCTGACGCGTTTGCCATGACACGCATCCCGACTGATGGCGCAGGAAAAGTCGCCACTTCCGCTAGGCAGCTCGGCGAACTTTCGGAGCGCGAAGCTTGGTCTGCTCCGGATGATGCTTCTGCTGCCACTACCGCATTAGCCGCCTGGGGTGGCAAGTGGTCATGAGCGTCCGCGTCGTGTGGGAATGGGCCGTCACTCCGCGGTGGTACGAAGCTCCCCGCCAAACGTCGCTTTGCAATCACACCCGGTGACTTGGCCTTGGCCACGGCTGGCTTTTCGGCTCCCATGTCGTCGGTGCGGGTCTGAACGGAAGCCGCCTTTGCTGCACGCTTTGCGCGACGGTCCACAATCGGGGCCACGGTGATCCGTGCCTGACGCAGTGATGGGGGAGGTGGTGGGATCACGGGGACGGGAGTGACAGAGGTTGCCGTCCACGTGGGAGCGATAGGACCTAATACCGAGGCTGTCAGTGTGGATTGGGCAACCGTGGGGCGAGTTCGGCTCGCCCGCTTCGGTGTTGCGGCTGAGGATTGCACGGGCATGGCAATGCGTGACCGTTCGGTGTTGCCCACCGGTTTGGCCACGGGGATCCGTCGGTCGATGGGTTCGATAATTGGCACGTTCGCCGACTGGCGGGCAACCTTCGGATCCAGACCTGCAGGGTTTTGGCTCGGTTCGGTGATGCGCGTCCTCGAGTTATCAAGCCCAACTTTGAGGATGAAGTCGATGCAGGCATGCGCGGGGAGTGTTTCGTCCACTACGGTCACTCTCATTGCCATCAGGCGTTGCCAAATCAATTGCGCGGTGCCTCCCGCCGACCAATACAGGCCGATGTGCTCAGCAATGCTGTGGAACATGACTGGATAAAGTGAGGCGACGCATTCGGTCAGGACCTCGAGCGACCGGGTTCCGATTTGCTTGAGTGCCCGTTTGCGCTCCGGCGGTGTCGCATCTTCAAGCGGGTTGGGATATTGCCTTCCCGCCGACACCGTTCGCATGGACGCGATGAGCAGTTGCCTTTGCGTGTCAGGTAAATCCGCCACGTGCGCATCAAGCTGCGTTACGCAGTAGTCGCGGAGCGAGGTACGCGATATTTCAAGGCCATTGATAATCGCTGAACTTGCCATATTAAAACATTCCTACATGTGACATTGATAAATAGTAGCAGTGCGGCCCAAACTTCGCGTTGTGAAATCCCGGAGATTTCGGCACGTTGAGTATCATCGTGGCGTCGGAGGGGAGGCGCAGTCATGCTTACGGGTTTTGGAGATGGACGGGACTGGTTCCTGGCGCGCAGGTTTGGGATGTTCGTGCACTGGGGCCTGTATGCAATCCCCGGATGGCACGAACAGATGCAGTGGCGAGGCGTTGTTCCTCGGGACCAGTACGGATTGCTCAAGGATCAGTTTAATCCGGTCAGCTTCAATCCTGACGCGTGGCTTGACCTCATGCAGGCAACCGGCATGGAATACCTGTGCATAACCACGAAGCACCATGACGGATTCTGCCTCTGGGATACCGCTCAAACCTCTTTCAACGTCATGCAGTCGCCATACGGACGTGACATCATCGGCGCGATTGCCGACGCGTGCCATCGACGCGGTGTGCCTCTTTGTTTTTATTACTCGATTGCCGATTGGCATCACCCGAACTATCCGAACCTCGGGCGCCACCATGAACTTCCCTCCGCGCTGCCGGGTGACCGGCCCGACTGGGATGCGTACATGGCCTTCCTGGTCGCGCAGGTTCGTGAACTTTGCACCAATTACGGCACCCTTCACGGTTTCTGGTGGGACATGAATGTGCCGGAGATCCATGACCCATCGGTCAACGCGATGATCCGAAGCCTGCAACCCTTGGCGGTCATCAACAATCGAGGGTTCGACCAAGGTGATTTCTCTACACCTGAAAGACATGTGCCAGATGGCCGAAGGTTCACCAAGCTGACAGAAGCGTGCCAGTCAGTCGGGCGCGAGTCGTGGGGCTACCGTGCGGATGAGGATTACTACACGCTGTCGCATCTGGAGCACTCGATCGCGCGGATGGTGGCGATGGGCGGCAACTACCTCTTGAATGTCGGTCCTAAGGGTGACGGCACAATTCCCGAAGCATCGACGTCCCTGTTGCGTCGCGTTGGAGCGTGGTATGCGTCGGTTCGTGAAGGGATCACCGCAGAACCGGCACCTCATCTGGTGAATGATCCTTCGCTGAACGTGACGAGACAGGGTGACAACGTCTACGTGGTTGTGCCTTCTACAACCGAGAGTAGTTCGGTGGGTTTGCGCCCGATAACTACGTTGCCGGTATCTGCCGTGCTGTTGAACACTGGGATGCCGGTCGAAACTTGTGTCGATCTGACCCCGCGTGGTTGGTATGACCAGTGGCATCAGGGGGTCCGTGAGGCCGATGGTCGATCGCCGGTGGCGCACCTGAGGCTCAGAGGCCTCCCGATTGGACGGGGTGAGGGCGAACCGCTCGTAATTCGCCTGACATTTGACCTGGGGGTCTTGGACGGGGTCTGACCGTGTCCACTTGACTTGACATCACTCGCAACTTGGCGCGCAATGATCCGTTTTGCTGGTGCGCGCTTCATTGCTGCCGTTGATCGTTGCAGTGAACAGTTCGCGTTCTCCGGGATGGAAACGATGGAAGACAGCAGCACGCGGACATTGCCGGATACTTCAGAGATCATGGACAGCGAGGTACATCTGCTTCGGGCAAACCTGGCCGACCTTCGCGCCCAAGTTGCGAGGCTGGAGGGTGAACTTCTGGCGCGCCGGCGCGAAGTTGCTAGCCTTCACGCGATGCTCGGCCAGGTTCTCCGAGGCCCATGGGTCTACGTGGAGGACGGCGCCCCTCAACGTTGGGCCTGATGATCGTCGCCTGAGAATTTGTCCTCGCTGCACCCAACTCTTGTATCGAGACACGTGAAAACGACGAAGTCACGCCAAAATGGTTTGTGCAAGGTTTTCGCGCCGAACAGTGGAAACTGTTGCTGTGGATGAATCGGTGGACGCTCAGTTGATTGACCCATGAGTCGCGCTTCAGCGTTCGTACTCATTGTCACGAGTGGCGCGGCGTTTTACCTCACTGGCCTGATCTGGACGATCCAGTGGGTGCATTATCCATTGTTCGAACTGGTCAATCCTGACCAGTTCATGAGATATGAGGCGGCGCATACCGTTGCCATAACGGCCATAGTTGGTCCAGTCATGGTTGCGGAACTGGTCAGCGCAGTGGCGTGGGCGATTGTCTGTCCATCGGCTCTCGGAAAGGCGGGTCCCGTCACTGGAGTGGGGCTGGTCGTTCTCATTTGGTTGTCGACCGCCATTTTGCAAGTGCCACTACATGACAGGTTGTCGAGTGGCTATGACGCACAAGCCATCGCCACGCTGGTTGCAACTAACTGGATAAGAACCATATTGTGGACTGCTAGAGCCGCACTCTTGGCGGGGACACTCTGGCGGGTCCTTACGGTGGAGACGCGTTGATCCCCTGCCAGTTGATTGCGCTGCAGATGGCTAATCAGACAGTGACGGTGCCGTCGATGCATGTCACGGTGTCCCCTCCGACCCAAATCTGCCCCTCGGCGTCACGACTGATGTGAACGCGCCCGGCGCGGCCGAGGAGGGCACCTTGGCTGGCCACGTACCTGTCCGGCGCGATCCCTTCGCCAATCAGCCACTGGGCGATGGCGGCATTGAGGCTTCCCGTGACTGGGTCTTCCTGACCGTCGAAAATCGCCCGCACCTCAAAGGCACAATCGCCACCCGAGTGCGGGCCAACAATCCCGAGTTTGATGTCTCCAAGCATCCTTGCGTCAGGACGCATTGCAAGCACCTTTTCGGCCGACTGGAGCATGATTGCCCGCCATTCGGGCCCGTTGTCGCACCAGGAATGGTTGATGATGTCATGACGACTGATGCCAAGCGCCCGACTAATCGTCATCAGTTCCTCATCGTCAACCGCCCCGGACCGCCGTCGTGAAGGTGCCGCGAACGCAAGCCGTCCACCGCACCGCGAGATCCTCACCAAACCCACTCCGCACTCCTGAACAATCTCTGAGCCACGGGGCGTGTGGCCCATCTCCAACCACGCGTGGCAGGTGCCAAGGGTGGGATGTCCCGCAAAGGGGAGTTCACCCGACCCGGTGAAGATGCGTATCCGGTAGTCAGCCTTTGGATCGACCGCAGGTAGCACAAATGTCGCTTCCGAAAGATTAGTCCAACGTGTGAACCTCAGCATTTCCTCCGTGCACAGATCAGCACCGTCGAAAACCACGGCTAGTGGATTACCCAGAAATGGGATATTGGTGAAAACGTCGACTTGACGGAACATCCGGCTTCTCATCTAATGGCATCTTTCGGAATTGGTTTCTGATTACCCGGCCTGCTTCCAAACTGCCACCGGCCAACCCAAAAGGGTTCAATCACTGATCGGCCGGGTTTGCGACAAGTTATAGCGGTCGTCATACGTGTGGATACGTGTCTCAGATAGTTTTCGATTGCATTGCTTGCACGTTTGGTGTCATGGGGTGCGATTCAATGCCCCGGTGCCAGTGGGAGACGGTGAAACTGCGGTGGTCGCAACTGAACAACTCAGAACCGGGAACAGCGTTGTCGGTCTGGTGGTGGCGTTGTTCGTCGAGGGCTTGGCCAACTCTGGCAAGCGACGGGCAAGGAAAGAACTCGGCCTCTTGGCAATGACCTGCAGCAATGTGCACACCGCAAGAATTGCACTGGGCGCCAATGATGCTTACACGGTGAAGGTGCGCGCGGAGGCCGAGGCATGCGCTGGGCCATCGCCGGTGATCGATTACGCCCACTGCATGGTGCATGGGAATGACCCTGCGTATGGTTTGGCTTATCAGAAGCAGGCGGTTGCAAGGGTTTGCTGGCTCTTGCACCGGTGCGACCCCAACCGAGGTGAGCGTGGGAAAAGCTGGTTAACCCTCGACGCGCGTCCGTCCACCCTTGCCGTTGCCAAGTTCCTGGCAACCGAAGACCGAACCACAACCATGCGGTGTGCATCGACTTCCACCACAGCGACGCTGCGAGTTGGGGAACTAACTCTGACGGGGAGGACAACGTCGGTGGGGAATTGTTGAATTTCGCTTCCCAAGACGCTGTGGCGCGGTGGGACTTGTACGCACACCCCGCAAAGGATTGGCGCCTGAGCCGAACTCACTGCCAGTTATCGAAAGGGTTCTCTCCTTCTACCAAGGGGGGCGCAACCCGCGACCCTGACATGTGTGACGCGTGTGCCAAAAGGGCCATTTCCAGACACCGGCGCGCCTGATGGCCGTCAACCAGTTCCCACTCAGGTGTTTCGCCCCTCAGTCGCGCCACCATGGACGCCGCCATTCGATGATGCGAGCGAACCCACTTGTCGTCGGACGGTGGCGGGATCCCCGGAATGACTTCCCACCGGTTGTCGCCCCTGACCGGGGGATTCACCAGCGGATGAAACCAGACATCTGGCTCGTTGCTCATCGGCCCCGCGATTGAAAGGGTCCCTTCGGTCCCGTGGATATCAATGCGGTAGGGGATTTCGCGCCCATCTCCCTTGTACGACTCAAAGTGGGCAGCGAATGTGTCCCAATGATAGTAGGCAGTGATCCCGTTTCCCGCGACCAATCCCATTCCTTCGTCGCCTTGTCGAAGGTCTTCAGGAGTGCTGGTGCGACCGTCCTGAGTGATGTGCGCTTGGCACCACGATGGCATCCCGAAGAGCTGCCACAGGAAGTCGAAAAAATGCGGAGCAAGGTCAATAAAGAGTTCGTTCCCTCCGTGCCGCCCGCCCATCCCATAGATGCGGGCGAGGCGGGGTTCGCCGATGCGCCCTGAACGTATGGCGGGGATTGCGACCTGCTGGATTGGGGGGTGTCCTCGCCACGGGTGGGCGACAACCAAAGCAAGGTTGTGCGCTTCGCACGCACGGATCATGTCATCAACTTCGGCAAGAGACGCAGCCACAGGCTTTTCGAGGTACACGTGGCTCCGGGAATGCGCGACGTCCATGACGATTTGGTGGTGATCGCCAATTTCACGAGACGCTACCACCGTGATGTCTGGTCGTTCGCGAGCGAGCATCTCTCGGTAGTCGGCGTAGCCAACCGGTGACCCATGAAGCGCGCGCACACGTTCACGGGCAGTTTCGTCCGGATCCGCGACGGCGACGACCCGCGTTCCCTTGACCCCTTGAAACGCCTGGTCAAGATAGTGGCCGTATCCCCCGCGTCCCGTGTGGCCGATGATTGCCACGGTGAAATGGTCATCCCCAAGGTTGCGCGGTAAAGGAACCGGTGACGTC